>C688J18823_10000041_pt1 | contig 66997 bp, 63 predicted proteins | sample HopSoiMetagenom1_FD_18823 | JGI IMG/M metagenome (IMG submission 18823)
ATGGCTTCGTCTGTATAGGCATAAGCGCCAGCGTCAGAGTTGGCGATTGCAATTCTTCCATACGGCTTGCGGGCAATCTCGCACGGAGTCTCTCCGCCTTCTAACCAGAAAGGATCCCAGAGTGAGTTGTACTCATAGGCGTAGCCGTGGGGCCAGCGATTGACTGTGATACCGGAGATATCGCGCGCGGGATCGAACCCTCCGGCCCCGAGCGTACGAGCGAGTTGCTCGCGGATGTTGCGCTCGATAGTTTCGAAATCTGTTCCGTAGAGTTCGATACGGCCGAGACTGTGTTGCTCGCGCGCCGGACGTCCCGGATGGCATGCCGCTTTCATCATGTGAATGACTATTGGGTCGGCGGGCTTTCGGGCGGATTCGTATCCGCCAATGCTGACCGGCAAGTCGAGATTGAGCATGGAGTGATACATGTTGGGCGCGTAGACGGCGTTGGCGCCGAGTTTCTGAAATGACGTCCAGTTGCGCAGCGCAACGTTGGTGTAGAGCAACGGGACCTTTTGCGCTGACGCCAGCGCGCCTCTTTGCTTTTCGGGAAGTTCTTCGCAGATATAAGGAATCACCACGTGCCAGCAGGCAAGAATCGAGTTCTTGGCGCGGGCCGTGTAAACCTTTCCACCGCGCGCATACGTGACTTCGACTTCCTTCGCGTGTGCTGCGTCGCCCAGGTGTTTAACTCGGACTGCTGTGCTGTTCAGACGAATGCGGACTGGCGAGTTGGCCTGATCGAGCTTCGCGTAATTGGCCTTCGCAAGAATGACGTCCGAGGCGGAATTGCCGGGGATTGCTTCGGGGATCAGTTTGCGCACGAGCAGGCGCGCGATGCTGGCATTGCCGTCGGGAAAATGGAAGAAGTATTTTTCGGCGTCGTCATTCGGAATGGCATCGCGGTTCATTCCCTTCCCTGGAGTTGGATCCAACTTTAATCCGCGAAAACCGGGAAGATCGAACCCCCATGCATCCTGAGCGGCGACCGCGTCGATTCCTAAACCGAACAATCCGTGCAGCAAGGTTTGATAAAGCTTGACGATGTCTTCGTCAACTCCGGCAACATTCTTCAGATAATCTGCGTAGCTGATGCGCGCGAGCTTGGCTTTCTTCTCATCGGAAGAAAGACCGGGATAGTAGTCTTTGGGCTCTTCGTAGAGACTGAGCAGATCGCGCTTGGCTTGCTCCGAGATGGGCGCGTCTGCGAGGAACTGCTTGAGTAGTTTTGGAGATTCGGTTCCGCTGTCCTCACTCTCGCCGCCCGCGCGCGGGTTGAAGTTGATGACGAGTTTGTCGGCACCGAAGGTTTCCTTATCGAAGAAGATCTTCGGGCGGAGGCCTAGCGAGCGGTAGACGTTTTTGTCGACATACTTCGGGTAGGAAGCGACGTCGATGCCCAGTTCCTCGATCACTCCCTTCGCTACTGCGCTGTAGGGGGCCGGACTCTCGATGGAGAAGGTGCCGCCGAAGCCGAGACGGAATGAGTTGCCGATGCGGAATTCATTGCGCTTGGCGTGCCCGCCGAAATCGTCATGATTCTCGAGAATGAGAATGCGGGCATTGTTGCCAACGGCTTTGCGGAAGAAGTGAGCGGCGGTAAGTCCGCTGATTCCGCCCCCGACGATGATCAGGTCGTAACTTTCGCCAGTATCTTCGGGCTTTCCGGCGGAGTCCCAGAAAGTACCGTCACGGAGCGCATGGGCGGCGTCGAACGATCCGGGATGACTGCCGCGCATGCCCGTGAGGGCTGGAGGATAGTATCCGACAGAATTCTGGCGTTCGCTTGTACTCGCGGCGAGATGCCAGGGCATTATCGCGGCACCGGCAGTTACAGCCACGCCGTTGATGAAATCACGGCGCGTGATCTTCCGGTACATCCCCAGTTCCCGGTCCCGTGGATCCACTATCTCCTCCGCGAATTCGCGAAGCGTACGGATGAAAATCTGAAAGCACAGCCTCGACAGAATTCGTCGCGGCTGGACAGCCCGCGGCTGTCCCCACACGAGCAATGCCAGCACAGCCGACGGGTGGCGGCCCTGCTTACGCTTGGCCTTCGGATTTCTTTACAGCCAGTTCGGCGCCCTCGAAACCGATCCTGCTGTGAGTACCATCGCAGAATGGCTTGTTTACTGAACCGCCGCAGCGGCATAGCGAGAACGCGGTTTTGCCGGTGAGGTCGTATGGACTGCCGTTCGCATCGACCAACTCGACAGAGCCCTCGGGCGCTTCGACACGCAGTGGGCCATTGGGCCTGACGGTAATTTTCACTTGAGCCATAAACGAGGATTCCTCCAAACCTTACGGGTTTCCAGTAAGCCTTAGAAAGATAACACTAAGCCGGGCTGAATGTCTCGACGGGGTCCGAGAAAGAGCCTAGGCAGCTTCCAGGCGCGCGGAAGACAACTTGCGATAGAGCTGGAGACACTGATCGATCATGCGCTTCGTGGTGAAGCGTTCCCGGGCGCGCGTGTAGGCGAGTTCCGCATAAGCGCGGCGCATGGCGCGATCTTCGTTCAGCAGGCGGATGTTTTCGGCGAGGCTCTCGGAGTCATTGGTGCGGAAGTAGAGAGCGGCGTCACCCCAGATTTCGCGGAAGCTGGGAATGTCGTTGGCGACGATCGCGCAGCGAGAGAAGGCCGCCTCCAGAGCGGGCATTCCCAAGGGTTCGTAACGTGAAGTGGCGGCGTAAATTGCGGCGCGGCTGTAGAGAGCACGCAATTGCGCATCCGTCTGCGGGCCGCGGATAGCAACGGAGGTTGTCTCGGTCGCAACCTTCACATCAGCGCGAATAGGGACGCGAGGAACAGGAACAGTCTGCTCGGCGCCAACTATGCATACTGGCAACGGATGCTGTTGCTGGGTGAGCAAGAAGACCTGCTTGCTTGCGTCTACGAGGCGGCCGACCGCAAGCACACAGTCGTCTTTGCTGACGTAAGGATTGAAGAAGATGGGATTGCGTCCGGGATAGATGACTTCGCTACGGCGCGGACGACAATAGCAGGCCGTAATTCGATCAAGCATCCATGAGGAGGGCGCGACCACGGCATCAGCTCCGACCAATCCATTCAAAACTGTTTGGCGGTACCAGTTCAGATGTGGGGGGCGCTGCGCTGGCTTCTCGTGGACGGCGTGCGACCAGGTGATGAGGTCCCCGTTGGCCATCACGATCCGTGGCACATCGACCGGAAGATTTCCATAACAGAAATGGTTAAGGTGCAGAATGTCGGGCCGGACCTCTTTGATCAGCGCGATCAAGAATTCGGACGATTCCGGAAGGTCTTCTTCCGCCTCTTGCATCCATTCGAGGCGAAAGCCCGTGGGACGGTAGTCCAAGCCGTGCAGGTGATCCATCCATGAGGTCTGGTGCGGTAGCGGAATCTCGCCGAAGCTGACCAGAGTGACTCGGACACCGCGGGTGACCAGTCCGGTCACCAGTTCGCGGGCGTAGGTCCAAGAACCCGACAGCGAGTCGGCGGTGACGAGGACGTGCACAGAACCTCCGGGCGAAGGAGCGCGGGATGCCGCGAACAGCGCGACATGCCGCTTCCAAGTGGCTTCATTCTAATCGGTAAGGGTCCACAGGTGAAGGGATTTCGGGTGCTTGTGCAAGAAGTTGCGAACTTGCACCGTTTACACAAAACCCACGAGGGTCCCAGTGGAAAAGGTCCGAGGTACTTCTAGAAACTAAACTTCAACGCCAACTGCATGAGACGAGGCGGCAAGGCGGCGAGAACACGGTTGAAGGTTGGCGAACTGATATCGCTGTCGGGCAAGCGGAAGTTTGGGTGATTCAGGAAATTGAAGAACTCAGCGCGGAACTGGAACTCCTTCCCTTCTGCGACGGGAACGTTTTTGAACATGGAGAAATCCCAATTCGCATAGCCGGGTCCCTCAGCGATATTGCGGCCCGCAGTGCCGAATTGCTGCACAGGTGAATTGGGATCTTGCGTGATCTGCTGGAATGCGCTGCGGTTGAGCCACGCAGTTGGCCGATGCGGCCCAGCGTTGGGACTCTGTCCCGCGACGATATTGGGCCGGTTGGAGAAGAATCCACTGATTTCCGGGGCTGAGCCTTGCACAGAAAAATCAGTCGAATCGAAGACACTGAATGGAGTACCGCTCATTGCGGTCACGATTCCGTTCAGTTGCCAGTTGCCCAAGATTTGCTGATACCAGCCGTGCGGCTGCCTCCAGAGTGGCAGACTCCACTGGTAGCTCAATACGAGACGATGACGGGAATCGAAGAGCGAGCGGCCGCGCTCAGCGCCGACGTCGAAGGGATTCTGCGCCAGATCGTTCTCTCCAGCTACAGGCTTCGCGGCCGAGCCTGTCATGTTAAAGGAAGATGCATCGTCGATGGACTTTGAGAACGTGTAAGACGCGAGGAAAGAAATCCCGTGGCTGAAGCGCTTGCGCAGGCTGGTCTCTAGGGCATTGTACGACGAGTTGGCGATGCCCGCGATAAGACCGGTCGACGAATAGATGCAACTGCTAGCGGGATCGGCCAGAGTGCATCCGGAATAGAGGCGCCGCTGATCGGCATTGCTGGATGTGGAAATCGGTTGTCCGCCGCTATCTACGCCCGGGATGTAAACCGCCGGATTGCCCTCGACAAAACGTGGCAGTTTTGTTCCTTTGGTCCCTACGTATCCGACCTCGAGGAGAAGATCTGAGCCAAACGATCTTTGAAGGTTCAGATCCCAATCCTGCGAGTACGGCAGGGGCAGGTTCGGGGAGAGCGTCAGGTTCGTCAGCGGCGTGGCGAAAGTGTTTGGCGGAGGCGGGTTGCCGTTGTAGGGATCGGAGAAGTTCAGGAACGACGTTGGGGTGAGGCTGATTTGCTGCGTCTGCAAATATGGTGGCGCGCTGATGGGGGACTGCAGCGGACCACCCTGTCCCGTGTAATACGGCTCATAGAACAGGCCATAGGCCGACGTAATGAGCCACTTGGCGCTTCCGGTCGGATCCCAGGCAATGCCAACACGTGGCGCAAAGGCTTTCTGGAAGGTTGGAATCAGTCCACGCGGAACCCCTGGATCGCCGGGATAGAGCAGGTTCTCAGGCGCAGCAGGCGTCACCTTCGACTGGCGGCCCGGAATCCAGAGTGTTTGTCGGTTGTGGATCTCCGTATAAGGCGACGGCATTTCGTAGCGAAGCCCGAAATTCATCGTGAACCTCTTCGTCACTTTGTACGTGTCCTGAGCGTAGCCATTGAGGGAGTTGCCACGAATCCCCCGAGAGAAGTCCCCACGCCCTTGAAGAAAGAACACGGGCTGGCCAAACAGAAAGCTGGCAAAGGCGTCCGGAACAACTGGGAAGGGAGCGAAGACGAAGAAGCCGTTCGTCGCGATGCCCTGCAGCACGTCCACAGAGACGTGCTCGTAACCGCCGCCAAACTTAAGCTCGTGCTGGCCGTGAATCCAACTGACGGAGCCGGAATAGTCCCAAGCATTCTCGTAGGTGTTACGTGGCCCGGTAATCGGGTCGCCGATGGTTGTATAGCCGTTGACCTGCATAAATGGCGGGCCAACGGCAGCGTCTAAGCTTGGCTGGTATTGAAAGCCGAGACTGGCCGGAGTGGTGTGGTTCGTGCGTTCGCCGTAGAGAAACTTATTCCGCAGGAATGAAACGCGGAGCACTCCGATCGTACGGGGCGAGAACGTGTGAGTATCCTGCGCGACGAAGTTTTGCGCGCGCTGTTCTTGCCCCACGGGAAATCCGGGAACGCTCGCTCCCGATGTCGGAATCGGATTGAACTGATTTCCGTCGCTGAACATGTAACGAAAATTGAGAACATCGGCGACACCGAGATAGTGATCGAACCGTAGCCCGAACTGATTCGCGTTCTGTTGATTGACTTGGGTCGATGTGTAGACATTAATCCCGGTATTGGGAAGCGGGAAAGAGTTCAGGAGTCCCAACGCCAGCGGATTTGCATATGGAGGCGTCAACGGCATCTGGTTATTCGGGAACGGTTGATTGAGGAAGACATTGAAGAGTTGATGATTCGGATTGGCGCAGAATCCCCCGACAAAGCCTCCGTCCTCGGCGGTGCAAAGGGCGGAGAAATCTCCTCCGCGCTCGGCGAGCGATGGGACGGTGGACCCAAGGGTTTCTCCCTGGCGGTTGCGAAAACCTTCGTAATAGCCGAAGAAGAAACTTTTATCTTTGCGAATGGGGCCACCGAACGTCCCGCCAAACTGGTTCTGTTTCAGCGGTTCTGTCGTTGCGGCGAAATAGTTTCTGGCGTCGAAGGCATCATTACGAAGAAATTCCCAGAGAGCTCCGTGATAGATGTTGGTGCCCGATCGCGTGATGATGTTGGTAGTCGAACCGAGGCTGTTTCCGAATTCGGCGCTGGCATTGTGGGTAAGGATCTTGAATTCGGTGATAGCATCCACCGGCGGCTTGAGGACAAAGCCTCCGTCCACGCCGTTGAAGTTGTTGGCCCCATCGATCAGAAAATTGTTCGACTCGGGACGCTGGCCGTTTACTGCGTAGGCTTGGCCGTCACGCAGCGATCCTCCAGCTTCAGCCAGTCCGGGGGTGAGAGGAACGACGCCTGGTTGAAGCAGGCCGAGTTGACTGAAATTGCGGCCATTCAGAGGTAGATCGAGAACTTCGCGCTGGGACACGGTTTCGCCCAGACTGGTCACCGTACCTTGGATGAGCTGGGCATCGGCTAGGACATCGACGCGCTGGGTCTCCGTCCCCACTGCAAGGTGAATGGGAATGGTCGGGGTCTCGTTTACGTCGAGAACAATGCCGCGCTGAATGTAGGTCTGAAATCCCTTGGCCTCGACCTGCAGAGAGTAGTGACCTACAGGCAGTTCCAAGAGTACATAAGCGCCGGAGCGATCGGTTTTGGTGCTGCGCTTCAGTCCGGTTTCGATTTGCGTGGCGCTGATGGACGCATTCGGAACAGCCGCAGCCGAGGGATCCACAACAGTTCCCAGAATGCTGCCAGTAATCTGCTGCGCAGCCGCCGTCATTCCCGTTAGCAGAATAAAAACGAACAAACGGGAACACTTCAGTACGAGAGAGTATCTGTTCACGCGCCCCCCCACAGGAATTTCACCCTGGCCACACTCGGGCACACGTCCGGCTTGGCACATCGAATCGTGTTCAGGGCATGCTTAGGTTTTCCGGGATCCCCAAAATCCACAGAATGATGAGCAGCGGAACGTTAACGGAGTCCCGCAGGAACGCACAATAATGGAAAGATGCTATGGGACCGACTTTGAATCAGTTCACCTCCAAACGCAGGCGCAGTTCGCGCGCGAGGCTGTCGACGGTGCGGATCTTATCACCAGCAAATTCGGGAAGATCGGGAACACCGAGGGCTAACTCGCAGGAGAGCAGCATGGCGGTCAGAGTTTCGCGCATCTCGCTCTGCATCTGTGCGGCGATGGCGCGGCGTGCCGCGAGTTCCTCGCGCTTGCGGCGGTGCAATGCAGACCGAACATCGCGCAAGACACGCTCGATATTAGAAATCCCAAAGTTCACATAGACCGGATACGCCGTGCCAAGATGTTCGATCATCTGATCGCTTTCTTCGGGATCGGTCTCGAGGAGGAATTGATCGATAACCGCGGCTGAGTACGCTTGTTCGCGCAGGCGTGTAGCGGCCTGCTGCAGAGTGGAAGCCCAGTGAACTTCCTGGCTGGTGGCAGCATGCAGGGACTCGGCGCACTGTGCCCCGCTGGCGGAAGGAGTGATGAGTAGAATCATGGTCTTTCCTGTTGCACGCCAAACGCCAAGGCGCGCTTGCTGATAAGACGTGGCTTAGCTGGAACGGCCGCAAGGCGAGTTCCCGTTGCGGCACGCAACCCCGGCGCGCGATTCGGAATGGGCCCTCAACTCAAGCTTCCTGAGCGGCGAATTCCTTCAATTTGCGGTACAACGTAGTCTTGCCGATACCGAGGAGCCGGGCTGCCTGAAGCTTGTCTCCATTCAACTCAGTTAGAGCGTGCAGAATAGTCTGCTTCTCCAACTCCGCAATGGGAATGATCTTGGAGTGTCCGTTTGCGTCGCCATTGCCATTTGAGGAATCGGGAATCGCGAGATCTGCGATCTCCCGCGGGAGATCTGTGACGTGGATCAGCGGGCCGCTGGTGAAGGCATAGCTCCGTTCGAGGCAGTTTTCAAGCTCGCGCACATTACCCGGCCAGTCGTAGGCCAGCAACGCCTTCATTGCGTCGTCACTGAGGATCTTTTCCTGGCCCGAAGCGCGAGTCATCCGCTCGAGGAAATGTCCGATGAGCAAGGGGATGTCCTGCCGGCGTTCGCGAAGAGCCGGAATCTTCAGACTAAGCACGTTCAGTCGAAAATAGAGATCACGACGGAAGGTGCCCTGCATAACGGCCTGCTCAAGATCGCGATTGGTTGCCGCCAAGATACGAACGTTGATGGGAATGCGGCGAGTGCTGCCTACGGGACGGATTTCTTTTTCCTGAATTGCCCGCAACATCTTCGCCTGAAGATCGACGGGCATCTCGCCCACTTCATCTAGAAAAATCGTGCCGCCTTCTGCCATCGCGAGTAAACCATCTTTGTTCTGATTCGCTCCGGTGAATGCGCCTTTCACGTAACCGAACAATTCGCTCTCGATCAGTGTCGGAACGAGCGATCCGCAATCGACGGGGATGAAAGGCTTATCGCGGAATGGACCGGAGTAGTGGATGGAGCGCGCGACCATCTCTTTGCCGGTGCCGCTTTCGCCCAGGATCAACACCGGATGCACGCTGTTGGCAGCCTTAGCGATGATCCGATAAAGCTTTTCCATCTCCGGGGCCCGGCCAACGATGCCGCCGAATCCTTGTTTGGATTTCACTTTTTCGCGGAGGAGCCGGTTTTCTGATTTGAGCTTGAGGTGACTGCCGACTCGGTCGAGCAACAGTTTCAGTTCGTCCACGCTGAAGGGTTTGGTGACGTAATCGTAGGCGCCATTCTTCATCGCCTGGACGGCGGATTGCACAGTGCCATATCCGGTGACCACGATGACGACGGCTTCTGGTCGCCGCTCCTTAATGCGCCGAAGTGCGTCGAGTCCGCCGGCCCCCGGTAGACGCAGGTCGAGGAGAACGGCGTCAAAGTTCTGAAGCTCTAGGGAGCGATAGGCCTGTTCCGCGGAATCGGCCACGTGGGTGGTGAATCCGAGGGACTGCGCGACTTCACGACAAGCCTCACGGATGGCACGTTCATCGTCAATTATCAGTAGGTTCAGGAAGTTGGCGGGTTCAAACTGCGGAGTTGTGGTTGGAGAGACTGGCCGAAGAGCTGCAGACGTCATGGCTATGATTCCTCGTTTGTGGATGAAGGTACTTCCCCTTGTTGGGGATAGAAGTCGTTGGAAGACGCAGCAGGGCTGTCGGAGACGACAGGTAACAGAACGGTGACGCGCGTGCCCCGTCCCGGCTCGCTGTCGAGGTGGATAAGACCGCCGTTGCTGGTCACAATCTCTTGAACAGTAGAGAGCCCCAGGCCTGTGCCTTTACCGGCTTTGGTTGTGAAGAAGGGTTCGAAAATGTGCGATCGAATCCCGGCGTCGATGCCGGCCCCATTGTCCTCCACGCTGAAGAGCACACACGGCAAGAACGCGCGTGCACTTCCGCTCAGCGACTGGACTCTGCAGCCGTTCGTGCCGACGATGATTCGGCCGCCGTCTGGCATGGCATCGCGCGAGTTGAGCACTAGGTTCAGCAGGATCTGTTGCGCCTGTGTGGGATCGATGGTGACCAGGCCTATGTTGCGGTCGAGTTGGAGATGGACTTGAATATTCTCCCCAACGAGCCGAAGCAGCATGATGCGCATGCCCTCGACAATGTCGTTGAGAGAGAGCGCTTGCGGCTGAGGTGGCGCAGGTCTCGTCAATGACAGCAACTGGCGGACGAATCCGGTCGCGTGCAGACCGGCGGCACGGATCTCTTCGGCGTACTTACGTGCGGGATGGCTGGAACCGATCGCACCAAGGAGCAGATCACTGTTGAGCAATATGCCGGTAATCCAGTTGTTGAAGTCGTGCGCGACACTGCTTACCAGTCGTCCGGCAGTTTCCAGCCGTGCGTTTTTCTGCCGCGTGTCATCCGCTGGAATACTTGCGGTGTCATGCGCCAGCGCCAGCAGATCTGGCCAAGGTCCTTCGTCGCAACGAGGACGCCAGACGATCCAATCAATACTGCGATTTCCAAGCGGACATTCAACGCAAAAACTGTCCCGTAAGCCGGCAGCGAGTTCGCTCAGCAGGTTTTCGCAATGCGCGCGATTCTGTGACGGCACGAGCAATGGAAGAATCCGTGACGAGTGCATAGCCGAATCACCGAGTATTCTTTCCATGGCAACGTTAAGAGGAACAATTAGTCCTTCTGGAAGGCACCGAGCGAAGCCTAGCGGAGCGGACGCGAAGAGCATTGCCATATCGGAGATGGAATCATCCGAGGGCCAGGTACGTTGCGCTACTGCACTCATTGGGTTCCGTGTGGCGAAGCTTTGTCTGCAGGAACGATCCGCCCGCCAGCGACCATTCCCAAAATGGGACTGATTGCGTTCGCAAGCGCAATCCAACTCCCATTCCGCTCACTTTAGACACTTAGGGCTGTGAGGCGTAAGGGCAGATGTCACAAGAAACACGGTGCTTCCTGTGGAAAACTCGGGAAATGTTTACTTGGAGGTGACTTGCGGGCTCTGGCTGGCTGCATCGACGGGTTCCGTGAGACGGAACGTGAGGCGACGGCCCTTTTCGAGTCGGACCTGCGGAGCAGAAAAACCTTCGGGAGTATGTGTTCGGGCAAACAGGCTGGCGGTGCGCACGGGGACATCCGCGCCCGCGATGCGAAGGGACGTCAGCGCGAGGCGAACATAAGCACGATCGGGCTTGATGCTTGTAGAACCAGCAGACTCCACGCGCCCGGAGACGAGGGTACCTCGTGCAAAAATCATCTTGCCATGCAGTATGAGCGGTTCGGTAAGGCTACCCTCAAACGATTCTGATTTGCCGGCGCCGATCGGGGCATTCAGCCGGATCGTGAGCAAAGTACCAGCGGGTACATTCTGAGACTCGTGAAATGGAAGAATATTCTCTCTTGAAGTCTGGTCTTCTGGAGCGGCGGACGTGGATTCGAGTGGATTGGAGGCAACCGCGCGGAAGGGCGCCGGGTCCGTCTGGGTTCCTGCATCGTCATTGGGAACATCGATCTGGCGGGAACACGCGGAGGCCAGGAAGAGCGTGAGTAGCATACCGCCTAACAGAAGACCTCGCGTTGGACCGAAGCCATACATCCGAATCATGTTCGCGCTGGATTTTCATAAAGACGAGTGGCAACCCGAATACCACACTCTGGTCCATTGAATCAGCGACTTGGGTGAGGATGCGTTCGGCAGGCTCGTGTAGATTTTTCCGATTGCGACAACTTTGTTCGCAGGTGGTCCTAACAAAACATGGCGAAAAAAAAAGCGGAGGGCGAAGCTGCCCTCCGCACATGATCCGAATTCCGACTACTTCTTGGGTGCCGCCTTCTTCTTCGGCGCGGCCTTAGGAGCGGCCTTCTGCTCCGATTGGCGGCCACCGATTAGAGTCATGGCATCCGCGGCGTTGAACGGGAACTGACGAACCGAGGTTTCAGTCTGGCCCGCCGCGTTCAAGGTTACATCGACACGGCGATTGCTAGCCATGCGAATAACCGCGATACGCGCCAAGGCCCTCTTCTTCTCGGCCGTGCTCAGCTCAGTGTTCTGATCAATTGACTCCTTCACCTGCTCAGTCGTGAGATTGCGCTCGGCTCCGAAGGCCTTGGTCTCAATGTCCGCCTCGGGAATTCCTTGCTCCACCAGGTAACTCTTCACGCGGGCCACACGGCGCTCCGTGAGTACCTGGTTGTAAGCGGCGGATCCGCGATGGTCAGCGTGACCCTCCAGGGTGAGATGCGCATCCGGCTTGGCTTCAAGATACTTCTTGAAGTCCGTTGCCAGATTGATGAGGGTCTTCTGCTGGCTTGGCAGGAGTCCGCCAGTCGGATCTTTTGCCTTCGGCTGATCCGTCGGGAAGTACACGCTGTGCAACGCCAGACGTGCTTCGAGAGCCTTGTCCACCGGCGGTGGCGGAGGATTCTGGACGGTCACCTGGGTGGAAGCTTGAGTGTTCAGACCCCGAGAATCGGTACACGTCGCATTTACGCTTACAGTACCCGGCGTCATGCCGGCTGTATTCAAAGTGGCCGAGTTCCCGCTGCCAGAAACGGAGCCAGACGTGGAAGTCCAGTTCGCCACGGAGACGGGGACGCCATCCGGGCTAGTGCAATTCGCCGTTAGATTGACGGTACCACCCGGGACAAGCTCCGAGGGGCTAGCCGACAAAGAGACGGTCGGTGGATTCTTGGGTGGCAAGGGCTTGACGGTGTACTTTGCCGTGCACGACGCTTCATTCGCCTTCTTGGCTCTGGGGTCGGTTACGTGGGCTGTAACGGCATAGTCTCCCGGGGCTACGTTGTTGGTGTCGATGGTGGCAGCGGTGTCCTTGCCGGTAACCGTTCCCCCGGTTCCACTCCAGCTGTACGTGACCGTATGTTTGGGATTGAAGTTGGTGGGTGTGACCGTGGCGGTAATGGGCTCGCCAACCAGGACTTCGGTGGGCTGTACCGAACAGGCAGCGGTTGGAGTTACGGGCTCGGCGCCACCCCAGTTTACGAGGATACCGGTGCGAAGCCGCGCGCCTTCGAGCGTAGGACGACGCAAGTTGGGGAACTCTGGAGCAGCAAGGCTAGCGAAGTTATGACGCGAATAGACGTAATCAGCTTCGATGAAACGCCATGAAAACATCTTCGTAAGCGGGATATCAACTCCGCCACCCATGATTGCTCCCACTCCATTGTGGGTTTGGAATCCCGAGTCGTAGGTCAGCCGGTTAAAGCTTGCGAGAGCATGGATGAAGAAATTCGGGCCAGGATCGATGCGCCACATGAATCTTGGGCCTAGGCTGACAGTCCAATTGGAACTGGCACTCGAAGTGTCACGGCTGTATCCGAAATCTACCTCGCCGGCCCAATGAGGATCAAAGTTGTAGGCCAGTGCCGCACCGGCTCCTCGTGCCATTCCAGGCAGATTAAAACCAGGCGGGTTGCTGGGATTGCCCGGGAGCGGGACCGTTCCGCCAGGAAAATGATACTGGTAGCCAGCAAACAGATCCCACTTGGGCGTGGAATCACTCTGCGCGAAAGCAGCGCTAGAAACTACAATAATTGAGATAAGTGCCGCGACGCCGACCGCGATGGATCTGCATGCGCGCATCCTTCTACTCAGTGCCATTGGAAGCCCTCCAAGATTAATGATTCGTCGGGCGCTCTGTGGCTCGCCCGACGCTATCAAGGAAACGAGTAACCGAGAACTCAAGGGAAGACGGAAGCTACGTGGAACGCAGAATTCTATCTCACGACAGCGTAAAGTAAAAGCGTAGACTCAACAAGTTAACGATCCACCTATTGAATGTTTTGTCTCAAATTGAAACTTCTGTCGGACACGAAGCTTGCTGCATTCGAATCGGGCCGCGTATCGTGGAGGCTTCGGTCGGGTTCATAGCGGGAAGTCTAGGCTAATCGGGTCAAATGAGCAGATGAATCACGAAAAAGTGCTGATCGTTGAGGACGAGGAGAACGAAAGATCCGGGTTAGCGGAACTGGTCTCTTCCTGGGGATACCGCGTTGAAACTGCTGCAGATGGGGCAGAGGGCCTGGAGAAGGCAACACAATGGGCGCCCTCGATTGTAGTCACGGATATGAAGATGCCGAGGATGGGTGGCATCGAACTACTCGGCCAGTTGGCTGAGCAGGCGCAGACCATCGCTGTGATCCTCGTCACAGCCCAGGGCACCATCGATAGCGCGGTTCAAGCCATGCGGATGGGAGCCTACGACTACATCACCAAGCCGATCGACACAAACCGATTGCGCACGATTCTTTCGAATGCTTCGGCACTTCTCGGCACTCGCGCTGAGCTGGAGGCTACAAGACGGCGGCTGCGCGACACTGGATCATTGGGTCGACTCAGCGGATCTTCGCGCAAGATGCAGGAAATATTCCGGCTCATCGAGATGGTGGCGCCGAGCACGGCGTCGGTACTCATCACGGGAGCGAGTGGCACGGGCAAAGAGTTAGTAGCGCGCACCATTCATGATCTCAGCCCCCGCAAGGACCGTCCGTTCGTTGCTATTAATTGCGCTGCGATCCCCGACACGCTGATGGAAAGTGAAATCTTCGGTCATGAAAAGGGCGCATTTACAGGAGCGCTGGAGCGCCGAACAGGCTGCTTTGAACTCGCGGAGGCAGGGACGCTTCTACTCGATGAGATTGGCGAAATGCCCATCGGAACCCAAGCCAAGCTGCTGCGCGTTCTCGAAGACCGCAAGTTGCGACGGTTAGGCAGCAAGGTGGAAACCGCAGTCGATGTGCGCGTGCTTGCGGCAACGAACAAGATACCGGATGAAGCCGTCTCGCGCGGCGAGTTGCGGAGCGATCTCTATTATCGGCTGAACGTGTTTAACATCCATATGCCCCCGCTACGAGAGCACAAGGAGGACATCCCCGGGCTGCTGCAGCTGCTGCTCGCTGAGATGAGCAGCAAGCATGCGAGAAAAGTCGCGGCGGCAAGTGAAGCGGTTCTGAACCAGTTCACAAATTATTCGTGGCCGGGGAATGTGCGTGAACTGCGCAATACGATCGAGCGTGCGGTCATAGTCTGTGACTCCGGTGTGATTGAAACGAAGCATCTTCCTCCAGGATTCGGGCAGGCACCGCTTCGCACGGCGGCAAACGATCCGGATGCAGTTCGTCTGGGAGTGGGGACTACCGTTGAAGAAGCGGAAAAGATGCTCATCCTTAAGACGCTCGAAGCGACCAGCAACAACAAGACTCGAGCGGCCGAGATTCTCGGGATCAGCCTGAAGACGCTTCATAACAAGCTCAAGGAATACGGAAGCGCTTCATCGGAGACAGTCACCGGCAAGGAAGAAGTGTCGAGCAGTTAAGTCTGGGGCTAATCGTGCTGTCATGCTGAAACGCAAAACTATCATCGTGCTGACGATCACCCTCATGGTGACTGCAATGGTGTCTGCGTTCTCGTATCTATACATTTCGCAGATTCTGCGGCTGCGGATTGCGAATGCCTACGAAACGGCGACCAGCCTGACCCATCAACTGGCCTATGCCGCTGGAAATGCGGTTCCTGACTTCAGCAGCACAACGATTAACACGAACGATCCGGTAGCCGTGAGCCGCGCTGTGACCGAGTACGTGCAGACCGACGTCGATCTGAACAATTTGCTGCAATCGGATCCCGGCGATTGGCGATTTATTTACGACGTCGCGATTGTGGATACAAATGGAAAAGCCCTGCTGCATACCAATGCGAGCCTGGTCGGCAAAATCATCCTTCCAAGGCCAGACTTCCAGAAGGTCGTGGGCGCGCGGTTTCGACAGCAGATTCGGCTAGTTTTCAGTCCGGCGGCTGTATATGACATTTCCTACCCGCTCGAATTGAACGGTGCGCCTTTTGGCACAATCCGAATCGGTGTCCAGACGGTTTTTCTCAAGAGCGAAGTGGCAGCGCGATTGATGAAGGCATTGTATATCTCAATCGCCGTGGTATTCGTCTCGCTTCTTTTAGCAGCGGGAATTTCGAATTTGGCCCTCGGACCTCTGAAGGAAATCAGTCGTAACCTGGACAGTGTGAGCGCAGGAGACTCGCTCTCGGGGGATGATACCAATCACGATGAGTATGGGCTGGTCACACTAAAGATTGCGAATCTTGGACGGCAAATCCGCGATAGCAAAGAGATCTTCTCCGCCCTGAAAGACAATGTAGATCAGTTGATGTCCAAGCTGCAGGATGGGTTGATGCTATTCGCGCGCGACTCGCGAGTAGTGCTGGTGAGCGCGCCTGTCGAGGCGTTTCTGGGAAGGCCTCGAGGAGAGTTGCTGGGCCGCACTGTGCAGGAGGTATTTGCTCGGGACACCTTGTTCGGCACGGCTCTGCTCGATGCCTTCGAACGACGCCGTCCTATTTCACAACGTGAATTCGAAGCAGCAGGCGGAAAGCGAATTCAGGTTTCGCTTGATTTTGTGCAGGAAAAGAATTCGCAAATTGGTGCGCTCTTAATCATGCGAGACACGGAGTCCGTCCGGCGCCTGGGAGATGAGATTGAGATGTCTCGGCGTCTATCGGCAAGCGGGAGACTCACGCGCGGGGTCGCACATGAAGTGAAGAACCCCATTAACGCAATTGTGCTTCACCTACAACTTCTGCGAAATAAGCTTGCGAAGCAAGAACCCGAGACCAGCCGACATATGGACATCATTGACAGCGAGATCAGGCGACTGGATCGCGTAGTTCAGACACTCGTGGATTTCACTCGGCCTCGCGATCTTCATCTGGAGGAAGTCGATCTCCGGCGTTTGTTGGATGACGTTGCGCTGCTGGCTGGACCTGAAGCCGAGCAGCATGGCGTCACGATTGAGCGGCACCTCCCCGAGCAGCGATTGCGCATCAAGGCAGATGTGGACTTGATGAAGCAGGCGTTTCTGAATGTCGTCATCAATGGCGTACAGGCAATGCAGCACGGTGGAATTCTGACGATCTCAGTTCGTGAGGAAAACAACTCAGGCGTGGCCGAGATCCAGGACCAAGGACCCGGAATTCCAAAGGAATTGCATGACAAGGTGTTCGAGCTGTACTTCACGACGAAAAAAGAAGGCAGCGGTATCGGGCTGGCACAGACATATCAGATTATGCAGTGGCACTACGGCTCCGTAGATTTCCAATCAGCCGAAATTGGCACCATTTTCCGCTTCCAGATCCCCCTCGCAGGGATAGCCGAGGGTAACCAGGATCAACTTGCGGATGCGGCTCTGCAGCGCAGTAGTAGAGCCTGAGAATTCAGGCCACACGCCATCAGTAAAGCGTAGAATTCAAGAAGCCTGAGTACTGGGCCACCGGAACAACGTTCTAATGACTCTGGCCAAAATCCTTTTGACGAGCATTGGCTGTCTGGCGTGGACTATATCTCCGTGGGGCGCGGACAACGTACCCCGCACGGCACAAGCAGATTCCTCGACAAGGGGCGCAGGAAGCGCAGACCAGCAACAAGGGAGCACAGAACCTCAGGTCTCAGGCGAGGTCAAGCCCTCCCCCACAGGTGAACCTTCCGGTGCGGGAAGCCCGCACTCGAAGACGAACCCGAAGCGGCCTCGGCACAAGAACAAGAGGAAGACAATCGCATGTGCCGACACTCCGCAGGGCGTCCCCGCGAGCGCGGGATCCGCTACTGCAACTCCCTCCTCAGGAGAAGCGAGTCCGAGACAAAGTCCAGCCGATCAGGTTCCCTCTTCTGAAAATTGTCCGCCGACCAAAGTTGTGGTGCACCAAGGCGGAAGTTCGGAGCAGAGCATCCAGCTAGCCGGAGGAACGAAGCAGACTTCGCAGGCCCATGCCACCGCAAGTCCGATGCTGGAGGCAACAGAGGCCAACCTGAAGAAGCTTGAGGAGCGCCAACTGAGCGACACTGAGAAGGACATGGTCACGCAGATCCGGCAGTTTATGGAACAGTCGAAGACTGCGGTGGCCGCAGGGGACGTGGAGCGCGCCCGCACCCTCGCGTGGAAGGCACAGACTTTATCGGACGACCTTGTGACCCCCCCAAAGTAGTCAGCTGTCGAAAAGAAACGTTACTTCCCTTTCGCGCGCGCGCTATTCACTTTCGTGAGCAGATCTTGAGACATCGCCTGCAACGGACCCTGGATCTTAACAGCCTCGGTTAGCACTTCGCGCGCTTCAGTGAGTTTGTTCAGCTTCCCGTAGGCAAAGCCTAGTCCGTAGAGAGCTCGCGCGTACTGCTGTTCATCCTGACCTTTGACGAGTGTTGCAGCGGTCTTAAGTTCGGGGATGGCTGCGGTGGACTTGTCCTGCTTCAAGTAAGCCCAGCCGATGGTGTTATGGGCGGCGCCGGCAGAGAGCTTGCGAGCTTTGTCGGCGTCAGGGGCATCGGGCTTTGCAACTTCAATAGCCTTCTGGGCATAGGAAACCGCCTTCGCGGCGTTCCCTGCATCGCCGTAGTAGTTGCCGAGGAGCAAAAGCGCTGGCAAGTTGTTGGGATCGGAGGCGAGAGTTTTCTCGCCGAACGAGACCAAGCGAGCCTGATCGTTCAACTGGCCTGGGCCGAGCGTGTACATGGCGTAGTTGGAAACCTGCGCTCCAAACTGCGACTCCGGATAGGCAGCAGTGAATTTTTCGATCTCCGCCATGCGACTTTTAGGATCGTTTTCGGCCGTGATCACGTTGAATCCGGTCGTCTCCAAAAATTCGCAGTTACCTTGCACTGCCGCTCTTTCATCTGCAACTTTCCGGACAAAGTCCTCGTCGCTCATCGCGTCAGGCTTCGGCTGTTTCGCGATCGAGTGGCAGACCTCTCCGCCCTTGGCCGCATAGTCCATCACCTTGGCGTTGTTCTTTGCCTGCTGCGCGACGCTGGTCTGGGAAACCAGGATGTCGAGGTTATGGGGTGAGCTGGTAAGAGCCTTGTCGCCGTAGTCGAGAGCCTTTTGCAAATCGCCGGAGGCCTGGTACGCCTGCGCAAGCTGCCAGTTGCCATAGGCGGTGGCCTGGGCATTGGAAGAGAACTTCTGCACGAATTCCTCGTACATCGGTAATTTCTTCTGCGCATCCGGCTCGCTGGAAATCGCCTGCAGAGCGTGATCTTCATGCGTGCCAGCAGCAATCACGATGCGGTCTACCTGAGAACTCGCCTGCAAGACAGAAATTGCGAGAATGAAAACAACAGCGACTAGCGGCTCCTTCCAGCGTTGCATAAGATCGCCTCCGGCTTACGCGAGAGATAAGCTTCCTTCCTTAGCACGCGAATCCTAGCTCTGAATGCAGCGGCACGCAAGGGCCAGCCTCACTGACAGGAGGTCAAATATGTGCGCCGAGACGACTTCGAGGCCCGGTCCGTGGTGCATTCCGCAAGGGTCGGCTAAAGTAGAAAGGTGCGTGCCAGTTTCGGAACCCGTCCCCTGCGCTTCGTCTTTGCCGCCAACCTGATCTCGATGGTAGGCAGCGGGATGAACTCGGCCGCGGTCGCCTGGTACATCCTGAAGGCCACGCACTCCGAGATGGCGCTCGGAACCTTTGCCGTCCTGCAAACCGTGCCGGCCATGCTCATGCTGCCCTTCACTGGTGTGGTCATCGACCGTGAAGACCGGCGTCGGCTGGTGATGTGGCTCGATGCCATTCGGGCTCTCATCATCGTTTTCGTGGCGATTCTTGCTTTTCAGCACCGGGTGCAAGTCTGGCAGTTGTATCTGATGAACACCTTGGTCGCCGCAGGCTTCTGGATGTTCTGGCCGACAATCACGGCACTCATTCAGGAATTGACCCCCGAGGGGCAGTTTGTGCAGTCGAATACATTTCTGCTCGCGGGCGTGCAGGGCGGATTTCTCATTGCGGGGGCAATCGTAGGATTCATATACGACCACATCGGACTTGGCGGCGTACTGACACTTGACGTTTCGACCTATGTCGTATCGTTCCTCTGCTACTTGGCGGTTCGAAAAGGAAAGCATATCGTCATGCGGCCGCAGGAACTTCGGACTGACATTGTTGCCGCTGAGACTCAGCTGGAACAATTCTGGCGCGAGATGCGCGAGGGCCTGCACTTTCTCCGCGATCATCGCGCAGTGGTATTGCTCGGAATCAGCTGGGCGCTGTTCATCGGAGCTATGGTGACGGGCGTTGTTGTGACTCCCTCATTGAGCGATCGCGTCTTTCATGCTGGCGCGAAGGGCTATGGCTGGCTCAATGCAGGCTGGGGCACCGGCGCGTTCGTCAGCGCGATGTATACCCCTCAGATCATTTCGTTTCTCGGCGGGCGGCGAGCGGTTGCATTTTCCATGGCTCTTCTCGCGGTGTGCGTCGCTTTCGCCCCAATCTCCGGATTTCTGTTTCTTGCCATCGCAACCTATTTCGTAATGGGCTCGGCGCGCGGGGTGGGCGGAATCGCGATGAATACCAGCCTAATGGAAATGGTGCCACGGCACCTTATGGGCCGCGTACAGAATGCGTTCTATTTCGCCGGAACGTTCCTGCAACTCGTACTGGCTGTCTGCGTCGGTGCAGTGGCACAGAAGCTGAGCCTTGTCGTCGCATTTGCAATATTGGGAAGCGTATACGCACTGTCCTTTGTCGCCGCCTGTTGGCCGGTGCAGGAGTCTGTCCGCAACGAAGTTGCGGCCGATTGAACCGCTTTCATCGTGGCAGAAGCAGCCGTGGGGCTGTTATCCTTTTGAATTCCCAGGAGCAAACATGTCTTCTGACCTACAGGGCCGGAATGCTGTTGTCTTTGGAGTCGCCAATAAACGCTCGATCGCGTGGTCGATCGCTCAAGGCCTGCACAATGCGGGCATGAAGCTCGCCATCACATACCAGAACGAGCGTCTGGAGCAAGAGGCCAAGGATCTGATCCGCTCACTGCCGGGCGCAGAAGGCTTCATGTGCGATGTCTCCAAAGATGAAGAGATTGCCCGCCTATTCGGCACGCTCAAAGACAGATACGGGACGCTGCACTCCGTGGTGCATTCGGTGGCGTTCGCGCCCGCCGATGAACTGAAGGGCGATTTCGTCAACACATCGCGAGAAGGCTTTCGCATGGCGATGGACGTGAGTGTGTACTCGCTCATTGCTATCGCGCGGGCTGCTGCGCCTCTTATGGAGGACGGCGGCTCGATCATGACAATGACGTACTACGCGTCAGAGAAGGTCGTTCCGCGATACAACGTGATGGCAGTGGCGAAGGCCGGACTGGAATGTTCGGTTCGCTATCTTGCTTATGAACTCGGGAAGAAGAAGATCCGCGTGAATGCGATTTCGGCGGGTCCCATCAAGACCCTTGCCGCGCGTGGAATCTCCGGCCTTGGGGAGATGATGAAAAGCCACGAGGAGCGCGCCCCGCTTGGCAGGAACGTGGAAGTTGCGGAGGTGGGATCGACGGGAGTGTTCCTAGCGTCCGACGCCAGCAGCGGAATCACGGGCGAGGTCATCTTCGTCGACTGCGGCTACAACATCATGGGCTTCTAGCGGGTAAACCTACGTCGTGATGGAGATTCGCCGCTGAGTCTCACCTTGCCGCTCAAACGATATTTCGACGTCCCGCTCATCCACAAGCCGCGGGAACTTCTCTCCCCACTCAATCAGAAGGACAGTGTTGGAGTCTCTGAGGTCGTCAAGGGCGAGCGTATCCAATTCGCGCTCGGTATCGATTCGGTAAAGGTCGATGTGGTACAGAACCGCTCGCGATCCGCGGTACTCATGCACCAGCGTGAAGGTCGGGCTGGTGACATCTTCCTCGGCGGCGGCTTCGAGCGCGGCGGCAATTCCCTTGACCAGCGTCGTCTTCCCCGCACCGAGGTCCCCGCGCAGCAAAACGAGCTTCGGCGGTGCGAGTAAGTCAGCCAGTGATCGTCCGAAGGCGGTCGTCTCGTCAGCTGAATGCGTCGTGATCTCTTTCACANCGGTCCGCGGGTTTGCATGTCCACTCACACGGACAGTATAGCGAGAGTGATCGCAACCTGACGCGCAGGCTAGTAGGTGGAGAACGCACTCGACTTGATGCCGAGTTGAGTTCGGGCGGTCACGTGCTCCAGAGAAGTGCGTAACCTGCGGTGGTCGTCATCCTCAAGCGCAACGAATCGGAACGGCTGCAGGACGCCGTCATTCAGGCTGCGCATCGGACTGAGGATTTCTGCCATCCCGTGGACCGGTCCAGCCTGCGTTTGAAAGGCGACTTCGACGAAGTCGCCTTTCCCCAGAGATTGAGGCAAGCGGAGCAGTCCTCCGGTGGCGGAAATGGTTTGGAGTTTCGCTTTCGTGCGGCGGCCATCTTCGAGGCGAATCGCAGCCAGTACAGAATCTCCTAGCTGGACCCGGGCTGCACGCCGCGAGGGGTGCGGTTGGGGGAAGTGGGTCATAGGCAAAACCAGTATGACGCCGCCAGGTGTTAAGTAATAGATTACTGAAGCCCCTCGTCCGGATCCGCGCCGATAGCGGAGTACGATCCAGCGCAGCTGTTGATGTGAGAAGGAGTTAGGGCGCTGTTAACTGTTTGGTTAATGTCCTACAGTACAGTGTTAAACAGGCCGCAGAATGAAGCCAGCATCGGTCTAGTATCCTGTGCGGACTATTAGGAGGAGAGATGTTTCGACTCTTGTTCGTCGTCCTCGTTGGTCCCGCGCTGTGTACGCTTTTCCTAGCGCAAACTCCCTTAGCGCAATCGCACCCACCGCTTAGGATCGGCATCGTCGGGTTGGTGCATGGGCACGTGCACGGATTTCTGCACCAGTCGAGGCACAGTCCTGAGATCGCGATTGTCGGTGTTGCCGAGTCCGACAGCCGACTGCTGTCGCAGGCTGCGTCCAAGTACGGATTTGAAAAGGGGCAGCTCTTCAGCGATGTAGACGAGATGATCGCCAACACGCGCCCACAGGCGGTGCTGATCTACACGAACACCTTTGACCATCGGCGCGTAGTCGAGACCTGCGCCCGCCGGGGCGTACACGTAATGATGGAGAAACCATTGGCAGTAAGCCTCTCGGATGCACTGGCAATTCAGACATCCGCTCACGACGGGAAGATTCATGTGCTGGTCAATTATGAGACTTCCTGGTATCCAAGCAATCATGCTACATACGAGCTGGTTCATGGGGGAGCATTAGGCGCGATCCGCAAAGTGGTGATACACGACGGCCACAAAGGACCGAAAGAGATTGGGGTTCAGCCCGAGTTTTTCGCTTGGCTCACCGATCGCAAGCTGAATGGCGCAGGCGCACTCTTCGATTTCGGCTGCTACGGCGCCGATCTCATGACGTGGCTGATGAAGGGCCAGCGTCCGCAGACGGTTACGGCCGTGACGCAGCAGATCAAGCCTGACATCTACGCGCACGTCGATGACGAGGCCACGATTATCCTCACGTATCCCAAAGCGCAGGCGATCATCCAGGCCTCCTGGAACTGGCCCTTCGATCGCAAAGACATGGAAGTTTACGGCCAGACCGGGTACGCCATCACTGTCAAGCGAGATGACGTGCGCGTGCGCCGCGCCGGACAGGAACACGAGCAGCAGATCGCCGCGGAGCCGATTGCACCGCCTTACGACAATTCCCTCTCGTACTTTCGAGCTGTTGTTCTCGAGGGCGCAAAAGAGGATGGTCTGTCTTCTCTCGAGACGAACGTGACGGTCACTGAGATTCTCGAGGCCGCCCGGCGATCGGCGCTGGAAGGTAAGACTGTGCGCTTACCAACTCACTAGCCGGTCGTGGGCGGCGATATGCGCGCGCCGGAAGGCTTCCGGTAATCCGTTTAGCAAATCGGTCGCGATCATGGCGTGCTCTCCGACGCGCTCGCGCATCACGTCGCCGGCCAGACCGTGCAGGTAGACAGCAGCGCAAATGGCGCGGAGCGGATCTTTGGGACTCTGCGCAATCATCGCCGCTACCATGCCCGTGAGAATGTCTCCTGTGCCTCCAGTGGACATGCCCGGGTTGCCAGTTGTATTCACCCAAGCCTCGCCGTCCGGCTGTACAACGAGCGTTCGATGTCCTTTGAGAACGACTGTGAGAACGTGGTCGCTAGCAAACTTTCGCGCAACACCGAGCCGGTCTTTCTGCACGTCGGGAACAGAACAGGACAGTAACCGGGCCATCTCGCCTGGATGTGGCGTGATGACCAGTGTCCTATCCTTTCCATTCAAGTCGCCTGCATGGCCCTCGAACGCATTCAGTCCATCTGCGTCGAGAACTATTGGGACTTCCTGATGTTCAAGGAGCGAGCGAACCAGGGTGGCTGTATGCGGGTCGCGAGAGATGCCCGGCCCAATCGCCGCGACGGTCATGCCCTTGAGCAATTCAGAAATCCGCACTGCGGCGTTTGTGGCGATCGTGCCCGCCTCCGTCTCGGGCAGAGGCTCCGTCATCATTTCAGGATGAAATGCGGCAGCCGTGGCCAACACAGATTTCGGAGTGGCCACTGTTGAAAGTCCAGCGCCAGCGCGCAAAGCAGCCATTCCGGCCATTGCTGCGGCTCCGGCTTTTCCGAGCGATCCGCCAATGACGAGCACGTGGCCATAATTGCCCTTGTTGGAGTCTGCGCGCCGTGTTGCAACCATGGAGGAGAAATCGAGCGGAGTGATCAAATTTAGATTGAGTGAAGAAGCGATCACTTCGTCAGGCGATCCGATTGGAGCGACGATGGTTGGCCCAGTTGCGAGCATGCCGAGAACATGCGCCGGTCGCGGAGCTGTGAACGTTACCACGGAACTTGCACGCGCGATTGTTCCCCGCTGCGAACCCAGAGCGTCGGCATCGGCTCCGGAAGGAATGTCGATCGCCACTACGGGAGTTTGGCTGGCGTTCATGAGTTCGATCGCTTTCGCGTACAGACCGCTCACCGGAGGCGTGAATCCGGTACCGAGGATCGCATCGACGTAGAGGTCTGCCTGAAATGGAGCGCGAATGCGGTCGCTGTGCAGTTCCTCCTCGGAGCGAACCACCACCGCACTCACTGGCAGCTTGCCGTACATGACTGCGGCATCGCCGCGCAGTTCCGCTGGATCCGCAAGCAGGAGCACATGCACCGGGCGCCCGTTCTCATGCAGATGGCGTGCAGCGACGAAACCATCTCCACCGTTGTTACCCTTCCCGCAGAAAACAACGATGCTCTGGGCGGAGGGATAAGCCCTGAGCACATGCTCGGCAACAGCGTTCCCCGCGTTCTCCATTAGCGTAAGCGAAGCTACTCCGAAGCGCTCACTCGTGGCGCGGTCGATGGCGCGCATTTCCGCCGCACTGATGATCTTCATGGGATTGCGACTTTCATTTTGATGCGGCGGTCTGCTCCAGTTGCCGCAACTGCGCAGGCTCGCCCATCGCAATCAGGCAATCGTTGGGCTCGATGCGCTCATCCGGAGCGGGATTAAAGCGCATCGCATCACGCCGTTTGATGGCGAGAACGATGACGCCGCGCTCCTGGCGAATGCGCGAACTCTCCAGCGTTTTACCCGCGAAAGCAGATGCCGAAGTAATGTGGATTTCGCCGATCTCGAGGTCCATTCCGAGGTGTGTTGTTGCGGTGTCCAGGAAGCTCACTACATGCGGACGCAAAAGCGACTGCGCGATTCGTTGGCCAGCGAAAGAGTATGGGGAAACCACGGAGTCTGCGCCGGCGGTGAGTAAATGCTTCTCAGCCGAATCTTCGCTCGCCCGCGCAATGATCTTCAGGTGGGGGTTCAGGCCACGTGCCGTGAGTACGATGTATAAATTTGTCGCGTCGGTGGTCGTTGCAGCGATGAGGCCTTGTGCTCGCTCGATCTGCGCCTCGCGTAAGGTTTGCTCCAGAGTCGCGTCCCCGGCCAGCACCAGCCAGTTCTCCGCGGCAAACCGCTGTCTCTTCCCTTCTGCAGTCTCGATGATGACGAAAGGCACCGGTTTGCGTGCCAGTTCCCGAGCCACGCTGCGGCCCACGCGTCCCATACCGCAGATGATGAAGTGGCTGTCGAGACGTCCGATTTCGCGCTCCATGCGACGCCTTCCAAAAAAGCTTTGCAGCTCGAATTCTAGCAAAGCCTGACTAAGTGCCCCGACTCCCAACAATAGCAGCGAGACGCCCGCCACAATCACGAATACATTGAAGATGCGTCCCGCGTGCGAGAGCGGATGCACTTCTTGATAGCCGATAGTGGTCAGGGTCGTGACCACCATATAGAAGCCGTCGAACCAGGGCCAGCCTTCGATGAAGTGGTATCCGGCGGTGCCGATTGCCATCATCATCAGAAGAAGCACGCCGATGCTGCGAAGATTGCGGAGAGCCTTCATTGCAGTTGTTAGTTGTTAGTTGTTAGTCGCTGGTCGTAAGCGTTAGTCGTTGACCAACATTGAGGTGAGAATAACGACTCACTCCCACAGAGCATGCCTGCCGTTACTCTTGCGTCAAATGCCGCTAACCACAAACGACCAGCGACGACTCACCAACGACCCAAGACTATAAAACAAAACGGCCCTCCGCGCTGTGCGGAGGGCCGCTACATATACATGGAACTAGTCGCCAATGCTGTGTGCGCCCCGCGGTTCAGGAGTGCCATTGAGAGCCTGCACCTTGCTATGGCGGCGGCCATAACCGAAATAAATTACCAATCCGATTACCAGCCAGATTCCAAGTCGTAACCAATTCGTCCAGCCCAGACCGTAGATCATCGCGCAGCAGATCACGACACCCAAGGGAGTCACGAGGGGCACGACAGGCACTCTAAAGGCGCGCGGCAAATCGGGCCGCCGGACCCGTAGTATCCAAACTCCGATGCAGACTAAAACGAACGCAAACAGGGTCCCAATGCTCGTCATTTCGCCGACGATATCCTCGGGAAGGAAAGCCGCAAATAGCGACGTGAATACGAAAAAGAGCATGTTGGATTTGTAGGGCGTGCGGAAGCGAGGATGGATATCAGAGAAGATTTTTGGAACCAAGCCGTCGTGGCTCATGGAATAGAAGACCCGCGACTGCCCGAGCAACATCACCAAAATCACCGATGAAAATCCCGCCAAAATAGCGAGTGTCACCGATTTCGACAGCCACTCGTAGCCATGCATGTACTTGGTGATGGCGAAGGCGACTGATGCTTCACGACCGGCGGTACGAAAATCATGAACCGTGGCGACCCCGCTCAGCACGTATGAAAAGAGAACGTACAGCACCGTGCAGATCACTAGAGAACCGAGAATTCCGATCGGCATGTCGCGTTTCGGATTTCGCGCCTCCTGAGCAGCCGTCGAAACCGCGTCAAAGCCGATGTAGGCGAAGAACACCACGCCCGCAGCACCAAGAATGCCAAGCAAACCGCCGTAGTGGTGAGCGATGCCCGCTGACGTTACGTATGTGCTCGCGGCAGGAACAAACGGCGTGTGATTGGCGGGATTGATGAAACCCCAGCCGATGCCGATCACCATCACGACAATCGTCACCTTCAAAATAACGATGATGCCGTTGACGGTCGCAGATTCTTTGGTTCCCTTGATGAGCAGTGCCGATAACAGCAGCAGAATGAACACCGCCGGAAGGTTGACGATGCCACGTTCACCTGTCCCCATGACCGTCTCGAGGGGAGAGTGACTCCATTGAAAGGGAATGCGCCATCCAAACCAATCCAGCACACGGTTCGCATATTGACTCCAGGAGACCGCGACGGTCGCCGCGCCAACCGCGTACTCCAAAACCAGATCCCATCCGATGATCCAGGCGACCAACTCGCCCATTGTGGTGTAAGAGTACGTGTAGGCACTGCCCGCGACCGGGATCATGGAGGCGAATTCGGCGTAGCACAAACCGGCAAAGGCGCAACCGAAGCCGGCGACAATAAAAGCGAGCGTCACTGATGGACCGGAGCGATCGGCAATGGCATCGGCGGTTCGCACAAAGAGGCCAGCGCCGATGATCGCGCCAATCCCAAGCAGAATGAGATTGACTGGGCCGAGCGTCCGTTTGAGACTGTGCTCGCCTGTCTCCTGCGCCTCTTGCATCAAAGAACTTAGCGACTTGGTTGCGAACAGATTCGCCATGCGTTTGCGTTCTCCTTGAGCCCACGGTTACGCGGACGTTTGTCGCGCGCCTGCACTACGAGACCATGCGTAATAGACTGGTATCCCCAGCAACACCACGATCAGCCCCGGCCACGTGTATTGCGGCTTGTAGCGCAATAGTACGATATCGATGAATAAGGCCATCACAATATATATGATCGGCAGCACCGGGTATCCGACAGCACGGTAGGGACGGGCGGCATCCGGATGGGTCCTGCGTAGCACAAAGAGCCCCACAATGGTCAGGACGTAGAAGACCAGTACCGCGAAAATGATGTAATCCAATAGCTGACCATAGCTGCCTGAGATGCAGAGCACGCATGTCCATACCATCTGCACCATCAGCGAAACGACCGGCGTTTTGTACGTAGGATGCAGTTCGGAGACCTTGCGGAAGAAAAGGCCATCCTTTGCCATGGCGTAGTAGACGCGCGCGCCGGATAGAATGAGCCCGTTGGCGCAGCCGAAGCCCGAGATCATGATGGCCGCGGCCATCAGGTATCCGCCGAAGGCGCCGAACATCTGTGTCATGACAGCGGTCCCGACACGGTCCTCGGCGGCATGCGTGATGCCGCGGGCCAGGATGGTTACTCCGCCTTCACTTCCTTGCAGTGGGAGCGCGCTTAGGTAGATGAAATTGCACGCAATATAGAGGGCGATTACTACGCCCGTCCCCAAGGCGAGAGACAATGGCAGGTTGCGGCTAGGATTCTTCACCTCTCCGGCAGTGAACGTCACGTTGTTCCATGCGTCCGCGGAGAAAAGGGATCCGACCTGCGCTACGGCCAGGATCGTCAGAGTTCCGACCATTACAATAGGCCCGCCGACACCGACTTGCAGTGCATGATGCGTGCCGAACCCGGCGCCGTGCCAGAAATTCCCGCCGAAGTTCGCCGCGAGCGCTTCGGCTTTGCGCCCGAAAGCGAATCCGAACACCGCCAGCCCGAGCAGTGCCGAAACCTTTGCCGCCGTGAATACGTTCTGAATGGCCGCGCCGGTCTTCACGCCGAAAATATTAACGATCGAGAGAAAGATCACTAAGAGGATCGCCATCAGATTCTGAGTGTTGATGCCCACTTCCATGTTGCCCAGGACCATGGGACCTATATGGATCGGCGGAACCTTCCAGAGGTGAATCAACCAATTGGAAGAAGAGATCGACGGAACAAAGACACCCAGGAACTTACCGAACGCCACACCCACCGCCGCAATTGTTCCGGTCTGTATGACGAGAAAAAGTGTCCAGCCATAGAGAAATCCCCATAGCGGCCCGAGCGATTCGCGCAGGTAAACATATTGGCCCCCCGCCCGCGGCATCATGGCAGCAAGCTCGCCGTAACTCAAAGCCGCGGCGATCGTCATAAATCCTGCGATTGCCCATGCGCCGATCAGCAGGGCCGGTGACCCGACGTCACGCCCAATCTCTGCCGACACGATGAAGATGCCGGACCCGATCATGGAGCCCATGACCAGCATCGTCGCGCTCGTGAGGCCCAATGCTTTGACCAGTTCCCGGTCCTGGTGGCTGTGGATTTCCCAATCAGTGTTCGTGGTGGACTTCGTGGTCGGTGTGCTCAGGAGGCCTCCGAGGTAGCACCAGCATCTCGCCGGCTGTCACGAGGGCTCCCGCCCTCGCAAGGGTCAACCGACTTTACCGCAAGATGCGGAAAAATTCCTCTGCTGAATTTTGAGGGTCGGTCAGCAGGTCGGATATGACGGCGACCGAGTCGGCTCCAGCTTCGATCACCGAACGGGCACTGGCCCGCGTGATTCCGCCAATTGCGACCAGGGGTTTGTGGGTTAACATCTGAGCCTTCCGCACTCCGTCAAGGCCTACGACAGGGTCCGGATTGTCTTTGCTCGTGGTTCCGAACACTGGGCCGATGGCAACGTAGTCGGCAGAAGTCAGATCTACTTCCCGCAGCTGCTCGGGATTGTGCGTCGAAACACCCAGCCAACGGTCCGGACCAATAATTTTCCGTACCGACTCGGGGGAAAGGTCGTCCTGCCCGACATGGACTCCGTCGAAATCCGCCGCCAGGCATAGGTCGGCACGGTCATTCATGATCAGCCGAATAGCGGAGCCGAACTGTGTCTTTAACGCGCGGGCGTGCTCCAGCATCACACGGGCGTTCCCGGACTTGTTGCGGTATTGCAGCAAGCTGCACCCCGCCCCTGCAAGAGCTTCCACGAATTGCAATATCCCTTTAGTTCTTGAGAAGGATGCGGCGTCGGCGATGGCATACAACTGCGGCAGCGGAATCCGGCTTGTACTCACTTTGGCGGCCTGCCCCCGACTATTGGATCGACGGCCGAATTGTGCATGTTCAAAATGCGCCACTCGCCATTCAGCCGACGACACATGGCCATGCCGTGTCCCTGGACCAGTTTGCCCGGAACGTCAATGGAGTAATCATACGAGTACCAGAGGGCGTCACCGAACACTTGCACGTCATGCATCTGGCTACGGTAGTCGAGTTTTGGAGCGAACTTCAGATACGTGTTCTTCAGGTATTCCATTACTTGCTGGCGGCCGCGATATTCGCCGGATGGCGTGTAGAGAACGATTTCCGGATCGAAACAGTCGGTGAGTTCGGCAGCATTCCCCATATTGAAAGCAGCACTGCAGTGCTGCATTGCCTTCTCCATTGCGTCATATTGCGTATGAGCATCGGGCTTAGGAGACTCGAAGGAAGCAATGCGCCGCTTCAAATCGATGGTCACACCCATTTTGTCCAGAAGGTCGACGCCAAGAATGCCATCGATGCGGCCGTCGCAAGCTTTCCCGATTGGGCTTAAGTCAATAGCGGGCAGCTTGACATCGGTAAGCTTATGTTTTCCCAACAGCATTTCCGGAATCGAGACTTCGCGTGCACTGGTTGCCGCGGATCCGCTCCAGGAACTCACGTGAATGTCTTTCGGAACGCCGCCAGAAAAAGACTGCACATTCATGATAGAGGTGGCTGCGGTATCAAGCAGGAATCGCATATCCTTACCGGCCACTTTCGCCACGACAACGGGCAATACATCACAACGCTCAATCGGGATCTCGTCGACTGTCGAGGACTGAGCGAAGCTGGTTGAAGGCAGCAGGCAGCACGAGCCAACTACGGCGGCGCGTAGCGCCCAGCGACGAGATTTCACGTCACGCCTTTTCCTTTGCGTGATTGTTCTTCGCGAGAAATCGTTCGATGAACCCGGTATCGAAGTTCCCTACCCGGAAGTCCGGGTCGGCGAGGATTTTGCGGTGCAGAGGGATGGTCGTGTAGATGCCTTCCACGATGAACATCTCGAGAGCGCGCGACATCCGCGAGATCGCCTCGTGCCGGTCTTTGGCACGAACGATCAGCTTTGCGATCAACGAGTCGTAGTAAGGGGGAATGACGCCTTCGGCATACGCAGCGGTATCGACCCGTACCCCAGTTCCTCCGGCAGGATGGAAGGCCGTGATCTTGCCGGCTGAGGGAGTGAACTTCTCCGGGTGCTCGGCATTGATCCGGCACTCGATGGAATGGCCGCGGTGCACGATTGGCCCGTGCAGAACCTCATCCATTTTCGCTCCCGCTGCGATCATGATCTGACTCTTCACCAGGTCAACGTCGGTGACCATCTCCGTGACCGGATGCTCAACCTGGATGCGCGTGTTCATCTCAATGAAGTGCAAGCGCCGATCCTGATCCATTAGAAACTCGATGGTGCCCGCATTCCAGTAGCCGATCTGCGCCAGCGAGTTGCAGAGGACCTCGCCGATCTCACTACGCAACTCTGGCGTGACCTGCGTCGAAGGCGATTCTTCCAGCAGTTTCTGATGACGGCGCTGAATCGAGCACTCGCGCTCTCCCAGACTGACTACACTGCCGTGTTCATCCGCCAGGATCTGAAATTCAATGTGGCGAGGATGCTCGACATACTTTTCCATGTAGAGATCGCCGTTTCCGAAGGCTCCCGCAGCTTCGGCTTGCGCCGCCTTGAACAGGCTCGGCAATTCGTCTTCGTTGCGAACGATCCGCATGCCGCGCCCGCCGCCTCCAGCTGAGGCTTTCACGATGACCGGGAAGCCGACCTGCCGCGCCCACTCCAATGCCTCGCCGTCCGATCCGATGATTCCATCGGACCCCGGCAAGATGGGTACGCCGGCTCTCTTCATTGCTGCGCGGGCCTTCTCTTTTTCGCCCATCAGCCGCATGACTTCCGGACGCGGGCCGATGAACTTGATCCCGCTCATGTCACAGACTTCGGCGAAGTTTGCGTTTTCAGCCAGCAGCCCATATCCAGGATGCACGGCGTCGACATTGGCGATCTCCGCCGCGCTTATGACGGCAGGGATGTTCAAGTAGCTAAGCGGTAGCTGCGGCGGACCGATGCAGATGGCTTCGTCCGCAAAACGAACATGGAGCGAATTACGGTCGGCTTCGCTGTAGATCGCAACCGTGCGGACGCCCAGTTCCTTGCACGCACAGATCACGCGCAGTGCGATCTCCGCCCGATTGGCAATCAGAATCTTCTTAAACATTTCGATCTGTCTAAGGACGCCCGCTTCGACTACCCTCCGGACGCAGTCCGGCCCCCGGTCCTCGCGTGTCGGTAAATACAAAGAGGCGCGCAAGAGGCGCGCCCGGCAGTCTCATTGTCACTTCTTCGGCCGTATTACGAACAATTCCTGGCCGTACTCGATCGGCTGGCTATTGTTGGCCAGCTTCTTCACGATCTCGCCAGCAACATCCGATTCAATCTCGTTCAACAGCTTCATCGCTTCTACGATGCACAGAACCTGCCCCACTTCGACGACATCTCCAACCTTCACAAATGGAGGAGCGCCGGGAGAAGGCGCCTCATAAAACGTCCCGACGATCGGGGATTTCACCATGTGCAGCCCTTCTTCGGGTGGTGGGGGCTCCGGAGCTTTTGGCACCGAAGCCGCTGCTGGGGCCGGTTGAGCAGATCCCGTTTCAGGCACCGGCACTGCGGGCGGCATAGCGTAGAACCGAGGGTCGGCGTGAGAATGCACGATTGTGTGCTCTCCCGCCCGCTTGACCTTGACCTTGACATCGCCGCGCTCGAGTTCAAATTCGGCGATGTCCTTCTCGATTAAGAACTCTATTAGTTCCTTCAGCTCTTTTTGATTCATGCTGATCTTCGAACTGACTTCCAGCGGGGTCACTTGCGATTCGGCCCCGCACCCAACGGAGCGCGAACAAGCCCGGCAAGTATCCTGCCCGGCCGTTTAATTAAGAAGACTAGACTGCCAGTAAATCCTTGCTGGTCGGGGTCATTACCTCAAAGCCGCTCGCTGTTACCGCGACCATGTCCTCGATTCTGACGCCCCACTTGCCCGGGAAATATACTCCCGGCTCAATCGTGATCACCATCCCGGACTGGAGGACCTCTTTCTGCCCGTCCGCGACACGTGGTGCCTCGTGGATTTCAAGACCTACACCGTGACCCGTCGAATGGGTGAAGTACCGTCCGAAACCCGCCTTCTGCAGCAGTTTACGAGCCGCAGCATCCACATCGCCGGCCTTTACACCCGGCTTCACCGCCTCAATGGCGGCAAGTTGCGCTTCTCGAACCGATTCGTAGATACGACGCGCTTCGTTCGGGATGTTTCCCACCCAGACGGTGCGCGTCTGGTCCGAACAATAACCCGAAAGTATAACACCGAAGTCACAGACCACGAACCCGCTGCCGATCGTGTGCTCGGACGCACGACCGTGGGGAAGCGCTGAGCGTGCGCCTGCCGCAATGATGGTAGGAAACGACATTTCCTCTGCCCCAGCTTTGCGGGCGGCGAACTCCATCTCCGCTGCAACCTCGGATTCCTTCACTCCGGGATGAATCACATCTAGCGCGCGGTCAAACAGCTTCGCTCCAAGCTTGACCGCCGCTCGAATGCTCTGCAACTCGCCGGTATCCTTGACCATTCGGGCACGTTCCACGAGAGGCGGCGCATCTCTCATCGTTATTCCCGTGGGCAACTGGTTGCGGAGCCGTTTCTTATCCCCGATGGTGAGGTGTTCGGCTTCGATTCCTATCGTGCGTCGTTTGGCCCGACGCCGTGCGGCCAGGAATTCCCCAATTCCCTCCAGAACAGACTTACGCGCGATGACAACCCTGGCGCCCTTCACTTCGCCGTGCGCCTGCGTATCGTACCGAACGTCAGAAAAGAAAACGCTGCCGGACTCCTCGAGAAGAAGGAAACCCGCACTACCGGTAAACCCGCAGAGATACCTGACGTTGGGAAGGTGGCTGATCAGTAATGCATCGAACCGGGTGCTGGCAAGATGCTCCCGGAGCTTAGCCTGGCGCGCCTCGAAACTCATTGGGGAGAGTGTAACAAGAACTACTGGCTACCGTGTACCGAGTAGCGAGCGAATGCAAAAGGACCCTGCCCTTTTCCGTCGGCTCTCACAAATCGGTGCTCGTAGCAAAGCAAAACCGACAGCTTGAGGTATTCAGGCTGACGGTTTTGCTCGCTACTCGATACAACTCGGTACTTGCTATGTCTGGATGATTCGCGGAGTGATGAAGAAGATCAACTCCTGGTTTGATGTGTTCACCTGGGTGTGCTTGAACAGGTTGCCCAGTATTGGAATGTTGCCGAGCAACGGCACCTGCGTGATGTTGATCGAGTTCTGCGTCTGGATCACGCCACCGATCACCACAGTGCCGCCATCGGTTACGAGCACCTGCGTGGTGGCCTGCTGCGTGATCAGTTCTGGGTTACCCTGAACTTCCTGACCGAAGTTCGGCGTGGTATTTTCCACGTCGACGTTCAAGAAGATGGTGTTCTCCGAAGTGATCTGCGGAGTCACCGTCAACCGCAGAAACGCGTCTACGTATGTAACAGTCGGAGGTCCGCCCAACTGTGCCTGGGTCACGATTGGAACGCGAACACCCTGTTTTACCAGGGCCTGAATGTTGTTCTGGGTGACCACTCGCGGACGAGACAGCACTTTCAGCAGGCCGCGCGACTCTGCCATCGAGAGCACCGCGTCGATGCGAACCGTGTTGCTCGCGTTGATAAACGTCAGACCGCTGGTCGGCGAAGTGACACCCAGGTTCGAGAACAAGGGAATCGTATTTCCCGTGGTGCTGCTGCCACCTGAACTGATGATGTACCCGGGAGTCAAGCCTCCAACTGTGGTCGGAGACGAACCCGCACCCTGGTTTCCGCCGATTGCGCTATGACCATTGCCCCAGCCAAATCCAAGCTGTGTGCCGATGTCACGAGCGAACTGCCGGGTCGCGGCCACGACACGAGCCTCGATTTCGACTTCCTGCGTCTTGCGGTCAAGTTGCGTCAACAGCCGATCGATACCCGGAATCACCTTCGGAATATCATTGATGATCACGGCATTGGTGCGATCATCGGCCACGACATCACCGCGTTGCGAGAGGAACTTCTTCACGGTGACCATGACATCCTTCGCCTTGGCATAACTGAGGAAGCGTGTCACGGAAACCTTTTCAACGGCGAGGGCTTCGGACTCGATCTGTGCCCGGCGCCCATCCGCTTCATGCTTCAAGGTTTCAACCGTGGCGATGCGCAGAACGTTGCCTTCGAGTTCGCGGGCGAGCTCGTTGTTCTTCAGCACAATGTCCAGGGCCTGATCCCACGGCACGTCATCAAGAACGATCGTCAACGTGCCATGAACTTGAGGATCGAGCACCACGTTCAGTCCGCTGATTTCGTGAATCAGGCGGAAGAAATCTTTCAGGTCAACGTCTTTGAGGTTGACTGAGATCGGTTCACCCGTGTACTTCGGACCAGTCGAGACGCCTTGCTTACCGGCCTGGGCTTGCTGCTCGGCCGCGAGATTCACCGCCGGTTGAATGGCGGGAGCAGAATTCTGCGCCTGCGCGGAATGCATTGTCACCGGGATCAACTCGGCAGCAGTCTTATCGGAGAAGCGTGCAGCGGCGTCCTGAGCGCGCGCCGCCGGCTCATCGTTCTTCGCCTGATAAGACGGCTCGACGAATACATAGTCGTTCGGCGATGATGGACTCTGCTGCGCCGGCTTCGCGGAAGCGGTTTCCACAGTCGCCGATTGCTCCACGGTTCGGGAGGCAAAAGGGGACGTCGCCTTGCTGGACGCCACGTCTGAAGCTTTGGCTCCAGCCGCGTCCTTCGCATGCAGGCTCAAAACCAGCCTGCCCTCGGGACCCGGAGTCAGCTCATATGAGCAAGCCTTCTCGAGATCAACGACCACGCGCGTCGCTGGGTGAGATTGGCCACCCATACCAATGCGAACGGCCTTTACCCCGGCTGCATCCACGGCGATGTGCTTCTGCTGGGTCGCCATCGCGGTTCCCGGCAGATCCACCACCACGCGGGCGGGTGAGTCCAAGGTGCTGACCTTCGGCGCCAGCACTCCTTTGGAGCTCATTTCGACTCGAATTGTGTCCGTATCCCGGACGACGTTGACTCGATCGAGCTGGCTCGAACTCTGGGCGGCCGCGGCCACCACCATGAGCAGCAACGATACGAATATGAACAGTTGTCGCTTTCGCATTTCGCCTCTCCCACCCGCGGGCCTGGCCCGCGTGTCCTTCTTTCAAAGTCGATTTCGGCGCCCTATTTAACAGATCCGCCGCACTGCCTAAACCGCTGGTGTGTAGATCTTCTTCACGACTTCACGAGTAAACGACTTTCCCAGCTTGTCCTGTAACGTTTCCTGGAAAGTCACTGAGTCACCCGTGATCTTCACCACGTATCCGTTGAACACGGGATCGTTCTCCCGCAAGAAATACGCTTTGTTCAGGTTGTTCGTTACCACCGCGATGAACCCGGTATCGGACTTCACCACTCCACGAAGATTGATCGCCCCGATCTCAAGGCACTTCTTACCGGTCGCGCAGCCGGACCCTTGCTGTTGCACAACCGGGCTGAAGAACGGATCGCGTTTCCCATTCATCGCCCATTTCTTGTCTTCGGCCTTAGGCACAGGCTTGCCAGCAGGTGTAACCGCGGATGCGACGCCTGGCGCAGGCACGGCCTTCGCCGCCAGCGTGGTCGTAGCCGCCTGTTTGGGTGCGGGCGCGACCGGCTTTGGAACCTCTGCCTTTGCCGCCGTTCTTGTCTCGGGCTTCGCCGCGGCAGGTTTCGGAGCGGGCATCACTTTTGCCACGGTTTGGTGTTGCGCAGCCGGCTTCGCTTCTTTGACGGCAGGCACGGAAGGAGCCTTGGCCACGTCAGCAGCCGCACCCTGCGTGTGCAAGGTCAATAAGAGCTTGCCCGCTGCTCCGGGAGCTACTTCGTAGGGCAGCGCCTTCTCGAGATCGACCACAATGCTGGTGGTCGGAGGAGTCTTGCCGTCCATGCCGATGCGGATGCCCTTCACTCCAGCACTGCCAACCGGGATCTTGGTCTGCGAGCTGGCGACCACCGTTTCTGGCAATTCCACGACGACGCGCGCCGGAGAACTCAGCTTGCTGACACGCGGCGTCACCGTTGCGCTCGAACTGATCTCAATCTGAATGCTGTCGCCATTCGGCACCACATTCACGCGTTGCAGCTTGTTATCTGCCGAGGCGGNNACTGGCTTCGNGGACGCACTAGCAGCCGAGCTGGCCGGCTTCGCGCTTGGTATCACGGCCGGCCTGACCGCGGGCGCAGGAGCACCCGGAGCCGGTTTGGCCGTCGTGTTGGTATCGCTGGCCTGTTTCTGCTGCAGCGCTTTTGCAGTGCTGCGTGCCTGATCGATGGCGTCGGTGTTCTGTGCCAACACTCCGCCCGCCATCATTGCGATTGTCAGAATGCCTGTCGTCAGCTTGATCGCCGTCTTCATAAGTGTTCCCTACTTCGCCGCCGGCGTTCCGGGTTTTGCTCCGGCGCCAGCCGCAGAAGGTGTCAAATCGTGACTGAAATACGTCGTCGCCGTAAACGAGGCGACAATGCTCTCGTTAGGCGCGTACTGATACGTATGCTTGGTCTTCGCCCCGCTTGGATTCTTGGTCGTCGAAACCATCAGGTTGCTGATGTTGACGATTCGCTCCAGTTTGCTTACGCGATCGAAGAAGTTCAGCATCGAGTAGTACGGACCGTCGGCATCCACGTCGAAAGGAACTTCCGTAAAGTACTGTTGCGCCCGCGTATCCTTCGCGGTGTAGCGGCGCAATTCAATACCGGCCTTCTGCGCCTCGGCGTCGAGCGTGGTGATGAAACCGTCCACCTTCTTTTCGTCGGGGACAATACGCTGCTCGATCTCAAGCTGCTGCTTGAGCTCCGCCAGTTGCTGTTCGATCTGTTTCAGCTTCGGCCTGTAGGATTCGAGTTCGTTGTTTTCTCGAATCTTGTCGTCGAGAGCGTGCTGCGCAGCTGCATTCTTTTCATCCTGGCTCTTGTACATGGTGAAATAGAGTGCCGTCGACACAATCGCTCCTCCCAGGAGCACAATTCCCCACTGCTTAATGCCCGACAATTCGCTAAAGTTCGCCATAGGTCTGCCTCGACTACGACTTTCCCTTCTCGCAGGTCAGGGTGAACTGGAATGCCTGCATATCTTTGACTTGGTCATCCTGAAATGTTTCTTTGATCTCGACTGCCCGGAAGTACCCGGTCTTCTGCAGATTCGCGATCAGGTTTGCGACTGCATCGGCGCTCAGAGCTGTACCTTCCAGATTCACATTGGCGCCCGTATCGTCCATCTTGGTCAGCCACACCGCCTCGGTGTTGTTGACCGTCTCGCCCATCATGGCCAGCAGGTTGACCGGACCGGTCTGGTTCTGCCGCAGTTGATCGATAACGTCAACGCGGCGCTTGTAGTTGTTGGCCTGAGTCTGCCGTTCCAGAAAGCGCGCTTTCACGTCGGCGAGTTCCCGGTTCTTCTGTTCAGCTACTTTCATCTGCGCGGCAATCGCCTTTGCCTGATGATCAAGGCGGTACCAGTAGCCCAGGTTCAGCAGTCCGGCAAGAACGAGCACGACCAGAACCTTCAGCTTGGGCGATCCCACATCGCCCATCTCCATCGTCGGCATCGACGGGCCGCCACCGCTTCCGCGTTTGCCCTTCCCTTTGTTGGTTTCGAGCAGGTTGATTTTGATCATAGGGATTCAAAGCTCCTCAGGGCCAAGCCCACCGCCACTGCCATTTGCCCGGGGTTCTGTTCCACCAGTTCCGCACCGTGTCCCTCGATGGGCGGCGTAACCCGTTGGAACGGGTTCAACAGCTCCACCGGCATTGAAAATTCCTGACGCAGCGCTTCCATCAATCCCGGCACCTTCGACGATCCACCCGCAAGGTAAATCTTCTCGATGTGCTCCCCGGCTGCGCTGGCGCGGAAGAAGTCAAACGTCTTCTGAATTTCCAGCACGATGATTTCAGTCACCTGCTGCAGAATCGGCTGCTTCGCGTCTTCACTCACGGTACCCACCTTGTTGCCCAGCTTGAGCGACTCCGCGTCTTCGAAGCTCAGGTCCAATTCCTTCTGCAGCGAATCCGTGTACTGATGTCCGCCCACGCTGACGTCGCGCGGGAACAACGGCGTCGTGCCTTTCACGATATTGATGTTCATGACGCTGGCGCCCAGATTCAGAAGCGCCACAACCTGGCCCGGTGACGGCTGGTAGTTGTACTCGTAGCAGTTCTGCAGAGCCAGCGCGTCGATGTCGACAATAGCCGGAGTGCGTCCGGCCATCGAGAGTACGTTGGTGTAGTTCAGAATCTTGTCCTTCTTGACCGCGACGAGCAGGACGTCCATCTGCGGGCTGCCCACTTCGTCGGAAAGAATCTGGTAGTCCAGACTCACATCGGCGAGATCGAAGGGGATGTGCTGTGCGGCTTCCTTCTCGATGGTTTCCGCAAGCTCCTGATCGCTCATCGAAGGCAGCGAGATCTTTTTCACAATGACGGAGTGCCCGCTCACCGCGGTGGCCACGGCCTTGGTCTTGATCTGGTTTTCGAGGAAGAGCTTTGAGATGGCGCTCGAAACCGTACCGGAGTCGACGATCATCGAATCGACGACGATGTCCGATGACAGAGGCTCCAAGCCGAGGTGCGCGACTTCGATCTGCCCACCCTTCTTTTTTAGCTCCACCGCTTTGATGCTCGAGGAGCCCACATCCAGGCCAACAATGGACTTCGATCCGAATCCAAACATGTGCCCACCTTTGTGTGTGGCGCGGGCCTTTCGCCCGCGACGTTTTACTTAAAGCTGTCCGGCAGCTTTCGCAGCTGCCTTACTTTTGCGTTTCGCCTGCGGTTCCATCTCGCTCGACTTCTCTTCCATCCACTGGTCCAAGCGAGACTTCTTAAACCGCCAGCGATTGCCAAGCTTGAACGCGGGGATCTTCTGCTCGCCAACGTACTTGTACAAAGTGTCCGGACTCACGCCCAGGTATTGCGACGCTTGGCGAATATTCATTACTTCTCGCGAGTCGGCCATAGTTCCTTTTGCCTTCTTCCTCAGAACCGTCCCGCACTTCCCCATGCTGCGGGCTTTTATTGGGTGACTGCCTCACCCTCTCCATCGGCTCAGAGGGCTGCGGTGTTCCGAGCATATCTCAGCCCTGAAAAACCCCGCCTCCAAGCGAATCTCCGCGTTTTAACGCGTTTCTTACCTGTTTTCTGGGATTACGAAAAGGAGGCCGGGAGCCTTGATTCTATATGTTGTGGTTTGATTTCCTGCTTACCCAGCTAATGGTATTCACGGTAGGGGGCATGTCCGGTCATCGGCAAACCGGTAACTGAAGTACTAGGCACGGTACGGAGGTACTATATCGCTCGCCCAAGTTGTTGTTTTCACAACTGTTGCCTCTTGCGGTGCCCCCGCGTGCTCGCCCCTCGACAGCCTCAGTCGCCGCACCTGAAAATCAACTCTTCTACGTTCTAGTCTGCGATCTCTGCACGGAGGAGTCTTGCGTTATCTCGACCGCTTCCAGCCCCTGGCTCTCCTTGTCATGCGCCTGATCTTGGGCCTGATCATGATCCTGCACGGGTATCACAAGGTCTTCGGAGGCCTGCACCACACAGCACAGATGGTCGGGCATCTCGGACTCCCGTCATGGCTCGGATACGTATCACCGTTCGTTGAATTCCTCGGTGGGATCCTGGTGCTCTCGGGCCTGATGACCCGCTGCGCAGCGCTTGCCATCTGCATCAATATGGCTGTCGCCATTTGGAAGGTGCATTGGCGTAACGGACTGCTAGGGTCCCCCGATCACCCCGGATACGAGTTCCCTCTCGCGATCGCAGCGCTCGCTTTTGCACTGATGTGCTTCGGTGCCGGCCCGATCTCACTCGATAACGCGCTGCGTGGCGGTGGGACGCGAGGTGGCGGAAGAAAATGAAGCCCGCCGCAGCTGGGCACAACTAGTCCTCGTCGTTTGGGTTCTAGGAAAGATTGAGAGTTGGTGTGTCCCGCAACTAGGCCGCTTCGGCTCAGGTTTGAATTTCATTCCCGCTGAATTTATGATCGACTCAGCCATACGCTTGCATCCCAAAGGTTTGCAGTCGCATCCTAATCGACCAGCCAGGACTCTGTCAGGAGGTCCATTTTGAGAAAGCTTGTTCTAGCGGTTTTGTTTGCACTCTTCGCAGTCGTAAATTCCGCGTCAGCACAACAGGCAGACGCAATGCTCGGCTTCGGAACTGTGACGTCCCCCGGAAATCACGGATGCAGCGCAATCACATTCACCTGCGCAGAATCGGGTGGCCTTTACACGAATCTCAGTGCTGACGTGATCTTCCATAAGCGTATCGGATTCGGCTTCGATGCAAGCTGGAGAACGAGCCAAGGAAACTACGCCAATAGCGGCCAGCCATATCGCCCGATTATTTTTGACTTCAACGCGGTTTACCAGCCACGGTTCAGCAAAAAACTGGGCGCTGATCTGATGGGCGGAATCGGATGGCAGAGCACGAGATTTTACGGATACCAGCCTACGAGCAACTGCGTGTACTTCGGCGCGTGCTACGTCAGCACGAATCATTTTCTCGTCGATGTGGGTGCGGGCGTCCGCTACTACATTTGGGGACACGTGTTCCTTCGCCCGGAAGCCCATTACTACCACATCCTGAATAACACTGACGTCTTCACTTCGGGCAACATCGTCCGGATGGGCGCTTCGATCGGGTACACTATCGGTCCAGAGTAAATCGAGTGGACCTGATCCGTTCGTTCGCAGCGACATAAGTGTGCGCTCGTGTGAGGGTCTGTCCGTGCAACTACAAATGATGCTCATAGGGGGCTGGATTGAGGTCCTTTTTTCTCGCGCTCGCCTGCGCAGTCGTGGCGATCGCTGCTGTGGCTCACGGTCAGCAACTTGATCTCGCAATTGGCGGCAATACGCTATGGTCGCCGAAGAATGCCACCGCATCGGTGGGATTTCTCCCTCCTCCTCTCAAAGGCGGTCTATACCCGAGCATCAGCGTCGAATACATGGGCGAAGGACACTTCGGGCTCTTAGCGGAAGGAGCATTTCGGTACCACTACACCTACTACGACAATTATCAGCAGTATCGTCCACTTCTATACGACATCAATGGTGTGTATGCCACCCGGCTGGCCAATAAAACCAGGGCCGACTTGATGGCTGGAATCGGAGGAGAGACGCTGCTGTTCTACGCACCAATCTACTCTTGTGGCATCCCAACCGGCGGTTGCCGTACGTTCCTGAACAGCACTCACTTTCTGGTTCACGCGGGAGTGGGCATTCGGTACATGGCCTGGCGCGGTGTGTTCGTGCGTCCCGAAGCACATTGGAACTTCATTCCGAATAACTACCAGTTCCACTCAGACCATGTATTTCGTGTCGGTGTGTCTGTCGGATACTCGTTCGGCGAGCGTGAAGCTCCCTCCAACACGAAAAAGAAATAGCTGACACGGCAAAAACAAACAGGGCAGCGTCACGGACGCTGCCCTTCCTTTTTCCCTTCGCTGTTTCTACTTCATCGATTCACAAATTTCGGCCTCACGGATCGCTTGATCCAGATGCTCCATGGCTTTCGCGCGATGTCCTTCGAAGTCGTGCGCGGCTGTTTCCAGGTGATGCTTCGCAGCGCGCATGGCCTGAAGTGCTTCGTGAATGTGCGGGTGCGGAGGCATCGGAACTGCGGCAGGTGAAGTTGCAGGCGCCACCACGGGTGCAGCCGGCACTCGTGGCGCAGGCAGCTTCGGTCCACTCGCTGCTGCGGGAAAAGCCAGCGTGAAAACAAGCGTTGCCATAGTGAGCAGGCCCAGAAAACTAATCTTCTTCATTTCTTCCTCCTCGTTCGACTCACGGTTCGAACACGACCGTTGTGATTTGCTCTGCTTACCACGAAGCCCCCGGCCCAAAGTGAGAGGAACACCGAGCGATCTCCGGCCAGTATAGTGCGCAGCATCATTGGCCTGACTGGATTGCCCGTTACTCCCGGGGTGCCACTCCGTTGTGGCGGCGACTGCGCCACCATCGCCAGGCCACAAGCAGCAAAGCCATAACGATCAGGACAACATCAAGTCGCTTCAACCCACGCGCCACTTTCTCCCAGTGCTGGCCGAAAAGATACCCTGCACCCGAAATGACCGTCACCCACACCGCTGCTCCCAGAAAATTGAATACCAAGAATTTGCGCCAGGGCATTCGTAGTACTCCGGCGAGCGGGCCTGCAACGATACGCATTCCGAATACGAAACGCGCAAAGAACACCGTCACTGCTCCGTATCGTTCAAACAACCGTTCGCCGCGCTGAATCGTCAAAGGGCGGATGCGGAAAAACGACTGATAACGATTCAGCAAAGCACGTCCACCACGAAAACCAAGCGCGTACCCCAGATTGTCACCGATTGTGCATGCCACCGTGGCGAATATCACGATCCAGGAGAGCTTCAGGTCGTGCTCCGAGTACGCCATGAAGCTGGCGATAAGCAGGATCGTCTCGCCGGGAAGAGGAATCCCCATGTTCTCCAGCAGCAAAGTGAATGCGACCGCCCAATACCCATAGTGCACCACCGCAGACCGGAGTAGGTCGAGGATGGAATGGGTCATTGGTAGAGGGTGACTCCGGATCTCAGTCTATGCAATGTTTGCATCCTCACCCGCACCTTCCGGATGCTCTTTCAGAAACCCAATCAACGCGCGATTAAATTCTTCTGGGCACTCCTCGTAGGGCAGGTGACCAATTCCGTGAAACACGATTCTTTGACAATGGTCAAAGTGTTTCGCCAGCTGCTCCATGGATGAAATGTAGACTGCGGGATCTTTGCTTCCCCACATCAACAACGTCGGAACACCGCGCAGCTTCGGCAGCAACGTTTTGAGTTCCGCCAAGTCAGAGGTCCACGTATGGACGATGCTCAGTCCGTGATCGAACAAACCGGGTCTCGCCAAGGGTGCCTTATATCCAACCAGGCTGTCGGCTGGGATCTTGCTGCGATCGGCATACAGACGCGCATGAAAATATGGGAACACAAAGTCCATCTTGGCAGCCAACCGGAACCCCGCTGAACCAAATCGTGTGCCGATAAAGGGAGCGAGCCGCTTGCCATGAGCAGAGTAGGGATTAACGGGGCATACGAGGATCAGTCTCCGCACGCGCAGCGGTGAGTTTCCGCTCAGCGATTCCGCCGCGGCACACATCGCGACCGCCCCACCGCGCGATGTCCCCAGCAAATCGAAAGACGACAGGCCCAATCGCTCGGCGAATTTCAAAATACGACAGGCAGTCGCTTGCAGGGAGTGATCGAATCCACGAGGACGGTCGGAGAATCCTGCGCCGATCATGTCGGGCGCGTACAACGTGGCGTGCTCCGCCAGAGCCGGCATCACATATCGCCACGAGAACGAGTAGCCCAGAAGCCCATGCAGGAGGATGAGAGCTGGTCCGGAGCCGGTACGAAGATAGCGCATACGTGCTCCCTCGATCTCCATCCAGCATTCGCTCACACCCTCACCAAGTGGGGGCGTGCCCTTCGTTGCCAGTTCGTCAGCTAGCATCAATTGCGCTCTTGAGGTGATTTCTTCCTTGCGCAGGACAACTCTTTCCTGCCCCTTGGATTCTATTTAAGTGAAACAACGCCTCTGTCGCTTCACTTTACGGGGAGCTTCAGCTCCCCGCTTTTTGCATAAGTGAAGCCTCGAAACCGCGCAGATCGGCAGCAAGTCGGGTCTTGCGCTCACGCAGCTTTCCGCTTCTTGCCCAGCAACTTCTTCAGTACGCGAATTGCTTTGTCCACATGCTTCTCTTCCATTAGGAACGGCGGCAGGAAGCGCACAACCGTGTCTTGCGTGCTGTTAAACAAGACTCCCTCAGCCATTCCCGCATCAACGATGGGACGCGCCGGAATGTTCAGCTGAATTCCCTGGATAAATCCCCGTCCACGTACTCCGATTGCTGCCGCGCGATGGTCAACGAGTTCCTGCAGCTTGTGCCGCAGATACTCCCCGACCCTATTGACGTTGTCCAGTAGCTTCTCGTCTTCCACAATCGACAGGAACTCGAGCGCCACTCGGCACGCCAGGGGACCTCCGCCGAAAGTTGTCCCGTGTTGCCCTGGAGAGATCGCGGAGGCGAATTCTTCTTTGGCGATGAACGCTCCAAGCGGAAGGCCCGCCGCGATCGGTTTGGCAATCGCCACGATGTCAGGAGTAACCCCGAAGCTTTGGAACGCGAAGATAGTTCCGGTACGGCCGAGCCCGCACTGGATCTCATCAAAGATCAGCGCTGCGCGATGACGATCCGCCAGTGCGCGGCACTCGCGCAAGAACTCAATTGAGCACTCGTAAATCCCACCCTCGCCAAAGATCGGTTCCAGAACCATGGCGCATGTATTGTCGTTGATGGCCGTGCGCAGTCCGTCAATGTCGTTCTGCTTTACGAAGCTCACGTCATCGAGCAGCGGCTCAAAACCTTTACGATGCTTGTCCTGACCGGTAAGTGATAGCGCGCCGAAAGTACGTCCATGATACGAACCCTCGAGCGCAACCAGACGGCACTTCGCAACCCCACCAACTTTGTGTCCCGCCAGGCGCGCCAGCTTGATCGAACCCTCGATCGCTTCGGTGCCGCTGTTCGAGAAGAAGGCACGATTCAGTCCCGAAAGAGTGCACAATTTCTCCGCCAACGGCCCTTGATATTCGTGATAATAGAGATTCGACACGTGGATGAGCTTTGCTGCCTGATCCCGGATCGTTTTCACGATTCGCGGATGCGCGTGTCCCAGCGCATTGACACCTAGGCCAGAGACAAAATCCAGATAGCGTTTTCCGTCGATGTCAAACAAGAACACGCCCTTGCCGCGTGTAAGCACCACTGGATATCGGCTATAAGTTGTCAGCAAGAACTGCCGTTCACGATCTGCGATTTCCTGAAATGTGCTCATAAGGAAGGAATAATTCTACCGGAGATGAGTGATCAGAAGGAGCAGATGTGTGGTTCGCGGGGATTTCAGAATGGAACTGCAGCCAGCGCGGGTCAGCGGCGTTTTGGGGGTTTCTTTTGCACTTCTACTTGCCGCTTTTCTACTTCTACTTGCCGCTTCCAAACCGCGGGCTGATTTCGGAACCGAATCTCGCCACCATTTGCTGAGCTGTATTGGAGCTTCATTTGGTAGTGCGTTCCTTGCGAATAGTCGGTTGAGTAGATCGTGTATAGTGTGTCGCTGCCCGTGGGTTCGGTTTCCACACCGTCGATCATCTGCACGCTAGCCGGATCGTGCCTGTCCGTAACGATGATCACGAAGGCTCGCGAGAGTTCCATGAGCCGATCTTTGTACCTGGGATCGTTCGTTGTCCATGCACCGACCACATCTTTCGGCAGTAAGCCTTGCTGCGCGTGTTGGCTGCAGCCGAATAAGCCAAGCAGTGCCAGGGCAATTGCGATTTCGCGTACCACTCTCGATATTGTGAGGCCTCGCAGCTGCTTCATCGCGTCCCTCCCATCCCGGCGGCGAACGCCGGTTGTTCCGATCCCTTATCGCCCATCCGCCGCAGCAGCGCCTCGATGACATCCGGATCGAACTGCAAACCGGATTTTTCTTTCAACATCGCCAGCGTCTGCTCTTTCGACATCCCTTTGCGGTATGGCCGGTCGGACTTCAAGGCGTCGTAGCAATCCGCTACGGCAAAGATCCGGGCATAAAGACTGATGTCTCCGCCTGCCAGGCCCTCCGGATATCCCTTGCCGTTGAACCACTCGTGGTGCTGGGCAACGATCGGCAAGGCATCACGAAAGCTGCGGATTGGTTCCAGTATGCGGACTCCGCAGCGCACGTGGTCCTTCATAACCTGCATCTCTTCCGTCGAGAGCTTGCCGGGTTTATCGAGAATTGTGGGGGGCGTGCCGATCTTGCCGATATCGTGCAGCAATCCGCCCATCTGCATAATCCTGAGGTCCTTCTCCGAGAGTCCCATATCCCGGCCCAGTTCGAGCGCAAGGTTGGTCACGCGTTCCGAATGTCCTGCGGTCCATTCCGATTTTGCGTCAATGGCACGCGCCAGGGCTTTCAGCGTCCCGAGATGCAATTCCTCAAGAGCATGGATCAGATGGACATGCGAAAATGCAACTGCGAGCTGATCGGCTATCTGGCGCACTTCCTGCGAGTCTTCGATCGCCGGCACGTGCGGGCTCTGGTTGGCGCACACGAGAGCTGCCTGAATGGAATTATCCACACGAATCGGCAAAACAAGGAACGACTGCATCCCGGCCCCAGTCAGAGGCTGGAGATATTCGGGCTGCACCTCTCCGGCGTTTACCGCGAATGACACGGCGTTGTTCTGCAGTTGCAACCAGTCAGCGGTCCCAAGTTTCGCAGCTGCAGTATGCACTCTTCCCGTTTGTGCTGTCCGGAAGCGAACCCATCCGGAAACCCGGGTCTCGTCAAACACACAGACGCCAAACACATCCCCGGGAAAGAGTCCCGGCATCCTCTGCAGCACCCCGTCGATGATCGCTTCCCGATCCAAAGACGCAAAGATCGCCTGGTCAATTTCGTTCACTGCTTTCAGAGCCTGAAATTGCCTGCCCAGCTGGCCGGCCATCTGATTCAACGATGTCGCCAGGCTTTCGAACTCATCGCCGCTGCGAACCTCGACCCGGCTCTCAAACTGCCGCATACCAATCTTGCGTGTTGCTTCCTGCAACTTCTCAAGGGGTACCAGCGTGCGCCGGATCTGGACCATGCTGGCCAGAAGAACAATCCACAACGAAAGCAGGACCACCAATGGGAAGATCCTTCGGAACCGCAGCATCGGCGCCAGAAAGGCAGCGTGATCCTTGCTAACCACGATGGTCCAGGAGTCCTGCAGAAATTTTGGTTTGATCAGCAACTTCCAATACGCCGCGTCGTAGAGCGTACTACCGTCTAGCCATTGATACTCCCCCGAAAATCGAGTACCGGCAGTCGAATACACGACGGAGCCTTGCGTCCCATCGTCCGAGCAGTAGAGTACGGAACGCTCCCCCGACAGGACGCAGAAATTCAGATCCGGGGATAAACTGAGCGGCGAGTAAACATAGTTTGACTTCGGCTCGCCGACAACAATGAGGCGGTTTGCTCCCGTACCCACAGCCTCTCGAACCAGAAGAACTCGACTGGCGCCGTCTGCCGCTGGCGCTACCTTCAGGAGCGGATTTCCCGCAGCCAAGTGCTCCTTGTCGCCCGATGTAAGAGCCGGTATTGTGACGGCCTCGCCCCAATGATCGCTCTCGCTTCCATCGGGCGTGAACAAACCGATGCCCCTGAAGTGCTCCTGCAACACTCGCTCACCGCCGAACGACTGTTGCTCTTTCGCTCTCGCACTCACCACCTGCAGATCTGAGTCCAGCATCTCAAGGCGCTCGTAGACCGCCATCCCTTGCCGCCTGCTGGCTTGCGTCAGTTCCTTCTGGCTTTGTTCCCGCAGCTGTGAAGAAACTTCGTAGTAGGAGAGGATCGCGAGGAGCGTCACCGGCAACAGCGCGCACGAAATGAACAGCAGCACAATTCTCCGTGCCACCTTGCTATGCAGAAATGTGTTTCTGATGTTCATTCGTCTCGCGGCCTAGTAGTCCGATGCCACTCCAACGTAGTCCCCGTCATTCGCCCATATGATGTCATCGTGACTCGCCTTTGCAGTCAGCGGAGCCACACTCGCTCCATCTGGCCCCATGCTGTACAGATCGAAAAAGGTATTGATTGGTACCAGGAACCGGTCTTTCCGCATCTTCCCCTTACCCTGGGCACCCGCGAAATTCAAGTACTGGTATGGATTGCCCCAAGGATCATTGAAGGTCCCATAGCCGATGTCATCGAGCGTGTTGGGATATGCGTGGTTGATGACCTCGTATCCTTGAATGTCGGTTCCAATGGCGTGTATATCGCCGACCGCCTTGGCGATTCTGGCTTGATTCATTGCAGCGAGTAGATTGGGCACTGCCAGGGCGGCAATCGTGAGAATGATGGAAACAGTGATCAGTAGTTCGACCAGGGTAAAACCCTGACCACACTGCTGGTATCGTTTCCGTCGCAATTTATAGCTCTGCCGCACTCAGAGAAAACGTTCCCATCCCCAAGCCTTACTGGACAGCCGGACATAGGTTTGGTGTACCAATTATCGGCGGCATTGGACCTAAGACTAAGCAGATTCCACCGGTCCGGGGTATCTTCAGTGGAATCATTGGGTACCTTCGTAATGAGAACGGCCTATTAATACAGAGGTTTCTCACCCTCCGGCCGAGTCTTCCATCTCCGGTGCACCCAGAGCCACTGGTCCGGATACTTCCTGACATAATCCTCAATGACTTTCGTAAACTTCTGCGTATTCGCGACGATGTCCTGATCGAGATCGCCGGTCCGGACTAACTCCAACGCCGGATCGAATCGGAGCCGATACTTACGGAGCGTTTCGTCCCAGATTGTGAAGCCAGGCACAACCGCCGCGTCCGTGCGCAAGGCAATCCGCGCCAGCCCGCCCGCCGTACACGCCTGAACCCCAAAGAAATTTACGAACACCCCCTGAGGCGGAGTCATGTTCGTGTCCATCAAAATCCCGACAGTTTCGCCGGCTTTCATCGCCGCCAGCAACCCGCGCACGAAATCGTCTTTGGCCACGGTCTTGTTACCATGCATGGTCCGGTAGTAGTCGATCAGTCGATCCAGATATGGATTGTCCATCGGACGCATCACGACGTGGAGCCAATGTCCGTGCAGCGAATGGGCAAATGCCGATAGTTCCCATGCCCCAAAATGCGCAGTCAGGAATAGCACTCCTTTACCCCGGGAGTAGGCGCGCTCGAAGTTTTCGAGCCCGTCGTATACGACGACTTCGTCGACATTTTTGGGAGTGTAGCGAGGGAACTGGCACAACTCAGCGAGTTGGCGACCGAGAGAAGTAAACACGCCGCGTAAGATCCGCTTGCGTTCGGCCAGGCTCTTCTCGGGAAAGACCATCTCCAGGTTGCGCATGCCGACCCTGCGCAACTTTACGTGGAATGCATAAATCAGCTGCGCGAGTGCAATGGCGGATGCACGCGAAAGGAATCGCGGCAGAAGGCCCAGGATTTTAATGAACGGCCACGCTGCCGCATATTCGAGTTTCCGCCGCATCAGGAAAGCGTCACTGTATCACGCGCGCAATTCCAACGCATGTCGCTGCGAGCATCCCGATCCAAACCGTAAAAGCATACGAAAGCGTGTGCGAAGCAATTCCCTTCGTGAGCCTTCGCGTCCTTTGTAGTTATGAGTTCTTGCAGTCCAAGCTCACTTGGCCGCTTGCTGCGCCCATTTCGCCAGCGTAGTGAGAAAGGGACTTGCGCCCGCCGGCGGCTCTACTTCACCCTTCAAAGCAGCTCTCGGAGTCACCATGTGTCCGTAGAACTCACGCGTGCTGTCCTTGTCCGGCTTGACGACGGCGCCGTTCAGGCTCACGCCGGCAAAGACTCCCCGCGTGCGGGAATACGTGAGCACCTCAGCGCGCATCTTCCAGTCGGTATTGCCTTCTGCATGACGCCCGACTGGGCCCGCAGCGACCGATGCATCCGCACCCAGAGCAAATTGACTCGAGAGCAAATGTTGCATTCCGTTCTCGTTCATGATCAACATGACGAGATCGACAGCTTGTCCGCCAATCTGGAACCCCACGCTCCCGCCCTTGACAGTAAAAAACGCCGGAGTAGTCCAACCTTTTGCTGTGCGACAGCTCGCCAGGCCGCGACCGTACTTGCCGCCCACAATAAACCCGCCCTTCAGCATGGAAGGCACAACCGCAACGCACTCCGCTCGCCCGAGTATTTCTTCAGGAATGCCGGAGTCCGGCGCCGCTTCAATTTCGTTCAGCACATCTGCAGCCGCCTGCACACGGTCCGCCGCCTTCGAGTCGTTTTCCTCATCGGCCGAAAAAGAAACAGAGCACAGCCACAACACGAGCGCGAACAAAAGATATTTTTTCATTGTCCTCACCACAACGCTGAAACTGGGATCTGGTAGTTGGATTGTAAATGAATTCGCAACGTTGCATGTGCGGTCCAGTTACTTTGTCGGTGCGACAATGGTTCCCATTCAAGGAGGATTCATCCCCGGTGCGCCGCAATGTCGAATACTTACCAAAACGAAAATCTTCGATCCTGCGGACCGATTTGCTCCACTCGCTGATCCCGGGAATCTCACCGATTGCACAGTAGCCAAGCGCAATCGACAGTGGTGGATGTATCTTGCCGGTACCGTGATCGGCAGACCGGGGATTCATCTCTTCAGTGCCTCGCGCCCCCAGGCGCGCCATTGGCTGCAACCGGCTGGCGCCTGACTCCCGAGCCAACGATCCGTCGAAGATTGCTTTGCTCGCAGGATACGAAGCCAGTGGGTCGTGGGATCTGCAAGGTGGACGCTACTGTCCTTCGTATGTCCGGGGTTGGGATGAGGGCCCGCGGTGTGTGGGTCGAGCGCATTTACTATGCCGGCGGAGCCGAGCAGGTCTGGGGGCCTTACACCATCGGCTATCTCGAATGGGACGGCACCGGCTGGGTGGATCAACATAGACCAGTCTTCAACCCGGAGGAAGAATGGGAGCATGGGAGCGTGTACGAGCCGAACCTAGTTTATGCTGACGGCAAATGGAAGATGTGGTACGTAGCGAGATCGAATCAGAAAGACTACATCGTCCACGGATTCTCCGAGAGCACGGATGGTCGAACAAATTGGACGAAGCACCGGGTCTTGACGCAACCCGAATTCAAGCTCTTCGACTTCCGTCCGATTCAAACCACAACTGGATGGGTGGCAGTGTTTTCACGTGTTTGGCTAGCTGAATCCGAACCCTCGGCCGAAACGGGTCTGTGGTGGTCCCAATGCGATCATCTTTCGAGCCAGTTTTCGGACTGGACTGGGCACATTCAAATTGTCAATGCCGAAAAGGGATGGCACTCCGGACCGTGGAAGCCATCGATGCACTACAGCGACATCGATCCGGATCGCATGTTCGTATTCTTCGATGGAATGTACCGTAAGAACGAGGCCGGTCCGTTCCCATTCGCATTCACGCTAGGCTGCCTGGAATCGAGTGGGGAGATGTGGAGTAACGCGAGGTCGACTTTGCGGAGGCAGGATTCCGCCAAAAAAATGCGGGGCTGAAAGCAGTGACCCTAATCGCCACTCTCAACCCCGTCTCCCAGGTTCTGTGGTAGGTGAGGCGAGTATGCGATCGGCCAGATTTCCCAGCAAGATTACGAAGGTAAGTGGTCCGAAGTTACACCGTTCGTTCTAAACGGCGGGCCGCAAGCAATGAGCAGTCAGGTTCGGCTGTCTCATCGCTCACAGCTCGCCGCTTATTCCGCTGCATTGACGAGCCCAGATTACCTACTTCGTCGTCACCAGCGAATGCGTGATGGCGTGCACCGAAAGGGCAATCCGGTTCTGCACTCCGACTTTGCGCATCAGTTTCGCGACGTGGGCTTTTACTGTTCGCTCTTCAATTCCCAGCTGAGCGCCAATCTCTTTATTAGAGCGTCCCGCAACCAGCATCTCCAGAACTTCCTTCTCGCGATCGGTGAAGGTAACCCGGCCTGCGGGGAAGATGCGTCCCGGGGCCGAGGAAACTCGCTCTATGAACATGGAAAGTACGCGCCTCGGAGCCCATACCGAACCCTGATTCACAATGCGAATAGCCTGCGCGAACTCGGCAGGTGTAGCAGCCTCGTCCACGTAGCCTTTGGCACCGGACGCAATCGCTTTCAGGATGGTTTCCTCGTCGATGCCGGAACCAGTCACGATGATCCGCAGATCCGGACGTGTCGCCTTCAGGCTGGCCATTACGTCAAACAGATTTTGTCCGGAACGGTTGCCAAGCAAGATGAGATCAATCCCTTGCAGGGTGCTGATCTCCGGAAGCGCCGCCGAGATGAGCTCAAACTCGGGCTCGGAATCGAACAGCGCACGAAACCCGACGAAGCGCAAAGGATCGCTTTCCACTACGGCGATTCGGATGACTGGTTTTCTGGCCACAGCTGCTTTCATAGTTTTCCCTGTAGGGCTAAATTCTTCTACTCAGCATAGTAATAATTCGACGCAATGCAAAGAGAAGGTGACCAGAAGGAAATTACGGGAGTAACATGAAAAAGCGTGGCTGCAGCGTGTTTTATCGGTATCGAGGCTAGCCGCGCTAAAAATGTGGGAACAGCCGCACTCGGCTGCCCGTCGAGCGAAGCTCGACAAGCTTTTCTGGCTGCAACTTTTTAAAATCGTGGAGAATTCGCTCGCATGACCAGATCGACGCAATCAGGTTTCATACTCGCGGCATTCTTGCTTGTCATCTGTCCGTTGTTCGCTCAGGAACCTTCGGCACCCGTAGGCTCTGAACCTCAGGCGGCTCCGGGATACACTCCAAAGTTCAAAGGGGATCCCGCGCGATCCGACTCGGAAGCGGCCGCGCTCGCCTACATGCGCGTTGTAGTCCGCGCCGACAAGCAATTCAACAAGCAGTATGGCCACTACGCGCTGAACCTGAACGAACTCGTCCATTCCGGATCGTTCACCAAGCGCATGGTCAATACCGAGCGCGGCGATTACACGGCCACCTACAAAGGAAAGAAGGACAGTTACACACTGACTATGACGCCGAAAGCTCCGGATTCTCAGCATCGCTATTTCTACGCTGATGACGACGGAAAGATACGCGCCGACGAGTCAAAAGCGGCCGGCCCAGATTCCCCCATCCTCAAATAAGCAAAAAAGTGCCCCGCCATTGTCGCGTTTCGTGCCATAAAGCGGGGCTGCGTCCGCCGGAACTGGCCAAGGGTTCGATTACCGCCGTCCGCCACCACGGTGCTTCCAGCCGTACCGTGGAACCCGCTTCAAGACTAATAAGGTACGCCACAGGCAAAAGCCAAGGTGAAGGAAAAACGGAGAGGCTACGGCTGCTGGTCTGTTTGAGGAATCAAGTTAAGCTCAAGGGTCTTCTTCTCACCCTCGCCTATACGCAGCCCGGTTCCCCGCCCCTCGTACGAATTGAGGAATTCCGGGTTGAAGTAAGCATCGCCGTCGACGCTCTCCCAGGCAAAGACCGTATATTCGCCGGGCCGGGTACCGTGCAGGCTGAAGTGCCCGCTCTGATCGGTGACGGTCTTCCGATATCGGTCCATGCGCCCACGAAATCTTGCTTCGGGGACGGCGACCACCGTTGCGTTTGGGGCCGGCTGCCCTTTGCCGTCGATTACGGCTCCGCCGACGATGCCTCCCATCGCACTGATCGCGACCTCCATCAACTGCGCCCCGCCATTGACGCTAATACCGCTGTCGTTCACATCGCGTCCAGCAGCCAGAACCGATTTGATGAACCAATCCTCATTCCTGCCTGTGTCACCGAGAAGCTGCACGTAGTAGTTCCCGGGCGGAACATCGTTCCATACGAAACTCCCGTCGGCAGCCGCGTGGGCGAGATTGGTAAATCGATCTCCCATGGTGAATCCTCCGGAGTCATCGTCGGAGGACTGCAAGGTCAGGAAAATCTGTGCCGGATCGATACGCGAGAGATTTCCCGCACCTTCCAGACGCAGATGCCCGCGCAATGTGGTTCCAGGTTGCGGCGACAGCCGTAAACCATCGACACTCGCGGAGCCAACCTGCAAAGCCTGGCGCGCGGTCATCGGCACTCCGGACCCATCCACTGACGCCGTGATTGTGTAACTCCCGGGCGAAACGTCGCGAATCACAAAGCTGCCGTCCTTGTGGATCTCAGCCCCACTCTGAATGACGTTGAAGTCGCGCGACTGCAACATGATCGTGGCAGAGGTTCGTGGAGGCAGATTCACGACTGTGCCACTAATTGTCAAGCTCGGTCCCGGCATCAGTGAGAAGCTCACCGGAAAGTCATCGCCCGGATGCAGTTGGACAGCCAGCGCCTGACTCCGATCGGTAGTACCCGGGTAATAGGTTGTCTGGTACGACGCGGCCGGTTTCTCCGCAGGCCGACTCTCCGCGCTCCCACGACCCGCAGATTCGATCAACGCTTTGAGATCGGGCGGCGGGCTCACCGATACATAGAGATTCCCGGGAGGCAGATTCGCGATTCGAAATTCCCCCAGATCGTTCGTCCGCTCGCCTGCGGTCTGCTGCCAATGGGTGTGGCCAGATGCGAATGTCTGCTGCAGTACCGTCACCTCGGCGTCTTGCATCGGCTCGCCGTCTTCATCCGTCACTCGCCCGCGGATCACCGCCGCCGCCTGCAGCCGAATGTGCAGGTCCTTCAATTCCTGTCCCGGCGTGAGCGTGAGGACGCGTCCATCGCTGTGAGTGCGCTGCCGGTCCACATCCAGCAGTCCGCTCCGTTCGGCGAACAGGTGATAGCGGCCGGGTATGACGTTCTCGATCCGAAAGCTGCCATCCGCGCCGGTGAGGGCCGTGTAATCTCCGCCGTGAGTCTGGTTCTCGGCGATCAGTTCAATCAGCGCCTTCTTCACCGGCTGGCTATCAGGGTCCTTTGTGACGATTCCCATGATCACTGCACAGCTATGGCTCGCGGATACTCCGGCCACGTCTTGCGCCAATACTGCCGTCGCGCAGAGGACAATTGCCAATGAGATAAGAATCGGCTTCATCAAACTCGTTCCGGGAGCATTGCAGACGCTCGATCCGAGCCGGGAGAGCGGGTCACGGTAAGCTCATTTTATCCCGTATTCGCTTGCTGTCTAAAGCCCACTTGCACGAGGAGTTCCGCTAGCTTCCACCCAACCGGTTGGATGCAATTACACCGTTGGCTAATCCAAACGAAGGACGAAGATGTCGCTTCCCCAATGCCTTCAGACGCTTAGCGAACCCACGCGCGGAGAGATCCTGCGCGTGCGGCCGCCGCCGACCTGTGAACGGCGAATCGGGTTGACTCACCGAGACCCACCATGTTGCATGATTTTGCCGTAGTCAGGGAACACGATATTCTCACCACTGCAGCACAGATGATCTGATAGTTGATCCGCAGCATATTCGTTTAAGACTTCCACCGTGGCTGGCGTGTAAGAAAATGCGATTCCCATCGACTACCTAGATGTGAGCCCAATCGAGACCATGGCCAAGGCGGCATCGCAGGATCAACTCTATGCGCAAGCCGCGCACGAATACGGGGCCGCCCTCGAGCGTCTGGCTCGGGCTTACGAGGCTGATCCGGAGATCCGGCGTGATCTCCTCCAAGACCTTCACGTTGCACTCTTTCCAAAAGGCGTATTTGCAGCACTGATGCTCGACATACTTGTCGCCGCATTGTTCTTCGCAGTTTGGAAGATGAACGAACGCGCTGCGCGATGCCTCCAGCGCAAGATTGACGAACTGCATGCGGCAGAACGATAGTTCGGAAGCCCCCACATGCAATTGAAGTTTTTCGCCTTGGGAGGGCGAGCGCAATGAACCAAATACTAATTCTGTTAACGATCCTGATAGCCGCTCCACTCGCTCGGGCGCAAGACATTGTTAGCGATTGGCAAGGAACTCTCAACACCGGCATGGGCGAATTGCGCCTCGTGCTGCACATCACCAAAGCACTTGACGGCAGCCTCAAAGCCAGACTCGACAGCATCGACCAGCCCGGAGCCAATGGGATACCGGTTAACGCTGTGACGTTAAGAGATTCGAAACTGCACTTCGACGTGACCGCCGTTCACGGTATCTACGAGGGTAAAGTCGCACCGGATGCCCAAACAATCTCCGGCACATGGACTCAGAATCAATCTCTGCCCCTGCAATTCAAGCGCAGCAGCACTCCGCTCAAAACTGAACACAAACCCGCTAAGCCGTCTGACATCGATGGCGCATGGATAGGAACGCTCGACACGGGCGCAGTCAAATTGAGAGTCGTCTTTCACATCCTCAACACGGAAGACGGCCTCACCAGCACCATGGACAGCCCCGATCAGGGCATGAAGGCACTGCCAACTACTTCGGTCACTCGGAATGGGATCTCGCTGAAGATCGAAGCCAAGCAGATCGCAGGCGTCTTCGAAGGCTCCATCGCGACAGACCTGTCTTCAATTGAGGGGAAATGGATGCAAAATGGCGGCTCCTTTCCGTTAAGCCTGAAGCGAGTCAAGGTCCCGGTTGAACTCGAGCTCAAGCGTCCACAACTTCCGAGCAAGCCATATCCCTATCACGAACAGGAAGTGACCTATGACAACAAACTGCAGAACGTCATCCTTGCCGCCACATTTACGATTCCGCAGGGCAACGGTCCCTTCCCTGCGGTCGTGCTGATTACCGGCTCGGGTCCGCAAGATCGGGATGAATCCCTGCTTGGCCACAAACCATTTCTTGTTCTCTCGGACTATCTCACACGCCACGGCATCGCTGTCCTTCGCGCAGACGATCGCGGCACAGGCAAATCCACCGGAGATTTCTCTAAAGCGACCACTCTCGATTTCGCCACCGACGTTGAAGCCGGCATCGCCTATCTGAAAACGCGTCCCGAAGTAGACCAGCACAAGATCGGCCTGATTGGTCACAGCGAAGGAGGGGTCATCGCGCCAACGGTCGCCGCACGCAACAAAGATGTCGCCTTTATTGTCATGATGGCCGGCACTGGAGTTCCGGGAGCCGACGTAATCGTTGCCCAAAGTGAAGCCATCGAAGTCGCCGGTGGCAAAAATCCTGAAGATGCCGCGAAGGACGCGGCCACAGAACGAGAAGTCATGAAGCTGATCGAGACCGAGCAAGATGAAGCGAAGCTTAAAAAAGAATTGCGGGATAAATTATCCGGCCATGTTCCGGAAGGTCAGATTGGCGCCCAGATTAAGCAGGTTACTTCTCCATGGATGCGCTATTTCCTGACCTACGACCCGGCAACCGCTCTCCGCAAAGTCAGCTGCCCGGTTCTCGCGATCAACGGCTCGCTCGATAAACAGGTGCTGCCCGAACAGAATCTGCCGCCCATCCGCAAAGCCCTCGAAGAGGGTGGCAACAAGCACTATGAAATTGCCGAACTCCCAGGCTTGAATCACCTCTTCCAGACTGCGAAGACTGGCGCGCCCGCAGAGTACGCGCAGATCGAAGAAACTATGTCCCCGGTCGCACTCGAAAAAGTTTCGAATTGGATTCTGAAGCAGTAAGCCCACATTTGCGCGGGACTGCCCTCGACCATCACCGTTCTCGCAAGGACATTGTGGCAGGCGACGCATCGCGAGTTCAGCACAACCCCTCGCGATGCTGTCTCACCCACGCATGCCACACCTGCTAGCGGCCCAACTGAGCGTACCGAATCGCCTTCTCATGCGATCCTGCTGCCGAAATCAACTCCTGTTCCTTGCTGCCGCGCGGCAGATCGTAGTTCTTGCCACCCAAGAACACGATCTCATTGAGGAACGCCTCGTTCCCGTAGCGCGCGAACACGAGATGCGCCCCATCTTCTTCGGTTCCGAAGCTGCCTTCGGTGAGAGGCAGCACGTAAATGGACTGTCCATCAGTGCCCCTAAGTGAAAGGAATCCTCCCTGTCGCTGCACCAGATAGTTGCCAGCACCGAGCGTTTGCGTTCCTACCGCAAAGTCGAACGGCACATCCACGGAGATGCTGTTCGATTGCGCATGCGCCGGACTCATCCCCACGGCTGCAATTACCACAGCCATCAACGCCCACAAAACAGCCTTCTTGCCATTGTTCATAACATTCTCTCTTTCGAATTGAATTCACGATGATTCGTGGTCTACGCAGCGCACTCCCGGATCCGAGATACGCAGACACAGGGGTAACTACCCGAATGTAAGTACTCTGTTCGGGAGAAAAGCTATATTTGCGTTGCGTACTGCTTTCGATTCAACGAAATGGATTTGGATTGATCAATCGTGTAAGGAGATTGTCAAAGGATTGTCCGCACGTCCGCCCAAAATCTGAACGGGTTGCGTTCAACGGGGAGTGCATTGCTGGAAAAAAGCAAACTAGTAAAGTGGTTTGAATGAGCGAGGACACCTGAAGAGGAAAACTAGACCATCAGAACTCAGCTATCTTTTCGGTACAGCAGATCCTTCATCGCCTTCCGGCGCTCCGCGTTGGCACCCTTATCGCCCTTCCATCCATCGGCATCGATCTTCGCGCCTGGTCCTGCAGACTCCTCTTCGCTGCATGAAGGACACCGGTTCGCGAAACCTGGCTTGCCCGGCTTCAACTCAAACTCCTCACCACAAACCACGCACTTTTTGATCGGAAATGCCATACCTGCTCAGCGATCCTCTGAATGCTGGGTATTGACCCTGATCTCTGAAGTTGCTAATTCAGGAAGTATTGCCGGTACAAGGTATCGCGCCGCGCCGGACGGAACCCCGCGTCGCGAATAATCCTGCGCAGTTCTTCTTCTGTCGTGCAGTTCGACACGCCTGCCGCGCGCACAACGTTCTCCTCGAGCATGACGGAACCGACGTCGTTTCCGCCAAACCGCAATCCCATCTGGCACACTTTCAAACCTTGCGTAACCCAGCTTGATTGCACATTGAGGAAGTTCGACAGATATAGCCGGGATATTGCAAGCACCTTCAGGTACTCCACGGCCGTTGCCTCGTCCCAATGCCGTCCCCCGAGAGCGGTGTTCTGCGGCTGAAAGCTCCACGGAATAAATGCCGTGAAGCCGCCAGTCTCCTCCTGTAAGTCGTAGAGCTTCTGGAAATGATGGATACGGTGCTCATACTTCTCGCCGACGCCAAACATCATCGTCGCGGTCGTCCGCATGCCGATCTGGTGCGCCGTCCGGTGCACATTAATCCAGTCTTCGGTCAGACACTTCAGACGCGCAATCTTGTAGCGCACCTCGTCATCCAGGATCTCTGCTCCGCCACCTGGAATCGAATCCAGCCCCGCATCACGCAAACGCAAGATCGTGTCGCGAATCGATAACCCGCTGTACTCGGCAATCGCGATGATTTCCGACGCCGAATAGCAATGCAGGTGCACCTGCGGAAAGCGGTCCTTGATCCCGCGCAGCATCTTTTCGTGCCAGTCGATCTTCAGATCCGGATGCAAGCCGCCCTGCATCAGCACACCAGTTCCGCCCATCTCGACCGTCTCGCGAATCTTCTCGTAGATCGTGTCGAAGTCGAGAATGTATCCATCCTTCGCGGCCGGGCCTTTCAGCGGGCGGTAGAAAGCACAGAAAGTGCAGTATTCCGTGCAATAGTTTGTGTAGTTGATGTTCCGATCGATGATGTAGGTAACGACGCGCTCAGGATGAAGCTTCCGCCGAACCGCGTCGGCTTCCATCCCGATGCCGATCAGATCATCGGACTCAAACATATCCAGGGCTTGCTGCTTTGTCAGGGACATAGAGGATCACAGAACCTCTTTGATTTTAGCGAAAGCCCCGCCGTATCGTCCAAGGGGCACCCCGATTGCACAGCTGCACATGCCCCAGTGCGCTTCTCTTGCTGCGGAGCTGTGCGACGATTCGTACCAACCGTCCAGAATCAGGCCTTCACAGCCTTGCTGATGGTTCTCGTGAAGATCGCCCGATCCTGTGCACCCATCGATATTTGTAAGTCTCCTGCCCACGCAAGAAATCGTAATAGTGGAAGCCCTGGTCCATCGCTTGTTGGACGATATGTCCTAGTAACACCGTCGCAAGGCTCATCCGTGCGAATGCGGGATCGAATGCGCTCAGGTACAAATACATTCGATTCCGCCACTCAAATCCATACAGTACGTCGGCGATGTGCTTTCGAATTCGCAAAGCATACATATGCAGGACGCCATTCCGAAGAAAGTGCTTCGCAACCTCACAATAGAAACTCCGGTCCTTCTGCTTTGCGAGCACACTGGGCAGGCCCTTGGCATGCCACCGCGCCTGGTGCTACTGCTCGAGAGCTGCAAGGAACTCGTCCAGAGACTCTTGGGTGGCGCGTTCAATTGAAAACGCATGCTTTTCTTCCAACTTGCGTGCGTAATATCGGGCTGTTTTCAACATTGACGCGGCATCAGAACCGCGCAAGTCGACCGCCGCGCACGGTTCTTGCCCCTCAGCTTGCGAGACGAGCCCTCTCGTTGGCAGAGACTCCATAAGAATTGGAGATCCCGCTCGCAGCCTCTGGAACATGCATTCATCCCACGAGTCCGAAAGCTCGTGGATAGCGGAAACCAGCCGTGACGCACATGCAGAAGGCGGGTCAGCGCCCCACAAGCCAACTCGCGCCACGTTCCGCTGTCCACTCCCCAGTCAAAGTTTTCATAGAACAGCTTTCCGTTATGCGGCGGACGGCTGAAGTCGTACCGCGGAGCAAGCCGAAATCTTTCAAACTCCGGACACATGAACGCGGCCAGGGTCTTCGTCTGGGTCTCAAATTCTCGCAACATGCACCTTCAGTTCGCACTCTGCCGCTGTCAGCCGATAGCTTTGTCCTCTCTCTTCATCGCCAGGAAGAAAATCGTACGTGTGTATTCCACCTACGCGCGCGTGGTACGACGTGAACTCCATCAGATCAAAGCTCCAGTCAGAATTGCGCCTGCTGTGCAACTCACGGGCAATGTGGCACGCGAGAGCGAGCGCATCGTGATCGGGATGCCCACCTTCATAGGCGTGCGTCATCACAATGTTGGGTTTCACTTGCTCCGTCACCTCAAGGATGCGAAGGCTGAGTTCGTCCAGTCTGCGGCAGAGTTGCTGGTCTGTGAAGTGCAGGTTGGAAATCTTGCTGAGAGGCAGGTTGCTAACGCAAGGGCTCGCGCCGCCTCGCCCCTCCGAGCGGCACCATACTCTTCTCGAGTCGAGAATCCGGCCGCCAGCGCGTCGGACGGGTTTTCAGGCGAACCGCCGGTTGCATGCACAACCTCTACAGCTTTGCTTTGACTGATGAGAGCACCCGCCCCAATCGTCTCGTCATCCGGATGCGCAGCGATCACCAGGGTCTGCGACACACCTAAAACGTGCATAGTCCCTGCCGAAAGAACTCGCAACTTTGGATGCTCGGGTGCCCTGATTTGGCAGCGCCCTTTTTGACGCAAAAGCCGATATAGAACGCGAGGTTAGCAGGTTGCCGACCGCAATCTGCCTCTCGTCGACTGCTCTCCCGGGGGCCGTGTGGACGACTCGAGCATCCCCGCAATACGCCTATAAGCTGCTAAGACTCAACTTAGTTGAACACGTTCAATTTATGTGTTGACACCGGATCCACCGCAACTTATAGCGTTCTTTGAACGTGTTCAGCTTCCCCTGGGGAGGACACAATGGAATTCGCCAACCTCATCACTTACCCGATCTACGTGGCTTTAAGCACACGATAACCATTTGGGTTGTGCGCAATCTCTACAAGCGAGGCGCCATCTTCCTTGTCGACGTCTTCCAGGGCAACCGGGGGTTGGCCGATTCGGTAAATCATCTGCTTGTCGTAGGCTTCTATCTCATCAACATCGCATTCGTCTCGCTCGCATTGCTCTTGACCGTCCCCGGTCGTGCAATAAGAAATTGCTCGTAAACACACTATGGACCGATGACTTTCGTTACCTTGGGAACGGTTACTCTGCACTGGGAATCAAAAACTTCTGCGAGACTTGAACGAGTACATGTCAGAGGAGCCTCCGGATGAGCGCAGGTACCATGCCAGCCAAGCTGGATTCCAGTAATTCGCAGGACCGATCAAACGAAATACTCCGGACCACGGTCGGGCCCAGGTGGTACTTCGGATTTTTCTTTGTTTCGGGATTTTGCAGTCTCCTGTACGAATTGGTGTGGCTGCGGCTCGCCATGGCTCAGTTCGGCGTTACCACACCCATGATCTCGATTGTGCTCTCCAGTTTCATGGCGGGGCTGGGTCTCGGGTCCTGGTGGGGAGGGCGGCTGGTACGAAAATATTCTCACCGCCTCAATGTTCCTTCCCTGCAGTTGTATGCCGTTGCGGAACTGCTGATTGGATGCTCAGCCGTGGTGGTGCCGCTGGAACTGCTGGCCGGCCGCTTCGTACTGGGGCATCTGGGCAGCAGTGTGAGCCTTTCATCCGCGGGTTACTACGTCGCTGCCGGAATATGGATAGCATGCACCCTCATTCCCTGGTGCGCATGCATGGGAGCTACGATCCCCCTGGCAATGTTCGCAATTAGCGGTGGGCGCCCCGGTGAATCCAAGCGGTCCTTCAGCTGGCTCTATCTCGCGAATGTCCTCGGTGCTCTCGCGGGAACTTTAATCCCATTGCTGCTCATCGAACTCTGGGGGTTCAACCGTACCCTGCAATGCGGGATGTTGCTCAATGTGATGATCTGTGCCGCCGCATTCCGACTGAGTAAACGGAATTCTCTCCCAGTAACAGCCGCACAAAAGCAAGCCTGTCCCAAGAGCGTTCCTCCATCCTTACGCGAAATGCTTGGCAACAGCACTCTGTGGCTTCTGTTCGCCACGGGCCTGACGAGCATGGGCATGGAGGTGGTCTGGACACGTCAATTCACCATCTATGTAGGCACGTTGGTCTACTCGTTCGCGACGATTCTCGGTGTGTACCTGGCGGCCACCTTCGTTGGATCCATTCTCTATCGCTGGCGAGGCCGTCATGAGAGCAGGCCGGGGGCAATACTCTGGATATGCATCTGTATCGCGGCCTTACTGCCTCTGCTAACCGCAGATCCGCGGATCCATATCAACAGTTGGTCGCGGCTGCCTTTGGGCATCGCCGTCTTTAGTGGGTTGCTGGGATTTCTGACGCCAAAACTGGTGGATCGTTTTTCTGAAGGGGACCCCGACCGCGCTGGAGTTGCATACGCTGTGAACGTAGCTGGGTGCATCCTGGGGCCTCTGGTCGCCGGATTCTTGTTGTTGCCATACATGGATGAGCGATTCGCGCTTGCGATCCTGGCACTACCATGGTTGTTCACCGGCCTGTTCCTTACATTGCGCCGTCCACCGGAAGTATGTTCGCGATTCGCGGCCGGCATGGGCTTTCGCGCAATCGCAGTATCGGTGATGCTGCTGGCTGCGTTTTCCCTGGTGTTTCGGACCCAGAGTTATGTGGACCGGCTTCACCGTGCGCTGGTGCGCAGAGATAGCACCGCAACTGTACTAGCAGTCGGAGAGGGAATGAACAGGGGGCTCGTCGTCAACGGAGTGCTGATGACTACTTTGACCCCGATCACCAAGGCTATGGCAGATCTTCCGCTAGCTCTTCTCAACCATCCTCCGCAGAGTGCGCTTGTGATCTGCTTCGGCATGGGTACGACCCATCGCTCAATGCTCTCGTGGGGAATCGATTCGACAGTAGTGGACCTCGTGCCCAGCGTTCCGGCCTTTTTTCCTTACTTCCACGCGGATGCCGAGGAACTGCTCCGCTCGCCCAGATCTCACGTAGTGATCGACGACGGACGCCGCTTCTTGGAGCGGACCCAGTCCCAATACGACGTCATTGCTATCGATCCCCCGCCGCCGATCGGTGCAGCCGGATCGAGCCTGCTCTATTCCCGGGAGTTCTACTCGGCCGCCAAGAAACGATTGCGGCCGGGCGGAATCCTGGCGCAATGGTACCCCGGGGGCGATGGGACCACCGTCTCAGCTATCGCTCGTGCACTGCACGACTCCTTCCCTTATGTCCGTGCGTTCGTAGGCTATGGTGGCTGGGGAGTTCACTTCCTTGCGAGCATGCAGCCGATCGCAAGAATATCCGCCTCAGAAATGGCACAACGTACGCCGATGCAGGCAGCTGCCGACTTTGTGGAATGGGGTCCCAATCCCACCGCCGAACAACAGTTCGCCGTGCTGCTGAAGAGTGAAGTGCCCCTGCAATGGCTGATCAACTTCGACAAGGATGCTCCGGCGCTGCAGGATGACCGGCCGATTAACGAATACGGCCTCCTCCGCACACTGGGTTTCCACCTATATTGACCGCTGATTTCGGCTGTCTGACGAGCATGAGGCATTCAGGACCGATCCGAAATGCCCGTGAAACGGCGTTTCCCAGAGCCAACTGGCTGCAGGAAGCGCGGCCAGGCTTTTCGGAGTACAGAGCCTATATCGCTCGGCTTGAGTACATTTACTCGCCGGAGTAAGATTCCCATTAGCAACGGATGCCCCGATGAATATCGCACGCACTGTGATCGCGTCTATTGTCTTCTTGGGTCTTGGCCTGGGACTCATTTTGGGCCATTTGCATGACAGTACTGTCGGTTTTAGTGCTGCACATCCGGCATCAGCGGCCTCGCTGCAGATAATCCTCCATACCGAGGGATTGTCTGCGATGGCCGGAGTAGCCGCAAGCTTGGTGGGAGTGCTGCTGTTGTTTACAGCGCTGGTGCTTGCTGTACTGCAGGAAGTGAGTTCTCGCCAAGTTTCGCGGGCCCAGAAGTCACCAGTCGCGCACGCGTAGGCTACAGCCGTAGTTTCCGCAGCTCTTGAGGTCATCATCTCACGAGGCGGGTTCGACCCGCTCTGAACTTCCCCCGCGCGGATACCACTCTCAATTCTCAAAATCCTACAGCGTTGACATGGCATCTTGGCTTACCTAGACTGCAAGGTACGCGTTACGAGGTCTTCCGCATGGCTTGGCTGCAAAACAAGTTTGAAAAGAATTTCCTGATTTCGACAGTTGACTACGTCTTCAATTGGGCGCGCAAGTCGGCCGTCTGGCCAATGACCTTCGGTCTGGCTTGTTGCGCGATTGAGATGATCGCGTCTTCCACCGCGCGCTTCGATATCGCGCGCTTCGGGTCGGAAGTGTTCCGTCCCAGCCCTCGCCAGAGCGACCTCATGATTGTCGCCGGAACTGTCACTCTAAAAATGGCGCCCGTCGTGAAGCGCATCTACGACCAGATGCCGGACCCGAAATGGGTGATCTCCATGGGTGCGTGCTCGTCAGTTGGCGGGCCGTTTAATACGTATGCGGTTTTGCAGGGTGTCGATAAGATCGTTCCCGTGGACGTTTACGTCACCGGATGCCCGCCGCGCCCGGAAAATCTCTTCTACGCGCTGTTGAAGTTGCAAGACAAGATCGACACGATGACGCTCGCCAAGAAGCCGACTGCTATTCGACTGGACGAGAACATGGTTGAGAATTTCAAGCGCCAGGTAATGATCGCGCAAACGCTGCAGCCCAAGTAGTTCCGCTGAATGTGGGGACAGTTCCCCTCGGCTCCCACAGAAGCGAAGCCCGGCAGCCCTCACCATTCATGATGAATTCATGTCATCTCAAAAGCTCGCTCTCCAATCCGATCTTCCCGCTCTCAACGAAGCGAAGGAGTTCCAGTGCGGTAGTCAGGAAATCTGCGTCGCCAACGTGAATGGCGAGTTCTTCGCAATGGAAAATGTCTGCCTCCATCAGGGCGGCCCGCTCGGCCAGGGCATCATCGAAAACGGCAATGTCGTCTGTCCATGGCATGCCTGGGCATGGGATCCTAAAACCGGCCAGGCTGGGCACAGTAAGAATGCGAAACTTACGGTATATCCGCTCAGATTAGAGAACGGTGACGTGCTCATCGACATCTAACCTGCACTGATGAGCCCGGTCACGCATTTCGTTACCGGATGGGTACTCGCGAATTGCGCGCGACTGAACGCAGGGATCGCGCGCTTGTCACGATTGCCTGCGTCATTCCAGACGTGGACGGATTCGGGCTGATCCCGCAAGTTCTAACCGCCAACTCAGCCCACCCGCTCATGTGGTTCTCGCTGTACCACCATTCGCTCCATACCCTTCTCTTTGCGCTGGTAGTCGCCGCGATTGCTTTCGCGTTCTCTCGGCGCAAGTGGCTGACAGCCTTTTGTTTGCATTTGCCAGTTTCCATCTGCATTTGCTGGAAGACATCCTGGGCTCGCGCGGCCCGGACGGTTACCAGTGGCCGATTCCCTATCTCAAGCCATTCTGCCCGGTGCAGGTCGCCTGGCAGGGACAATGGGCGCTAAACGCGTGGCCGAACGCAGCGATCACGGCAGCGCTGATCTTGATTTCTTTGTGGCTGGCTCGCCAGCGTGGATTTTCGTTTATGGAGATCTTCTCGCGTAAAGCCGACGCGGGTCTCGTGGCCTGGCT
>C688J18823_10000042_pt1 | contig 66159 bp, 51 predicted proteins | sample HopSoiMetagenom1_FD_18823 | JGI IMG/M metagenome (IMG submission 18823)
GGGAATGGCGCCCGCCGGGACGTGAATATGGATGTCGTGGCTGGCGAAGAAATCTTCTGTCACCCCGAGACGATCCGCATTCGATCGAACCCACGTCAGCGCGGCCTGCATGGATTCCTGCATGACTTGGCCGATCTGGCCGGTCATGGTGAATCCACCCTTGCCCTTCATGGCGTTGGCTTCGACGAAAAGCACGTCACCGCCGGACGGCGTCCAAGCTAATCCAACAGCCACCCCCGGACGCTCCGTACGCTCGGCGATTTCGCCTTCGCTGCGGATCTTGATCCCGCCGAGGAACTCCTGCACAGTCTCCTTGGTGACGACGAGTTTCTCCGTCTTCCCTTCCGCTAACCGGCGCGCCTGCTTACGGCAGATCGTGCCTATCTGGCGTTCAAGGCTGCGTACGCCCGCTTCCCGCGTGTAATGGCGGATCACGTAGCGCACGGCTTCTTCGGGAAATTCGATCTGCTCAGGCGTGATGCCGTTCTCGTCGATCTGCCTCGGAACCAGATACTGGAACGCAATGTGTACCTTCTCTTCTTCCGTGTAGCCCTGCAGTTCGATAATCTCCATGCGGTCGCGCAGAGGCTCGGCAATTGGGTCGAGCATGTTCGCCGTCGTGATGAAGAGCACCTTCGACAAATCGAAGGTCACGTCGAGATAGTTGTCGCGGAACGTCGAGTTCTGCTCGGGATCGAGCGCTTCGAGCAATGCCGAAGCCGGATCTCCGCGGAAGTCGCGTCCAACTTTGTCGATTTCATCAAGCATGAAGACGGGATCCTTCGTCTCCGCCCGGCGAATTCCCTGGATGATCTGCCCAGGCAAAGCACCGATGTAGGTACGGCGGTGACCGCGAATTTCAGCCTCATCGTGCACGCCGCCTAAAGACAGCCGCACGAACTTGCGTCCGAGGGCACGCGCGATTGACTTGCCAAGCGAAGTTTTCCCCACGCCCGGAGGTCCGACGAAGCACAAGATCGGTCCCTTCATGTTCGGCTTCAAACGCCGGACTGAGAGGTAATCGAGGATGCGGTCCTTGACTCTTTCCAGATCATAGTGATCGGCATCGAGAATCTCTTTCGCCTTCGGAATCTCGATCTCCTGTCCCGACGTCTTGGCCCACGGCAATACCGCCAGCCATTCGATGTAGTTCCGCGTGAGCGAATAGTCGGCTGCCATGGGAGACATGCGCGACAGGCGGCCAAGTTCCTTCAAGGCCTCCTTCTTCACCTCATCGGGCATGCCCGCTTCTTCGATCTTTTTCTTCAGATCCTCGACGTCACGCTGGCCTTCATCCTGCTCGCCGAGCTCTTTCTGAATGGCCTTCATCTGCTCGCGCAAGTAGTACTCGCGCTGAGTCTGCTGCACGCGATCTTGCACTTCGCTCTGAATCTTGTTCCGCAGTTGCTGGACTTCAAGCTCCTTCGCCAGATGCTGGTTGATCTTCTCCAGACGTACGTGGACGTCCAGAGTTTCCAGCGTATCCTGCTTGTCGGGAGTCGACAGTGAAGGTAGAGAGGAAGCTATGAAGTCAACCAGCCGCCCGGGCTCGTCGATGTTCATCGCCACCGTTGACAGTTCGTCCGACAACGTGGGCGATCCAGCCACGATCTGCTGGAACAGGGTCAGCACGTTTCTCTGCAGAGCTTCGATTTCCGAAGTCGCTGCAGGCGTGGTCCCTTCAGGCAGCACATGATAGTGCGCGCTCATGAAGGGAGAAAGTTGTGTGAACTCGCTCAGCCGGACTCGCTCCAGACCTTCCGCAAAGACGAAAAGGCTCTGGTTGGGCATCTTCACGACTTTATGGACAACTGCAGAAGTACCGACGGTATAAAGATCGCTCGGCTGGGGAGCGTCCACCCTGGCCTCGCGCTGGGCGACCACAATAATGGTCTTGTCTTCGCCCAAAGAATTTATTAGCTGCACTGAGCTCTCACGCCCTACCGTAAGGGGCAAAACCGCATGCGGGAACAAGACCGTATCCCGAACCGGGAGTACCGGAAGGGCCCTTTGTTCATTTGTTTCGTTAGGCTTAGGAGTGCGCTCCAGTGGCGTCTGCTGGGTCATATTTCTCCTTGAGTGTAACTCGCTCAAGTATAGATGATACTCCTCCGGCAAAGGTTTCAGGACGGCACCGCCCCCACCAGGAAGCACGAATTCTAAATGGTTAGCAAAGATGCGGAATGTGTCTAAGGTGCAGAGGCTAACGCGGCAGGTACTCCCTTGCAAGGTCTAATTGAGGGTCGGTCCTCAATGTGAACAAAGCGATACCCCACCTCCCACGGTGTCGTGAGAAGTGGGGCCATGAAATCAAAGCCCAGCGCCTTACCTGGGCACCAGAGTGGACCAGCGCTAATTTCCGAACACGTGCTTCGCCGAATCTCCTTGAAACACCAACTCTTGAAGCAATTTTTCATTCCCGGTGGTCTGATACGAAGCCTGCGTTTGACGGGCTTTCTTGTCCAGAGGAACCAGCGTGCACTTCGCCTTGTACTCCTCCTTGCTGCCATTGCGCTTGAACACCATCACATGTTCTTGACCTTCCATCGTGTGGCGAACTTCATATTGGCCCGCAGGCAGGACGGTGCTCCCGATGTGAACCGCCGTGTCGAACTTCACCTGACTTACTTCATGGATACCCAGCGCGTTATCCTTTGCCACCGCCATCGCACCGAGCACGAGCAGCATGATGCCTACACCTCGCAGAATGCGCATAAACCCTCCGTGTATGAAATTGGTCTCGCAGTGAGACATTCAAGTGTAGGAGCGCGTAGGACAGACAAATGTATGCGAGATCACAGGGCAATGTGACTCTGTACGGGTATTCTCATTTTGGGGTGAACTGCGATAATTCGTAAATCCCGAGTCTCTTTTCGAGTCCGGCGACCTGGTCGACGACTTTAAAGAAACCTTCATCGCCAAAGAGTTCGTCTTCCTTCTTCTCGAACTCCTCACCGAGCGCGTCGTACTCGTGCGGTGACACAATCGATCGAAACGCCGGGAACAGCACGGTGTCCTCGCGAGCTTCATGCGGCCGGTACATGTGCAAAAATTCCCGCAGGGCGTCCGCCAACGTATCGGAATCTGACGATACGTATTTCAACGAGGCCACTGCTGCCAATTCCCTGATCTTGGCCGTCAAATGGCGCCCTGCCTTGTGCTGCGTCTGCAGCGTGTCTGCCAAGCTCACCAATTTCTTTGCTTTGCGAAAGCGAGGGAAAAGATAGTCTTCTTCAAGCTTTTCGTGATATTCCTCAACGAAGTGCTTCACGATGTCGGCGGCGATCGCCAACATCGACCCATCGAACGGCTTCTTTGCCGTCAGCAGATCCAAGTGATGGTCGTAGATCAGGAGAATACGATTGAGCAGCCCATGCTCCCGCATCAGGTCTTCCGCGGGCGAAATCTGCTCTCCCTCTTTCTTTGCCAAATCGCGGTTCGGCTGGCCAATGGCGAGAACAGGCGTAAACACAGCAACTCCGGCAATTGAACTCTGGCGCAAAAAGTTCCGCCGGTTGGGAACAGGGTTCGACATACTCGCTCCTTGGTCGCGCAAAAAACTTGACGTTCGTCGGGAGCAAAGGGTTCGACGGTCACGCTGCCGGATAGATCCCCAGCACCTTTACAAACTCGGCCACCTCGCCCAGATGCCGCAAGGCGTTCCGTGCCGGCTCGTCATCGCCGCGCAGGAAATCCACATAGAAGACATACTCCCAGGGTCTCCCACGCATGGGACGGGACTCGATCTTGCTCAGGCTAATGTCGCGCAACGCGAACACGCTAAGTGATTTGAAGAGCGCGCCCGGCATGTTCTTCACCTGGAATGCAATAGAGGTTTTATTCGCACCTTGCGGAATTACGCCGCCGTATCCAACGTCCCTCTTCGATCTAGACCGGACTAGCTTGCGAATTAGAAAGAAGCGGGTGAAATTCCGCTTGTCATCTTCGATGCTCGATTCGAGTACCTTGCCCGAATATTCCTGCGCTGCCTTCCGACTGGCGATGCCCGCCGCATCCTTCAGTTTGTTAGCGATGACATGTTTCACGCTACCAGCAGTGTCGTAGAACGGAACAGACTCAACCTGCGGATTTCGCCGGAAGAAGTCCCGGCACTGATCAAGTGCAACGGGATGCGAGAGCACGCGCTTCACTGTAGATAACCCCACTCCCGGTGCGGCAATTACATTGTGAACGATTCGCAGCAGGAACTCAGCCTGGATGTAGACGCCCCGGCTAACAAGAAGATCCGCATGCTCCGCCACGGTCCCCGCGAGAGTGTTCTCGATCGGTATGACCGCCGCGGCTACGGATCCATGCTCTACGCGATCGAAGACCTCAGCCGAACGTGCGCAAGGCACGACCGTACACCGCGGCAGCATCTTCTCCGCGGCCTCGTGGCTGAACGCCCCGCGCTCTCCCTGGATGGCAACTTTCATGTTCAGTTCTAATGTGTTTGAAACTCAAAATGTCTCAGGGCCCGCAAACTCGAACCCATTGTCATTCCGACTCGCGAGAGCGAGAAGGAATCTGCTATTGCCTGGCTACAACGCCCTCACACGATGCCCGAACGTTAAAACTTATCCGCATACCGGCCCACAACGCAATGACGTTCCGGGATCATGCAAAGTCCTTCTTTAGCACGAGGGCGTCGACCCCATTTGAGTAATACCGTGGCCAGGTCCGGATGACGCTGTAACCGTGGCGCTTATAGAACGAGAGCGCGCTGAGATTATCCACGGCCGTTTCCAGCCCCACAGCGCGGCTCCCCCCGGAGCGCAGCCGCTCCTCCGCCGACAAGATGAGCAGCGATCCCACCCCTGAACGCCTTTGTTCGGGAGCGACATCGATGGTGACGATGTGGCCGGTTGGTCCCCCATGCGCCACGATGAATCCGTGCACTCGCTCACCACCTGCATTTGTCGCCACCAGGGTAAATGAGGTCCGGCTGCGGATGTAGGCTTTCAACTCTTGCTTGGAATAGGCGATCCCCGGGCCAAAACACTCCTGGTCCATACGCCAGAGTGTTTCGAAATCCTCAGGCCGAAAGTCGCGAATCATGGAACCCACGCCGACATTGTAGCGGCGAAGCGGAAAGTTGAGTGTTCCTCGCCGATTTGCTACGGAACTCCTTTTCCACAGAATGTAACCGGCCGCTTGAAAAAAATCTGCTTACAGCGAAATGCCCTCTTGCTCCAGCCGCAACCTCGGACGTACCATCGGCATCAGAGGGGTGAAGGAAGACGTGGTGGGACGCCTTCTAATCATCGACGTCATGTGTGCGGTCACGGCCCTGGGCACCTGGTATGCCCTCTTCGCCGCCTACAATCGCCGCAAAGGATCCGAAGCACTCCGGTGGGTACAGTCGGCTTGCGCCGGAAAAGGACGCATCCTCGACTCACGCTGGATCAGCAGTTCCCGCCTCCATGCCCGTCTCCACTTCCCTTCGCGCAGCTTCGAGAATGCATACGTCACCATGAAGTTCCGGCCACGGCCGCTGCCCATCCAGTGGCTTATCGCCCGATGGCACAACCAGAAGGAAACCCTGACCTTCGAGGCCGACCTCGGGGGCTCCCCGAACCTCCACCTGGAGGTCCTGCGTCACCGCTGGTGCGCCCACAGCCGCGGCATCAACGGCCGTAAGCGTGATCAACGCGAGTGGGACGTGTACGAACCCGGACCCATCGTTCTAACAACCCGGACTCACTGGAAACAGGATTCGGCCCCTGAGCTGAACACACTGATGACGGTTCGTCAGCAAGACGTATTGCAGGTCCGTTTCCGCCCCGAGTCGCCCCAGTTCTCAGCCACCATCGCTCTCGACGCGCTGGACGATCCCCGGACCGCTGCCGGGTTCCTGACTACCCTGCGCGAACTAGCTGCCGGGGCCTCTGCCCACCGTCAATAGACCTTCGCAAGCGTTTATCATTTCGAGGAAGCCAAGCGAGCGACGAGGAATCTGCTGTCCCTCGCCGGAGACGACCTTCATTCCCCAAGTATCACCCGCACAGTTCCGCGACCTTTGTAACGCTCGCGCGCTCACCCGCTGTAATAAAGTAAACTCTCACTATGCCCACTGCACGCCAGGGATCGATCCATCTCTTCCGATTTGCAGGAGTGGACCTGTTCCTGCACTGGTCCTGGTTCCTTGTCGGGATCTATGAAATCCAGAGCCGCGCGGGACGATACTCCTCCATCGTTTGGAATGTACTGGAGTATCTTGCCCTTTTCCTGATTGTCGCGCTGCACGAGTACGGGCATGCGCTCGCCTGCCGTCAAGTAGGGGGTCGCGCAAACCAGATCGTACTTTGGCCTCTCGGCGGTGTCGCCTATGTCGACCCCCCTCCCCGCCCAGGTGCAACTTTGTGGAGCATCGCCGCCGGACCTCTGGTGAATGTCGGACTGATGCCAATCCTTGCAGCCATGGCATCGCTGGCCGGTTCTCCGGTATGGGTGAATGGGCCAAATATCAATGGCCTGCTGCCGACAGTCTTTTGGATGAACTTTGGTTTGTTCGCGTTCAACATTCTGCCCATCTATCCCCTCGACGGAGGCCAAATCCTTCGTTCCCTGCTTTGGTTTGTCATTGGGCGTGCCCACAGTTTGATGGTCGCCACCGTACTGGGTCTGTTAGGAGTTGTCGGTTTCATCGGTCTGGCCTTCTCGAAGGGCTCGATGTGGTACGGCGCGCTCGCAGTGTTCATGCTCATGAATTGCTGGGGCGGTTTCAAACACGCGCAGTCGCTTCTTCGCATGGCAAAACTCCCGCGCAGGCACGGATACTCTTGCCCCACTTGCAAGACCTCACCACCGGCCGGCGCATATTGGAAGTGCGGACACTGCGGCCAGCCTTTCGACACGTTTGAAACTGGAGCGATCTGTCCCAACTGCCACTTCCAATTCCCTGCCACGCAGTGTCTTCATTGTGGACGTCAACATCCACTCAGTGAGTGGATGGGACAGACCGTCCTCTCTTCTGACGTTCAATTCGCACAGCACTCATAACGCGGTTTACACACGCGAATTATTCCGCCCCGATGAGTGTTTCCTCGCGCACAAGCTGCATCGCCTCACGGATAAATCCGTTTTATGCCACGCATCAGCATTTTCGATTGGCTGACTCTTCTTGCAGGCGCTATTCTTCCGTGTCTCACGACAGCCTGTTGAAACCAGCCATTTCAACTCAGCATTCGTACGTAGCTTTGCCGAATTCTACTTTCGATTACGAAGGAGACCGAACCACGTCCATGTCTACTGAACTGCGCAATTTCCTGGCACTCTCGTACGACGAACTGGAAGAAATGAACCTGAAGGCGAAGGAGCAGCGCAGGAACCGCACCGCTCCGCACAAGATCCAGGAAGAGCGCCTCAAATATCTCACCGATGAAAAGCGCATTAAGGCCGTCACTGTGCTCTTCAGCGACCTCGAAGGCCGCCTGCACATGCTCGACTACGACAAAAAGTTTCTGCTGAAGAGCTACGACAATCTGACCTTCGACGGCTCCTCGATTCGCGGCTTCACCGCGCAGCGCGAAAGCGATCTTCGCCTCGGCATCGACTGGAGCGCATTCTACTGGGCGCCCGCCGATGTGTTCGGCAATGGCAAGGTGCTTGTCTTCGGCGAGGTCATCGATAAGGGAGGCACTTCGTACAGCGCCGATATTCGCGGCGTCCTCAAGAACTACGCCGACGAGCTTTTCAAGAAGAAGGGATACACGCTCAACGCCGCCAACGAAATCGAAGGCTTTCTCTTCAAAGGATCTGACGCCGAGCGCCGTTATCACGAGACTTCCAAGTTCGAATACGTGAATACGGGCGGCTACTACCACTCGCTTCCTGGCGATCCTCTCCGCAGTTTCATCGACACCACCGCTGAAGTACAGCGCGCGATGGGGTTCCAGAACGAAAAGGATCATCCGGAAGTCGCACCCTCACAGTTCGAGATCAATTACGGCTACGGAGAAGTTGTCGCCGCAGCCGACCAGATTCAGCTATACAAGCTGATCTGCCGCCAGGTCGCCACCAACATGGGCCTGACCGCGTCGTTCCTGCCGAAGCCAGTTGTGGGCGTGAACGGAAGCGGCATGCACACCAACGTTTCCATCAGCGAGAACGGCAAGAACCTGTTCTGGGATCCCAAGGGGGAAGAGAAGCTCAGCAAGTTAGGATGGGCTTTCGTGGACCGCATTCTCACGCACGGCAATGACATCTGCCTGCTGCTGAATCCCAGCGTGAATGCCTATCGCCGTCTCGATCCACACTTCGAGGCACCGAACCAGATCAAGGCATCGGCTGTCGACCGCGGCTCCATGATTCGCATTCCGATCGGTAACGAGAAAAGCATGCGTGTCGAAGTTCGCTCAGTCGCGCCCGACGCGAATCCGTATATGGTCATGCTGGCCGTATTCAAATCTGGAATCGGCGGAGACACTTCGAAAATTAAGAATCTCCGTCAGGCTGAACGCTATCTGCCCGACAACATCTACGACGCATTGGACAATTTCCGTAAAGCCGAATGGACCAGCGCGCTGCTTGGTGAGGACGTGAAGGGCCGCTACGCCGACCTCAAGCAGGCCTCAGCCGACCGGTGCCCCCGCGCCTTGGGAACGTTCGTCAAACCACAGGAAGTTCAGTTCCACCACGAGGTCTATAACCAGTTCCTGTGGAATCTCTTCTAGACTGCCACAGTTTTGCCGACGCCCTGGTCGAGAGACCAGGGCGCTTTATTTTACTTCTTGCTCGGGTCATCCTGCGGGTTGACATAATTGAACTGCAGGGGCGCTTTGCCATGAACCTGCACGATTACTTCGCCTGACGCCATCGCGTAGTGATGCATATCCGGATCGAGATACGCAAAGCTGCCTGCTGGGAAAGTTGCCATCTTGTCGGCTTCAAATACGTCACCCATTCCAACTTTGAAGCTTCCCGCAATGACCGTCACGTTCTCGCGAAGTGGATGCCAGTGTGGCGCGATCTTGTATCCATCCGGCAGCTTCAGCCGAACGGTGTAGTCTCCACTCTTTGCGGTCGGATCACCCTCAATGACGGCGACCTGTGCTCCCGGCGCGACAAAGGGCGGGGGAGGCCCCCACGGAATTGTCTGTGGCGTGAATGCGTTGTTCGAATGCGAACCAGGGTGAGCTGCCAGGGTAAAGAACGAACCCGCCAGCGTCAGCGTTGCCAATGTCGTCAGGGCGGTCAACAGCGTGCGTTTCATGAACGTCATCTCCTTTGTAATCGTGATGACGCATGATCTCTTCGCTGCCATCAAATATCAATCCCGCCCCTATATCCTTAGCATATCTTTTCTATATCGTCCCAAGTTGTTGACTTCTATCGCATAATGCTCATCAAGGATATTCTTTATGGGACATTCGCTGCGAATCAACAACAACGTGGAACTCGACTTGGGACGCTACGAACTACGCAGGTTCGGAAGGCGCATCAAGCTCGAGAAGAAGCCGATGGAGTTGCTCATCTTCTTCGTCGAGCGTCGCGAGCAACTCGTTTCACGGGATCAAATCGTCGCAAAACTCTGGCGCTCCGATCTATTCATCGACGCCGAAAAGAACGTAAACAATGTCATTCGCAAGCTCCGCACCGCGCTCCGTGATAACGCAGACAAGCCACGGTTTCTTGAGACGGTTGTCGGCAAGGGTTACCGCTTCGTCGGGCCGGTTCGGGTCATCGGCAGCCTTCATTCGAACGTTGAGTCTGCGCTGGCGCGCACCGAGCCGCGCAGCATCGGAGCCGATTGGGTGGAGCGCCCTTCCATCGCCATTCTGCCGCTGGTTCTAACGGGAAATGCCACCGACGACCAGGAACTCTGTCTCGGCTTTTCCGACTCGCTCGTTTCACGTCTCGGAAATCTTCCGGGAATTGACGTTCTTCCTACGTCGGCTGTGCTCAAAGTTCCAACCGGTGCGTCTCCATTGCAAACCGCTTCTCTTCTCGGAGTCCGGTTCGTGGTTCACGGAGCGATTCAGATGTCGAAAGGCCAGTGGCGCCTTTCCCTCGAGATGCTCGATACCGATCAGCAGCGAATCTGTTTCGCAAAGAAGTGCGACATCGATCTACCCCGTCTGACCGAGCTCGAAACAGACATTGCGGCACAGATCAGCGGTGTCTTCCAGCGAGTTTCGCTCCCGCAATCTGCAGAGCAGCGGCCTCGTTACAGTCGTGACCCCATGGCATACGCCGAATTCATGCGGGGATACAGAATTACGGCCGCGAGCGACGCCTCGACGATGGACAAAGCCAGCGTGCACCTGACGAATGCCATCACGCGCGACCCGGCATTCGCACTAGCCCACGCAACGCTGTCGTTCGCCTGCGCGACTCGACATTTTGAGTTCGATCCAGCCAGCGCGTGGCTGGAGAAAGCCGAATTCCACTGCCGTCGCGCCCTTGACCTCGATCCCACTTTACCCGAGGGCCATGTGGCACGCGCTTTCCTGTTGTGGGGTCCGTCGAAGAACTTCCAGCATCTGGAAGCGATTGGCGAACTGAAGCGAGCGATTGCCCTGCAGGCGAATCTGCCTCATGCGTACAACCGTCTGGGCACAATCCTGGCGCACATCGGACTGCTCGAGCATGCCCGCGAAATGTTCGAGCGCGGACGTCCCTTTCAGCCGAAGAAAGCAGTCAGCCCCAGTATCGTGCAGGTTTATGTCTGGGCTCAGGAATGGGATCTTGCGCGCCAGCACCTTGAAGTCTGGCGTGCCGAAAGTCCGGGCAATAAATATCCCCTCTACTTCGCTCCTTATCCCGCGATGATGAGTGCGGACTGGAAAGAAGCGCAACGACTGGTGGACGAGGCTATACGCGTAGTGCCGAATGATCCACTGATCATCAGTCTCCAAGGTATGCTTCACGCGCTCATGGGCAACAAGGCCGCTGCGCTGGACTGTGTGACCAGGGCTTGCTCCAACCCGAAATCGTTCGGGCATGCGCACCACACGTACTACCAGATCGCGTGCGCTCTCGCCCTTATCGGAGATCTTGAGACCGCCTTCAATTGGCTGGAGCGTAGCGTCGCCACAGGCTTCGCCTGCTGGCCGTTCTTTCTGAAAGACCCATGTCTGGCAAATCTGCGCGGCTTTCCTGAGTTCGCGACGTTGATCAGCGCTCTGCAGGCAAGGTATCCCGACCATCTTGGATCCCTCTAGTCTTATGCGCAACATCTTAAGTGTTTCCACCATTGACTCCCCATCCCGGCGCCCCTAACATGTCACTCCAGACGCATGACTCCGACTGACCCTGTTGCCTCGAACCATCGCCCGCGTAACCTGTTTCTCGCCGTCGCCACCGACGTTCATTTCTGGATTCCTCTGAGTGTTCTCCTTGGCGGATTCTTCCTGCTGGACAGGCTCCGTTGAACGCTCTTCCAGCGAATGTGCAGGTCCCACCGCCTGCAGTTCCGACCGTGGTGCCTGCCTCGCGATTGCGCAGCCTTCAGGCGCTCGGCATCTTCTGCGGATTCGCCGCCGGTGCCTGGCTTGGAGGCGCGGAAGCCCCAATCAAGCTCGTCAGCGCGCATATTTCACCTATTACAGTCTCGCTCGTTATGGTCTGCGGCGTCTTCCTCGCACGCTGGAGCGTGCCTGCGTTCATCCGCGGAACCTCGCATCTCAGCTCCGATGTGAAGCAAGCGCCTCATCTGATCGTCTGGGCCATCCTCGCCGGATGCATGTGGGCTGTGGCGAACACATTGACGATCTATGCAATCCGCAATGTTGGCCTTAGCATTGCGTTTCCGCTGTGGAATTCGAACAGCCTGTTAGGAATCTTCTGGGGCGTCGTGCTCTTCCGTGAATTGCGTCTTGCCGGGTGGCAGCGCTGGCTTGGCGTATTGGGGGGAGCGCTTGTGATGTTCGGCGGAGCCACCCTGCTCGCGATTGCCTCATCGCATCAGGCAGCGCCCGGGCAAGCAGCTCTGGGCATCGCCGCCGCTCTCGGAGCCGGAGTCCTCTGGGGCACGATGTATATCCCGTACCGCAAAGCCTACCTGACGGGAATGAACCCACTCTCGTTCGTGACGTTCTTCACCATCGGCGAACTCCTGACGATGCTCTCGCTCGCGGTCACCTACCGCGGCGCCGGCCCGCTATGGTCGGAACTCGTAAGCGCCCGTGAGGTTCTCTTCTGGCTTATGCTCGGCGGGTTTGTATGGGTACTCGGCGACCTGTTCCAGCAATACGCCACAAAATACGTGGGCATCAGTCGCGGTATTCCTCTCTCGAATACCAACCAGATCTGGGGGCTCCTCTGGGGAATCCTGGTGTTCCACGAACTGCAAGGGGCCGGCCGAACCGTCTATGCACAAGTTGCCGGAGGATCCCTGATGATGGCTTTCGGTGCAGTTGCCATCGCACTTTCCTCGGCGACAGAACGCGAGCACTCGTCCTGGCGTAACGCCGCCGACCGTGAAGGACAACGCTACAACGTCAATGACGAGTACGTTCGCGCCGGGATGGAAGGAAGGCACTTTGGCTCGCACGAGACTACGCGGTCCGCGGTAGATTGGCTGCTCATCCTGGGAACTACAACCCTCTTCATCTGGCTTGCAACGCTCGCAAAGTTGCCCCACCTCGACATCAGCCTGAATTGGGCAATTGCGCTCATCGTGGCAATGCTCGCTCTCTTACTTGCTGGTGGTGTCACCCTATGGCGCACAACCCACTTCCGGTAACCGTCTGCTGGCCAGCCCGTCTAAGTCACGATTCGTCTAACTTCAATTTCCGTTCCGGAATCCGCAAAGGAGATTCGATGCAACGTTTGTACGCTGTTTTGTGGCTCGCGCTTTTGACCGTTGGAGCGCTGCATGTTTCTGCTCAGGTCAATCCGTACAAGGACGGTACTCCCGGAATCACCGGCTACCGTTCGGAGGTAATGGCTGAGGTCCTCATTCAAGAGGACAAGTTCACGCGCCTCGCCGAAGCCATCCCCGCCGACAAGTACACATGGAAGCCGGCAGACGACACGCGCTCGTTCGCAGAAGTACTGCTGCACATCAGCACTGCAAACTATAACCTCTATAAACTCGTGGGCACGCCGCCCCCCTCAGGAATCGATCTTAAGAGTCTCGAAAAATCGACGACGGATAAGGCCAAGGTCATGGCCACGCTGAAAGATTCCTTCGCTCATGCCAAAGCGGCAATTAAGGCTATGCCGGATGCTGACCTCGACAAGAGCTTCGACTGGTTTGGGGGCAAGAACACACAGCGCGGCGTGTTGCTGTTTATTGTTCGCCACGCAGCGGAGCATCTGGGGCAATCAATCGTGTATGCCCGCGTCATCGGTGTCGTCCCACCGTGGACTGAGGACGCCCGGAAAGCGCAAGCCGCTACCCCCAAGAAGCAGTAACGAAGTAAGAAGTTGAACTAGAGAGTGCCCCACCGTTCTCGCGCTGTTGGCGAGAGGGTGGGGATTTTGACTTTCTCTCCTCTCTTAATTCCTAAGCAGGCGAGTTCTACAAATTCGCAGGACATCGCGCATACTGCGCCGCGTCGCTTCATGCGCAGCGCATATGAGGCGCACCGCTGGGAAGAACTTCCTCCTCGCCGTTTGCAGGCTGAGAACGATCCCTGAGGTGACGCCGCAGTTCTGTATGCTAGATTCAGAGCTTTGATGAATGCCGCCCCTACAATCTCCACCCAAGGACTAAGCCGCAGGTTCGGAGATCTCGTTGCCGTGGACAACGTGAATCTCAGCGTTGCGCCCGGCCAGTTCTTCGGTTTTCTCGGCCCAAACGGCGCTGGAAAATCCACGACCATCAAGATGCTCACCGGCCTGCTCGCGCCAAGTTCCGGGAAAATCGAAATCCTCGGACTCGATCTTGACACTCATCCCGTGGAAGTCAAGCGCCAGATCGGCGTAGTCCCCGAAGGCATGGCGCTGTTCGGACGGCTCACGGGCGCTGAGTTCCTGAGCTTTGCCGGACGAATGTACGGTCTCGATCGCGAAACTGCAGGCCATCGCGCCGCTGAACTGCTCGAGTTCATGCAGCTCGCCGATCAGCCAAAGAAGTTGGTCACCGATTATTCCCACGGAATGCAGAAGAAGCTTGCCATGGCAGCGGCGGTAATCCATGGCCCAAAGGTTCTGTTTCTGGATGAGCCGTTTGAAGGCGTGGATGCCATCGCAGCAGGCACACTGAAGTCAATGCTGCAGGGCATGATCGCGCGTGGTGCGACGATCTTCCTCACATCGCATGTGCTGGAGATCGTCGAGCGCCTGTGCAGCCACGTCGCCATCATTCATCAGGGAAGACTAGTGGCCCAAGGCTCGCTCGAAGAATTGCGGGCGGGAGTGGAAGCGCAGCCGCACGCGGAATCAGATAACGGGCAGCATTCCTCTGGCGAGAAACTCACGCTGGAAGAGATTTTCCTGCGCATTGTCGGAGGCGCCCGCCCCGCCGAGCAGGAACTTTCATGGTTGGGATAGCCCGGATTGCGGCTACGAATTTATGCTGTGCTGCCGATCGAGCCTTCTCAGCCGACGTTGTGCCCGCAAATGAGTCAGCGCACAGAACAGTCTCCGCCGAGGACGGATTGACATCGTCTGTAGTGAGTACTCGAATCTGCGGCCACAGCCGCAACAGACCTTGTAACTGCGACCCTCGAGCGTAAAGACGCGGCTCAGCTTCCCGTGGTGACAGCCAAAAGCGAACTCTAACGCGTCCGCCAATGGATGTGCGACGCTATCCCACAGCGGAACTCCTTCTGATGCCGACATCTTTTACCCACCTCCGGGTTCGTCTTCATTGTCCATCGGCCGATTCGGACTTCCTGTGAGTGGCCCCACCTCATTGAGTGATGTGCATCACCGTGGTCAGAACATGTGACGAGAGAGTTCGCCACACTTAAGTATCACCCGCTTAAACATCTGCAACTACAAACGTTTGCGTGTCACTCAGCGAGACTGGCTGGTTTGTGCAAAAATTAGAACTTCCCAAAATGGTAAGCACAGAAGTAATTCCCGGACAGATACCCGCGATCGCGCAGTTGCGCTGGCGGATGTTCGTCAACGGACTTCGCACCCGCCGCGGGAAGTTGGAACTCATCTCTCGCATCCTGGTCGGATCCGCATTCGGCATTGGCGGTTTGAGTGGCTTCGCCGGCGCTATCGGCGTCTCCTGGTATCTTGTCTCGCAAGGAAAGCCTGAATTCCTCGCAGCTATCCTCTGGCCGATTTTTCTGTTCTGGCAGCTCTTCCCGGTGATGGCGACCGCCTTCACCAACAACCCCGATTCTTCCGACTTGCTTCGCTTCCCTCTTCCCTACCGCTCGTACTTCCTGATCCGCCTCGTCTACGGATACCTCGATCCAGGCAGCGTGCTCGGCAGCGTCTTCCTCATCGGAATACTCCTCGGCATCACAGCTGCCCGGCCCCTGTTATTTCCTTGGGCGCTAGTCGTGCTCGTCACGTTTGGCCTTTTCAACCTCCTTCTCATGCAGATGATCTTCGCCTGGCTTGAGCGTTGGTTGGCGCAGCGCCGCACGCGCGAGGTTATGGGCGTGCTGTTCCTCCTGCTCATGTTGAGTTTCCAGTTGATTGGCCCGGCGATGCAGCACTTCAGCGGCAAACCCCATCCTGAGTTCCGCCGCGAGGTCGAAATCGCCACCCAGGTTCAGAGGATTCTTCCTCCCGGACTCGCTGGAGAATCCATCGCGCAAGTGTTCCACTCACAGCTGCTCTTGGGATTCAGCTTCCTCGCCGCGCTCCTCGCGCTCTCCGTAGCCATCGGATATCTTCTGCACCTCCGGATTCGAGCGCAGTTTCACGGCGAAAATCTCAGCGAGACGGCGGCGCGGCCGGTTGTCAGGCAAGCGCAGAAGCGACAAGTTGGCTGGGACCTTCCTGGATTTTCGGGATCCGTCGCGGCAGTCTTCGAGAAGGAAACCCGCTACCTCGCCCGTAGCGGCCCAATGCTGCTCACCCTCATCATGCCAGTTTTCATGCTGGTCATCTTTCGCCTCGGCCCAATGAACTCAATGAGGCACTCCAACATATTTAGCCGCACTCCGGACATGGCATTCCCCGGTGCCGCCGCGTACGCCCTGCTTGTGCTCACGAATCTCGTCTACAACAGCTTCGGCGGCGATGGCGCAGGCATCCAGTTCTTCTATGCGTCGCCGGCCAGCTTCCGCCAGATTGTAGTAGGTAAGAACCTTTCACATGCCGCAATCCTCCTCGTCAACGCGGTGTTCGCGTGGATCGCAGTCAGTTATTTATACGGTCCGCCTCACTTAGCGGTCACTGTGGCAACTCTCGCCGGACTATTATTTGCCGCGCCCCTCAACTTCACTGCCGGGAACCTGCTCTCGATCTATTCCCCGAAGAAGCGCGACTTCTCGACGTTCGGACGCCAGAATGTCTCGCAAACCACGGTTCTGGCCAGCTTCGGCATGCAGATTCTCATTGTCGGTGTCGGGATTGGAGTTTTCACGTTGTCTCGCCTTTACCACGATCTCTGGATAGCCACGGTGCTATTCCTGATCCTCGCCGCGATATCCGTGCCTGTCTATGTAGTAGTTCTTCGCCGGGTAGATGACATGGCCGTTCAGCGCAGAGAAACGCTGATCGCAGAACTCTGTCGGGCATAGGCTGCGCAGTTGGAGATCATCAGCCACAAAGGACACGAAGGAGATCCAATGATTTCCCGTCGTGAAGTTTCGTGTCATTCATGGTTGGAGCACTCGCCGCTACTTCCCCTCCGGCACGGCGAAAAACCGATAGCCCACTCCCCGCACTGTCAACAGATGCCTCGGATGTCCGGGATCATCTTCGATATATCGACGTAACCGCACCACAAAATTGTCGATCGCTCGTGTGTCCGTGTCCTCGTGGAGTCCCCAAACCTCTTCCAGAATCTGCTTCCGGGAAACGATCTTGCCATCGTTCCGCACGAGGTGCCGCAATAGTTCGGACTCCATGACTGTCAAATGCACTATATTCCCCAGCGACCGCAGTTCCAGTGCTCCGAAATCGATGGTCTTGCCCGCGAAAGAAAATTGGTCCAGTTCGCCAACTTTGCTGCCGTTCTCCGCTGCTTTCCCCTGCTCCTCACCGCCTCGCATCCAGGCGCTGCGCCGCAATAGCCCCTGCAAACGCGCCAGCAGAATTGTAAGATCGAACGGTTTCGGCAGGTAATCATCCGCGCCCGAGGCGAATCCCTTCAGCACATCCTCCGGACGCCCTCGCGCCGTCAGCATCAGCACCGGGACGTAGTTCTTCGCCGCCCGCAGCTCCGAGACCACATGGAATCCATCCTTTCCCGGCAGCATGATGTCGAGCACAACCACATCGAAGGTCTCGTTTCTCGTCAGAAGCCGATCGGTGGCCGATTCTCCGTCGCCGACCACATCGGCCTCATAGCCTTCTGCCTCGAGATTGAAGCGAAGCCCCTGCGCGAGATGTGCCTCGTCCTCAACCACCAGCACGCGGCTCATGCTTCCGCCCCGGGCTTGGTCTCGATGCGCGGCAGTTCCATCACCAGCGTTGTCCCCTTCCCCTCCCCCTCGCTCAATGCAAACACCGTACCGCCATGTTTCTTCGCAATCGACTTCACGATGAACAACCCGAGACCGGTCCCCTTGATATGCGTCAGAGACCGATTGCCGACCCGGTGAAATCGCCTGAAGATTCGCTTCAATTGATCTGGAGCGATCCCCACTCCGCGATCCTGCACCTTCAGAACGACGCGCTTTTCGTCTGGAGTTTCCAACCGCACCCGCACGTCGATCGTACCTGCCGAGTACTTGATCGCATTGTCGAGAACGTTGGCGACGGCGGTCCGCAAATCCTCCGCACTCCCCTTCACCAGGGCTGAGTTGCCGTTGCTGGCTTGCTCATATTGAAGGGATTCAGCTTGCAGATGGTGTCGTTGCCGGACGGCATCCATGCAGTCCCGCACAATTTGCGCGAAGTCGACTTCGGCTTTTTCGCGCCCCGCCGTCTTGTCACCCGCCCGGCCGGCGCGTAACACCTGCTCAACCGTGTCGGTAAGCCGGTCGGCATCGCTCAGCATGAGCTTGTAGAACTCCTGCTTGCGGGCTTCCGCTAAGTCCCTGCGCTGCAGTGTCTCGAGATGCAGCCGAATGGACGCGATCGGCGTCTTCAATTCATGCGTAACTGCATTGATAAAGCTGTCATGCTGCTCGTTGCGCCGCACTTCGCGCACGAGAAAAATGGTATTTACCACCATTCCGGCAATGATCAGAGCAAAAAAGATGATGCCGAAGAACAGCAGCACGCCCTCACGCCAATTGAGGATGATCCAGCCGACGTTGAGAGCAACCGCGAGCGCAACCAGGCCAACGCCCAGGCAGAGAAAGAACGCAATCGTTCCACGGCGGCTCGTGATGCGCATACGCTTCGTGCTGATTTTACCTTCTTCCGGAGCGCCGCCGCAGCAGACATAAGCAAATCGCCCAGGACACATCTAAATTCTAAAACCACAAAGGCCCCAAGGCTCACGAAGAAATCAGCCCCTGCCTGGTTTCCTGCGTGTACCTTAGTCCCTTCGTGGTGAATGCTTTCGTTTCAAAGCAAAAGCCCTGGCTAGAAGCCAGGGCTGATTCATGCATGCTCACAAGTTTCAGTCTCCTGCTACCGAGACTTCCGGAACTGCGGGTGTGATCAACCGGCCGTTTGGTGTCGGCACCAGACCACGTTTAACTTCCGAGAGTTTTACCCGCTTAATGTCCCAGGCCAGGCCCAGAGTCTTGAGAACCCAGATTCCGTACCAGTTCATATCGACTTCGTACCATGTAAAGCCATGCTGCGCGGCGGTCGGATGCGCATGATGGTTGTTATGCCATCCCTCGCCAAATGTAAGCAATGCTACCCACCAGCTGTTCGTCGACAGATCGCGAGTCGCAAAGCGACGCGTTCCCCACGAATGTGTCGCGGAATTCACCAGCCAGGTCGCATGCAGAAGGAACACGGTGCGGAAGAACACTCCCCACAGCAGCCACGGTAGGCCGCCGATCGCAAACAGCGCAATCCCGAGAACAATCTGCGGAACATAGTGATACTTGGTGAGCCAGACATGAAACTTATCTTTGGCGAGATCAGGAACGTACCGGGCCAGCGTGGTCGCGTCGTGGTGCATCGACTTGCCCATCAGGATCCACCCCATGTGCGCCCACCACTTGCCGTCGATCGGCGAATGCGGATCGCCTTCCTGATCGGAATACTGATGATGGATCCGGTGCGTCGCCACCCAGAAGATTGGCCCGCCTTCCAGCGCGAGAGTCGCACAGACTGTCAGAAAGTACTCCATCCATTTCGGAGTCTTGAAGCCGCGATGCGTCAGCAGCCGATGGTATGCCATACCTATACCCAGACTTCCGGCAACCCACCACAGGAAGATCGCCACAAACAGCGCCTTCCAGGTGAAAAAGAAAAGGGCAGCCACGGCTCCCACGTGAAACAGCGCCATAAAAATCGCTGTAACCCAGTTAACTTGATCCTTCGTACCCTGAGATTTTTCCAGATTTTCCAGTTGCATGTGCAAAGAGGGTCCCCATTCCCAACTTGATTGGTTAGATGAAAACTTTTTCCAAGCTATCAGGAGAACCAAGCCTGCAACTGTAATACTTGTGTAATAGCGGATTACCGGGGTAACGGAAGGTACTCGCGGCCTCACAGTCACTTCTTCGATCGATACTTCTCCAGGCCAGACTTGCTCAGTTCTGCCAGTTTCGCGAACGGGCCGTCACGGGAGGCTCGTCGTGGCTCACCTGCAACTCAGACGCGACCGGGGTTATGACTTTCTTCAGAGGTCGGAACGTCGCATCAAAGTTGGGTCCGCCAGTCTTGGTTGCATGGGCCTTCTTGGCGAACGCCGTTTTCTTCCTCGTTGCCATGACTTTCGTTGCCTACGCCGCTTCGCCCTTCACCTGCACGCCAGCCCACTTTTCGAGCAATGTCAGAGTAGCGGCGTAGTCGAGATCCTGATGTCCGTCTTCTGTGGCCATCTCGTAAACTTCTTCAACTGTTTCCAGCGCTGGCAGCTTCACACGGGCTTCCCTGGCAGCCTCGAGCGTCAGCCGAATATCCTTGTGCATAAGGCGCAGTGGGAAGTTTGGCGTGAAGTCGCGCTGCAGGATGAACGGCCCCTTGTAGTCGACGACGCCAGACCGCACCATCGTCGCCTCGATCAGGTGCAAGAGCTGTTGAGTATCCACGCCGAGTTTTGTAGCTAAGGTTAAAGCCTCAGCAAACCCTTCGTAGATCAACGCGATCTGCAGATTCATGGCGAGCTTGGTCGCCTGTCCCTTGCCGGTATCGCCCATGCAGAAGATCTTCTTTCCCATTGCGGCGAAAAGCGGCTTCAGGCGGTCAATGTTCTGTTCTGCACCTCCGACAATGAACACCAGGGTGCCATCGCGCGCACCGATCTTCGAGCCGGTCATTGGAGCATCGACCCACGCCACCCCTTTTGCAGCCACACGTTCCGCGAACTTCGTCGTTGCCGAAGGAGAAATGGTACTCGAATCGGCGATGATCATCCCCTCGGTCAGAGAAGATTCAGCGCCTTCTTTGCCAAAGATGACCTGCTCCACCGCGTCGGTATCCGACACGCACATCCACACCACTTCGGCCCCCTGGGCTGCGGCTGCAGGAGTCGGCGCCACACTCGCTCCTTCCACTAGCTTCCCCGGAGTCCGGTTCCACACCGTCACCTCATGCCCCGCTTTCGCCAGATTCGTGGCCATTGCGTGACCCATAATCCCCAATCCTAAGAATGCAACTCGCATGTGGAACTTTCCCCTTTCAACAACCATGAACGAATGAATTGCTTCGGATTAGATATGACCTGCGCGATTTAGGTCAAGCAATTGAGAGGGATTTTTCTGCTCTGGACCGTTCGCCGTCACACTGTGAAAATTCCTTCGCGTCGAAAGCGTGAAAGAATTCGAGGTCTCGCGCCGCAACACAAGTCCTGTCGATCTCCGAAAGGTTCGTCCAAAGGAATGCGACGGAGTTTTCTTCCAGCCTAGTTCGTCGCAATTGTGAATCAACTAGCAATTCTGCCCAGATAATGAAATCAGCCGGTACGCCTGGTCAACTCCCGTTGTGGCCATGTCCATTGCAACTCTAAGGCAACATTACCGGCGTACTATCGGGCAAATGAAAAAGCAGCGCCACGGCGCCATCCTTCATCTAAGATGAGAAGCCGAGAGAGCTTTGCCGCATCGCATTCGTCACTTCTGGCACTTGCGCCGCGAGCTTTAGCATAAGGGGTTCAGAACTTCGCTTCACCCCCTGTTACAGGATGATTAAGCAAACGCTCCGAAATCCGGCTCTTCGCAAGCGCGCTACGCAGTTCAGCCGCTTGGTACGACACTCTGCCGTAACTGCGCGATGCGGACAAACTCACAAGCCTCGCCTTGTCACCAACGGAGAACTGGGCGTCACCTTCATCGGACACGCCAGCTTCTTCGTGCAAATCGGCGGCAAGAACGTCTTAATAGACCCGAATTTCGCTCGCTGGCTCTTTGTGCTCAAGCGCCTGCGCCGCCCGGGGCTGCGCGTTGCCGACCTGCCGGCCGTTGATCTGGTGCTGGTCTCCCATGCGCATTTCGACCATCTGCATCGCCCCTCGCTTCGCCGGCTCGTGCAGAACAATCTGCGCAAGCGCGGCGTCGCTCCCGCGATCATTATTCCGACGCACGTGTCCGATCTCGTGTCAGACCTCGGCTTTTCCGAGATCATCGAGCTTGATTGGTGGAACACGTCACGCCACGGCAATCTGTCCGTGACGCACGTTCCCTCGCGTCACTGGGGCGCGCGCATTCTCAAGGATTCACACCGTGGCTATGGGGGATTCGTGCTTCAGGACGGGAAGCATTCTCTCTATCATGCCGGCGACACCGCATACTTCAACGGATTCTCCGAAATAGGTCGCCGCCTGGCTCCGGAGGTCGCATTGCTTCCAATCGGCGCCTATAATCCCGAGCAGTTCCGCAATGTTCACACCAATCCTGCCGACGCGACTCAGGCCTTCCTCGATCTGAAGTCACGCTGGATGGTCCCTATGCACTACGGCACATTCCGCCTGTCGCATGAGCCCGTCGACGAACCTCTGCAGTTGCTCGATCAGGAAGCCCGCGCTGCGGGTGTCGAAGACCGTGTCCTCGTTCTTGAAGAGGGCGTAACGAGATTCTTCTAGGTTCCGTTCATTTCCCTGCTATTCCAGTCGCTTCACCGCTATGTCTTTTCCCACATGCAGACTCAGTCCTGTAACTTTCCCGTTCGCATCTGTTTCGAACGTAACCGTGTCGTCTGATGCCGTGGAGTAAAAATCCTTCTCGCCTTCGGGCAGCAAATCCTGCTTAGCTTCCTCGTTTTCCTGAATCGAAAGATGATCTCCTTCTCGCCGCACCACTAGCACTAAACTTGAACTCAACCCATATCGCCCCGCGTAACGGTTGAGAATTTTTTCGTCCACAGCAACCTGCCTGTATTGCTTCATCGGCGAACGCGGCGGCAGGTGGTCGTATGGCGTATAGCCTTCCCACTCAATGGGCGTGAAAGTGTCTGCCAGCACGGCCTCCAGCAACTCTTTGAAAATGCCCTCTCCATTGCTGCTGTTGGTCAGGATGATCATCCCCGAGTTCATTTTGTCGAAGCCGACTGCGTAGTTCCTCCATCCTTCATCGTGCCCTTCTTTAAAGAACACCTCGCCGTAAGGACTCCAGTAAAGACCCCACGCCAATCCGTAGCTCAGGCGGATCCCTTTGTTCTCGTCCGTCGTTTCTTCGTTGAGTGAAGGAAACTCGTGCCTGGAAAAGATCTGTATCTGCGGAGTAAAGATTGCATTCCGCGTGCGTGGACGCAGCCGTTGCCCCTCCATCACGGCATGGAGAAGCTTCGAAAGATCGCTGATCGTCGTCTGCATTGACCCCGCAGCATCGGGCTTCTTCCATCGATGTGGCCCAAGCGAGCGGCCATACTCGTCATACGCGTTCGCATAATCGCTCTCGAATCGGTCCTGCCAGACATAACTCGTTCGCGTCATGCCGAATGGCTTAAAGACGCTCTCCTGCATCAGGTCTTCTAAGCTTCTGTTCGTAATGGTTTCGACGACAAACTGGAGCAGGTCAATGCCTTCGCCGGAATACGCGAATCGTGATCCGGGCTCGAAATGGATTTTGAGCTTGCGATCGTCCTCAATCCAGCGCCAGTTGGGAAAGCCGCTGGTATGCGCCAATAGCATTCGCGCGGTGATCTTCTTGTATCTTGGATCGTTCACCAAATCCGCATACTTCGGATATTCAGGCAGCGGTTCGGGGAGGTACTGATAAACGGGTTTGTCCAGATCGATTGTTCCCTTGTCCACCATCTGCATGACCATGTACGCGAATGCCGATTTGGAGATCGAAGCCGCAGACATGATGGAATCCACGGTGAGCGGCTGATTCTTTTCTTTGTCGCGGAAGCCATACGACTTCAGGTAGCTGACTTTCCCGCGGTCAAGAATTGCGATATCGACGCCCGTCATGTCGGCAGCCTTCATTAAGCGACTCACCGTCCGGTCAATTTCGGACTCACTGATCTTGCTGCCGTCCAGTCGCGTAATGGCGGACTGCTCGGCCGTGACCGGCATGATCAGGGCAGCCAATGTTGCGAAACAACGAAGTGCTGGCGTCATGGCTCCTCCGGAAACGCGCTACGAAACGCCTGGCGAGTGTCTTGTCATTCAATCTCGTGTATCCATAGCTGTAAACGCCAAGAAAGCTTCGTGAGGTCCGCGAACCTACATGCATCGATCGCAATACTGTTGTAGACTGCCTGAAAATTCTCTCCTAGGAGGCCTTCATGCCCGTAAAACCAATTCCAGAGGGATACCATACGCTCACCCCCTTCATGACGGTACGCAATGCCGAACGTGCGATCGACTTCTACAAACAGGCCTTTGGCGCTGAAGATCGAGGCGTCATGAAAGGGCCTGATGGCAAGGTCATGCATGCCGAACTGAAAATTGGCGATTCCATCATCATGCTCGCGGACGAATTTCCCGAGTTCGGCGTTGTCGGCCCGGAATCCCAGGGCGGCGGATCAAGCATGGGCCTGCACATCTATATCCAAGATGTTGACGCAGCGTTCGATCGCGCAGTGAAAGCCGGTGCCAAGGTCGAGATGCCCGTGATGGAACAGTTCTGGGGCGATCGCTACGGCAAGCTCAAGGATCCCTTCGGCCATCGCTGGTCCATCGCCACCCACACTCGTGATCTCTCACGCGAGGAAATGAAGCGCGGCATGGACGAAGCGATGGCAAACATGCAAAAGACGGCGTAGTGCTCGCCTTCACAACATTGTCATCCTGAGCGCCGCGCCCGTTGCGGTGCTCAGGATCTCTGCGCTGCAGCCACCGGTCCTGGGGAGGCAGCAGACCCTTAAAAGGCGAGCAGGATTCGCAGGTCCCGCAAATTGTTTCCCGTCGGCCCAGTCTCAACGGCGTCGCCCAAAGCCCGAAACAATGGATACGCATCAAAGCTCTCGAGCGCTCCGCGCAAGTTCAATCCCTGCTTCTCAGCGCGTTCCATTGTGCTGCCGTCCACCACAGCCCCTGCCGCAGGACTATTTCCATCTACGCCGTCAGTCCCGGCGCTCAGCACCGTAATATTCTCGCCTTTCATCTTCTCCGCGCAGGCGAGTGCGAACTGCTGATTGCGTCCTCCGACTCCAGCGTTCGCGACCTTCACTGTGACCTCTCCTCCGGAGAGCAGGCAGACGGGTGAAAATTGTTTTCGCAGTTCGCGCAGCTTCTGGAGCAAGTACTCGGCAGCCTTCTCGTAGTCCCAGTCGTCACAAGTGTTGTCAATCTGAACTATGTAGCCCGCTCGCTCGGCGGCAGTGCTAGCCTCTTGCAGCGCCGTCTGGTTCGATAACACCGTCCACCACCGCGATCCATGAAATGCCGGATCATCCGATTTGGGAGTCTCTTCCAGCGCATGCCGCTCGAACAATACGCGCGCAGATTCCGGGAACTGCGCCAGCAATTTATATTTCTCCGCAATGCGATGACAGTCCTCCACAGTAGTCGAGTCGGGCATGGTCGGACCGGAGGCAAGCGCATCGGGACTGTTGTCCGGCACATCGGACACGAGCATCGAGACCTGCTGCGCGGGATAGGCCCTCTGCGCGAGGCGTCCGCCCTTAATGGCGGATAGGTGCTTCCGCACCGCATTGATCTCGGCGATAGGCGCACCCGAATGGACGAGCGTGCGATACGTTGCTATCAAATCCCGGAGTGAAATCTCCTCGTCGATCGGCTTCTCGACAATCGACGATCCTCCCCCACTCAGCAGGAAGATCGTCAGCGCCGATGCAGGCTGCGCTGCTACTGCGCGCAGAATCGCATTGCCCGCCTCCATCGACTCCTCATTCGGAGTCGGATGTCCTCCACAGAAATACCGGAACCCGCGCACCTGCGACTCCGGCCGGACTGAGCTCGCGACAATCCCCTGGAGCGATGCTCCAACCTTCTCTGACAGCGCCTCGACCATCGTGTGTCCGGCCTTCCCGATGGAAATAACCAGCACGCGTGAATACGAATGCAGATCGTACAGGTCTTCGCGTATCCGCAACACCCCGCGCTCGTAATCAGTGTGCCGCGAGAAGCCTCTGGCGATGGACGCCTCTCTGAGTACGATGCGGAAGATCTCCCGTGCAGTCTCGCGCGTCTCGCGAAATCGTTCACCGCTGGCCAGATAGCGCATAAAAAACTGAGTCTTTACATACACTGCGAGCCGTAATGATATTCAGGAATTGCTGACGCCGGGCGGCAGAGGTCTGATGGTTCCCCTCACCCATGCTTCGATCGCCTCGCGCAGTTCGCGCAGCCGTCCTTCAAAGAAATGGTCTGCGCCTCCGATCACAACCAGCTTCTTCGGCTCTGGTACGGAATCGACCAGCGCCTGCAATTTCGCCCGTGGACCAAACTGATCGCGCGCCCCGCTGAGGAACAGCTTCGGCTTGGCGCATTCCCGCAGAAAATCAAATGTGTACGCCCGCGGCTCTTCGCCCTCCGCCGTCACGGGAGCTACCGGAACTCCCGCGCCTATCAGCGCCCGGACCCGGTCATCGTTGTACGCCGCTCTCAATCCAATGGCAGCCCCAAATGAAAATCCTGCGAAGATCAGGGGCAGATGAAACTCTCGATCCAGCCAGTCGAGGGCGGCGCGAACATCCTCCACTTCTCCCACTCCGTGATCGTGCTCTCCCTGGCTCAAGCCTGTTCCCCGGAAATTGAACCGCAATACAGGAAAAGCAAAGCTGTTCAGGGCCTTCATGGTGTGGAATACCACCTTGTTGTGCAGCGTGCCCCCATACAACGGATGTGGGTGGCAAACGACAGCCGCGTGCGTCGCGTTCTCTGCTCCGCCATTGAGCAGCGCCTCAAGATTGCCCGCAGGACCGTTGAGAGACAACGAGCGAATGCTCTGGTTCGACGAAATCACCTATCCAGATTACACAAGCGACTGGAAACGCGACCACCTGAACCTGGCCCCTGATCCATGGTCTGATGTTCGAACCGTTCTGCATACCTCAATCCCGAAGTACGAAGCCCGATTTGCTATTCTCTCCTCCATGGACGCAATCACCCTGACGCGGCAACTGGTTGATATCGAATCGATCTCGGGCAACGAAGCGGCTGTCGGAAATTACCTCTATGGAGAACTCTGCCGCATTGGCTACCAGACCCGAAAAATGCCAGTCGAAGGCGATCGTTTCAACGTGTACGCGACCTCGTGCGATCGTCCGAATCCTTCCATCGTGTTCTCCACACACATGGACACTGTGCCACCTTTCATTCCTTCATCGGAAGACGAGCGCAACATCTATGGTCGCGGATCATGCGACGCGAAAGGGATCATCGCTGCCCAGATCGCTGCGGCAGATCGATTGCGCAAGGAAGGCATCCATGTAGGTCTGCTGTTCTTAGCAGGGGAAGAGCGCGACAGCCTCGGCGCCAAAGTTGCCAACGAGCATGCACCCGCCGGATGCAAGTTTCTCGTGAACGGCGAGCCAACAGAAAATCACATCGCGCTGGCTTCCAAAGGAACCCTGCGCGCCGAAGTCACCGCGCACGGCAAGATGGCGCACTCCGCCTATCCAGAGTTGGGAGAGTCCGCTATCGACAAGCTGATCGCCGCGCTCACACGCCTTCGCGCGATGCCGTTGCCTTCCGATCCCCAAGTCGGACCATGCACTCTCAACATCGGCCTCATCGAGGGCGGACGCGCTCCAAACGTGATTCCTGATTACGCGCATGCGGACCTGCTATATAGACTCGTAGGGCCCACACAGGAACTGCGCAACCAAATCATCGCGACTGCCGGACACCAGGTCGACATCAGCTTCCCCCTGGAGCTTCCCTTTCTACGCTTCCGGACAATCGACGGCCTGCCAACGATGATCGCCGCGTTCACCACGGATATCCCGAAACTTACGAACTGGGGAGAGCCGCTGCTGATCGGCCCAGGCTCAATTCACGTTGCCCACACCGAAGGCGAGTACATCGAGAAGAAGCAGTTGTACGACGCAATCGAACTCTACTTCCGAATCGCAAAGCAACTCCTCGCATGAATGCTGGCAATTAAATTTAACCTTCCCAGATTTCTGCTCATCCAATCTGGACGACCAGGCCGAACCATGACTTCCACGACTCTGAACTCGCTATCGAATGCCTCCTCCGCCTACCTGCGGTCAGCCATGCACCAGCCGATCCAGTGGCACGAATGGGGCGAAGAGGCATTCGCCACTGCGCAGCGGGAGAACAAGCCCATGCTGCTCGACATCGGCGCCGTCTGGTGCCACTGGTGTCACGTCATGGATCGTGAGTCCTACGACGATCCCGAAATCGCCGCAATTGTGAACGAGAACTTTGTCGCCGTGAAGGTCGATCGTGACGAGCGCCCCGACATCGACAGCCGTTATCAGGCCGCTGTGCAAGCCGTCAGCGGACAAGGCGGCTGGCCCCTGACTGCGTTCCTTACTCCCGACGGCAAGCCTTTTTACGGAGGCACGTACTTCCCCCCGAACGAGGGCTATGGCCGGCCCAGCTTCCGGCGTGTCTTGCTGAGCCTTGCAAACGCCTTCAAAGAGAAGCATGGAGACATTGTCGAGCAGGCGCAGATGGTCGAGAGTGCAATCGCCCAGTCCGAGTCCTTCGCTGGACGCAGTGGCCGGCTTTCCGACTCTGTGGTCGATGCAATCCAGACCTCGGCCCATCGCATGTTCGATCCCCGCAATGGCGGATTTGGCCAGGCTCCAAAGTTCCCGCACCCCGCGGCTCTCGATCTGCTGATCGAGCGCTACGCCCACGGAAAAGAAAACCTCCGCGAAGTGATCCTCACTACCCTCGAGCACATGGCACAGGGCGGCGTTTATGACCAACTTGCGGGCGGGTTCCACCGCTATTCGGTGGATGAGCGCTGGGTAGTGCCGCACTTTGAAAAAATGTTGTACGACAACTCCGAACTGCTGAAGAACTATGTGCATGCTTACCAGGCCACAGAGTCCGAGTTCTTCGCGGAGATCGCCCGCGACATCATCCGCTGGATAGACGAATGGTTGAGCGACCGCGAACGCGGCGGCTTCTACGCTTCGCAGGATGCTGACATCAACATGGACGACGACGGCGACTACTTCACCTGGACTCTCGACGAAGCCCGCGCGGTCCTGACGGAAGAAGAACTGCAAGTCGCCGCGCTGCGCTATGACATCAACGAAGTCGGCGAGATGCACCACAATCCCGCCAAAAACGTGCTCTACGTGCGTGCATCGTTCGATGAAATCGCCAAGCGGCTTACCCTGTCCCCCGATCGCGTGATCGATCTCCTCGCGTCGGCCAACCAGAAGTTATATGCGGCGCGCCTGCAACGCCCCACTCCCTTCATCGACAAAACCGTCTATGTCGGCTGGAATAGTCTGTGTGTGTCAGCTTATCTGGAAGCCGCACGCGTGCTCCAACTCGACGGTGCGCGCAAGTTTGCCCTGCGCACGCTGGACCGAATCCTGAGCGAAGCGTGGAAGAACTCCGGCGATCGCCACGCACTCTTGCATGTAGTCGCCTACTCCGACCCCAACGCCGGCCACCGCGAAGTGCCGGGCATGCTCGAAGATTACGCGTTCACGGCCCTGGCTTGCCTGGACGCCTACGAAACCACCGCCGATCTGACCTACTTTAAGTTCGGCAAGGCAATGATCGATGAAATGATGACGCGCTTCTCCGACGCAACCTCGGGAGGTTTCTTCGACCGCGAGCCTGCAAGTGATGGTAACAACCTGGGTGTACTCGCCACGCCGCGAAAGCCGCTTCAGGACTCACCTACTCCAGCCGGAAATCCGATGGCCGCCATTGCACTGCTACGCTTGCACCATCTCACAGGGCAAGCAAGCTATCGCGATAAAGCCGAGGAGACGCTGGAGACGTTCGCAGGCGTAGCGGAGCAGTTCGGGATCTTCGGCGCCACATTCGGAATCGCTATGATCCATTTCCTTGAAAGCCCGGTCCAGGTGGTCGTGATCGACGCAGAGCAGGATGCTGCCGCAGCGGACGAACTCCACTCTGCAGCCGTCGAGCGTTGTGCGTTCAATAAAGCCGTTATCCGTATTCCAGCCAGTCAAGCTATCGGGGCGAATCTGCCCACAGCTTTAGCTGAAACCATTCCAAATCTTCCTCAAATGAAGTTGGGAAGATCTTTCGCCGTGCTCTGTTCAGGATCAACCTGCCAGCCGCCGCTTTTCGAAGCGCCAGCACTTACCGATGCTTTGAACCGAGCGCTACGGGCGTCTTAACTCGGAAGGGTGCATCTTTTGCGGGAAAACAAGGGGCTGGCGGATTGTATGAGGTCCGTCAGCCCAAAAAGTGCAAACCCTGAATTTTAACTAGCTACGCATTACGAGAAGTTACTTTGGTGACCTTGCGGTCATGGCCTGCCTGCGATTTACTGCGGGGGCAGGGTTGATTGACAGTTTTTTTGTCTCGGGGGGCACAGGAATAGCGGACCGCCGTCAGCGGCTGGAACCTGTTGGACGGCAGCAGCGATGAATGTGCCCACGAGTCCTGCCATCAGGATTGCGATCCTGATTGAACGTTTCATGGGTTCGTCTCCTACTCCGCGATAGAGCGTCCCAACTAGTGTACTTTCTCGCGGAACCGCATTATAGGTCACGTGTCAATAGGGAAACGCGCGTAATACTGCAAGTACCTTTCCGTAGCCTAAATTAGGCACTCTCCATCCCGTGCTCCCGTTTGGCTAACGCTTTACCCCTCATCACTTTAGGCGCCAATAACGCGCCAGCCCAAGGCGGACTGAGACGACCGATGTCACAGTCATCGGGAATTTACGAAATCCGAACAGACTGACTGTGGATGGAAAAGATTGGAAGGACCTCGGACCCTAGCGGCTCGAAAGTAACTCCCTAGCGCTTGGTAGACGACGAACCGCCAGTGACGCCAGCCGATGCAGCTGCAGATTGCACTCGTGGCGCTGGCTCCCGGTTCGCGACGACTGGCAGCGAGTCCTGCTGCACTCGCGAGAGCGCCCGATCCACCATCCCTTCAAACATCGGGATCAGCGAATCGGCCGGAACGGGATGATGAAGATCGGAAAGGCTCTGCTCCCATCGTTGTGACTGCAGGAGTGATTGCGCCGAATCCCTTGCCGGACGTTTTACCATCACATAACCCAGCCACAACCCCAGGCTGCAGTTGTAAGCGGCCATATTGGCAATGCTCATCCACGGACCTGACAAATGATTCCCGACGAACGAGCAAATCAGGATCAGCTCAATGCTCGCGAAAGAACCGAAGCCAAGCGCGATGCCAAAGCTGTGTTGCTTGCGGCTCACGCCCAGGTAATGCGCGAAGAATAGCAGGAACAGAATCATTCCAATCTGGATCATGCGTACGCAGCGCTGGGACGTGATGATGGCCTGCATCCACGGCGCCATGTCGGTCGAATTCGCCGATACCGACACCACACCCGCAACCAGCAACATCACCAGGCCCGCCCACTTGAAGAGCACGGTACCCAGATCCCGCAAAGTGTGAAAGGAGCGGAAGACGTCCACAAATACTTCGTGAATCACCAGAAATCCAAGACCTACGCTGATAGCGGTCGTACCCCAATACAAGTAAAACGCCGCTGAATAGCTGCGCCAAACAAAAGCGGGAAACACAATCACAAAACTGGCAAGCTGCGTGAGGATATAGGCGAAGAAGAATTTGAAGTTCTTCAGCAAGCCGCGACGAAACATAAAGACGCCAATCCCCAGTTGAAGCGTGGGGTGGGCCAGCCAGAGCGCGTAATACAGGTACTTCATCTGCTCGCTCATTGTTATGCTTAGTAAGCGACTTCAGTTATCGACACGCGTGCGTGGTATGCCTTCGCCGCGTGATCTTATTGGCGATAACCCACGTTAGGCGTTCTTGATCCGATGTTCAATGGACTGAGGTAACCGTAGGTAACGTTACCGAGGGCCAGATATTTGGGCAAGTTACCATCGTGCTAAAGCAGGAAACCAAGCCGACGTGCCGACAAGCCTCCGCTCGGAGAAAATCAGAGGGACTTCCGACACTCGAACGGTTTGCGGCTTCTCAATTTCAAGGTAGCCGCCTTCGCCGTGTCAGATGCACAGGTGCAGAGACATACTGCTGGGAGCCCGCTTTTGTGCAGTCGAGTTCTTCGTCGCTTCCAGGTTTTGGAAGCCGGAACCGAAATCGGAGACCGGCGTACCTAAGCGTCGGGCATGGAATGAATGTAGGCGCGCATCATCCGAACTTCGTCATCCTTCTCGCTCAGGTCATGCAGAAGGATGTCTCGTAACGAGACCATTCCGACGAGCTGCCCATCCTGGCATACCGGCAGGTGCCGGAAGCCATGCCGACGCATTAACGTCATGCAACCTTCCAGTTCCTCGTTGGTGCTGATGGTCAGCGGATCGTCGGTCATCACTTCCGCCATGCAGGTGCTGCGCGGATCGCGCCCTTCTGCCACGACGCGCCGCATGAGGTCACGTTCGGAGAAGATCCCCACAAGTTTGCCATTGTGCAAGACAGGGACTGCGCCGATGTTCCGCTCCACCATCGCGCAAACCGTTTGAAGAACCGTGTGGCCCAGATCTGCCTCATAGGTGTCCTGACTCTTGATCAGGTCGCAGATACGCATGTAATGCCTCCAAGATACCGAGTCCGAGCTGGCTCAATAGCATCTACCGGGGCGCGAGTATATGCCCAACTCAAGATGTAGTGAAAGCAAAAAAGGTTGGGAACAGAAGGATTTTGCCGAAATCGGCTGGGCGATAGCCTTTATCGAGACTCGCCCGCGAACACAAAATACGACGAATTCCACAACGCCGTCGGAATACTTCGGCGCGGACGCGCTGTGACCACGATGTTGTATTCGTCGGTCCCGCACAGGATCATCTGTCGCAAGGCATCTTCGCTGATCGGCTTCTCGCCAGGGCCGGCGCTTCCCTTAACGGGTTCGATGACGGCGAGCCACGCAAGAAATTCATGCAGATCGCGCGTCCGATTGCGTCCCGGAGTGACAAACGAGACTTCCGCTTTCTCATTCGCAAAATGCCATGCCAGCGATGCGGTCAGATCGAGGGCTTTGTCGTATTCCTTGTCGCCGATCACGCCCAATTCTGGATTGTCGAACATGATGCAAACCCGCCGCTCGTCCTCGCGCGCAAACTCGCGCACCTTCAGCGATCCCGACTTCGCCGTCGCCTTCCAATCAACGTGCCGTGCGGAATCCTCGGGCATGTATTCGCGAATGCGATAGAGATCCGATCCGCGGCCGCGCACAAAGCTCTCCCACTCGCCGCGCACGAGAGGAAGTACTTGCATCAACTGCTGCGTAGGCTCGATGCGCGGATATACCATCACCTCGCGCCGCAACGTCACGTGCCGTGTCTTGGTGAACAACGCAAACGGAAACTGCGTAGCCAGCCCGAAGCTGTCCTCCCGATAGCAGCCGCGGTGGTCGAATTTCAACTCGAGATCGGCGCTGGCCTCCACTTTCGCGGGAATGAACGGGAAATATGCCATGCCTTGAAAAATCCCAGGCGGAGGCGGCAGCACGGTAACACGCCGCAGCCGCCGGTCCGGCAGCTTCAGCCATTGCTGCTCGGCTGGCCGGTTGAAGGGAAACGCGAACGTAGACGGCTCCCACTGCCATTGCTTGGTAACTTTCTTTTTCTTCTTGTTCCTCGAAACCACCCGCACTGAAAAGACAGGCAGCAGGCGCCGAGGATTATTGAGGACAATGCGTCCGAAGACGGGGCGTCCAGCGTAAATGTGCTCCGGTAGCCGGACATCGAGTTCCAGATAGCGTAGCAAGATCGCGGAGACGTAACCCGACACCAGGATCGCCGCCAGCATGGCAGCCACCACCATGTACAGCAGATTGTTGCCCGTGTTTAGCGCGGCAATCGCAATGACTAGCGTGACCAGCACATATACGATTCCCGCGCGGGTCACGTCATAATCGAAGTGCTCACGCAGGCGTTCGACTGCTACACGCCGCGCCAGGTACGGCACCGTGATCAGCCCGACGAGAGTCGCGAGTACCAGGGACGTCGAGGCGAGAATGATGGTCGCCCAGAGATTGCCGGCATCGCGCGAAACCGTTGAGAACAGCGCGGCTCCGAAGGCCATCCCCAGCCCAACCAGCGCCAGAAGGAACTTGCCCCAGACCTCGGCCGCCGCCGATTGCAGCCAGCGCACAAGGCTCCCGGTCCCGGACGGCGCGGCTTTCAACGGATTGGCATACACAGAACCCATTCACTCGAGCCTAGCATCCACCCCAAGAACGAACAATCCGGATCACTTTGCCGAAAAAGCGTTCGTAACGTCGGTACCTGTGAACCTTTACGACGTATGCGGTGAGTCCTTCCGATCTAGGGCTTGCGCCACTTGCGCAGCTGCTTCCAGGCCTGCACTAGCTCCTGCACAGCGCGCGCCGGCGGGAACGTATGCGAGTTGATGATGGCGCACTCCCGGTACGCTCGCTGATAGAACTCACGCACGCCGTGCTCGCTGAGCAGCGCCAGATTATGTGTGATTTCCTTCAGGTCCTCGCGGGTCCATATCTCTTCGTGTTTCCCGAACTCTGGCCGCCGTGCCATGACTTGCCCATCTTACCGTATTCGCTTTTTATTCGCCTACAGAATTCGGCTGCAACGGAGCAGTGCCGTGTAGCGGCAATCAAATGCCACGGTCTCACGCATTTCGCGAAGGATCACACCACCGTTTGAATTGCTGTCCGTGAGAATTCGTAAGATCCGCGGCTAAGGTGTTCAGTACTGCGCCAGATCCTTCATGGCCAGGTACAGATCGTTTGGCTGCGGCAGGATCGCGTCTTCGAGAATTGGCTGGTACGCGACGAACGTATCTTTCGCGGCGACGCGGCGGACCGGCGCATCGAGTTGATCGAAGAGCTGATCCGCAATCCGGGCCGTGATCTCGGCACCGTATCCCCAGCTTAGCGTGTCTTCGTAGGCGACGAGTGCTCGATTCGTTTTCGCAACCGACGCCGCAATGGTCTCCCAATCGAACGGATTCAGGGTGCGTAAGTCGATCAGCTCGACGCTGGTTCCCTGCTCGCGTTCGAGCTTTTGTGCCGCCTGCAGCGCGCGAGGAACGACTGCGCCATAGGTGATGACAGTCAGGTCCGTTCCGGGGTGCACGATCTTGGCCTTCCCGAACGGAATCATGTAGTCCGGCCCGGGATACGAAGCCCGCCCATACGACTCACGATAAAGCCGTTTGTGCTCGAGGAACAGTACCGGATCGTCGCAGCGAATGGCCGTGCGCAGCAATCCTGCGGCATCCAGCGAATTCGACGGAAACACAACGCGCAGGCCCGGAATGTGGGTGAAGATGCTCTCGCCGCACTGCGAGTGATAGATCGCGCCGCCCGTCAGGTACCCGCCAATAGCGACGCGAATCACACAGGGAGCGGAGAATCCGTTATTCGACCGCCAGCGGATGGTTGGCAACTCGTCCCTGAGCTGCATCATCGCAGGCCAGATGTAATCGAAAAACTGCACCTCAACAACCGGCTTGAGTCCGCGGGTCGCCATACCAGTGGCGCGGCCGACGATTGCGGCTTCTGCCAGAGGCGAGTTGAAAACGCGATCGTTGCCGAACTCACACTGCAAGCCGAAGGTCAGCTTGAATACTCCGCCCTTCCCTTTCACCAGCTTGCGCTTCAGATATTCCTCGCGGCTGCAATCCGCGACGTCTTCGCCAAAGATCACGATGCGCTCATCGCGCTTCATCTCATCACGCAATGTAGCGGTGATCAAGTCAGCCATGGTCTTGGGCGCGTTCTTCTTTGCATCGGTCGAGGGCTCAGCCGTGGCGGCCTGTGTGTCAAAAGTCGAAGAAGTCACATCCAGATTCGGCGAATAGATAAATTGCATTACCGACTCCGGCGCAGGAGGCAACGCCTCCAAGGCGCGATCGACTGCCGCCTGTAGTTCGGCCTCAACTTCCTTCTCGAGCTGATTGATGCCCCTATCGTCGAGAATGCCCTCGCGCAGCAGAAACATCTGCGTGCGCGTCACGGGGTCGCGCTGCGCATCGCGCTCGCGCTCTGCATCCGGACGATACAGCCGTTCATCATCCGACAGCGAATGCGAGTACGGACGGATCACGTGCGCGTGCACGAATGCCGGGCCATGTCCCTCGCGGCAGTGCTGCGCGGCGCGGCGGAACGCGGCATAACTTGCGACCGGATCCGTGCCATCGACTTCTTCGAAATGGAAATTCGGAAATCCCGAGACCAGTCGCGAGATACTTCCACCCGCCGTCTGTACTTCCACGGGCACCGAGATCGCGTAGCCGTTATCTTCCACGCAGAAGATGACCGGCAGCTTGCCCAACGCGGCGGCGTTCATCGCTTCCCAGAATTCACCCTCACTCGACGTGCCGTCGCCTAGAGAGACGTACGTTACTTCGTCATTCTGAAAGCTGACATTCTTGAACTGCCGGTAGTCGGCGGCCCCGTCCGCCGGGATTTCTGCAGCTTGCGGGTGTCGCGCCAGATAGCGCCCCGCCTCAGCGCAACCGATGGCCTGCAATATCTGTGAACCCGTCGGCGACGACTGCGTCACAATGTGCTTGTCGGGATAGCTCCAGTGCGAAGGCATCTGCCGACCGCCGGAACTGGGATCATCCGCGGCGCCTACACCCTGCAGAAACATCTGGTAGGGTTCGACGCCCAACGCCAGACAGAGTGCCCGGTCGCGATAATAGGGATAGAACCAGTCATGCCCGGACTGGAGGGCCATGCCTGCAGCCACGCCAATTCCTTCGTGTCCGGCACCTGACATTTGGAAGAAGATCTTCTGCTGGCGCTTGAGGAGGATCTCCCGATCATCGATGCGGCGGGAGGTGTACATCCAACGATAGGCCTGAATGAGCTGTTCTCGGGTAAGTCCTCCGTAAAACTTGCTTTTCTTTGCGCCATTGGCCCCGAGGGCCAGCTTGGGGTCGGTTTTTGTCGTAGCCATTCCGGTTCTAATCCCTGCCCAATGTTAGATTCGCATCAGTGCGACCGAGATTCCGCGCAAAGTCACAGAACCTGTTGAATTGTAAATGGTAAGCACGTATTGGCAAACGGGAAGTTGCTGTAGATGCAGGGAAAGAGAAGGCATCACTTGTGACGGAGGTCACCAGTATGGGTGACGCTGTACACATGGGCCGTTCGTACCTGTGATCTAAGGTATGGTGCCACGAGCACGATGGCAGCAATGCCCTTCCCTACGACGCGCTCGCAGGGGTAGGAACTCCGGCGACCATAGTTGCCGGGGCCTTTGCTTTGGAGCCTAAGCCACCGCAGCCGGAGTTGGCTGTCCAAAGTATCGGCGCCGAAAAAACAGGGCGACGTTCACCATCCCGATCAGTGCGGGAACCTCCACCAGTGGTCCGATAACGGCTGCGAATGCCGCTCCCGAGTTGATTCCAAACACCGCCACAGCTACCGCGATCGCCAGCTCGAAGTTGTTGCTGGCGGCCGTAAACGAAAGCGTCGCTGTCTTCGGGTAATCCGCTCCCAGCTTGCGTCCCATGTAGAACGAGATCAGGAACATGACCATGAAGTAGATCAGAAGCGGGATTGCGATCCGCACCACGTCCAGCGGCAGCCGCACGAAGTACTCACCCTTCAGCGAGAACATCACAAGAATCGTGAACAGCAGCGCAATGAGAGTAATCGGACTGATGGTCGGAACGAATTTCCTCTCATACCAGTCCTTCCCGCGCGCCCGCAGCAGCACGAAGCGAGTGATCATTCCCGCCAGGAACGGAATGCCCAGATAGATGAATACGCTCTTCGCAATCTCCCGGATCGAGACATCCACGACGGAACCGCTAAGGCCAAACAGCGCCGGCAGCTTGGTGACGAAGATCCACGCGTATACCGAATAGAACAGCACCTGGAACACGGAGTTGAACGCGACCAATCCCGCGGCATATTCCGTGTCGCCTTTCGCCAGTTCGTTCCACACGATCACCATTGCAATACAGCGGGCCAGGCCGATCATGATGAGCCCGGCCATGTACTCGGGGTATGCGCGAAGAAAGATGATCGCCAGCGCAAACATCAACACTGGGCCAATCACCCAATTCTGCACCAGCGAGAGCAGCAGGACCTTCTTGTTGTGGAAAACCTCACCCAATTCCTCATAACGCACTTTCGCCAGCGGCGGATACATCATCAGGATCAGTCCGACCGCAATGGGAATGGATGTGGTGCCCACGCTGAAACGGTTCAGGAATGGCACGATGCCCGGCAGCGCCCATCCGGCGAGGACGCCGATGAGCATGGCGGCGAAAATCCAGAGCGTAAGAAAGCGGTCCAGAAACTTGAGACGAGGCGAAGCCGCGCTATTCATGGACCACCTCACCCGATTGTCCGATGCGTCCAATCTCGTTCAGTTCTTTCTTGAGCGCCATTGTGTCGAGCGTGGCCAGCGGCAGGCTGAGAAAAAGCGAGATTCGGCGATCGAGCAGGAAGAAGGCTTCCCGGAACGCTTGCTCGCTAGCCTCCGCCGAACCGCGAACCGCCGCGGGATCGGGAATGCCCCAATGGGCTGTCATCGGCTGCCCCGGCCAGACCGGACAGACTTCGTTCGCCGCGTTGTCACAAACGGTAAACACGAAATCCACTTGCGGGGCGCCGGGCTGGGCAAATTCCTCCCAATTCTTGCTGCGCATTCCTTGCGTCGGAAGGTGCGCCAACTCGAGTTGCTTCAAAGCGCCGGGATGCACGCTCCCAGCCGGATGGCTTCCCGCGCTGTATGCGGTGAAGCTCGGCGCGCCTTTTCGGTTGAGAATAGCTTCGGCGATGATCGAGCGGGCCGAGTTTCCGGTGCACAGAAACAACACGTTGTAATGACGGCTCATGATGCGTGGTTTCTCCCTAGTTGCAGCAGGTCGGACCGCAGCAAGGCTGCTGAGCTCCAGCGGGCTTCACCGCGCGGATAAATGCGCTCAGGAATCTCCCGTCCACCTGCGTAGCGATGGCGTCTACGTCGATGCCCCGCCCGGACAAGGTCTCGCGGGCATCTTCGGCGCGATAAATGCGGGTCGGCTCCAGAGCGATCTGCTCAAACCCTGCAGCCGCAAGTTTCGCACTGTATTCATTCTCTTCCAGGGCGCCAGCTATGCATCCGACCCAGGCCAGCACGCTCTGACGGATTTCAGGCAAAATCTCGCCGCGCGTGACCACATCGGACACAGCGAAGCGACCGCCGGGTTTGAGCACACGGAAGGCCTCGCGCAGCACTTTGTCTTTATCCGCAGACAAATTAATCACGCAATTGGAGACGATCACATCAACGGAATTGTCCGGCAGCGGAATGCTTTCGATCTCGCCCTTGAGGAATTCCACGTTCTCGATCCCGGACTTGCGCTTGTTCTCGTTGGCGAGCGCGAGCATTTCGTCGGTCATATCGAGGCCGTAGGCCTTACCGGTTGGACCTACACGGCGCGCCGAGAGCAAAACATCAATTCCGCCGCCGGATCCAAGGTCCAGCACCACTTCTCCAGGCTTCAGTTGCGCCAGCGCCGTGGGATTGCCGCACCCAAGCGAAGCCATGACCGCTTCTGCCGGGATCTGCCCAATCTGCGACGCGTCGTACAAATTCGACGTGATGGGATCTGCGCATCCGCTCGAAGCCGTGGCTCCACAACAGGAATTGCCTCCAGACTTCACGCGCAGGGCAGCTTCTCCATATTTCTGTTTGACAACTTCTTTGATATCCGCAGCTTCGGTCGTGCTCATGATGGCTCTCCTACTTGCAGATTTTTACGATGGATTGTGGTTTCACCGCGGTGCTGCGGGTGCAGCATTCGGCATAGAGGAATTGCAGGAGCTCCTGCAGCGCAGAGGTATTCGCGGTGTAACGCAGGAAAGTCCCTTCGCGCTGCACCTCGACCAGCCCTTCGGTGCGCAACTTGTCGAGATGATGGGAAAGAGTCGAGTTGGGAATTTCGAGTTCGGATTGAATGTCGCCGACGACCAGTCCGTCGGGATGCGCCGTTAGAAGCAACTGCATAATGCGCAGTCGCTGCTCATTGCCCATCGCGGAGAACTGATCGGCGTAAGTGGCAACGCGCTCGGATGACCTGCTGACGGCGGACTTTTTGGCGGAAGCTGTTGCCATATTTCGATATTACCAGAAATATAGCATAAGTCAAATGCAACATCGTGAACACCAAGAACACGAACGTTCACGAAGATGAATCCGTGCAGCCTTCGTGTACCTTTAGTGTCCTTCGGGGTGATTGCCCTTTCTTGTTGCGTTGAAAGCTGACGTCTGAGCGCTGCGTGCTTTATTCTGAAGGAGTCCATGATTCGTACGCACCGTGCCTTTGATCCCCATTCCATCAAGCTGGTCATCTTCGATCTGGATGGCACACTGATCGATTCGCGCCTCGACTTGGTTCACTCCGTCAACGCGGCCCTGCGCCACATCGGACGCCCCGAGCTTCCTGAGAATGTCATTGCCAGTTACGTGGGCGACGGCGCCCCGGTTCTGATCCAGCGGGCATTAGGTGGTGAGAAGATGGACGAAGCAATCGTGCGCAAGGGACTCGAGTTCTTCCTCTCGTACTATCGCGAGCACAAACTTGATCACACCACGGTATACGCCGGAGTCGCCGAGGCGCTGGGCTCGATTCAGAATTCCGCGAATGGATCTGCACGCAAACTCGCGGTGCTCACCAACAAGCCGGTGATTCCCTCGCGTGCGATCGTCCACGCGCTCGGACTTGCCCAATACTTCGTGCAGGTCTACGGCGGCAACAGCTTCGAGACCAAGAAACCCGATCCCGAGGGCGCACGCAAACTGCTCGAAGAGGCCGGCGTGCGTCCGGAGCAGGCCGCAATCGTCGGCGACTCGCACACCGATATCGAAACGGGACACAACGCCGGGCTGTGGACGGTCGGCGTGACCTACGGGTTCGCGCCCCAGACGCTCGACGACTCATCTCCAGATGTAGTGGTGGACCATCCGGCAGAACTTGCGACGGTCTTCTCGCGCTAGCCGCTGAGTGCACCGACTCTGCTGCAAAGGACCCGTAAGCTGCTGGAGGCAATGGCTTTAAACAGGCCATCTCCTGTGGAAATCCTGGGAACGGTATCTCCTTTGTTTCTAGATACTTAGCTCGACAAGTTAAACCGATTTAACTTGCCGGTAGTGCACTTTGATCAATCGGCGACCGTGGCATTGTCTTTACCTGCTTTCGTTGCACATTCGGGGTGCAATGCACCGCAAAGGTCGTTTGTTGAGGAGACCTCGGCGCTCTCTCTACGTAACGCGCGCACGAATCTTCGGCTGTATCTTCCAAGCCCAGAGCTTTTGTCATTCCGCAGCGAAGCAAGCAATCTGCTGTCCGCCGCCGTCGGCACACAGCAGGTTCTTCGTCGCTGCGAGCCTCGAACGACCAAACCCGCACCTGCGCTTGCTACACTGCTGTGTCCCCGGAGACCGCTCCCGAAGCATGGCCACCGAAACAGATGGATTCACTCCTGTCGAATTGCGTAAGCTGCGCAGCATGAAGAATGCGTACGGAATACAGAGATTTCTGGATGACATGCCGTATCACCTCGAAGACACGGCGTGGTCTCCGCGCAAAGTTCTGGGCGAGCAGTCGTCCCACTGCCTTGAAGGCGCGATCTTCGCCGCAGCGGCGCTGCGGGCGAACGGATACCCTCCGCTGCTGCTCGATTTCGAGGCGGACCACGATACCGATCACGTGATCGCGATTTATCGGCAGGATGGCTGCTGGGGAGCCATCGGCAAATCGAATTACACCGGATGCCGCTGGCGCGAACCTGTCTATCGGACTCTGCGGGAACTCGCGCTAAGTTACTTCAATGCCTATTTCAATCTGCGTCGCGAGCGCACGCTTCGACGCTACTCCCTGCCCGTGAACCTGAAGCGGTTCGATTCCCAAAATTGGATGACGACCAATAAGCCGGTATGGTTCATCGTCTATCACCTGTTCGACGTGAAGCACTATCCCCTTCTCACCAAAGCTCAGGAAAGACGGCTGCATCGCGTGGATGAGCGTTTGTTCCAGGCAGAGTGCCTGGGCAAGGCCTATAAAGCCCGCGGCTAGTTCTGAAAATGTAAATCGGTTGAAGTCCCGTGCGGCGATTGCCGATTGATGACACACTGGATGGTTCTCGCGGGATGCGCGATGATTTGGGCGCGACCTCGAGTTCCCCGGTCAGTTTCAGTTGAGGGCATGAACTGGTGACCGGGTACGTTAGGTCGGGAGTATCAGCTTTGGAAGCAGTAGCAGATCGAGAATTCACCGAAGCCCGGCGGCATCCTCGATACAACATCGAAGTGGACGTACAGGTGTATGCCCGGAATGCAGGCGTGGTCCGAGGCCATTCGGTGGACCTCAGTGAATCGGGGCTCTCGGCGATGCTGCGCGATGAGGTACCCGTCGGTGAAGTGGTGCGTCTCGCATTCGCTGTGCCCGCTGGCGAGGTCGAAGTACATGCCTTCGTGTGCCAGCGAAGGGCGTTCCGTTATGGCTTCCAGTTTATCGAAGCCAACGCTGCGCAGGCTCTAATCAACCGCACGTGCCGACAACTCGCAGTCGAGCATTCCATCTCCGCACGCCCGCCGGACAGCGAGCCACAATAGTTTCGCGTCAATTCCAACGGCTGCGGCTGTTACTTCTTCCAGGCAACTTCTTACCACCGAACCTCGTAAGATCTCTCTATGAAGGCCCTCCTGCTGGCGCTTGTACTCGTGCTGTCCGGCGCTGCTATTTTCGCCCAGGATCAACTTTCGTCCGGTTCGCCCGGCACTCTGCCGGCGGCAAGGTCGAGCAATTCTGACCGGCAGCAAGACGTGCCACCTACGAAGCACTCCGTAGCGGCAATCCCTGACCTGACGCCCGGGCCCGAGGGCAAGCTGAGTCAGCAGCAAATGCAGGAACTGTTCCGTATCGTCGCCGACAAGGATATCGAAAATCAGAAGTGCGAACGCGAGTACACCTACACCGACCGCGAGGTGCAGAACAAGCTCGATGGGGGCGGGCAGACGAAATCCACGGAAGTGAAGACATACGAAATTCTTCGGATTTACGGCGAGCAGGTCCGGAAACTCGTTGCCAAAGACGACAAGCCGCTCGAAGCGACAGAGGCCGCCAAGGAAGACGGGAAGATCCAGAAGATCATCGATCAACGGAAGAATGAGTCGGAGGAACAGCGGAAGAAGCGCGAGGAGAAGGAGCAGAAAGACCGCGAAGAGGGGCGTCAGTTCGTGAAAGAGGTCGCCTATGCGTACAACTTCACACTGGTTGGGACAGAACTGGTCGGCGGCCGGGAGGCGTGGGTGATTGATGCCGGACCCCGTCCGGAATTCGAGCCGCACATGAAAAAGGCAAAGTTCCTCACGAAATTCCGGGGACGGGTCTGGATCGACAAGAAGGACCTGCAGCTTTCGAAGCTCGATGTGGAGGCGATCGACACTGTGTCGGTCGGTTTCGTGCTGGCGCGAATTCATAGAGGAACACGGTTCATGATCGAGCAGACGCGCGTCAACGACGAGGTCTGGCTGCCACAGCATGTCACCTACAAGATCGATGCCCGGGTCGCCCTGCTCAAGGGCTACAACTTCAAAGGCGAAGACACCTACCGCGATTACAAGAAGTTCGGCGCCTCGTCGAAGATCGTCGGGATGGGGGAAGTGCGGGAAGAAAAATGATATTTCTCCGCTCGTGAGAATCCAAAACAATTGTCAGGATCTATGCGCTCCCGGACGATACCGGTGCGGCTGACAAAGTGCATAGATCCTGAACCGCGAACACACGCGGCTCAGAAATGACAGTCCCTTTGAAACACATTTCGAAGGAACAGTTCAGACCTAGTATCTCCTCGCACCTTGAATACTCACAGTATTTCCTCGAATCGAGTTCTATAATGCTCGGTCCTGCGTGGATGGACTCTGTCCCTCGCGCCGGATGCACTCATTCAAACTTCTGCGCGAGGCACAGGAATGCCATCTTTTACCCGTCGTGATCTGCTGCGGTCCGGTGTTGCATTGTCGGCTTCTACTCTCGTTCCGGGAACAATCCAGCGCGCGAACGCTCTGCTCTCTCGTTATGCACAGGCCGCTTCGTCGGAGGCAACCGCTGCGGTTGCTCCGCGCGAGCAATTGCTGTTCGACTTTGGATGGAAATTCTTCATGGGCCACGGCGCCGATCCGCGCCGCGACCTCGGGTTTGGCATGGGCCAGGGAGACTTTGCGAAAGAAGGAGAGTTCAAGTTTGCGACGGATAAGTTCGACGACTCGAAATGGCGCGACCTGAACCTGCCGCACGACTGGGCTGTACAGTTGCCATTTGTCCGCGACGAAGAGCAGAACTCGCACGGATACAAGCCGCTTGGCCGGCGCTATCCCGAAACCAGCGTGGGATGGTACCGGCGAACCTTCGACATCCCCAAGGAGGACTCGGGCAAGCGCATCAGCATTACGTTTGATGGCGCATTCCGTGACGCCATCGTGTTCCTGAATGGATATTTCATTGGCCGCAATGACAACGGCTACGCGCCCTTTTTCTTCGATCTGAGCGATTTTCTGCGGTACGGAGAGAAGAATTATCTCGTCGTCCGCATGGACGCGAGCTTCGGGGATGGCTGGTTCTACGAAGGCGCGGGCATCTACCGGCATGTTTGGCTCACCAAGACCGATGCGGTTCATCTCGGGCGATGGGAAAGCTATATACGCACATCGGAGCAGACGAAGGGAACGACGCGCCTGCTCGATCTCGGAACTGTAGTGAACAATCAGGGCCGCGCTGCGGAAGCCTGCATTGTGCGCTGGAAGATCCTGGACGCGGACGGGAAAACAGTAGCCAATGCCGAGTCTTCGGCGAAATCCATCCCGCCGGACGGCTCGATGAATTTCACTGCGAGCGCGAACGTGCAGAATCCAACGCGGTGGTCGCCGGAAAAGCCGTATCTCTACACGGCGGTCGTAAGCGTCGAAACTGCTGGCAAGTTACGGGATGCCGAGCGTGTGACCTTCGGTGTGCGCGACATCAAGTGGGACGCCGATAAGGGTTTCTTCCTGAATGGCAAGGCGGTCAAGATCAAGGGCACCTGCAACCATCAGGATCACGCCGGAGTGGGCGCTGCGCTGCCCGACCGCTTGCAATGGTATCGCCTGGCCGTCTTGAAAGACATGGGAGGCAACGCGGTGCGCACGTCGCACAATATGCCGACTGCTGAATGGGTCGAGGGCTGCGACCGCATGGGCATGATGATGATGTGCGAGACGCGTCAAATGGCCTCAAATCCCGAGGGCATGGCACAGTTGGAGTTGATGATCAAGCGCTACCGCAATTCGCCGTCAATCATCCTGTGGTCGATGGGCAATGAAGAGTGGACGATGATGTACCAGCCGCAAGGCGTGCGCGTCATCGATGCCATGATTCAGCGAACGCACGAACTCGATCCGACGCGTATGTGCTCCGCTGCAGTGAATACCGCGTTTGACACGCACTTCCCTGAGCAGCTCGACGTCATGGGCTTCAATTACAACCTCAAAGTTCACGACGAGTGGCATCAGAAGCATCCGAAAACACCGTCCGTAGGGTCGGAGACTGCGAGCACCGTCTCGACCCGCGGGATCTATTCGACAGACAAGCTGCGCAATTGGGTCAGCGCCTATGACCTGAACCACACCGACTGGTCGCAGCTTGCAGAAGAATGGTGGAAGTTTTATGCGGCGCGCGAATGGCTCTCGGGAGGGTTCGCGTGGACCGGCTTCGATTATCGCGGCGAGCCGACTCCGTATGGATGGCCGTCGATAAACTCGCAATTCGGCATTGTCGATATGTGCGGATTCCCTAAGGACAACTTCTTCTACTACAAATCCTGGTGGGGATCGGAGCCGGTGCTGCATCTGCTTCCCCACTGGAATTGGGATCAGCGTGAAGGCGAACCGATTTCGGTGTGGGTGCATTCGAACCTGGAATCCGTCGAACTCTTCCTCAACGGCAAAAGCCAAGGCTCAAAGAAAGTCGAGCCGCTCACTCATCTCGAGTGGACTGTGAAGTACGAGCCCGGCGTACTCGAGGCGCGCGGCACGAAGGATGGGAAAGTTGTGCTGACAGAGAAACGCGAGACGACGGGCGATCCGGTCGCAATCAAGCTGACGGCTGATCGCACCGAGATCAACGCGGATGGCGAGGACGTTGCTGTACTCACGGTCGAGGTGCTCGACAAAGAAGGGCGCGCGATTCCGACGGCAGCCAACAAGATCAGCTTCCGAGTGTCCGGGGAAGGAACGTTCCTGGGCGTGGGAAATGGCGATCCGAATTGCCAGGAGTCCGACAAAGAGCCGGAACGGAGCCTGTTCAATGGGCTGGCCCAGGTCATTGTGCAGTCGACGAAGAATTCAGGGAGCATCACGGTCGAAGCCTATTGCAAGCCGTATCCGCGCCCGGTGCTGCCCACGGTGCAGGTGAAAATTGCGACGAAGAAGGTGGAAGGGCGGCCGAGCGTCCGTTAGTTGTCAGTGATCAGTGATCAGTCCTCGGTTGTTTGGGTTTTGTCGTTCGTCTCTAGGTCGTTCTGCGTTCGTTGTTAATGTTGGTCGCGGCGGTCATGGTCCATGCCCGTTTACGGCGCCGGGCCTGTTTCTGTCATTCCGAGTCGCGGAGCGACGAGGAATCTGCTGCCTGCCACTGCGGGCAACACAGCCGCTGTCTCGCGCCGAAACCCGGCGCTTCGGAATGACAAGTTGTACGGGCGAACATGCTGTAATAACTGACGCTCTGCTATATCACAAGTCCAGGTCCGAAGCCTTTCGCATATGTCCAAATCACGCCGCGAGTTCTTGACCCTTACTTCGATGAGTGTGCTCGGCACGGCAGCGCTAGCGCGTGTGCAGGCGCAGAGTTCATCCAGTCTGCCCGCGGGCGCCCCTCCCGCTTTCGGCGCCGGGCCCGCATTCGGGCCCGCAGTCAGCACGACAACATTCGCCGAAGGTGAGAAGCTGGTGCAATTTTCGATGACGGAGTCAGAGCGCGCCGAGGCTGCCGGAAGTTGGCGCCGCACGCTGGCGTCCGTCTACGAGCGCCGAGTCGGTCCGCGAAAACTCGCGATTGAAGATGGACTCCCACCTGCGACGGCGTGGAATCCGGTGATCCCCGGTGTGAAGATTACCGTGCAGCGTGACCGGTTTGTGCGGAGCGCCGCGGCAAACGCATCTCTTCCTGCAAGTGAGTCCGACATCGCGTACGCGCCTCTTACACAGCTTTCTCGCTGGATCGAAAAGCGGCAGATCAGTTCCGAACGGCTCACCAACATCTATCTGGATCGTCTGGCGAAATTTGATCCGCAGCTTCGGTGCGCGATCACCATCACCCGCGATCTCGCGTTGAAGCAGGCCAAGCAGGCGGACCAGGAGATTGCCGCGGGAAAATACCGCGGGCCCCTGCACGGGATTCCCTGGGGCGGCAAGGATCTGCTCGACACGGCCGGCATTCCTACGACGTATGGCGCGGAGCCTTACCGCAATCGCATCCCGAAAGAAGATGCTGAAGTGGTCAAACGCCTGCATGCGGCGGGTGCTGTGCTGGTCGCGAAGTTGAGTCTCGGTGCGCTCGCTCTCAATGACATCTGGTTCGGCGGGCAGACGATGAATCCTTGGCTGCCCGAGGAAGGTTCGTCGGGATCCAGCGCAGGCCCGGGTGCGGCAACGGCGGCGGGACTGGTGGGATTTTCCATCGGCAGCGAAACCGGCGGAAGCATCGTCAGTCCGTCGATGCGCTGCGGCGTCACGGGACTGCGTCCCACCTTTGGGCGCGTGCCACGCACTGGCGCGATGACGCTCTGCTGGTCGCTGGACAAGTTGGGGCCAATGACACGCGGCGTCGAAGACACCATGCTCGTACTGAAGGCGATCTCCGGGCCGGATGCGCACGACACGGCGAGCGTGCCGAGCCACCTTGACTTCGATGCGAGCGCAAGCGTGAAGGGGCTTCGGGTGGGATATTTCCCAAAGTGGATGCAGGAGCGTCCCGCCACTGAGGTCGACCGCGCTGCGCTGGAAACCGTGAAGAAGATCGGCATGGTCCCGGTCGAAGTTTCGATTCCCGACTGGCCTTACGATTCCTTGAACCTCATTCTTTTTGCTGAAGGCGCTGCCGCATTCGAGGAACTCACATTGAGCGGAGGTTTGCGAGAACTGAAGGCGCAGGTTCCCGATGCTTGGCCGAACCTGTTTCGTCAGTCGCGATTCTTGTCAGCAGTCGATTTTGTGCAGGCCGACCGTATGCGGCGAAAAGTCGCCGAGGAAATGGTGCGGGTGTTCTCGGAAGTCGATCTGCTGCTCGTTCCCTCTCTTCGCGACGAGATGCTGGTGATCACCAACTTCACGGGACATCCGTCGCTTACGCTGCGGGCAGGGTTCGTTGAGGTGCAGAAGGCGCGGAGTGATTGGGCGCCGGACCCGGAGCATCCGCTGCCGACGTTCTCGACTCCGCGGCGGGTGCCGCACGGGGTTACGCTGATCGGACGGTTGTTCGACGAAGGCTCCCTGGGAGCGGCAGGTATCGCTTTGGAGAAGGCTTTCGGAGTCGCGGGAGAGCGGCCACCGATGTTCTGAGAGACACGGAGATCACGAACAACTTTCTTGTGTAACTTCGTGCTCTCCTGACGATGGCGGGTGTCCGCTATTAAGACAGCTGTTTCCGGCGTACCACTTCCGTTCCTTGACAGGGCGCCCGGCTGGCGATATCTCTATGTCGCGCCTATGTCCCAGCGTATTCGTCTGTCTTTTGCCATTCTTCTGGCCTGCTGCAGCTTTGCGGCTGCCGAGAAGCAGGAGAGTTGGCTCGAAGTCCGAAGCCCGCACTTCGTCGTGGTCACCAATGCGAACGAGAAGAATGGGCGCCGCATTGCCGATCAGTTTGAACGCATGCGGTCCGTCTTCCACGTTGCATTCCCGAAATTACAGATTGATCCCAGCGCGCCCATCGTCGTTCTTGCAATCAAAGACGACAAGGACTTCCGCGCACTGGAGCCCGAGGCTTACCTGGCTAAGGGCTCGCTCAAGCTTGGCGGACTTTTCCTGCGTGCCCCTGAAAAGAACTATGTGCTCATGCGGGTGGGCGCCGAGGGCGAGCATCCATACTCGGTTATCTATCACGAGTACACGCACCTGCTCACGAGCAACAGCGAGTGGCCGTTGTGGATGAACGAGGGATTCGCGGAGTACTACGAGAACACGGATATCAATAACAGCGACGTATCATTGGGGCAGGCCAGCACTGAAAATATCCTTTTCTTGCGACAAAACCGCTTGTTGCCGCTGCGCACGTTATTCGCCGTGGATCAGAACTCGCCGTACTACCACGAAGAGAACAAAGGATCGATCTTCTACGCCCAGTCATGGGCCCTCGTGCACTACTTAAGAACAACCGATCGACTTCAGAAGACGCAACGCTTAGCTGAATATTTGAATCTGCTGGAGCGGAATGAGGACCCGCTGACCGCGGCCACGAAGGCCTTCGGCGACTTGAATCTACTGCAAGTGGCTCTAGAGGATTACATCCGCGGAGAGCGATTCCTCTACATCAAGTTCGAAGCCAACATCGAGGTGGATGACACCGCCTTCAAGGTGCAACCTTTGCCGCCGCCGCAGGCGGATGCCGTTCGCGCGGACTTTCTCGCCTATAACCAGCGTTTCTCCGATTCGCAGGCGCTGCTTGATCACGTGCTGCAAGCGGATCCGAACAATACTCTGGCGCACGAGACCAAAGGATTTCTCGCCTTCCGTGAAGGCCATCTAGGCGATGCAAAAAAGTGGTACAAGCAAGCGGTCCAGCTTGACTCTCAAAGTTACCTGGCGAACTACTATTACGCGGTCATGGCCATGAGCGATTCAGGATCGAGCGCCGAGGAGGACGCAATCGAGAGCAGCCTGCGTGCCGCGATCAAACTGAATCCATCGTTCGGACCTGCATTTGACCGGCTCGCCGTCTTTCTTGGCATGCATCACAAGAATTTAGATGAAGCTCGCATGATGGCATTGAATGCCGTCTCCCTCGAGCCCTCGAACGTTTTCTACCGTGTGAACGTCGCGAATGTTTACATGGAAATGCAGGAGGGAAAGAACGCGGTCGATGTTCTGCATGCCGCAGCGAAACTCGCGAAGAAACCAGCAGAAGTGCAATTCGTAGACAACGCTCTGATGCATGCGCAGGAGTACGAGCAGTCGCAACAGCGCTACGCAGAACAGAAGCAGCAGTTTGAAAAAGCGACGGATAACTCTTCGGGACAGGTCGTCGACGTGCGGGAGGGCGGCATCCCGAAACTGAAGCGGCGGGATTTTGTGCCGCGCGGACCACACCATTTCCTGATTGGCGTTCTGAAGAACATTCACTGTGAAGATCCAGTAATGGAGTTAACTGTCTCGTCGAAGGGCAAAGATGTCGCGATGCACGCCGACAACTACTTCAACCTTCCCTTCGCCGCGCTCGGGTTCCAGCCCAGTGGGGACCTGAAGCCGTGCTCCGACCTGGAGAACCGGCCCGCGAAGGTCGAATACGTGGAATCCGCCAATCCTGCCGTGAGCGCCCAACTCATCTCGGTCGAACTGCACAAGTAGGCTCCGAAGCCTACCTTATTCCCGGCGTTATAATAGGAAGATTCTCTGCTTTCGAAATAGCGCTCTGTGGAGCTGTTGGCAGGAACCGTGCTGTGCTTCCCGCGTTGACTGCACAGCCGACGTGGTTGTCTCTCCACGAACATTCATTGAGGACAGAATCTGTCCGCATCAGGAACTAAGGTATTCGGGGTTTTAGCGGAGCGCTGAAAGCTTCTTTCCAATGGATTTTAAACTTGTTTCCAGTTACAAGCCGCAGGGCGATCAAGCGGCGGCGATCCAGGCGCTGACGCGAGGAGTGTTCGACCGCGAGCAGCATCAGGTGCTGTTGGGCGTCACCGGATCGGGTAAGACGTTCACCGTGGCGAAGGTGATCGAGGCCTTGAACCGTCCGACGCTGGTCATGGCGCACAACAAGACTTTGGCCGCACAGCTCTATCACGAGTTCAAGAGCTTCTTTCCGCATAATGCCGTCGAATACTTCGTGTCGTATTACGACTATTACCAGCCCGAGGCTTACGTTCCCGCTGCGGACCTTTATATCGAGAAGGAAGCGACCATCAATGACGAACTCGACAAGCTGCGCCTGTCAGCGACGAGGACGTTGTTTGAACGGCGCGATGCCCTGATCGTCGCTTCGGTGAGTGCCATCTACGGCTTGGGATCTCCCGAGGCGTATTACGGGATGATGCTGTTCGTCGAGAAGGGCCAGAAGATCAAGCGCGAGGACATCACGCGCAAGCTCGTCGACATCTTGTACGAGCGCACGAATGGCGACTTCCGGCGCGGGACGTTTCGTGTCCGCGGCGACGTGATCGAGATCTACCCCACTTATGACGACATGGCGTACCGCATTGAGCTATGGGGTGATCAGATTGAATCATTGTCACAGATCGATCCGCTGTTTGGCACCGTCAAGCAGAAGTACATGCGGCTGCCGATTTATCCGAAGACGCACTATGTAATGAAGGAAGAAACGCGCGCTTCGGCCGTGGATTCGATCAAGAAAGAGCTGGCGTGGTGGGAAGTCGAACTCGAGAAACAAGGAAGGTTGGTGGAGTCACAGCGCATCCATCAGCGGACGATGTTTGATCTCGAGATGATCAGGGCCATGGGATATTGCCATGGCATCGAGAATTATTCGCGCCACTTTACGGGACGGCTGCCGGGCGAGCCTCCGCCAACGCTGCTGGATTATTTTCCACGTGACTTCCTGATGTTCATCGACGAGTCGCATCAGACGGTGCCGCAGTTGCGGGGCATGTATGCCGGCGATCGCTCGCGGAAAGAAGTTCTGGTCGAGTATGGATTCCGCATGCCTTCGGCGCTGGACAATCGTCCGCTGACGTTCGAAGAATTCGAGCATCGGACGAATCAACTCGTCTACGTTTCGGCGACGCCGGGACCGTATGAGCTGACGAAGTCCGCCGGGGTCGTGGTTGAGCAGATCATCCGGCCAACCGGGCTCATCGATCCGCCGGTGGACATACGGCCGGTGAAAGGGCAGATCGACGATCTGCTGCACGAGATTCGCGCGCGAGTAGACAAAGGCGAGCGCGTGCTGGTGACCACCCTGACCAAGCGCATGTCCGAGGATCTGGCCGAGTACTACGCCGAAGTCGGGGTGAAGTGCCGCTACATGCATTCGGAAATCGAGACTCTGGAGCGGGTGAAGATTCTACGCGATCTGCGCAAGGGCGAGTTCGATGTACTCATCGGCATCAACCTGCTGCGCGAAGGGCTCGATCTGCCGGAAGTGTCGCTGGTCGCAATTCTCGACGCCGATAAAGAAGGATTCCTGCGGTCCTCCGGCTCATTGATTCAAACGATCGGACGCTGCGCACGGCATTTGAACGGGCGGGCAATTCTGTATGCCGACCGCATGACGGATTCGATGAAGCGCGCCATGGACGAGACGTCACGGCGGCGCGCGATACAAACTGCCTACAACGAAGAGCACGGGATCACGCCGGAGTCGATCGTGCGTCCACTGGATATGACGCTGGCGGCGATCGTGGCTGCGGACTATGCCGACCTGACCGGCGGAGAAGCCGAGGGAATTCCCGAGTTTCGATCGCAGGAAGAAGTGGATACCTACATCGGTAAGCTGGAGAGCGACATGCGCGAGGCCGCGAAGCGATTTGAATTTGAGAAGGCGGCCAAGCTGCGGGACCAGATCAAAGAACTGCGGACGAAAGAGTTCCTGTTCGCGTGAGCAACCGAGCAAGGCAGAAGCGCAGATCAACCGTTGTGTTTCGTAGGCTTCCACCTGTCTGGATTCTCGAGGAAATGCGCGGCGGACACGATGTGAATCCCGGCCAAGGGTGTAGGGGCAAGCAAATCTCCGCTGACGATTACGTCAGCCCTACAGTTCAGAGCCAATTCTAGGAACCTGTCGTCTTTCGGATCGCGGCAGTCACGGACGAACTGAACGTTCGAAACCCATTCAGCACGATCACAATGACGTTTGAGTCTCACCGTCCGTAGGCAGCGCTAGCGGCCAGCGGTTTCCTGTGGAAGGTGTATCCATCGTACGTTTCTGAGCGGAAATTAAGATTGGGGGCGCAGAGCTTTTCTGTCTGGCTGAGAAAGAGATACCCGCCCGGCTCGAGGTACAAATGCAGCCGCTCCATAAGAGCTGCACGCTGCGGACGCGAAAGGTGCGGCAGCACGTCCATACAGAAGATGCAGTCGAAGCGTCCGATGTAAACCGGCTTGGTCAGGTTCATGGTGTTGAAGGTTACGAGGCTCCGGAGACGCGGCTTGACGAGAAGGTACGCGTTGCCGCTCGAGCCATTCCCTGCGGCGTTCAACCCACTCGGAGAAGGCGCGTCCTGGGAAAGCGCCGAACCGTTGGTGGAACCAATCTTCGAAAAGCAGGCGCGAATCGTGGCAGGCGGCAGGCCTGCGAGCGCCGATTGCGGATACAAACCTCTTTCCGCCGTCTTGATCGCCGACGCAAGCAAGTCGCTGCCGACGATGTGAACCGACCAGTCTTTGGTGGCTTGAGTGGGAAGCGAACTCTCGCTGATTCCGCCACTCCGAGGTGCGGTCTTTGTGTCCTTACCTGCGGCCCCACTGCCATTGCCCGTTCCGTTTCCATTGGGCGCGGCATCGCAGAGAGCCATGGCGATCGAGTACGCCTCTTCGCCCGTGCCGCAGCCTGCACTCCAGATGCGGAGCGTGCAAACGCCATCGTCGGACTTGCGCGAGTAAAGCTGGGGAACCACGTGCCGGGCCAGTGAGTTCATCGCACCGGGGTGGCGGAAGAAGCCCGTGTTGGCGTTGAGCACGCCGTCGAGAAACGTAGCGAGTGCGGCCGGGTCGAGGTCGGAGGCGCGAAAACGGCCAAGCAAGGTGGCTGGCGAATCCAGTTCCTCCCGCTCGAGATATTCGGCAACGTGCGCGGCGAGCGCGCTGTTGGGACAGTCGAGCAGCACTCCGGTCTGGCGCTCAACGAGCAGGCGCAGTTCAGATAATTCGTGTTCGAGAATCGTAACGCCCGCCATCAGTCTATGCATAAGTTCAGTCGTTGGCCGTTGGCTCTTGGCCGCGCGGCCTTTCGTTGTTAGTGACCAGCGGCTGGGGCCGCATACATCTTTCCTGAATCTCGTACCGCCTGTTGCGCCACTACATTCATTTCTTTTTCGAGCGACGAAAAGCGCTGCATAATTTCGTGAATTCGAAGCGTCATGTTGCGGATCGTCTCGATTTGCGAGCGCGTCTGTGCCGAGAGGCTTCCCGGCTCGAGCAACAGCAAGTCAGAATTTCCCAGCACCGAGGTGAGCGCGTTATTCATGCTGTGACGCATTTCGAGCATGTAGCGCCCGAGCGTCGCCTCACGCTGCAGGGTCATGCATGAGAACTCCATGGCGCGGGCCCGGGCTTCGGAACGCGAGCGGTGCACGGCTTCGGCAGCCGCGAGCACCAGGGTCTCGAGCCAATGTTCGCTGGGCCGCAGCATCGTCACGCGAGGCCAGCGTTCGCGCACGAGCTGCGCAGTAGCGGGATCGTGACACAGGCAAAAGATCGGCTGGGATGTAGAGTGCAGGGGTTCCAGCACGACGGAGAGCAAGTCCCGCCGCAACTGGCCGACGATCGCAACATCGAACACATCCGCCGCAAACCGCGGCCACAATTCCCCGCTGAGGAGCGTAAACGTGGGAACATTGCGCTCCATCTGCCAACGGGCAGTGATGCGCCGGGAAAACTCCACGTCGTCGGAGATGATCAGAACGGTCTGCGTATCCACTGCAACTTCCCTTCCCGGTTCGTCCCGGCAATCTTGCCGGCCGTGTTGTGACAGTCGGCTGCGAATTACTTCTTGCCCGGTTGAGACGCCGAGTCGGGATTCCACTCAGAGCCATTAGAGATTTCGAACTCACGTGCTTCCACTTGCGAAGCGGGCTTCGCCACTGTGGCGGATGTTTTCGCGAAGTTGGCGCCGCCTGAACCGGCAGCCGCCGCTGCAGAGGCCTGCGCAGGCTTTGCAACCGGAGCGGTCCTCCCTTTGTCTGGCTCGGCCTTGCCTCGTCCGAGCGCCGTTTCGACCGAGGCGCGCAAATCCACCAGCATACGCAAAGGAGAACCCGACGAATACTCTGCCTGGAACATCACCTTCCACGACTGGCAGATCATACGCAACCGCAAGATCGGCTCCTGCGCCGAGAACTGCGCGCGCCGGCAATCGATCGTCTGGATACCTTTGTCTTCGAGTTCCGTCAGCCCGTCGAGAATCACATTGAGATCGCCGAGCATCAGGCGGAAGAACGCACGGCGCATGAGGTAGCCGAAACGGGTGAACGCGACCAGCGCGACCGGAAGATAGAACAGGTCTCCGGCGAGCCCCTTCGCTTTGCGGCCCTGCTCGAGAACGCCGCCATGGAGCAGTTCATCGAGCGACTTGCATTTGCGAGCGGCGTCAAGCACGCGATCGAGCGCGTTCAGCCACACCGGAGGCTTTAGATCCACTTCCCCGACAATGGCGTCAAGCGCATGCGCAACATACGCTAGATCCACCTCGGCATCGTTCAATCCGCTGGGAGCCATTTGGCTGAAGTACTGCACAAGCAGGAAATCGATCTTGTCACGGACGATATCCGTCTTCGCCTGTTTTCCAAGAAAGTGCTGCAGAAGGCTCACCAGACCCTCCGGAGTCACCTGCGAGTTGGTCTGCAGAAACTGCCGGAGCTGGTGCACCTGGATCACATTGTCCATGTGATCGAGCCACTGATTAGCCTGCTCGACAGCTTCTTTTCCGGGCGTCTCAACGCCCGATTCGAGATCGGCGCAAGCTTTGACTTCCACGGCGAACTCACGCGCGAGTTCGAAGTAGACGGGATACAAACGACGGGCCAGATTCCATTGCGTTGCGAGATCTTGCACAGGTGTGGAAGGGGTCATGATTTTACGATCCAGTTGGGCACGTTGCGCTTGAAGCGCGCGGCCACGAGAATGTTGCCGGGTTGGTACTGTACGGCCACGACGCGAGCGAGTTCATCGAGCGAACCATCGGTTGTGCGCACACGGAGTAAATCGGCAAAGTCCAACGGAGTCTTGCAGGCAAAAAGCACTTCCCGTGGTGTGCCAAATTCGATAACCGTGCTCTCGTTGAAAGTGGCAGGATCAGTCTCCTCGACGACGCGGGCCAGTTGCACTGGCATGCGCACGGGCGTGGCGTCCGGAAAAAAGCGGGCTAGGCCCGCGACCGGGCTGTCGCTCTGCGAGATGCGTGCGGTTGCTACAGCTTGCTGCGCCAAGTGATGAGAACTTCCTTATGGATGACTCGTTCTACCTTTGAAATGCGGTCGGGCTCCCCCTCTTCCCGGTTAGGAAGAGCTTGGGGGAGCCGGGATCCGCGGTTCGCTGAGAAGTGGAGCAACGTGAGAACCATCCGCGGGAACGGAGGTACATGCACCAACGTGAATGGATTTTCAGCAGGTTACAAATGAATTCGTGTGCACTGGATGAGATTCAACCGGCTCCGCGTCTCAATCTGAGATGCAAGTCTCATTCGCTCGCGTCGACGGTCTGGGGAGTGGCCGGCGTTTCAACCTCCAAATTGGATTTCCGTGTCCCTTGAGCGCTATGGTTTGTTTGCCTCGCGTGACCGCAATGGACATTCCCGCGATCGGCCCTTCCTGCAGGGCCGTGGCGGCGATTTCATCGATAGCATTAGAAATCTTACCGTCGTCTTGCCCCAGGACAAGAGCGGGAACAAGCAGCGTCAAAGCTAAGGGAATGTGCAGCTTTCATAAAGCGGCAACTCACTACCTCTGACTTACAACCTTCATTGCAGAGTGTGGCTCGCCGAACCTTCAGGTGCGTTCCCCATGCCGATGTTGTAGCGCTTAAGCTTGCGGTAGAGCGTGGCGCGGCTGATGCCGAGCATACGTCCGGCGAGGGCTTTATCTCCGTTCACCTGCTCGAAGACGCGCTGGATTGTGGCGCGTTCGATATCTTCCAGATCCGTGGTGCTTAGCAATCCGCCGCCATTGCCTGAAGATCCGTTGCCCGACAGATCGGGATCGAGCACGGCCGTTGCTGCAGCTATGCGGGACGCCTTAGATCCAGGAGAGGATGGCACGGTTCCGCTGGCGATGGAGGGAGGAAGGTCTCCGACGTCGATGACTCGTCCGTTGCCCAAAGCGACGGCACGTTCGACGCAGTTTTCCAGCTCGCGTACATTGCCGGGCCAGTCGTATTGCATCAACGCCTTCATGGCCGCGCTGGCAACGTGCATCTCAGATCCCGGAGCATAGCGTTCTAGGAACCAGTGCACCAGCATCGGAATGTCGCTGCGGCGCTCGCGCAACGCGGGCACGAACAGGGTGACGACATTCAGGCGGAAGTAGAGATCTTTGCGGAAGGTGCCATTCTTGTACGCGGCTTCGAGATCGCGGTTGGTGGCGGCGATCACGCGTACATCGACCTTAACGCGCTGGTTACTGCCCACGGGCCGGACTTCTTTTTCCTGCAGCACGCGCAGCAATTTGGCCTGAAGCTCGAGCGGCAGTTCACCCACTTCATCGAGGAAGATCGTGCCTCCATCAGCAGCCTGGAATAGTCCTTGCTTCGACCTTAACGCGCCGGTGAAAGCTCCTTTCTCATAGCCAAACAGCTCGCTTTCGATCAGGGTTGGAACCAGCGATCCGCAATCCACCGCGACGAAGGGGCGGTTGCCAAAGGCTCCGCGGAAGTGCATGGCGCGGCCCACGAGCTCCTTCCCGGTGCCGCTCTCGCCATAGATGAGAACCGCGGTCCGTGTGTCTTTCAGACGCGCCACCATACGCAGGACTTCCTGAATCCGCGCAGACGATCCGATGATGCCGTGGACGGCCGTTTCCGAATCGGTGCGCTGGCGCAGGAATTCGTTTTCCTCGACCAACCGGACCTTGTCGGCCATGCGCCGTAAGAAAAGACGCAGTTCCTCAAGCGGAGAGAAGGGCTTCGTGATGTAGTCGTAGGCGCCCAGCTTCATGGCCTGCACCGCGGTTTCGATCGAGCCATGTCCCGTCATGAGGGCAACTTCGGTACGGGGGAGGAGCTTCTTTACTCTCTCGAGGAACTCGAGGCCTGACATGTGGGGCATCACCATGTCACTGAGAATCATGTGGACCGCCTGCTCCTCGAGCAGTGCAAGCGCGGACTCGCCACTTTCGGCTTCGAGGCAAACGAACCCAAGGGCTTCGCCGACCGTGGCGCAAAGCCGGCGGATGCTCTGCTCATCATCAACAATAAGCAGGCGAATGCGGAGATCATCTTTGACTGCTGACGTATTCACTCGGCCTTCCCAAATGTTTTAGAAATGACTTCAATAAACTGCTGCACACGGAACGGCTTCTCAACGCAGGGAGCGCCGGTTTGCTTCAGGGTCGCGACCGTTTCTTCGTTGGCGATATCTCCGGTAATGAACACGAGACGGTTGGCCAGATCTGGCCTGTGCTCGGCGATCCAGGCGTGAACCTGTCCGCCATCGACGCCACCGGGAGTGCGCATATCGGAGACGATGCCGAGGAAGGATCCGTTTTCCAGAAGACGGAGTGCATCCACGCCAGACTCACAGCACACCACGGGATATCCGCTGCGCTCGAGCGCAGCCTGGACATAGGCCATGACGGCGGGCTCATCCTCGACGAGCAAGACAGGCATCCGTTGGGCTTTGAAGGCTGGTAGGCTCATGATGGTTTTACTCCTGCGGCTACGCCCAGCGAGGCGCTGTGGGAAATCGCGGGCAGGCGCACGATGAAGGTGGCGCCCTGCCCCGCGATGTTGTTGTGGCAGACAATTTCGCCACCATGTTCCTTCACGATTCCATAACAGATACTGAGGCCAAGCCCGGTCCCCTTGCCCACTTCTTTCGTCGTGAAAAAAGGATCAAAGATCTTGTCAGGTTGCGAGATCCCGTTTCCGTTATCGGAGAACGAAACCTCCACGGAATCTCCGGTTTTGGTGGTCATGATCTCGATGCGCGCCATGCGTCCCACTTCGTGCACGGCGTCATACGCGTTGTTCAGAATGTTGAGGAAGACCTGCTGCAACTGCTGTGCGTCGCCGAGAACATCGGGGAGACCGTCGTCCAGATGCTCGATCACGTCGACCCCGTGGCTGTTGAAATCGTAAGAGCGCAATTGAATGGTGCGGCGGAGGATCGGGTTCAACTGCAAGGCGCTTCGCTGCGGCGGCATCTGACGGGCGAAACTGAGCAGGTTCTGAACGATCTGCTTCGTGCGCTGTGCCTCCTGCAGAATCACTCGCAGATCCTTGCGCGCCGCCTCGGGAAGTTCGGAATCTTCCAGCAGCAGATCGGCAAAGCCCAGGATCGCGGTCAGCGGATTGTTCACTTCATGCGCAACACCTGAAACCAATTGCCCGACGGCGGCCATCTTTTCGGCATGGACGAGTTTGTCGCGAAGAATCGCAGAGTCGGTGATATCGGTGAGCACCACAACGATGCTCGTTACCACGCCGTGCTCGTCGCGCATGGGGCTGAGATTTGCTGAGAACTTCCCTTTCTCGCCGCTACGGCGAACTATCTCGACTTCCAGATTGTCGACCTGCTGGCTCTCGAGCGTGCGCTGCACCGATTCGGCCAGCGGGCGTACGAAGCTCGGAGATGCCAGTTCGAGCAGCGGACGCCCGATCAGTTCGCGCTGCTCGAATCCGGAGTCATACCAGCGGCGATTGGCATAGCTGATAAGACCCGCCGTATCCGCGACGAGGATGAAACTCTGCGTGTTGCTGAGAATCTTGCCGGAGAAATCGCGTTCGCGGTGCAGTTCCGACTGGTAGGTGCGGAGTCCAGTGACATCGAGCATCAATCCACGGATCTGCAGAACGCGGCCTTCACTGTCGTGGAGGGCGAACGCATTGATCAGAACGTGGATTGGCGATCCGTCTTTGCGGCGCAGAGTGGCTTCGTAGTTGCGCTGCGATCCTTGCTCTGACATGACACGCGAGTCATGCTCCCGTTGCTCCGGTGAGAAATGGAGCTGTGTAGGGATGTCGATCTGCAGCAACTCTTCGCGGCTGCTGTAGCCGAGCATGCGTACCATGGCATCATTCACTTCGATGAAGCGCCCAGCGGGAGTACTGAAGAAAAGGCCTTCCTGAATGTTATCGAAGAGTTCGCGATAGCGGCGCTCGGCCTCCCGCCGATCGGAGATGTCTTTGAGGATGTGGATCGTCTGGAGTCCCTCGCCCGAATCGCTGTGCACGCGCGAAGTCGAGACAAGATAAGTGCGGTCGAAGACGGGATGCGCGAACTCATCGGTATCGCCGGCCATGGAGCGACAAAATGGGCACGCATAGGAAGTTGTCTCACTCGTAAGGGCCATCAAGGCTCGCATATTGACGCCGACCAGTTCTGCCGGCGAGACGCCGATCATCGTAGCCAGCGATCGGTTGACGCGCAGGACTCGGTCCGATTGATCGTGCACCACGATGAAATCGGTGATGGCATCGAATATCTCGACCCAGTGCCGGTTGGCCTGCTCGACTTGGGTGAAAAGGCGTGCGTTCTCGAGGGCCATGGCGGCGTGGCCGCCCATGGTTTCCAGATAGACGCGGTCTTCCTGATTCAGCACGGCGGATTTCTGTCCGAGGCAAAGAATGCCATCGAGTTGGCCGTTGGGCCCCCGCAGGCGGACGAGCGTGCAGTCCGTCCAACCCAATGCCAACGCTGCTCCGCCGAGGACCAGCTCGGCAGGAGCGGACACGACCGTTTCGGGATGTTGCTGGAGGAACTCGGCAAGGCTGCTGCCGATCAATTGATCTGCCTCGGAGCCGGATTCTGAGGCAGAATCGAAAGCTTCCCCTTTGCGCAGGATAATCTCGTGACCCTGGAGCGCAGGGGCTTTTTCCGCATCCTTCGAGAACGACAGGGTATCGAGAGGGTGAGCGGTTTGTGTCGCGGCATTCTTTGCGGCGATTTTCCACTGGCCCCCTTGCAAAACTGCCAGCAGCGCGCCGCGAGATGAAGTGAGCTCTGCGATCCGGTTGACAAATCGTCGAGAGAACTCGGGCAGGCGCAAAGCTCCGTCGATATCGTGGGCCAACTCGATCAGGGCCTCGGCGCGATGTCGGTGCTGCTCCGATGCATGGAGATTGCTGGCCGCTTCGAGCATGAGAGCTGCGTGATTCGAGAACGCGCGGGCACGGCGGATATCCTCCTGCGAAATCCCGCTCCCGTCGATGCGATCGAGGACACCGAACATTCCCAACAGCTTGCCGCGCGTGCCAAGCAGCGGTACTGCCAAAAACTGCTGAACTCTGTCTTCGCTGACCACGTCGAGATTCGCGACGGTTGTGCCGCTGCCTTCATCCGTCCAGAAGACCTCGTTGGCGCGGAGGGCCTTGGTGGCAACTGCTTCGGGGAAGATGTGTTCTAAGCGGCGAGCCTCCCCGCGTTCCACTCCGTAACGAACCCAGAACTGATCATTCTCCAGCAAAGCGATGAAGCAGCGGTCGAAGCCAAGAAAGCCGGCAGCGTGAAGCACAAATGCCTGCATGAAATGTTCAAGGTCGCGGCTTGAACTCAGTGCCAAGGAAATTTCCAGCAATTGCTGCAGCTCGCGCGCCTGGGCATGCGATGTCGCGTGCAGCTCGGCGTGCGCGATGGCGACGGCTCCAAAGCCGGTCACGGCTGCAACCAGCGCGCGTTCTTCGAGGGTGTATACGCCTTCATGTCGCGGATAAATCAGGATTGCGCCCTGGGTCCGCGAGGCGCGGAACGGAGCCGCAATCAGCATGCCGGCAGAGACGAGACTGCCAAGCGAATGCACGTCCGCGCCGACAGACAATGTGATGGGTTCTCCGGCGGCAACTGCGCGTTGCGCCAGATCTGCGGCGAAGCGCAGTGTCGTCCGGTCGTGGCGTGCACGAGCGGCGGTCGCCAGTTGCGGAGTCTCAGCCGAGACAGCTTTCAGTTCGAAAGGACCCTCGCGGCGCAGCAAGACACAAACCAGAGGTGTGCCGAGCAGCAGCCGCAAGCGGTCGGCCAGAGCTTCGATGACTGAGGAAACGTCAGGAGTACCATGCAGCGCGTGAGATATGTCTGCAAGGATGGCGGCCCGCCGATGTTCCTCGCGGCATTCGTCACCCAGACGAGCGGCCTCGAGCAGTGTCCCTAACTGGCCGGCGAGAATTGTTGCCTTGGTCGCCAGATTTTCGTCAAAGAACTCGTCTTCGGAATCGTGCAGGAAAGTGACGGCCCCAATGACCTCGTTGCATACGACCAGAGGAGCGGCCAGCAATGAATGGGCGTCGAACTCGACGGCGCCCGGAAAGGTTCGGGATCTCACATGATTCGCGAAGGTCGTGCGCCTCTGACGTACGGCATCGGCAGTGACGGCGCTCTGTTCGAAGCGCAAGCGAATCCCTGTAAAGCGTTCGGTTAACTTTCCATCGGCTTGTTCCCCGACCAACTCGTCGCCCGTCTGGCAGCGCCAGAAATAGACACCCGAAACCTGAAAGAACTCACGGGTGGCACGGCAGAAAAACTGGATGAGAGATCGGGTATCGCCACGTCCGCTGGCCTGCGCGGAAATGCGAAGCAGAAGCTTCTGGAAGGCCTCATCGGAGCCGGGAGCGATGCTGTTTTCCGCGGAAACGATCGGCCTGACACCAGAAACTCCTACAACTCCGCCCGTGACAGATGAATAGTTTTCTCGATTCACAAGTACTTGAATCTATTTGGGAAACTACCCGCCATCTCAAAATGAGTCAAGAAAAATGGAGGGTAGGGGTGCCTTTGTGTGAAATCCCGCGACTCTGAGTCGAAAACCGTCTCACCATGAGAAATCACGCCCTCAGTCTAATCCCGTGAGACGGATCTAAGGCGGGCGAAGTTGGATGTCCGCGAATGAGACAGCACCTTACCCCAGCCTTTTGTTCAACTTGGACCCCATTACTTTGGTTTTTTCAAGAAGGATTAGGTGGCCCGGCTGTTGCACGGTTCAGGTTGCGAGCTTTCTGTGCCCAGGAGGAATTGTGTCTCGACGAGTTCTGGTGGCGGTGCTGACGACCCTCACTTTGATGTTAGCCCTGAACGTGCGCCAGCTGGGAGCGCAGTCGGCGCCAAACAACGAGGAGCTCTTACGGAGAGCGAAGAGCAAGGCGCAGCCGACGTATCCCGAGTTGGCCCGCAGGATGAACATCTCGGGAACCGTAAAGATTGAAGTGGTTGTGGCGCCGAACGGAAGCGTGAAAGAAGCCCGCGTCATCGGCGGGCATCCGGTGCTGGCAACCTCGGCGCTCGATGCCGCCAAGAGATGGCGCTTCGAGCCCGCCCCGGCTGAGAGCACGGGGATTATCGATTTTAAGTTCGAGCCGCGGTAGTGGCCCGGCCGCGGAGGAGACAGGCATGACTATCGGCAAGAAGTTATATGTGAATTTCGGCATCATCCTGGCAACGGTGTTGGTGCTGTTCCTGGTGAACTGGATTGCGGTGCAGCGCGAGCACTCGGCGAAGACGGCCGCGCAGGAGTCGATGGATCTGCAGAGTACGACCAACGCGGTCCGATTCCAGATGATGCAGAACCGTCTCTACCTGAGCAACTATCTGCTGAGCGGCGACACCCGCGAAGTGGATCGGATGAACGAGGGCCTGCGCACGCTGAACGAGAAGCTCGAGCAGGGCAAGACTCTCGCCAATTCGGATCAGGTGAAGACATCTCTGGCCAAGGTTGAACAGCTGGAGCAGGCATGGGGAAAGGAATTTTCCCAGCCGCTGATCGACAAGCGGAAAGACGTGGACTCTGGGAACGCCACGGTCGCAGAGCTGCAAATTTACTATCTTCAGAAAGACGCTTCCTCCTGGGTCAAGAACTCTACGGACGCGCTCGAAGTGGCCGACACCGAGAACCAGAAACTGGTCAACGAACGGCGCAACTCCGATGACACCGCGGCCAAGTTAACGATTATCTTTTCGCTGCTCAGCACATTGGCAGCTCTCAGCTTGGGAGTCGTGATTGCCTATCGCACGGCCAAGGGCATCACCGAACCGCTCACCAATCTGATGAATGTAGCGCGCGGCATCGGCAACACCGGCGATCTCGAGCACAACATCGACACCGCCCGCGATGACGAAATCGGCGAGCTGGCTCGTACCTTCCACAAGATGGTCACTTACCTCAAGGAGATGGCGGCGGTTTCCGAAGCCATCGCTGGAGGAGACCTGACACTTGAGGTTAAGCCGCGTTCGTCGCATGACACGTTGGGCAACGCATTCGCGAAAATGGTTGAAGGACTGGCCGGACTGGTGCGCGGCGTTCGGGACGCTTCGTCTCAAGTTGCGAGCGCCTCCAACCAGGTGGCAGGAGCCTCGGACGACTCGGCGAAGATCGGATTGCAAGCTTCGTCTGCGATCGATGAAGTCACCAGCACGATGCACGAGATGAGCGTCAACGTGCAGAACATGGTGAAGAGCACACAGGTGCAGGCGTCGAGCGTGAGCGAGACATCCGCATCGATCGACCAGATGGTGGCTTCGATCCAGCGCGTGGCCGATACGGCGAAGGTGCTGCTCGATATATCGAACCGGTCGCGTGAAGAAGTACACAACGGGATCGGCACGATGGAGAAGGCTACTGACGGCCTGAACCGCATCAACAGCACCATCAACTCCTCGGGTGAAATCATTGGGGCACTGGGCCAACGGGCTGACGACATCGGCAAGATCATCGAGGTAATCGACGATCTGGCCGAACAGACCAACCTGCTGGCGCTCAACGCCGCCATCGAAGCCGCCCGCGCCGGAGAACACGGACTCGGGTTCGCTGTCGTAGCTGACGAAGTCCGGAAGCTGGCAGAGAAATCCGCTCAGTCCACGAAGGAAATCTCGGAACTGATTCAGAGCATTCAGAAGGAAGCGCGAAAGGCGGTCGAGAACATGGACCGCTCCACCTCGATCGTGAACGAGGGTCTCGCGTTGGGGAACGATCTGAATTCAGCGCTGAAGAAGATCTCGAACGTCGTGACCGAGGTTTACAAGTTCGCGCAGGAAATCGGCGCGGCCACGAACGAGCAGTCGCACGGCTCATCCCAGATTGCGCGGGCGACCACACGGCTGAACGAGATCACGCACGAAATCAACTCGGCGGTGGAAGAGCAGGCATCCGGAGCGCAGGCCGTGGTGAAAGCCATGGAGCGCATGCGCGAACTGGTGCAGCAGTCCACATCGAGCTCGACCGAACTGGCGGCGTCATCGGAGCAGATGTCAAAAATGTCGCGCAGCCTGCTGGAGTTCATCGACCGATTCTCGCTGGAAGGCGGGCGCGGGCAATCCGCAGCAGAGCAGGGCAGAGCACGGCGCGCTGCTGCGGGAGCGCAGTTCTAAGGCGGTCCGAGGAGCCTGAGCATGAGCCGCGAACTTCATATCGTGGGTTTTCAGGTGGGCCGCGAGACCTATGGCGTACCCATCACTTCCCTGCACGAGATTGTGCGGGTACCGGAGATCACTGCCGTGCCCGATGCGCCCGATTATCTGGAGGGCGTCATCAACCTGCGCGGCAAGATCGTTTCTGTCATGGACCTGCGCAAGCGCTTTGGCGAAAAGCAGGCCGAGGTTAAGAAGAACAACCGCATTCTGGTCGTCGAGCATGAGCGGCGACTAGCCGGGCTGATCGTGGATTCGGCTTCGGAAGTCCTGAAGATCCCAGCCGATGCCGTCGAGCCTCCTCCGGCCGTATTTCAGGAAGGCGGTCTTAACTGCGTGACCGGGCTGGGCAAAGTCGGAGGACGGCTGGTCGTGCTGCTGGATATGAGCAAGCTGCTGGCTCCGGCGAGTCTGCAGATGAAAAGTGAACCGGCGGAAAAGAAACCCGAGGCGCGGGGAGCTGCAGCAAGGTAAGGCAATGGCCGGTGGTCAGTGGTTCGTGGTCAGTGATCAGTCATTAGTCGTCAGTGGGTGGTCGTCGGCAGTCCGTCGTTCGCGAAAGCAAACTGCCAATCACCAGCCACTGTTTTTGGGGACATAAAACGCATGAGCACATCCGGAGCGGCACCAGCTCCCATATTGACCGAGGCGGAACTCAAGCTGTTGCAGGCGCTGGTGTATCAGGAGTGCGGCATGCACTTCGACGAGCGCCGCACGCATTTTCTGCAGGATCGCCTGCTGCGCCGGCTGAAGGAGTGCCGCGTTGACTCCTTCTACGCCTACTATCGTCTGCTCATCAGCCAACAAGGCAAGGAAGAGCTGGCCAAGCTGCTCGAGAACCTCACCGTCAACGAAACCAGCTTCTTCCGCCACAAGGCGCAACTGGATTTGTTCCAGAAGACCGTTTTGGAAGATCTGCTGAAGTACAAAAGTTCACGCCGGGAGTATTCGATACGGATTTGGAGCGCTGGCTGCTCTACTGGCCAGGAGGCGTACACATTGGCGATGCTGCTCACCGATGCGTTGGCGTATTACTACCTGCGCAATCCGCTGCCGATGGAGCTGCCGCTGCCAAAGCCGCTGATTCCAGCACCATGGCG
>C688J18823_10000043_pt1 | contig 65465 bp, 55 predicted proteins | sample HopSoiMetagenom1_FD_18823 | JGI IMG/M metagenome (IMG submission 18823)
TCATTCTTCCACGCCCACGAACAAATCCGCTTCCGTTTCCGCCTTGCGTGGTTTAATGCTGTTGGCCAGGTGAAATACTTCCGTCCTGCCGCGCTTGCGGATGGTCTCTTCAAAAAAGCCGAACAGCGGCGCTTGTGAAGTATGCAGCTTGAACGCGGCAATTTTGGCGTCAATCTCATGCTGCGTTAGTTCAATGATCGTGGTGGTTGGCGCCAGCGCCACCGGCTGCCGGTCGGGCATGGTAAATAGAGCTGTAGCGTAATAAAGCTTCTGCGTGCGGTGGGGCGTGAGTCCGTTTTCCAACTGGTCAGGAAAGCGGTTTGTGCGTCCGGCCCAGTGGCAAGCCATGGTGGCGAAAACGGAAACCATGGAGTGGTCCGGATGCGCAGTGATAGCGCCTTCAGTGCCCATGGTCATTACCACATGCGGGCGCAACTCGCGGACGCGGCGAGTCAGATCGGCAACTACCGCATAAAAATCCTGGCGGTCGAGCTTGCCATCGGGATAGTCGAGCACGGTTCCGCTGGTTACTTTCAGCAATTTGCAGGCAGCTTGGAATTCCAGGCGGCGGGCTGCAGAAAGCTCATCATCCGACTTGGCCGGGCCTCGATGCGTGGCGGCCTGGCCCGGCGTAAGACAAATGACGTAGGTTTCAACACCGCGTTCGGCGTAGCGCAGTAGCGTGCCGCCAAATGAACCGGCTTCGTCGTCAGGATGAGCAGTAAAACAAAGGAGCCGAAGCATCTTTTTTCTCTTTACCCTTCTCTCATCAGATGAGCTTCTTGTGTATCACGCCGGGCCGTTTCATGCCACACGCCGGAAGCCGGAAAAGAACTCGCCATGAATGCCCGAAGAATTACTTTAACCGGCCTTCTCCTGATCGTTATCGGCTTCACACTTGCCGCGATGGCCAGAAATGCGCCAAAGCCAACGCCCGGCATGCGTTCCAACTTGCCCGCCGGATACGAAGTGATGCTGCTCAAGCCATCCAAGACCACGCTCTCATTAATAGGGCTGATCGAGTGTCCGGAACTTGAAGGTGCGCAGCGTGTGTCGGAAGGCTTGAAAGCAAAGCTCGTTTCAACCGATGGCAGCACGGTCAAAGAATTTCCTCGGCACTTCAGTTTTCGTATTACTGCATCGCTCAAGAAAGTCTTTCTTGATGGGCCAATGACGTCAATCGAGATGGCTGACGATCCCCAGGAACTGCTGCTCAAGCTAAAGTTCCGTGTCCGTGCTTATCACGGATTTGAAGTGCGGGAAATTGTGCCGCAGTCCATTGAAATGATCGGCGTCCCGGCTGACGTGCCATACGACGAACGCGTCTATCGCATCAACATCGACGCCGGAAATCTCCCCATCACAGACCGTCTTGTGGTTGAAATCCTTTCGCCACGGGGCGAACCTCTCACGCATTTTCCTTTTAGCCTGCTCTGAGTTTTGCCTGGTCTTTATGCCTATGTCTTTAAAGGAGTGGGCTGCGTCGCGGACTGCCAGTCCGTCTGCGACATCATCGTTGCGTTCAACCCGGGTTCCAGGACAGCAGCGGTTACCGTTGCAGGTGCGGGCATCCATGCGCGGATTTCCGGCATAGCAGCACGGGCAGCTATTTCTCCGCAGCGGATCAGATCGGGTGCGCGTACAAAATCATCGTAAGCAAATTCGCCGATCTCCGGCTGCAGCACAATGTCAGACGCGGCCTTCCATGGCCCGCACATCCGTTCCTGCGCAATGGAGAAGCATTGTCCAATCACGTCGAACACGTGGCGAGGGCCGCCCGGCTTTACCCAGTGTGCCGCCAAGTGGACTGAGATTACGCGCTCGGCGCCCATATCGCGCAGCGGAGCCGCGGGGACGGAATGAGCCAGCAGGCCGTCCACCAGCAATTGTCCGCCGATTCTTACCGGCTGAAACATTCCAGGATAGGCGCAACTTGCGCGTACGGGATCCACGAGGTCGCCTTTGGTGAAGACCACGGCATCGCCGGTAATAATGTCAGTAGCGGCAATGGCCAATGGAATCTTTAGCTCTTCAAAAGTTTTGCAGCGCAGTATCTTGCGCAGGAAAATAGACATTTTGTCATTGCTGAAGAGACCAAAGCGGGAAAAGGTCCAGCGAGAGAAATCTTTAAATCGGACAAGCGCCGCTACTTCTTCCAGTTCCTTGGCGCTGATGCCGCTGGCATAGGCTGCGCCGATGACTGATCCAACACTTGTGCCTGCGATAAAATCAACAGGAATATTTTCTTCTTCAAGGACTTTCAGAATGCCAATGTGGGCCAGTCCGCGGGCAAAACCTCCGCCCAGCGCAATGCCGACTTTCGGAACGCGTGGCGGCTCAATGGGAGGTACTTCAGGAACAGTCTGGCGGGCAAGTTCTCGCCCCAGGGCGCGCACGGAACGTACGATTCTATTCAGCGTATTCTTCAACGGCGCTCCTTAACCTGGGACTTGCCGCACCCGGATTGCACCTCTGTCGTAAGATGCTGGTTAACCGCAAGCGTTTGTACAGTAAGTTAGACCATAACCATCAACCGTTAGTTTCGCTTTATTTACCTTGAGCAGAGACAACCTCTGATGACGTTGGTAATCTCAATGTGGCCCAAAACGGGCTTCATAAGGTGCCAAATAGCCTGTTTAACTTCATTTTCATGATCGGGCAGATACTCTTTTGACCAAAATGCTGCGAGAATTTTCCGCCGGGGCGCTGGTTTTGCGATACATGCAAAAACAGTGGTGGGTGGCCGTAATTGAGCCTGGCCGCGAAGGCGAGCCCGAAGACCGTAAAAATGTTGTCGCCCTTCCCAAGGGCAATATCGATTCCGGAGAAAAGCCAGCAGAAACCGCTCTGCGTGAAGTCCATGAAGAAACGGGACTCAAGGCCACACTGATCACCAAACTCGGCGACGTAAAGTACGTCTACGTGCGCAAATGGGCCGGAAATCAAAAGGCGTTTAAGATCGTCTCGTTCTTTCTTACCAAATATCAGTCCGGCCAGATCGACAATGTTACCGCCGCTATGCGACATGAAGTCCGTCGCGCTTACTGGCTTCCCCTGGCCGACGCACCCGCAAAACTCAGCTATAACGGCGAGCGCCAAATGGCAGAAAAAGCTGTGACATATATTGAAGCTCATCCAGACGAACTGACTTAACTTTGCATCTTCCTGGAACAGGCATTCTGGGCAATAAAACCTGTGGAGCGCATGCGCCCTGACCTGCGGGCAGTTTCGTTGTGGCCCCAGTTACACTTTGCTGTGATTTCCCTCTGTGTTCCTCAGTGTCCCTGTGGTAAAAGTTGTTGTTCTCGGATCGGAGCCCAGCAAATGCCCGAAGGCTACTACGTCCCTTTCTCCGCTATATTCGATGCTCCGTACTGGCACTACAAATTTGGTCAAGGGCCTAAAGCGAATAATTCTGCCGGAATTATCCCCAAAGGCGGCCTCATTCATGTGCAGGGACCAGCAGGCGGTTGGGGCGGCACTCATCAAAGCGCATACCTAATGGGCGTGGGACGGATCATCGTGAAGATCGGTGATTTCCACCCCGCCCCGGCAGTGACGACGAATTCGTGAGTTCGTCTGCGCCTTAGTGGCTTTTTACTTCATGCGCAGAAAACGCCAATTCCATATGAGTTGGAGCGCCGTCCATCACGCTGTCCAGCACCAGGCTGGTTGGCAGCTGCAGCCCATTTACCGGCTTATGATCCATCTTGAGACTTAGCTTCACCACGCCGGAGCCTGAGGTCGGCTTGTAATCTGCGTCATAGCCGGAAAGGATAAATCCTTTCGCGGTGTGCACAAATTGCGGCCGCACAGAGCTGACAAAGTCCGATGAGCTTACCTTGATATCGGTGATGATCAGGTTCTTGCCCATCATGGTAACCACGTCCGAGGCGCCATCTTTATAGGAGAGACGGTACTGCGTGCCCAGATCTTCCAATTTGTAATCGCGATCGACGCTTGGGAATGGTGAGTTCAGCATGAACAGTTCCCATGTCGTAAAAAAGCCGTTGATGGCCTGATCCATGCCGGAATAAATGTCTTCAAAGCCCTTGCGCTGCTGTTCGTTGGATGGCTCGGTATCGGAGTGGTGCGTAACCGTAATTTTGTCACTCTGGTCCAGCAGCATGGCAAAGTGTATCCCGTTCAAAAGTTTTAGGCCGGCTTGTGCGCCCACAGGATCAGCCTTGAGTTGGTCTTTCAGTACCAGCTCCCAGTTTGGTTGTACATTGGCGCGGAACTCGTCCAGCCCGGCCATACGCAGGCTGTAATATGCGTGCCGCGCATCGTCAATCACCTTCTTGCGATCGGCTACAGCAGTCTGCGATTGCGCCATTACGGCAAGTCCGCAGACCATCAGCAAAGAAAGGCAAAGTTTGTGCCAGCGTGGTTTCATGGAAACTCCAAAGTATTTTACGAGCAGCCCTTATTATGGCCCCTCTGGCGGCGGAAGCCGACCGGGAAAGCACCGTAGGTGGTTACGCCGGTTTCCTCTTACTGACTGAATTTAGCTTTCCCGATGTCCTCGATGTCTCAATTTTCCCGATGTTTGCGTCCCTCTGCCTGTTCGCAGCCAAGCACCCTCCCCCTCCCCCCTATATTGACCCCATTCCACCCCAGCCGACCCCATTCGACCCCATGCTGAGAGACTAAGCAGAGGGTTGCAATTTCCTTTGTGCCCGATTAACACTTTTGTCGAAAACACAAGCCAAAGTCCTTTTCGAATAAACGGAAACAGTTGAGCTGCAAATCCATGCTTGTCGATGCTCACTGTAACGCATCCGAGCACGCGAATCAATTACGAATACGGTCTGTACTCGCCGAACTAAACTATCGTACCCGCGGGTGCATCAGTGGTAAGTATCTTTCAACTTTTGACAAAAACGCTGCACTTGCCTGTTGAGCTTTTCCAAAATGGAACTGCATCAGTGCTTTTGCTGCAATTTTTAGGTTAAATCAGCAGCGACTCGGGATTGGTATCCGCTAATTTTTTGATATGATCCGTGGGCTCCTAACACCAATACACAGGCAAACCCTCTCCGTATGCAATGCACGCGGAAACCCGTTCGTTCGGAAAGGGCGCCAATTAGGATTTTGAAAGGGAAGTGCACTATGCGTACGATGAAAGTTCTCACTGTTGTTCTACTTTGGGCCGGCCTCGCCGGTGCCCAGGCCTCCCGGACGTGGGTTTCCGGCGTGGGCGATGATGTTAACCCCTGCAGCCGCACTGCCCCGTGCAAAACGTTTGCAGGCGCAATTTCCAAAACAGCCGCTGGTGGTGAAATTGACGCCCTTGATCCAGCCGGATACGGCGCCGTTACTATCACCAAGGGCATCACCATTGACGGCGGCGGCGGTCAGGTTGCTTCCGTCCTCGTCAGCGGCACCAATGGCATCGTGGTCCAGGCCGGGCCAAGTGATGTTGTGATTCTCAGAAACCTCCGCATTAACGGCATTGGCACCGGAATCAACGGAATCAGGTTTCTCGCGGGCAAGGCTTTGTCCGTTGAGAATTGCGATATCTTCGGCTTTACCACGCACGGAATCGACATCGCTACCTCCGGTGGAAAAGTGTTTATTGACAACACAACAATTACTAACAACGGCGGAAACGGCGTCAACGTTTCTTCGACCGCGCTCACAACTGTTAGCATCGAGAACTCTCGATTTGAACTGAACGTTTTCGGCGTAAACGCTTCAAATTTTAGCCAGGTAGTGGTGCGGCACAGCGTCGCGAATGGCAATAGCTCGGTGGGATTTCTCGCGTCTGCCGCCGCTGGCACTGCTGAAATGGACATTTTTGACTCCATGTCCGGCAACAACACCTTCACAGGCGTCCAAGCCGGCGGTGGAGGAGCAACATCCACGGTACGTATATCGAATGTAGCAGTTTATGGCAACCCCAACGGGTTCGTGGTCGGCAGCGGCGGATCACTTAAATCCTTCGGTAACAACTTCAACAGCGGCGGTGGAGCCCCCACAGCTCCCAACCTTACTCCGCAGTAAGTGAGCTTTTTGCAAACCTCCGGCCCACTTCTTTCCGATCTGGGCCGGATTTATTTGTCTCGCATCCCATAATGGCTTTATAAATTTTATGCCCGCCAGCCTCATATGGCTCGTAGGTACGTGTTATGGCTGGCGATCTAGTTCTTCACTAAAATCAGCTATGAAATTTCTTGCCATCTTCCTTGCTCTCTTTTCCCAGGTTATTCCGCATCAGACGGAGTCAGGAAAGCAGGAACTAACAGCAAGCCAAGTCCTGGCGTGGCGCACATACTATGGCCTGCCCCTGGATAAGGATGTCTCAGAAGCTCAAAGAGTCCTGGGCGAGCCCGATGTGAAGAGCAAATTCACAAGACAGTGGAATCCATCGTCACGTACTGGGTACCGCATGGTTATCGCTGAACTGGGGTACTCTTCATCTCAAGGGCGTAATACGGTGCTTCGTGTCACCATCTATCCGCACCCGAGTGATGCTTTGAATCTCAGCGAGTTTCTGCATCGGCCGGAGATGTTCATTTTTGAATCAGGTCATACAGAGAAGACAGGAAGTTATCTAACGGTCGAAACTAAAGACCGGCAAATGAAATTTTTATTCCTGTGCGCGCCTGATCACGATCCGCAACTTCAATCGGTGATGATGAAAAGCAGTAAGTCACCGGACGCAGATTCTCTATAGACAACCCGGCTATTGTTTCGCGATTAAAAGAGTGGTGTTTATACTACAAGCTACAGGAATCCATTGCAGTTCATGATTCAACAGGAAATGACTGAAATGAAGCCACCGGAACAGACGGGAGAGCGCCTTGTTCCCGCAATGCATCCGGCCGAAATTTTGCAGCAACATGCCGCCCGTTACATGTTTGCGGCGCGTTACTGCGCCGGCAAGCAGGTCCTTGATGTTGCTTGCGGGCTGGGCTATGGGACAGATTATCTTCGTCGGGAGGGAGCTGATGTCGTTGGACTGGAAATTAATATTGCTGCCGTTCATCATTCCCAGTATCACTATCCCTCGTCTACCTTTGTTCATGGCAATGCGGAAGCCATGCCGGCCGAATGGGGCAAAAGCTTTGACGTAATTGTCTCCTTTGAAATTATTGAGCACCTGGAACGGCCCCAGGATTTTCTTCAGGAAGTTATTCGCTGTCTGCGTCCTGGCGGGCTGTTTATATGCTCCACGCCTAATAAAAGCCTTTATCCCTTTGATATTCGGAATCCTTTTCATGTCAGGGAGTTTAACTCTGGCGAATTCGTGTGCTTTATTGGAAGTTTTCTTCACGTTCGGCAGCTGCTTGGCCAGTCATTTCATCCGCGTTGGCAGGTATTATTTACGGCTATCCGTGGCCTTGTTCGTAGAATGTTAAGAGCTTTCCATGTTCCCCCTCTGGGAGTCAGCAGGGCCCTCTCGAGAGCAGGCTGTCCTTCGCCGTTTGAAGGGAACTCGATCCTCACAGAGAAAGTGGTTCTCGAGTTTTTGCCTTGCGGAATCCCTCGCAATTCTGTCCCGGCATTCCTGGTCGTCCTGGCGGAAGAGAACTCGGAATGACCGCAGCACTACAACGCAATAATCTGACCAGCGGAGGCTTGCTTGCCCGCAATACTATCTGGAATCTACTTGGCACACTTTTGCCCATGGCGGTCGCCGTTGTTTCTATTCCGCCTTTGATTCGTGCCCTCGGTCTTGACCGCTTCGGGCTGCTTTCACTCGCCTGGGTAATCATTGGTTACTTCAGTCTGTTCGACGTAGGAATTGGCAGAGCTTTGACTAAGCTGGTCGCCGAAAAACTCGGAGCACATGAAGATCACTCCATCCCTCCCATGGCCTGGACCTCCCTCCTGCTGCTGTTTCTGTTGGGCACTCTGGGCGGAGTGTTCACCTTTGTTATCTCGCCTGGTCTAGTAAATGGCATGCTCAAGATTCCGGCTTCTTTGCGTCACGAGGCATTGTTGAGCTTCTATTTGCTGGCATGCTCGCTCCCTACCGTCACTGTGACTTCCGGCCTCCGTGGAATTCTGGAAGCGCAGCAGCGCTTTCGCCTGCTTAACCTGATACGCATTCCCATGAGCATTTTCTCCTTTGCCGGGCTGCTGTTGGCTCTTCCTTTCTCCCACAGTCTGGTCCCTGTCATTGCTATCCTGGTTTTTGGCCGGATCGTCGGCCTGCTGGCCCATCTCTTCGGCTGTTTTTACACTATGCCTCTGCTCCGGAGCAATGTTGTTCTGGACCGCTCGATTATCTGGCCGCTCGTCAAGCTCGGCGGTTGGATGAACCTCAGCAATATTTTGGCGCCGATCATGGTTTATCTTGACCGATTTCTTATCGGTACTCTCATCGCGGTAAGCGCCGTTGGCTATTACACTGCCCCTTTTGAAATCGTGACTCGTTTCGCTGTGATCCCAGGAGCGATTTCCGGCGTTCTCTTTCCCGCGTTTGCCAGCAGCCTCGCTGTTGATCCGGAACGCACCAAGGTATTGCTGGGCCGCGGGATCAAATACGTTTTTCTGGCTGTGTTTCCTTTAGTTCTGTTGACTGCGACTTTTGCGCCGGAAGCGCTCCGCCTTTGGCTGGGCGAAGCCTTTGCCCAGAACGGCACTTCCATATTGCGTCTATTCGCTGCCGGTATCTTTGCCAATTGCCTGGCGCAATTGCCCTATGTCTTGTTGCAAGGCGCCGGGCGTCCTGATATCCCCGCCAAGCTTCAATTACTGGAACTCCCGTTTTATGTGGTTGGTTTATGGGTACTGGTAAAGAAGTTTGGCGTTGAAGGTGCCGCCGTGGCATGGGCGGGGCGGCTGATCTTGGAAGCGTTTGGGATGTTTCTTCTGGCGCACCGTTTGCTTCCTCACAGACCCGGCTTTCTCCTGCGGCTCTCAGCAGCAGCCGCAGGCGGCTACGTCGCTATTTATTCCGTCACTTTCCCGGAAAGTGTGGCAATCCGCACAGGGGTGCTGATTTTCAGCCTACTTGTTTTCGGCTTAGTGAGTTGGCGACTGGGGCTGAATTCAAGCGAAAGAATCTTCTTCACGCGTCGGAGAATGAACGCATCGTTCAAGATTAACGCCGGATGATTCCTGCGCTATGTTCTAGGACGAAATGGCGCTGCTAGGAGGCGTGCTGCGGGCAACCACTTCTGAACAAAAACCACGGAACCTTCTCCAGTAAATCGGTAATGAATACACAATCCATGAGAGAGCGGCTAATTTTACGATGTAATTTAGACCCAAGAAAAAGTTCTCATTAAAAATGCTCAAGACACACTCGGCAACGAAGTACGCGCATAGAACGGCGGCGATGCGATGCCCAGCAAGGGCTCTTCGAAAAAGCCAGGTGGTATAAAATCCAACAACCGATGTGAGCAATAATATCCCTGCGATTCCCCAGTCATAATAGGCAAAGTACATGGTATATACGTTCTGCAACATACCATCTTTGCCGATAGTCACATATTCAGCGTTGATGACAGGAACGTCAAAATGCGCGCCGAATTTATTGAGTACCAGCAGCACAGCTCTATCAATCTGCCATGTATGGGGAACGATTCCCGGATCTCGAACCACCTGATCAAAAGCTATTGTCCCGCCACTGGTGTATGATCCGACAAGTTTGAGTACGGGAACAGCATTCTCCACCAGTGATCCTTCGCTGCTGGTCTCGCCATGACCTAGATAAATGGCCATGACACCAAAAAAAATCACGAAAGCCGTCATTCCGGGGACAATAAGTCGCCAGCGAAGCCTGCCCTGCCTAAGCCAATCCAGGAAAAATGCGGAAAGCATGAGAGTGGCAATCGCATAACGCGATCCGCTCAACAATGTCATAAGTACGCCGACAATGAGAGCCAGAATCTTGCGTTTACGTCCGTCCTCAAGGCACGTTATGGCGGCAATGGCCATTGAGAAAGTGGCAACATTCTCATAAAAACTGGATTCCATGTCCCCGCCATTGCCCAACGCAACTATGGCGGTTCGGATCGCCATGACATTGGTTGCTCCGGATCCGCTGGTTAGCCCTGCGATCCAGTGGTAAAAAACCGGCAGGCCGATTACGGAGGCAGCCAGCAACCAATTCAATATTTTATTTGATACCGTTAAAACATAAGGAATTTGCTTCTGCTCAATAGGCGCCAGCAGTATAACTGTGCTACCTAAAGAGAATGCGGCGCAGCCCGACGTAATGATTGCCAAAGTTTTGTCGGATAAAGGATAAAAAAAGCTACCGGCCAGCAACACGAGAGTCAGGTCAAGTGCCCAGACTAGACAAAAAATAAGCGGAGGATAAAACAGGCGCTTGGCTAAGCAGTAGTTCAGAGCCGCCATCGTCAGCAGCGTTAAGATTGCTATAGGCAGCATTCTGAAATTATCTCGTGTTCACAATTTTACCATCGCTCCTCTGATAAACCTGTTATCGCGACCATGATAAAATCTGCGTTCATGGGATGTCCCGCTCCTTCAAGTATTACCCACCAGCATCTTCTTTCAGTAATTGCTACAGAAATGCGGGACCGGGCCAGCCTTCAAATTGCCGATGTTGGATGCGGTGGGGGCGCCCTCATCCGGTATCTGCGTACGGCTCTTCCGGTTGTCCTGCCGGATTGTAGTGTGCAGGTGTCGGGATTTGATGTGTCCGACTTCGCCCCCCATGGCAATACGAACCTGGAAGCGGAAACAAAAACAGTAAGAACCGGCGAGCCCTGGCCTTACCCCGATCATTCGCTGGATGTCATCATTTCCAACCAGGTGTTGGAGCATGTTTTTGATCAGCCATTCTTTTTTCAGCAGATTGCCCGGTGCCTTAAGGCGGATGGTTTTTCTGTTCATCTTTTTCCGCTGAAAAATGTGATTTATGAGGACCATGTTGGCATTCCGCTGGCGCACAGGATCCCGAAACCTGGGTGGATCCGATTGATGTCGCGGATTGGGTTCTTCAATGAACGCCGAGCCAACGGTTTGCCGAAGATTGAAACGGACGAATTCGGCAGTCGCGCAGCCGATTACATAAAGAACTACACGATTTATGTGAGTCAATCTGAACTAAGGAAAATAGCTGACAATACCAATCTGGAATTGTCCTTTGAATACACGCCGCGCTTCTATACCGCAAAGTTAAGGGCCATGGCAAAGCGAACTCCTGTATTTTTTTATCCGAAAACGCCGCGCCTGGATGCCTTTGCTTTCTGGTTCGCAAGGTATGTTTCCGGAATAACGTTGGTTCTCAGGCCTGTTCGTTCGTCATCCGTGCCGTTGCATGAGTAACAAAACATGATCAGCGTAGCGGCATTCACCACCGGCCAAAATGTTCCAGCATCGCGTTTCCGGGTCCGTCAATACATCCCAGACCTGAAGCTTCATGGTGTTGAACTTTCAGAGTTTTATCCTCGCGCTGGCGGATATCCTCCGAAGCAGAAATTGGCAAGGCCTTTTTGGGCCGTTGCATCTTTGGCGGGACGCTTGCCGGATATTGCGCGTTCTTTCCGCTACGATGTCACCCTTCTCCAGCGTGAGATGCTGTCAACTTTCCTGACTCTGGAGCCTTTTACAAAACGCCCAAGAGTTCTGGATGTAGATGACGCCATCTGGCTAAACCGTGAAAATGGATTCGCGCGCAAGTTGGCGGACATTTCAGATTCAGTGATTTGCGGTAATTCGTTCCTGGCTGAATACTTCCGCCAGTGGAACGCGAACATCACCATTTTGCCCACTGCCGTTGATACAAGACGTTTCGTGCCGCTCAAGTCCCGGTCTTTTGGAGATGCACCGGTCATCGGCTGGTCAGGCAATCGCAGTGGTTTCGCGGACCTGAAGATCGTGGAAGCTCCATTGCGGGCGGTGCTCGCCAAATATCCAATGGCGCGCCTCCGCATTATGGCCGACGATCGTCCGGCTTTCGATGTTCCCGCGCACCAACTGGAATTTGTACCTTGGTCTCCCGAAATCGAGGTTCAGACGATCCAAAGCATGGATATTGGGATTATGCCGTTGCGCGATACCCTGTGGAGCCGGGGAAAGTGTTCCTACAAAATGCTTCTATACATGAGCTGCGGAGTTCCCGTTGTGGTTTCGCCAGTGGGAATGAATGCTGAAATCCTGGAACTCGGCTCCATTGGCGAGTCCGCGAATAGCGCTGACGATTGGATCAGCGCATTGGAAGGACTCATCAGCAATCCAAAGCTGGCGGCAAGCATGGGTGAACAGGGCCGGGTTGTCGCGCTCAACAAATTCAGTATTGAGGCGCTGGCCGGCAAGCTGGCGGCTGAGTTCTTGAGGGTTTCCGGCAATTAATCGAAGTTTGCCAATTAATAAACAAATGCGCGTGATGCACGTAATTACGGGACTCTCTACCGGCGGGGCCGAAACGATGCTGCTGAAGCTTCTGTACGCAGCGTCGGAAAGAATGGAACATGTAGTTGTATCCCTGGGAGATGAGGGAACCATAGGACCGCGCATTGCCGCATTGGGTATTCCGGTCCATTGCCTGGGGTTGCAGCGCAATGCCCCAAACCCTTTTCGCGCGCTCTCCATCTTGCCGCTGGCTCGGCGTATTGATCCGCAATTGATCCAGGGATGGATGTATCACGGCAACCTGATGGCCAGCATGGCCGGTTCATCGCTGCGGAGCAGTGCGCCGCCAGGAAGCGCATCGCCTGAGGGTGAGCTCTCAAAGAGTGCGGCGGGCAAGCCGCGGGTGCTCTGGAACATCCGCCAGACCATTTACGATCTACGTCGTGAGCGATGGTTGACAGCGAAATTCATTCGCCTGGGCGCGCGCCTCTCCGCCGGTCCAGCCGCCATTATTTACAACAGCCAAACCAGCGCTGGTCAGCATGAGGAGTTAGGCTATCGCGCGGAAAAACGAGTGATCATTCCCAATGGCTTTGATTGCCAGGTACTGAGTCCGGATGACGCAGCACGCAAGGCAATGCGCGCAGAACTGGGCGTCACCGATGATGCCGTGCTGATCGGGCTGGTGGCACGTTACCATCCCATGAAGGACCATGCAGGGTTTCTCCAGGCTGCTGGCGTAGTAGCCCGATCCCATCTTCAGGCCCGATTTGTATTGGCTGGAACCGACGTCAGTTCCAAACAACCAGACCTTGCAGAGGCGATCAGAGAAAATGGACTTCAGGATCGCATTATCTTGCTGGGAGAGAGAGCGGATATCCCCCGTTTGAACAACTCGTTTGACATCGCTTGTTCAGCATCTGCGTGGGGAGAAGGTTTTTCCAACTCCATTGGTGAAGCCATGGCCTGCGGCACTCCCTGCGCGGTAACGGATGTGGGTGATAGCGCGTACATCGTCGGGGATACAGGTTTGGTGGCTCCGCCCCGTGAAACACAAGCTTTTGCCAATGCCATTGTGGGATTGATTGAGATGGGGCGGACAGGCCGACAGCAGTTGGGAGCTAAAGCACGGAAACGAATTGAGACCGAATTCAGCCTTCCGGCGATTGTCCAAAGATATGAAGAACTTTATTTAACCCATTCGCAAAGATCATGCTCTATCATTACGCCTTAACTACCAGGCTCGGGCAATGCACTTAACCTTGATACTGAACCCTCTTTGTTAATCTAGGAGAAATAAGTGCACAGATTTGCCGAATCCATCTGGTAAAGTAGTTATTCATCCACCCCCTTAGCGAGAGGTTCTTGGTGCAAATTGCTGTCATAGGTTCTGGATATGTAGGGCTTGTTGCTGCGGCTTGCTTCGCTGAACTTGGCCACAAGGTGGTATGCGTGGACAACAATGTGGACAGGATCGCGGCCTTGAATGCTGGTCAAGTCCTGATTCATGAGGAATTTCTGCCTGAAGTGTTGGGACGCAACCATGGCAGGCGGTTGACCTTCTCCTGTGATTCGGCTGAAGCCATTCGTGGCGCTACAGCCATTGTGATCGCTGTTGGAACCCCTCAGGGTGCTGATGGCCAGGCAGACCTATCCTATGTGGAGTCTGTAGCCCGTCAGATTGCCCAGCAAACCAACGGCTATAAGTTAATTGTCGAAAAGAGCACCGTTCCCGTTTATACCAACGCATGGATCCAAAAGCTGATGCTGGAAAATGGCTGTGTTCTTGAGGATTTTGATGTTGTCTCCAATCCTGAGTTTTTGCGTGAAGGAACAGCCATAACGGACTTCCTTTATCCTGACCGTATTGTGGTTGGCGCAGATAGCGATCGGGCCAGAAAGCTCATGCGTGAAATTTATTCGCCGCTGCTCAACGGAAGCTATTCTCGCGAATCCGGAGCGGTTCCAGGCCCCGATAACGTTGAGGATATGGAGTACCTGGAAACTTCAACGCAAAGTGCGGAGCTGATTAAGCACGCATCCAATGCATTTCTGGCCATGAAAATCTCTTTCATCAACATGGTAGCCAATGTTTCTGAGCGTGTTGGCGCCGATATTGAAGAAGTGCGTAGGGGAATCGGAAGCGACAAAAGAATCGGACAGAAGTTCCTGCGGGCAGGCATAGGTTACGGCGGATCTTGCTTTCCTAAAGACGTTGCAGCGTTCCAATCTGTAGCACGGGCGTGCGGCGGCCGATGGCACCTGCTGGAAGAAGTATCCAAAATTAATCACGAACAGATTGCCAGGTTTTTACAAAAGGTTCGCAGCGCACTAGGGCCACTCAAAGGTAAACGTGTCGCAGCCCTGGGATTGGCGTTCAAAGGTGGCACGGACGATATTCGCGAGTCGCCGGCGATTCATGTGATCCAGGGATTGTTAGCGGAAGGCTGCGAAATCACCGTTTTCGATCCTGCGGCTATGGAAAAGGCCAAAGAGGTTCTGGAAAAACGCGTGATGTATGCCAGGGACGCTTATGCCGCCGCTGACAATGCTGACGCGCTACTGATTCTCACGGAATGGAAGGAGTTTGCCGCGCTGGATCTTCAGCGTCTCCGCAGATTGCTGACTGTTCCGCTGGTGCTGGATGGAAGAAATTTATATTCGCCTGAAACGATGTCGCGGGCTGGACTCACTTATCACAGTGTGGGCCGGTCTAATGGGAAAAACCGCTCTTTGGATTTTGCCATGGAGGATGGAGCGCTCCAGTTGCGGCCTATTTCCGGAGATTAGAAAAAACTTATTTTGAAAACAATCATAAAAATCGATATATTTCCTTACTTTGCGAAAGCAGAAACGGGAAACATTAACATATCTTAATTAGCGGTTTGTCGCGGTGCTCTAGTATTATTGCGTCACACCCCCAATCCAGGACAATAAAAATAGGCTTATGGAGAAAGCAATGAGGGTTCTTATAACCGGTGGTGCGGGGTTCATCGGATCGCATCTTGCAGAGCGGCTTGTTAGCCGCGGTGACGATGTCACAATTGTCGATGACTTGTCGACAGGTTCAATTCACAACATTAAAGCTCTAAAGACATCGAAGCATTTCGAATATCTTGTAGACAGCGTTACCAATGAACAACTCATGGCTGAGTTGGTGGATTCCGCTGATGTGATTTACCACCTTGCCGCGGCGGTGGGAGTGAAGTTGATTGTTGAAAGTCCAACCCGAACCATGGAAACGAACATTCGGGGCACAGAAATCATTCTTGAACTGGCTGCCAAGAAGAAGAAACGTGTTCTCATTACCTCAACATCTGAGGTTTATGGCAAGCGGAACACCGTTCCTTTTCAGGAAGGGGATGATCTGGTACTTGGTCCTCCTGACAAAGGCCGCTGGAGCTATGCCTGTTCCAAATTGATCGATGAATTTCTTGCCATTGCTTACTGGAAAGAAAAGCGGGTTCCTACTGTAGTGGCCCGCATGTTCAATGTTGTGGGACCACGGCAGACCGGTCGCTATGGCATGGTTGTTCCCAGCTTGATCAAGCAGGCGCTGGCCGGAGACAAGATGACTGTTTACGGTGATGGCTTGCAGACGCGTTGTTTCACGCACGTCGCCGATGCCACACAGGCGTTGATTGGCTTGGTCGAACATCCTGAAGCTAATGGAAGTGTTTACAACATAGGTTCTACCGAGGAGATTTCCGTTCTCGAACTGGCTCAACGGATTAAGTACCTGACTGGTTCGCGATCTGAGATCGTTTTCATTCCTTACAGCCAAGCCTATGAAGAAGGGTTTGAGGACATGATGCGCCGCGTGCCCGACTTATCGAAGATCAACCAGCTCATTGGCTACGCTCCCTCAATGGGTTTGGATGAAATCCTTAGCGACATCATTCGTTACCATCGTGGTGAGCCCAACGTGGTTCACACAAATGGACATGGGAAGTTTATCGAAGCAGCGCTTACCGCGGCCGCGGGAAGGTGATTTCCGCCGGTCGCATTTATTTTTTTGACCTAATCTGCACCGCTCAGCAGATTCGCATTCAACTTCTAGAACGATTCCAGGCCACTAGCTAGAATTTTTAACGATCCCGCTTGGGTGATTCGCATAGACTGGGCTCAGCAGAGTTCCCGGTTGTTTAAGGTGTTTGTATGGAAGTGCTGCACTCGCTCAGACCAGTCATCTCCGGAGTTGTTGAAAGGCTCGCGGAATCCCAAATAGCTTGGCTCGCTCTGGCTTCGGCGATTAGCTCTGTAGTTCTCACGGCGCTATTCATCAAAATCGCAACACTCAAGGGATGGGTTGTTGTTCCGTCCCGGAACAGGTGGAGCAAGCGCACGGTTGCTCAGTTCGGCGGCGGTCCCGTGTTGTTGACTTTCTGGCTTATCGCGCTGATGACGCCGGCTTTTCACCAGTATCGCGTTCTTCTCCTATCGACTGTGGCTCTTGCATTACTGGGATTCATTGACGATATAAAAGGGCTGGGCCCGAAACCCAAGCTTCTGGCAGAAATCCTGATTGCGGCTTGCGCGGTTTCATCGGGCATTATCAGCCCAATTACTTCCAACTTCAGCGTGAACTGGGTTTTGACTGTGCTTTGGATGGTGGTTATTTCCAATGCATTCAATATCATTGACAACATGGACGGCCTGGCCGGTGGTGTGGCCATCATTGGTTTGGGAGGCATCACCTTATTATCAGGACTGAGTTCGCCTATCGGCATGCTCTCAGTGCTGCTCCTGGTTTCGATCAGCGGTTTCTTCTTATTCAACTTAAGCCCAGCAAAAATCTTCATGGGCGACCTGGGCTCATTGCCCATTGGTTTCTTTTTGGCTTGTGCTTCTGTGGTTGCCGCCGGCAAGGTCACCGTCCCACTGGCGGGTTTGGTCGTTCCTTGCCTGATTCTTTTTGTGCCTGTTTTTGATGCACTGCTGGTGAGCCTCTCCCGGCGGATCAAAGGACGAGCCATCTCGGACGGCGGGCGCGATCACTCTTCGCATCGTCTGGTCTTTTCCGGGCTCAGCGAACGCCGTGCGGTTGGATTACTACATGTCATGGCATTCTGCGCTGGCGGTCTGGCAATTCTTTGGGCGCGCCTGGGTTCCGCATGGGCGAATGTAGTCCTTGCCGTTAGCCTGATCGGCATTTTTCACTTCTGGTGGTATCTGGTTCGAGTAAAACTGCCTGATAGCTGGTTCTCCAAGGCCATGGTGGCTCCGGCTCCCGATTTCCTGCTGCTTCGCGGAGCAAGAGCGGCAAAAATGGCCCGCGACTTCGCCTTGATCGTGCTCGGAATTTATGTGATTGCATTGCTCTTCACGGAGAAATTCGAGCTACTTTCTGCCATCAGACTGTGGATCGCCGCCGGTGCCGCCGCTTTGCTTCAACTCGGATCTTTCTGCCTCGGTGGCATGTATCGTGCGCAATCGGTGCGGTCATCGACAAAGGAGCTTTTCGACGTCCTGAAAGGCATGGCATTAGCGGCTTTGTTTGTTTTTGCTTGCTGCTACATCGCGGGATTTTCATTTGCATGGATCCTGCCTTTGCTTGCGGCGAACACATTGCTGACCACCGCAATGCTGCTCTCCAGCCGTTTGCTGAATGTTGGCCTCGGGCGGGTCTCAGCACAGTTGTACCTGCGCAAAATGCCGGATGGAATTTTGCCCAGCCAGACGTTGGTTTTAATCCATGCCAAAAAGCCTGCGGAAAGCAGATTTTCTCATTTGTCGGCGTCACAGGAACTCGCCGACAAGGCGGAACTTTCTTGAAAGTCTTTTGTTTTATTGCGATTTTGTCCAATCTGTAAAAGGGATGTTTCTGTATGAAAAGGGTATTGCTCACAGGCTGCGCCGGATTTATCGGGTTCCATGTCACGCAACGGCTTCTACAATCGGGCCATGAGGTCATTGGAATAGACAACCTCAACCGCTTTTACAATGAAGGCCTGAAACCTGCGCGGCTGGAAATCCTTCAAAAGGACCCGGGTTTCAAGTTTATCCACGCCGATCTCGCCGACCTCCCCGCAATCACCGAAATTTTCGAAAAAGAAGAGTTCACTTTGTTGGTGCATCTGGCGGCGCAGGCAGGCGTGAGATACTCGCTGGAAAATCCTCATCTTTACGTACAGAGCAATCTTGCCGGTTTTGTAAATGTCATCGAAGAGTCCAGAAAGAAGAAACTAGAGCATTTTGTTTTTGCTTCCTCCAGTTCAGTCTATGGGGCCAACAAAAAAACACCATTTTCAGAAGCTGACAATGTCGATCACCCCATCAGCCTTTATGCAGCTACAAAGAAGAGCAATGAATTAATTGCCCATGTTTATGCACATCTTTATGGGCTTCCGGTGACCGGGCTGCGTTTTTTCACGGTCTATGGTCCATGGGGCCGGCCGGATATGGCGATCTTCAAATTCTGCAAGGCCATTCATGAGGGATCGCCCATTGAGGTTTATAACCAGGGGCAGATGCACCGGGATTTTACCTACGTCGATGATATCGTTGAAGGCATTGTGCGGGTGCTTGCGAAATCGCCTGTCACTGAGCAGGCCGGAGGCGCATCTGACGACGTTGCACCGAACTATCGTGTGTACAACATCGGGCACAACCATCCCGTCGAGCTTTTGAAATTGATCCGTGTTCTGGAAAATAAGATCGGAAAAAAAGCCAACATCAAGTGGCTGCCGATGCAGCCCGGAGATGTTCCGGTCACGTACGCGGACATCGACCGCCTGGGCGAAGAAGTTGGTTACAGGCCGCAGACGTCCATCGAAGAGGGCATTTCCCGGTTTGTTGACTGGTATCGCGAATTTTACAACCTGCATAGCCGCGCGGCAGCCGCTATTCCGTTATTTGCCAGATAAGATGGCCCATTCGGATTCGCGGCGAACCCATCCGGCAGCAAATATCTCATGAGCGCGGCTCGTCCTAAAATTTTGTTCGTCGTGGCCGAGGATTGGTATTTCTGGTCGCACCGGCGTCCCATTGCCGCTGCAGCGTTGCAGAACGGCTATGACGTTTTTGTGTCCACCCGCGTTGGCGATTGTGGCGAAAAGATTGTTGAAGCCGGCTTTCGCCTCATTCCGCTTCGCCTGAATCGTAGCAGCTATTCACTTTTCAATGAGCTTCGCACTGTTTCAGAGTTGCGAAGCATTTATCGCCGAGAGAAGCCTGACATTGTCCATCACATTGCGTTGAAGCCCATTCTTTATGGCTCTATGGCGGCAATAGGCAACCGAAGGATGCAAGTGATCAACGCCTTTGCCGGTTTGGGATATTTGGTTTCGTCGCAGTCGTTTAAAGCGCGGGCGCTGAAGCGAGTGCTGTGGAAGATGTTCCGCATTCTGCTGAACCGCCCGAATTCTTTCCTGCTTTTGCAAAATCGCGAAGACCGTGACCTTCTGGTCGCAGAAGTTGGGGTGCCTCCACAGAAAACCACGATCATTCGCGGGTCGGGCGTGAACGTGAATGAGTTTCAGCCCACCCCTGAAGCTGCCGGTACTCCGATTGTCTTATTGTCCTCCCGGATGCTTTGGATCAAAGGCATTAGCGATTTTGTGGAAGCCGCTAAGCTTCTCTGCGCCAGAGGCATAAATGCCCGCTTCGTGCTGGCCGGTGATACCGATCCTGGCAGTCCCGGCGCTATTCCGCGAGAGAAATTGCAGGAGTGGCAAAATGCTGGATCGGTGGAGTGGTGGGGGCATCAACAATCAATGTCCAGGATGCTGCAGCAGGCAGCTATTGTGTGTCTCCCATCCCATGGAGGAGAAGGAGTGCCAAAAGCGTTGATTGAGGCGGCCGCCAGCGAGCGCGCAATTGTTGCCACTGATGTGCCGGGATGCAGAGATATTGTCCGGCATGGAGCCAACGGACTTCTGGTGCCGCCAAAAAATCCCGGTGCATTGGCCGATGCCATTGCCAAGCTATTGACTGATGCACCATTGCGGGCTGAAATGGGCCGGCGCGGGCGCGCGATAGCGGTGAATGAGTTCTCCGAAGAAAAAGTTATTCAACAAACGCTGGCTCTATATACCAAGCTACTCAGCGCCAACGCTGCGCCCATGAATGCCGATAGCCCGGTACGCGAAATTTGAGAAGTGGACTAATAAATCCACATTTGTTCCGCGCCAATTACCAGATACACTTTTTCTCATATTCATCATGAAATTTAACTTCTTAGTACGTCATAGTTTGCTGGGCATACTCTCTCTGGCCGTGGTTTGTCCTGCAAAAGCTGCATTCCGGCCGTGGCAGGTTGAACAATCGTCGGCTCCGGCAACAGAACAACTTTCTGCCATGACGAAAGATGAAACAGCAGCAGAGCAGGGAACAAATTCATCTTCAAATTCCCCTTCGTCGCCAGCGCAAGCTCAACCGCCAGGCAAGAGCGAGAATAAGACCGGCATAAAAAAACAGGAAGATCGCGCCAAAGGAACATCCTTCAAGAGAATGTTCCTGAATATTCCTGGCGATCAAAAAGCCATCTGGACCAGCCCATTTCACATTCATGCGACAGATTCTGCATGGTTGTTGCCTCTGAGTGGAGTGACGGCTGGGCTGATTGCAAGCGATGAGCACAGCATGGCGCGTGCTCGCTCAAATCCGGATGCCATCACGTTGGGAAAAAATGTTTCGGATGGAACATTGATCGGCATGGCTTCTGTGCCCGCTTTCATGTACGTGTGGGGCGGACTTCACGGTTACGCTCGCGCGCACGAGACGGGCCTCCTGTCTGGCGAAGCTCTCATGAACAGCTTCGTGGTAGATGAAGCGTTGAAAGTGGCGTTTGCTCGTGAGCGCCCCACCGCAACCGACGGCCAGGGAAGGTTTTTTCAAACCGTCAGCAATGCGTCGTTCCCTTCAACCCACTCAACGCTGGCATGGACAATAGCTTCAGTGCTTGCCCATGAATATCCCGGATGGTTGTCGCAGACTCTGGCCTATAGCGGCGCCACCGCCATCAGCGTGAGCCGCGTGGCGGGCCGGCAACACTTTCCTTCCGACGTGGTAGCTGGCGCCGCCATTGGCTGGCTGATTGGACGGCAAGTTTATCGCGCACATCACGATCCAGATATCGATGATGCTGAATTCGGTTCGTTCACTTCTGATCCACAAGAAGGCTCATCGCGGCGTTTGGGCTCGGTTTTTGTTCCTCTGGATAGCTGGATTTATCCGGAGTTGAAACGGCTCGCCGCAATGGGATATATCCGCACGCAGTTCCTCGGCATTCAGCCCTGGACACGTGAGGAGTGTCTCCGGCAAATCCAGGAAGCGGAATATTACGCGCAGGATCCCTCCACGCCTACATGGATTGCAAGAACAATTGAATTGCTGAAGTCAGAGTTTAGCCAGGATGGCCAGCACTTTTATTCTGCCGGCATTGATTCTGTTTACGGCCGTTATCAGAAAATTTCAGGCGTGCCATTGCGCGATAGCTACCATTTTGGGCAAACCCTCTGGAATGATTTTGGCAGGCCTTACGATCAAGGCAACAGCATCATTACAGGCGCTTCCGGCAGCGCGGTTGCCGGAAGATTTTTCTTCTATGCGCGGGGCGAGTATCAACACGCTCCCGGACGCGGCCCTCTAACCGCTGCGCAAAGCACTATTATTGCTTCGCTGGATCAGAATCCGGTCCTGCCGCCGTCTCCAGTCTCGACCATTGACCGCTTCTACCCTTTGGATATCTATGCCGGAGTGCAACTGGGCAAATTCGCGTTTTCATTTGGCAAGGAAAGCATGTGGCTTGGTCCCGGAGAGAGCGGGGCCCTTATGCTGAGCGACAATGCCGATCCAATGTACGGCCTGCACCTGACCCAGACCGCACCGATTGAGCTACCTTGGATTTTCCGTTATCTCGGCCCGATGAAGACTGAGTTTCAGTTTGCAAAACTGTCCGGCCATCAGTTCCCGGCGCGGCCTTTTTTCAATCTTCAGAAAATCAGTTTTCATGTTACAAAGAACCTTGAACTTGGATTTACCCGCGCATCCATCTGGGCTGGAGTTGGCCATCCGTTTACCGCAAAAGCACTGGGACGAAATTTCTCGTCGTTTGGAGATAGCGGTCTGAACGCTACCGATCCCAACGACCCCGGAGATCGCAAATCCGGATTCGATTTTTCGTACAGGATCCCCGGCCTCAGAAACTGGTTGAGCATATACAGCGATTTTTATAGCGACGACGATCCTTCTCCTCTGGCCAGTCCGCGGAGAAGCGCCATAAACCCCGGCCTATACCTCTCGCATTTCCCCGGAATCTCCCGGCTCGATCTTCGCATTGAGTCAGCATCCACGCAGCTCATGGGTGTGGATCACGGCGGAACATTCCTGTACTACAGCGTGGAATATCACGATGCGAACACGAATAAGGGTGTCTTATTCGGAAACGCCACAGGGCGTGACGGCCGTAGTTATCAGGGCTGGAGCACGTATCACTTATCAGCCGAGACCAGCATCCAGCTAAGCTATCGCGATGTTAAAGCCAGTTCATCGTTCCTGCCCGGTGGGGGAACACAGAGTGATGCCAGCACGCACTTGCTCTGGAAAGTACATCCGAACTTGCAGGTTGACGCATTCGTGCAATACGAGCGCTGGCTGATTCCCGCTCTCAAGGCGACGTCTGAAAACAACGTAACTGGCCAAGTGCAACTGACGTTCTATCCCAAGTGGCGCGTTCATGGTGATTGAGCTTCTGTTGGCGTGAACCCACTGAAGAATGTGCACTGAGATCGCATTATTTTTCACGGTGTGCGATTGGCCATGCTACGCACCAATACCGGAACGCCGCAATTGATCTCCAGCAAGTGACGGGCTGCTGCGATCTTTTCTGCCAACATGCTGTCCTGGCGCAGCCCTTGTGCTTGTATCACGATATAGTTTGTCTGTTGACTCACTTTGATCCGCTGGATCTGGCCATCACGTTCATCATCTAATGCATTGGCCAGTCGCAGAATGCCGGCCAGCAGCGTAATGATCTTCCGCTGTGCGATGGGAACATCCTGCAACCGGCTGGCTTGAGGAAGAGCGCCGCGATGATAGCGGGCTACGCTGGCCATGGTCATTACTTCCTGCCGTGTCCACCCCACGATGCTGTCCAGGTTGCTGATCATTCGGTGAGTACTCTTGTGGTGGTTCTTATTGCCGGCAGACCTGCCAACTTCATGGACCATGGCGGCGGCTTTCAGTAGCTCTCGAGAATTCTTGTCGGCTCCTTTCAACATGCCGAGCCGTGCCAGGCTGTCATGAATTTGAACGGCGAACCTGCAGACGCGGCGGTTATGCTGCAGATCGTTATCCATAAAAGCTGACCAGGCTTGCAGCTTTTTGAGCGACGCTTCACGCGCAGCCTTTCCCTGAGGCAGGGCGGACCGCCAAACGCGCCATAAAGAGCGCTCGCTCGACATAAGCTCAGAATAGCGTTGAATCCGCTGTAGGCGCTCGGCTGCTATGATCTCTTCCCATTGTTGCTGCGCCGCAGGATCAGCGGCAGCACATACCGATAAAATCGATTCCCGAAGAATATCCAGATCATGAATTTCGCCCAGCAAGTCCTGGACCTGCTTTAATCCTGCCTTCCACTCATTGTTAAGTTGAGGAAGAAAGTTTTCCACCACATAACGAAACTTCTTCAATCCGATCCGCAGCTTGTGAAAGGCTATTTCATTGCCCGATTTCAACGCAGGAGCTTCTAACCTTCGGGCCGCAATGAATTTTTCCAGGGCAAGCACCTGGAATATGTGTGAGCCAACCGGCAGACGTCGAGCGCGCTGGCCCAGTTGGCGCGTCCAGTTCCGCCATTGTTCTCGATCAAAGGCAACGATTGCGCTTGTAGCTTGTCGTTCCAACTCTGTTTCCTGGACGCCAAAATGTTCGAGAAGCTGTTCTTTGATGGGATCATCGGGCAGTCCGAGTTTCTCGGCCCACTCCATGATGACATGGCAGTCGCGTAAAGCTCCCAAGGCATCAAAAAGCGCCGTCGCCTGCCGCCGCATTCTCTTCCAATCTTTGAATGGATCAATGGCGCGGAATCCGTCCGCCATGGAACGGCATCGGCGGAGCGCAACACGAAGGTCATGGACTGCTTCGCTTTCGAAGCCATCGGCAGCCTTGTCGGCTTCCCTTGGTACCTCGTTCATCCAATGAACCAGGCCAGAGTCTTTGCGAATTGGACGTTTGGGAATCACCAGCAAAGCTCTTTATCGCACAACTTAAGGGTAACAGTTCAGTTTGATATTGCGCTAAGAAGCATCTGCCAACTGTGGCTGGAAGAGCGGTGATGTAGGGCCGTCAATATTATCGGGCTGATGCGAGGCGTCGGCGACCCTGGATGCGAACCAGAAACTCGGTCTGCTTTTTGCTTTTCAGTGTGAGCTGGTACAGCGCAGAGTCGATCATTTTTGCGATTTGCTTCGAGTACGGAGATGGACGCCCTTCTGCAAGGCGCTTTCTGGCCTGCTGAGGCGTGAACCAGCTTGGATTGCGACCGCTTTCCTGCGGATCTTCAGCGCTGTGAACTTCCAGGAGAAAAGCTGCGATACGAACTTCTCTGGTAAAGGAATCGTGTCCCAGCGTGCGCTTGGTATCGAGGTAATGGCCAAAATGATTTTCTTCAATTCGGCCTTTAACGCCCGCTTCNTCCCAGGCTTCCCGCGCGGCGCTTTCACTTGGCGAAAGGCTTGGGCATAGNCGTCCTTTGGGAAAAGTCCATTTTCCTGAGCTGGTATTTACGAGCAGGAATTCCACAGATGAGCCGTTCAGTCTGTAACAGACGGCTGCCACCTGGATCGGCAGTTCCGTGCCCATCGTAAGCCGCGCCAAACCAGCAAAAAATTGCGCCACTCAGCCCTCCTTGACTCGGCGGAGCAGCGGCCCTAAAACAGGGCTGCACAACATCCGCTGCAGTCACCTTATGGTAATTAGATGGGGTAAATCAATAACTTCGGTAATACTCCCGGCACTTTTCACCAGAGTTTAACGTCGCATACACAAATGGGGGAATTTTCGGCAGAGCGGGCAACGGTCAGAGCCCGAAACAGTGCTGCTGATCGTTGGACAGAGGAGTGCTGCGCACCCGTGCGTGTTCATAAACAACGTGACGCGGCTAAACTACCTGCTGCAGCAGCTCCAGAACGGTGTTCTTCAGCCGCACCGGATCAGCGATTTCCGAACCTTCAGCGATCAGGGCCGTCTCAAAGAGAAGTTCAACGGAGCGATCGAGTGACGGGTCTTCGTTATTCGCCTGATAGCGGTCATACAATCGCGCAACGATGGGATGGCCAGGATTGAGTTCCATGATGCGCCGCTGCTTGGGGCCACCGCCTTTACCCTTCTGCAGCAGGCGCTCCAAATGCGGACTGTACTCATGTTCTTCGGTCACAAGACATGCAGGCGAATCGACCAGCCGCGTGGATAGCCGTATCTGCTTTACGTATTCATCCACTTTTTTCTGGCAAGCCTGGAGAAAGCTAGCATATTCTTCTTCTTTTTTCTTTACCTGCTCCTCAAGCTCTTTTTTCTCTTCTTCCGTTCCAAGGTTAACTTTGCCTTTGGTAACAGATTTCAAGCGCTTTCCTTCAACCTCGTGAAGATGCTCTGTAACCAATTCATCCACCGGGTCAGTCAAGTAGAGAACTTCATAGCCTTTCTGTTTTGGAACTTCGAGGTGCGGAGAGTTTTCAATGACTTTCCGTGACTCGCCGGTCAGGTACAGGATCTCAGTCTGTTCCGGCTTCATTCTCTCGGTATATGCTTTCAAAGTGGTCAGCTCTTTGGGATCATGAGAGGATTGGAACATGAGCAGCGGAATCAGTTTTTCTTTGTTCTCGTAATCCGAGCCGATGCCCTCTTTCAATGCTCTTCCAAATTCGTTCCAGAATTTGGTGTAGATCTCAGACTCCTGTTCCCGCATTTCGGTGAGCGCTTCCAGCACCTTGCGCGTGAGCCACTTGCGAATCTGCGCGATGTGACGGTCCTGTTGCAGGCGCTGGCGGGAAATATTGAGCGGCAAGTCAGTGGAGTCCACAACGCCCTGGATAAATCGAAGATACCTGGGCAGCAAGTCCTCGCATTTGTCCATAACCATCACGCGCCGGGCATACAACCGCAGGCCGGCTTCAGTGCCGTGGTAAAAGAGATCGTGCGGAGCGTGCGAAGGGATAAACAGCAACGCCTCGTACTCGACGGTGCCTTCGGCTTTCAGCGGCAGTCTCTTCAGCGGATCCGTCCAGTCATTGGAAAGATGTTTATAGAAATCGTTATAGTCGCTTTCACTCACCTCTGACCGGCTGCGCGTCCAGATCGGCTTCATTGAGTTCAGCGTCTTGGTTTCGATTTTGTTTGCTTCTTGCTCGCTCTCGCCCGGCTCCTGGCGTGGACCTTCATAAATAATTGGATATGCGATGAAGTCTGAGTACTTGTGGACGATCATCGAGAGCTTCCAGCGATCGGTATAGTCCTCAATGCCATTTTCAGGATCAGGTTGTTTGAGGTGCAGAATAATGTCAGTCCCGCAGGCGGCCTTTTCGGCATCCGCCACGGTATAGGAGCCATCGCCAACGGATTCCCACCTGCTGGCGCCCGCTTCACCGGCCCGGCGGGTCAGGATGGTGACTTTATCTGCCACCATGAATGCCGAGTAGAAACCAACTCCAAACTGTCCAATCAACTCGGCCATAGCTTCAGCGGATTGCGATTCCTTCATTCGCTTGCGCAACTCACGCGTTCCTGAGCGGGCGATTGTTCCAATATGTTCTATAAGCTCTTGCCGGCTCATCCCGGTTCCGGTATCGCTGATGGTCAAGGTCCGCGCTGCCGGATCCGGCTTCAGACGAATCTCATAGGCATGCCCCTCCTCCACTAGTTTCGGATTGGTCAACGCTTCAAATCGCAACCTGTCCAAAGCGTCCGACGCGTTGGAAATCAGCTCCCTCAGAAATATTTCTTTCTGTGTATAGAGGGAATGAATCATCAGGTTGAGAAGCTGAGTAGTTTCAGCCTGGAATTGGAACGACTCAACAGCGGGCGCAGTTGACATGACTTAGCTCCATGGAAATAGATTGTGCAAGCATGCTGTATTTTCAACGAGTGCAGACAAATATTTTACCGTAAGCACGCGGTGCATTGGCAATGGCTTGAAACTATAAGCACTTTGAGCCGCATTATTCAGCTTTCCCTGTATGGAACTGGCACTCAGATAGTCTCCAGTCCAGATGTGAACTGAGCGTGAGAAGAGCGTCTGCATGGAGCCATCGGCCCTCATACGGTCTTAGTCACGGTTTCGGCTTTCCATTGGAGTGCGGACAGTGGCTGCAAGAAGATCAAGGTCACTGGGGATTGTCTGTCTGGGTCAGACGACGGTTGCGGTGGGAACTGTATGTTACAGCCCACATACGTTGATCATCCCAAATGCGCAGATTGGTAGTAATTTTCAGGAAGGAGCTACCCATTACGATGAGCAGCTCCTCTTGCCTGTTGCTGCAAAAATTTAGTACTTGCCTCTTAGTTCAACTTCACGCCGCTACTTAGCGCGCGCCTAGAACCTCCAAATAACGCCGCCGGAATAGCGGAAGTTATTTTGGTTCGTGCTGGTGCCGGTGGTAAGGCCGGTCAGCGAGTCGAGCGTGTTGAAATTTGTGCGGATGTAATCCATCTGCGCCGCGCGAATGGCGAAGTGGCGCGAGAGGCCGATGTCGATGCCGCCGCCAAAAGCCATGGCAAATGCGTGGGAGCTATCCAGCGGAGCCGATATGCCTCCCAGGATCGGCACACTTACACCTGCGCTCATGCTGGAGAGCGCCGCGCCGAACAGAGCGTGTCCAAAGACTGAGCTCTTGCCGAAATATCCAGTGACAGTGGGGCCGAACAGCATGTTATACATGTGCTGTTGCGTGCCGGCGGAAAACCCGAGCCCGGAAACGCCGGCCAGTTGTTTGGAGTTGCCGCTGAAGTCGGCGGTAAGGCCGAAATGGCGAGTGAAGTTGAAGGTGCCTTGGCCTTCCCATCCACCAAGACTGCCGCCGAGGTTGAAATTGCTGCCCCCGATGCTGGTGCTGCCGAGATCATTACTGGAATGAAGCAGGGAGTATCCCCCGAAAATGGTTCCGCGTGTTGCTACCTGGCTGGTCTCCTGTTGGGCAAAGCTCAACATGGGAAGACACAAAATGGCTGAGAATAAGATCGCGCGTAGGCGCATGGGTGGCTCTCCTTGATAAGGTGGGTTCGTTATCAATACAAACCCCAACAGGAGAGGTTGTTGCGGCGGCGGAGGTAAAGAACTGTGGCGGCTCAGAGAGAGCGAAGGTAAAGAATTGTAAAAAGAAGAAACTCTGCCACTGATTTACACGGGCAACACTGATCTGCGAAAGATTTTGCCGAGAAGGGAGATCGACCTTAATTACAGAATCGGAGCTAAGTACCAACGAGCGCGAGCAGGTTTCTGATCTGTGTTATCAGTGTTGATCGTTATCAGTAGTTATCAGTGGTAAGACTCGAGTTTATGCGATTGCTTTCAGCATGTCCGCCGGTGCGGCGTTATCGCCAAAAGTTTCGCTCACGTGGATGAAAAGATCTTTGTTTCCGGGAGCAAATACAAAGCTGCCGCCCAGCTGCAAAGGATCCTTGCCCAGACGATGCTGCTTGTGTCCAGCGGCCTTTGCACGCTTGCGAGCGTGCATGTTGTCTTTGCGCAGTAGGTGGAGCAGGGAAGCGTGGCGCAGCCCAACGGTTTTATAGGCTTCGCGTTTGTCATCGATCAGCAACGGGAAATGGATACCGGTTTTCTCGCGGAAGAATCTGGCATAGCTGGGATCGCCCAATCCGACGACAGCGAGATGAGCGCCTTTTTTCTTGAACTCGGCTTCAAATTCGCGCAACTGCGCGACGTGCTCTCCGCAGAAGATTCAACCGTAATGCCGAAGGAAGACCACCACGGCGGGACCGCTTTCCCATAACGATCCGAGCCGCGTCGGCTTGCCGTCCGCGTCGGGTAGTGTGATTCCAGCCAGTTTGCTGCTGAGTGATTCAGCCATGCAGGACATTCTCTTGTCGCAATGGCAGCCTGTCAAGGTGCATTGCTAGAGCGCAGTCGAACAAACAAACCAGAGCAATGCATTAAGACTTAAACTGCAAAATTAAAATTTCAATTTTCCAAGTCTCAATTTTTGCTATTCTTTTCCGCCTATGCGTGAAATCAAAGGTGCGGTTGCAGTTGTAACCGGAGCGGCTTCAGGAATCGGCCGCGCTCTGGCGGTGGACCTGGCGAAGATGGGTGCGCAGCTCGCGCTGGCCGACGTGAACGTTGCCGGTCTGGAAGAAACGCGTGCGTTGTTGGGAAATGCTACGTCGCGGACATACATAGTCGACGTTTCCAAAGCGACAGCGGTTGAATCATTCGCTCAGGCCGTGCAACGCGATTTCGGCCGCGCATCCTTATTAATCAATAACGCCGGCGTCGCGCTGATGGGTACGCTGGCTGAAGTTTCTTTAGAGGATATGGCGTGGCTGATGGGCATCAACTTCTGGGGCGTAGTGCACGGCTGCAAGTTCTTTACGCCGCTACTTCAGCGTGAGAGTGACGCTCACATCGTAAATCTCTCCAGTATTTTTGGCTTGATTGGGCCGCCGGGACAGACCGCCTACGCTGCCAGCAAATTTGCGGTCCACGGATTCAGTCAGTCGCTGCGGGAAGAGCTGCGGGCCGCCAGTTCCATCAAAGTCACGTCTGTACATCCCGCAGGTATTGCCACGCCGATTGCAAATAGAGCGCGCGCCGGGAGAGGCGTAACATCCGCGGCTCGTCAGGAGGCCGAAGAGTATTTCAAGAAAGTAGCGTTGATAACGCCGGAAGAAGCCTCACGCGTCATCATCAAGGGCATTCTGGCAAACAAGAACCGCGTGCTCATTGGCGCGGACGCTTACCGCATTGACCGGATCCAGCGGCTTTTTCCAGCGCGCGCCAGTGCCATGTTTGCCGCATTCCTGGAGAAACGCAGAGGGCCAAAGTCACAGGCTGCGGCAAGCGCGTCGAAAGCAGTTTGAGTGGGGGAGAACAAGCTGCCCCTAAAAGGGGGACGGAATGATCGAAGTCGGATGTGAATTACGATTTCGGAAAAGATAGGGGATGGTTCGGGGATGGTTAAGTTCTTTTTGACAAATCCCCTTCAGCGGAACATAATTCATCGCCCCAATTTCTATTAGAAACGATAATTGTGTTTGCTGGTTCACACGGCAAGAAATCTGATGCAGGAACAGCATTTTTGCCATAAAGTGTCCCTGACTAATTTTAGCTCCCAATTTTTGGCCCGCTGGTCCAGATAGCCTGAAACATCGTTTCAAGGCCATGTCCGTGGGCGGGATGCAATCGTGCAATCAAAGTTTCGCTTTTAGGAGACTGCGTTCTGTTCAATCATGTGGCATAATACTCAGCCAACAAAGGGTATTCGAACTATTCTTCACATGAATGAGCATTCATTCACGTTTTCACTGGCCTTTACGCCCGTCCATCGGACGACAGCGCCAGACAATTTCCTCAAGTTTCGCCACTGCTACCTGGGAGGGTTTATGCGGTTTGTCCATTTGTTGAGAATCTTTCTTGCGTCCATGCTGCTTACCGGCATGGTCTTTGCGCAGGGTGTTGGCGCTTCCGGTGACATCCGGGGAACGGTTACAGATCCGTCCGGCGCTGTTGTTACCGGCGCGAATGTCACAGCCACCGATATTGCCAAAGGAATCAAGCATACGGTTGCCACTGATGCAAACGGTCAATACCTGCTTACGGGACTGCCGCCCGCTACGTACAACCTCAGTGTTTCGAAATCGGGCTTCCAGTCGGAATTGGCAAAGAGTGTGGTGGTGAACGTCGGCCGCACCTCGACCGTTGATTTCCCCATGAAGGTATCGCAGGTTTCTGAACAGGTGGAAGTCACGGCTGAGCCGCCGGTCGTTGAGACCGAGCGCGGCGCGCAGGCCAACGTCGTTACAGAGCAGACCATCCGCGATCTGCCCATCAATCGCCGTGACTACCTCACGTTTACGCTGCTGGCTCCTGCTGTTTCTGATTCCACGCGGCTCGCCTCTGATCAGGATTTTCGCGTTAAACAAACACCCCAGAGCGGTCTCTCTTTCTACGGCAGCAATGGACGTGGCAACAGCGTTACCGTGGACGGCGGTGAAGTGAATGATGATGCCGGCGGCGTGCGCCTGAATATGGGCCAGGATGCGGTGCAGGAATTCCAGATCAACCGTAGCAACTACGGAGCAGATCTTGGCGGGGCCAGCGGCGCGACCATCAACATCGTCAGCAAATCCGGCGGTAATGACGTTCACGGAAGCCTCTTCGGCTATTTCCGCAATGATGCCATGGACGCAGCCAATCCTTTCTCCATCAGCCAGGCGCTCGCGCCCGGCCAGACTTTTAATCCTGCGGCGCCCGATGTGAAAGGCACGCATGTTAAGGACACCCTGAGCCGTGAGCAGTTCGGCGGCGCGATTGGCTTCCCCATCAAGAAAGACAAAACCTTCCTCTATAGCTCGTTTGAAGGTCTTTTGGGTGACGCGCAGAACGCCGTTCCCCTACTGACGAATACCAACATCTTTCGGCCCGACAATGGTCAGTTTAGCGGCAACAATCAGACTGCAATCCTCAGCGGCTTGACGGCGCTAGGTGGGACTCCAGTCCCGTGCCTGACCGGCCAACCGGCACTGCCCGCAGCAGTTTGTGCTGGGATTCTCAACAGTGTGTTGACGGTGAATCCGGCCACCAGCCCTCGCAACGCATACATTGTCAACCAGTTTGAAAGCAATGGCGGCCTGTTTCCGTACAACAATCGGCTCTATCTCGCTTCAACCCGCCTGGACCATCAGTTCAGTGATCGCAACCAAGTTGCCTTGCGTTATAGCTTTGGGCATGATCTTGAACAGAACCCTGATGTGACCTCACTCACTGGTTTCTCTCGCGGCAGCTCTGTCAAGGCTTTTGACCACACCCTGCTGGGCTCGTGGTTCCACCAGTTCAGCCCGCGGACTTTGAATGAAGCACGCGTTCAGTGGAATTACTCGAATTTTGATGTGAATCCAAATACTCCGGGCCAGGTCGGCTTGGACATCCCCGGCTTTGGAAATCTTGGAACGCAAATTTTCCTGCCCAGCTTTACCATTATGCGGCGTTATGAGTTTGCCGATAACATGAGCCTGGTCCGCGGCAAACACAACATAAAGTTCGGCGGTTATGAACTCTATCGCGGCAATCACTCTGAATCTCATACATTCTTCCCGGGACGGTTTGTGTTCGGCAACCTGCCTGGTGGCTTGTTGAGTCCATGCTTGCAAGTCCCCGCAGCGTGCGGCTTGACTGGCGTGAATCCTGCCACCATCAATTCAATCCAGTCGGTTTCGCTGGGATTGCCGCAGTTTTATCAACAGGGTTTCGGTGATCCCATCTATAACTACCCACGTCCATTTACTGCCGCGTTCGTGCAGGACCAGTGGCAGATGGCGCCGAATTTCACCTTGAATGTCGGCGTGCGTTATGAACTTGACTCCCAATATGGCGCTCTGGCGACGGACAAAAATAATTTTGCCCCACGCCTCTCCTTTGCCTGGGACCCGTTCAAGGATCACAAAACCGTTATCCGCGCGGGCTACGGTATCTTCTACTCGCCCATCTACGGCCAAATTGCTGACGTAGTCCAGACGCTCGGATTAGTCAACGGTGTGCGTCCCATTGCTCAAACGTTTGTGCCGCTCACCGCTACTCCTGTGAGTTCTGCGGCAATTTTCCAGACGCTGTTCGCCCAGGGCAAAGTTCAATGCACCACGCCCGCTGCGGGCAACGCGGCTTGCATTACGCCGGCCGACCTGGCGCAGTTCGGTATTCCCATAACACATACTGGCCCAGTTCCTCCGTTGAGTGTCTTGTTTAGCGGCCAGCCAAACTATCAGAATCCTTATTCTCAGCAGGCGGAATTTGGTATCGAGCGTGAAATTACCAAGGGCTGGGCTGTATCGCTGAGCGGAATTTACGTTCATACCATTGGCTTACCGGTAGCAATTGATATAAATGCGTTGCCCGGAGCGCCTTTCAAGACCGTACCTTTGGGCAACGGTGGGACGGCGACCTTCCGCAACTGGGCGGCCAATCCGCAGTGTACGGGAGCAAACATAGTCAACTGCTTTGCCAACCCCCTGCTGCTCCAGTCGGACCAGTATTCATCCAAGGGGTCCGCAGTGTATGAAGGCGCCATTCTGGAAGTGAAAAAGCGCTTCAGCTCGCACTTCTCCGTATTGGCAAATTACACGCTGAGCAAGGCATTTGATACCACAACCGACTTCAACAGTGACTTTGGTCCGGTCGATAACACTAACTTGGCTGGTGAACGCGCATTGTCTAGCTTTGACCAGCGCCACAAAGTCGTCGTTGCTACCGTTGTGGATACTGGCAATTCCGGCGGACACATTTTCTCGAATTTCCAGTTCGCGCCTATCTTCCGCTATAACAGCGGCCATCCTTTCAACCTGCTGGCAGGAACCGATGTGAACGGCGATCGTCACAGCACAAATGACCGTCCCATTGGAGCCGCGCGGAACACCGGTTTGGGTCCTGACTACATGGACTTTGATATGCGGATCAGCCGCCGGTTCAAAATGGGTGACCGTGCCGATCTCCAACTGGTGGCCGAAGGCTTTAACCTGGCCAATCGCACAAACTTTGCCAGCGTGAACAACGTTGTGGGTCCTAATTTCGGTCTCCCCGTGGCGGCAGGCGGGCAACCAGGCTTCACCACGTTTAATGTTTCCGGCAGCGCGGCCCGGCCTGCGAGTGCACCGCTGGCCTTTACCTCGGCTTTCCCGATGCGCCAGTTGCAACTTGGCATTCGCATCGGCTTCTAACTCTTAACCTTAACGACGGAGGCGGCAATCGCCTCCGTCGTTTTCTCTTTAGCCACAAATTGTCAGCTGTTTAGCTGTAGTTCAATCAATCCCGACTTTTAGCGCCCCATGTCTGTTGCCTCTCCAACCACGTCCCATTTGACTCAGATGACCGGCGCGCAAGCTGTTGTCGCCTCTTTGGTGCGGCATGGCATCACCGCTGGTTTCGGCATTCCCAGCATCCACAACATCGCGGTATATGAAGCGCTGCGACAGACCCCTGAATTTCATCATTGGGTCGTTCGTCATGAACAGGCCGCAGGTTACGCCGCGGATGGCTTCTATCGCCGCAGCGGGCAGATAGCTGTAATCTTCGCTTCCACTGGCCCCGGAAACCTATTTACCCTGGTCCCACTGCTGGAAAGCTTGCAGAACAATATTCCCGTTCTTCTCATCGGCACCAACATCGCGTCATCGATGCTGGGTAAGACTGGCGGGGCGCTGCATGAGACTCCGGACCAATTGGAAATTATCGGTCCTCTCACCCGCTTTGCCCGCCGCGTATCCAGCCCGGATGCATTGACTGAAACGATAGTCGAAGCTGTCGCCGTTCTCCGTGGATCCATGCCCGGGCCTGCATTTATCGAGATACCACACGATTTTTTTCTTGCTTCGGTAAGCGCGGATTTATCAAAGACGCCGGCTCAGAATTCCACTTCGCATCAGGCTCCACCGTCTCGAGAGATAGAAGATGCTCGCCGCCAAATTGCCGCCAGTCGCACGCCCGCAATTCTCGTTGGAGCGGGCATTCGCGACAGCGCTGCCGCTGTCCGCAAATTTGCCGAACTTCTGCAATGCCCGGTCCTTACCACCACCAGCGGGAAGGGAATGTTTCCCGGCGATCATCCGCTTTCCCTTGGCTGCATCTCGCGTCTTGGGGCTGTGCAGGAAATATTTCAGAAAAGCGATCTGTTGATTTCTTTTGGCGCTCGTCTCACTGAATTCGATACTGGCCGCTTCGGTCTGCAGCTTCCGCCACAGCATATTCAGGTTATCGAAGACGCCCGATATGCCGGAGATAGGATTCCGTCAACGCGCGTCGTGGGCGAAATTGCCGAGATCGCGCAGGCATTTGCACAAGGAACTACCGCACGCTCGCCCTGGTGTGATATTGCCTCAATCAAGGCCAGTGAATCACAACGGTTGGAAGCTTTGGGACAGGATAGTTATGCCGCGCTTAAGCTCATCCGGGCAGCCATGCATCGTGATGACGTGCTGGTAAACGATCAATCTATCCTCAACTACTGGGCAGCTGCTTTCTTTCCGGTGTTGGAACCGGGAACATTCCTCTATCCTTCAGGCTCTGGGACGCTGGGTTATGCTCTGCCGGCGGCTATCGGTGTGGCCTGTGCGGTAAAGCGTTCAGGCGAAGCGCGCAGGGTTGTCTGCATCGCCGGCGATGGCGGATTCCAGTACACGCAGCACGAGCTGGCCACGCTGGCGCAGTATGATCTGCCGGTAAAAATTCTTTTGGTCAATGATGACTCGTATGGCGTCATCGCGTTCTTGCAGCGGACAATGTTTGGCCAGACACATGAAGTCGCATTGAAAAATCCTGACTTCTGTCGCGTGGCTGAAGCTTATGGTATCCGCGCAGAGCGCATCACATCGCTTGCCGCCCTGCAGCAGCGCGTACCGCAGTGGCTCAGTGCGCCGGGCCCTGCATTGCTTGAGTGGCACACGCAGTTGAATGCGCCGTGGGCGGTCGGCGCTATCCCGCGCCCGACCGGTATTGCCCAGAAAAGTTCATAATACTTTTTGCTCACTTTCAAGGAGACAGAGTGCCTATGCCAGACCAGTCAGCCCACAAGAGCGTAAAACAACTTTTCGATCTAAAAGGACGCGTAGCCATCGTTACGGGCGGATCGATTGGGCTGGGCCGCCAGATGGCGGAGGCCCTGGCTGAAATGGGAGCAAATCTGGTTCTGTGTGCGCGTAAAAAAGAACGCTGTGAACAGGCCGCGCATGACATGGAAAAACTTGGCGTTCGCGCAATAGCCATGGCTTGCGATGTAAAAGACCAGGCCAGCGTTGAGCAACTGATCGCGGGGACCGTAGCCGAGTTCAAACGCGTCGATATCCTCATCAACAACGCAGGTATTTCATGGGGCGCGCCCACGGAAAAGATGACTCTGGCCGAGTGGAACAAGGTGATGGAGACCAACCTCACGGGAACATTTCTCTGTGCCCAGGCCGCGGGTAAAATTATGCTCAAGCAGCAAAGCGGTAAGATCATTAACATGGCATCGGTCGCCGGCATTCGGGGCGCGCCGCCAGAGACTGTGGAGGCAATCGCGTACCATGCCAGCAAAGGCGGAGTGATTTCCTTCACCCATGATCTGGCGGTCAAGTGGGCGCGGCATAATATCCAGGTCAACGCTATTGCCCCAGGATGGTTTCCCACGCACATGTCCGACAAAGTGATTGAATACAAGCGAGACTACCTGCTCAGCCACATTCCCGCGCGCCGTTTTGGCTCCGACCACGATTTGAAAGGAGCGGCGGTCTTTCTCGCTTCGGATGCTTCCGCCTACGTCAACGGCCACGTGCTGGTGGTGGATGGAGGCCAGTCCGCCTGAGGTCATTATGATTATTCCTCTTACTCCATTACGATTTTTGCGTTATTCCAGCCAGCAATTTCCTCGTCGCACGGCCGTGGTCTGCGGTGATCAACGATTCACCTACGCTCAATTTTCTGATCGTACCGCGCGCCAGGCTGGGGCCTTGCGATCCTTGGGCGTCAAGTCAGGCGAGCGTGTTGCGTTTCTTGGTGCGAATTGTCATCGCCTGCTCGAAGGCTATTATGGTGTGGTAGAAGCTGGCGGCATCCTGCTCCCACTCAACATCCGATTGGCTTCGCAGGAGTTGGCGTACATCCTGAACGACTCAGAAGCTGATGTGCTTTTCTTTGAAGAGCAGTTCATTCCGCTCGTGGAGTCTTTCCGCAAAGATCTCAACTCGGTAAAACATTTTATTCCGCTGGACTTCAAACCCAACCAGCCCTGGATGGCCACGAATAATTATGAAGAAATGCTGGCCGCGGCCACGCCGTATCGCGCTGACATAGGGCAGATCGACGAAAATTCCGTTGCCGAACTTTTCTATACCAGCGGCACCAGCGCCAATCCCAAGGGCGTGATGCTGACGCATCGCAATATTTACCTTCACGCGCTCAATGTCGCTATCGCCTTTGGCGGCAACAGCGAGTCCGTGGAACTGCACACCATTCCGTTGTTTCACGCCAACGGCTGGGGTGTGGCGCATTCACTTACTTACGTCGGCGGCAAGCATGTGATGATGCGCAAATTTGAGACCACGGAAGTTTTCCGCCAGATAGAGCGCGAGGGCGTGCAATCTCTAAGCGTGGTGCCCGCCATGGCAACCGCATTGGTCAACTGCCCTGACCGGCCGAAGTTCAATTTGAAAAGTCTGGAACGTATGAGCCTGGGCGGCGCGGCATCGTCGCCAACACTGGTGCGTGAAGTTGAAGAGAAGCTTGGCTGCGCATGTTATTCCGGCTACGGCCTCACGGAAACTGCGCCTGTCCTTACCACCGCCCGTATGAAAGCCGGGCTTGATTGGGAAGGCCGCGTTCGGTATGAGAGGCAAGCCAGCACTGGCCACGCAATTCCCGGCGTGGAAATCCGCGTGGTCGATCCCGATGACAATGATGTTCCGCGCGACGGCAAAAGTATTGGCGAAATTGTTGCCCGCAGTGACGGCGTGATGGCAGGCTATTGGAAGCAGCCGGAAGCCACCGCGCAGGTCATGCGCAACGGCTGGTTCCACACTGGCGACATGGCCACCATCGACGAAAACGGTTATGCCCTGATTGTCGATCGCAAGAAAGATATCATTGTGAGCGGCGGCGAAAACATTTCATCTCTGGAAGTAGAGAGAGCCCTTCTGGCGCATCCCGGCATTTATGAAGTGGCCGTGATTCCCGTGCCCGACGAACGCTGGGGCGAGGTGCCGAAAGCTCTTGTCGTAATGAAGCCGGGCGTGATCGCCACCGAGGCTGAAGTTCTAGAGTTTTGCCGCAACCACCTCACTCACTACAAATGCCCACGTACAGTGGAATTTCTTGATACGCTGCCCAGAACCGGCACAGGTAAGGTGCTCAAGAAAGAGCTGCGGAAAAAATACTGGTCGGGAAGCGAGAGTATTCGTCCGGAATTTGCGACAAAAAAATGACATCCACCACGGAGACACGGAGAAAAGCTACAGTGGAGTATTAATTCTCTTATCAATGTCTCAATTTCGGCGTTCTTTGCCAATTTTGGCATTCCTGGCGTTCTCAGTGCCTCTGTGCCTCCGTGGTAGGTTTTGAATCTTATGCCCAAACGCACCCTCGACTCTCCTGAAGCCCTCAAAGCTCTCGTCGGCCAGGAGATCGCCGTCACTGACTGGTTCAACGTCACGCAGGAGCGTATACAGCAATTCGCTGACGCCACGCTCGACCATCAATGGATCCACGTGGATGTTGATCGCGCGCGCCGTGAATCGCCTTTCAAAGCGCCGATTGCTCATGGTTTTCTCACACTGTCTTTGCTGCCGCACTTCATGCATCAGGCGCTGGAGATTAAGCAGGGCATCCGCCTGGGAGTGAATTACGGGTTGAATCGCGTGCGTTTTGTCTCACCGGTGCGTGCCGGATCAAACCTTCGCGCCCGCATCGTGCTTCAATCGCTGAAAGACGTGCCGAACGGAATGGAAGCCATATTCAATGCGACGGTCGAAGTAGAGGATGGCGAAAAGCCCTGTTGCGTGGCGGAGTGGGTTGTCCGGTATTACCGCTGATTTGGCGCGAATGATATGTTGGTCAAGATAAGAAACACAAAGCCACAATCGTCTGGGCAGCGATAGACGCCTTTGCCACCGAGAATTCGATTGGCGATAGCGGACATTTCCCATCCATCTTCTTCCGAGGCTGCCCAATAGTCCTCGGTCAATTTCAATATCTTATGTGACTCCCCAAATTCGCGTACGGCTGATATCGAACTTTTCACATGCTCGGGAATGCTCTCGTTATTCCAGGACCAGAGCCAGCTTTTCGATGCATGAGCAATTGTGCCTATTGCTTGTATGTCCGCTACTACGTACGGAACTCCTTCATTGGAGAATGTTAGGATTGCCTTGTCGAAATCATAATCCCAGCGTGCATAGCTCCCAACCTTGAATTCTTCATGGTACTTATCGTTCAGATCGATTAGTTCGTGAACGCTTTCGTGGAGGTATTCTTTAAATTCTTGATCGGTCACGAAGCCCCCGTTAAATGCAATCTTTCTTCGAAGTGTTCAATCCCACTTTCATCAAAGTCTTTGCTACTTCGCCCAGCTGTGCAAAGCGCTCATCCTTTGTTAGGCCATGAAAATAGCGATAATAAATCTGCTGGATGATCACCGCCACCTTGAACATGGCAAACACATAATAGAAGACAATGTCAGAAAGATCGCGTCCGGTTTTTCCCGCATAGCGGTGCGCCATTTCAGCGCGGCGCAGCATTCCTGGGCCAATCGTTGGCCCCCAGCGCACCATCTGCATCTCCGGAGGATCGTCCGGGTCAATCCAATAAGCCAGCGCGGTGCCCAGGTCCGTCAGCGGATCGCCCAGCGTACACATCTCCCAGTCCAGAACCGCCTTAATCTTCGTAATGTCCGTGGGATCAAGCACCATGTTGTCGTACTTGTAGTCATTGTGGATCAATGTTGCGCCGCTGCGTGCGGGCATATGTTCCCGCAGCCATGCGGAGAGTGGTTCCACTTCCGGCAGCTCATGCGTCTTCGATCCTTGATAACGCTCCATCCAGCCGCGCACCTGCCGCTCCAGATAGCCTTGCGGTTTGCCCAGTTCGCCCAGTCCAAGCGTGGTGTAGTCAAGGCCATGCAGCGCAGCCAAATTGTCGATAAATGATTCGCTGAGTTTCCGTGCCGTCGCCGGCGGCAATGCCAGGCCGTCCGGCAAGTTGCGACGCAGGATGAGCCCACGCACATGCTCCATCACGTAAAACGGCGCACCAAGGACGGAATCGTCCGTGCAGTGCAGCAGCGGCCTCGGCGTGGGATAAGCCGCGTGTAGCTTTAGCAGGACATTGTATTCTCGCCCCATATCATGCGCGGACTTCACCTTGCTGCCGAAGGGCGGACGCCGCAGCACCATTTCTTTTTCGCCCAGCGCAACGGAATACGTGAGGTTCGAGTGTCCGCTGGGAAATTGCTTTACTATCAGCTCGCCGCCAAGATCAGGAAAATGGCTGCGAAGATAAGGCTCAAGCCGGGCAAGGTCCAACTCCTCACCCTGGCGGACTGCCTTGGTGCTGTCCTGCAACTCATCGGCAACGGAGAAATGTTTTGTTGCTTCGGCTGACATCGGCGTCAGTTCCTTGTTTCCTGATTCATCGGTTTCGCTGATTTTAAAGCCTCGCTGGCTCGCAGCAAGTCCATCCCGCTTACCTTACCGATGCGTGAGAAACTCCGGATCGGTAAAGTGCGGAGTAGCATTATATGAGCTTAGGGTAAACCGTCCGGCGGAGAAGAGAAACTCGCTGTAAGAACAATTACGCACCATCCACGCGGCTTTCAGCGTGGCCTCAGTGGAAAGGTCCAACGCCCTCTGCATGGCCACGCCCACCGGTCCGCCGGAGCTGAAAATAGCAATGCGCTGGCCGCGGTCTCCATTCTCAGAGAATTTGGCCAGTCCGCGTTGCACACGCGCGCTGAAATTCCCCCAGGGTTCAATGCCTTCCAGTGGAAGCTTGCCGTCCGCCCATCGCCCAATCACAACCTCAAAAATCTGCTGAAATGTTTTGAACTGCTCCGGCCGCGTCTGCGCATCTTTAAACGCCTGATGCATTCTTTGGATGTCGGAATCGCTTTCGATTAACTCCGGCAGAGTCCGTTCCATCACCGCTTCAGCCTGAAACTCATCGAACTCCGCAAGAATGACCGGCTCAGGCCAGGGAAGACCTGCGCGCTTGTAAGCTTCGCCGGCAATCCGAGCGGTCTCACATTGCCGCACTCGGGGACCTGAGTATACACGGTCAAAGCCAAGCTTCAGCCCTGCCCAATACTCGCCCAGCATGCGGCTTTGCTGCTCGCCTTTGGCGGAAAGCTTGTCGTAATTGCGCTCAAGAAAAGATGCTTGACCGTGTCGTACGAGGAAAAGGCTGCTCATTCAGAATTGAAAGCTTTGAAGTCAGAGAATATCACGCAAGTTGCATCACTGGAAACGCAGCGGAGCATGCTATCTCAAACTTCACTAGGGCTTTTTCTCCTCCGGACTTGCCTGTGTATTTGCCCCAGCCGCCGGTACCATAGCGCTGCCATTCGCTGTGCCGATGAGGCCATTATTCGTGTCGCGTACCGCCAGCCGCAGAAGATATTCTCCTGGTGGAAGGTCAAGTGTCTGGTTGCAGGGAAAGATCGCTCTCATTACCTTCTGGTATTGCTCAGGGGTGAGCGCTGCATTGAATGTGTTGCCTTGCAGTTTTATCGATTCGCCGGTCTTCGAGTAAGCGCGAACACCGCAATCGACCGCCGCATGCTGCAGTCCATCTGGTTTCAACTCGAAGCCAATTGCATGGGCGTCAACTCCAAAGTTGATCTGGATTTTGTTTCCATTCTGGGCTGACGGAGGAAGCACCACGGCCTGGAATGGCAGAGCTGTCGAGATCGGATTGGTGATATCCAAAGCGCTTCCCATATCCATGGCCAGAATTTTAGGGTCTTGCTTAGCGTATTCCTTAGGCTCAGCCGCGTAGAAACCCTGGCGGTAATGCAGCTTAACTCCTGGCCGATTGACCTTAACGGAGATTCTGCGGAAGCGGCCATCCCAATCTTTGTTTTCCGGATAGTAGCCCAAGGTGTAATAGGTTGAGCCGTCTTCCATGCTGTCACGAATGGCCCGATTCAGATCATTGGTGTTATAGAACGCCTTGCCTCCGGTTTGCTCTGCGACTGAATTCATTGTGGAGTGCGAATTCATTGCAGTTTCACTCGCATTGCTGATTTCAGAAGCCTGCGCAGATCCTGTCATCCCATTTCGGACGGCCCCACGCGCGCTGTTGCCCAGATAGTTGCCGTTGTTATCCGTATTGCTTAATGACGAATAAACGTCCCTATTGCCCACCGCGCCCGCATCGATTGGATAGACCGCAACCTGGGCGTTGGCCAGCAGATCGGAAGTATGGTTGATTTCTCCCTGATAAGTTTTGACAATGGGCAACTGCGACGCCGCAACATTGCTGCTGTTACGGCCTGTGGGGTCCGGGTCTGTAGGAATAAGATAGGCAGGAAAAGCTTCAGAAACCCATATCAGGTTTTTGCGACCTGGAAAGCCGGAGAGATTACGGGCAAGAGCACCGAGTTGTTCAATGGTCAGGCGAACGCGTTCATCCATCTGGTTAATGGCTTGCTCTTGTCCAAAGCGAAGGATCTGCTGCATCATCTCCGGCGGCGTGAATTGCATAGCGCTGGGAGGAATATCAAGAGCATTTGAACTCTCGGACCGAGCTCCTACTGCATTAAACTTCGTCTTCTTCACTGCCTCTTTCAGTAATGCAGGGTCCACCGTAAAGTCTTGCAACATGCGAAGTCGGGTTCCCATGGTGTAAACAGCAAGCGGCTGTCCAGCGGGAAGCTTTTCCAGAAATTTGAGCATCTGTTCGCGCGCATATTTCTGGTTCACATTGGATACGTTGATCCCATCCAGCAATAGCACGTTCAAAGCGCTATTGGTCTTGAATCGAGGCATATTGGAAATGCGATTGGCGGGCAGCGTGGCCGGAGTCAATACAGCCGGTTGTCCCTGTGGGCCTTGCTGAAAGTTAAAGACGCGGATCTTTTGCGGCTTGTTTTCTTCCTGCAAAATAAAATCGTCGGCCTTGAGATCGGCAACCGGAACTCCCTTGTGATCAAGCGCGATCACATCCACCACTACAAGCCGTGTCTTTACTTTCAATACCGCGGCAGTGCCTTCCACCTGCTCTGATTGTGGTTGAGCCGGAGTGGGAGCAGCGGCTTGAGACGCGGTGGCAGCTTCTCCGCCGGCAGGCGGTGCGGTCTGTTGCGCCAGTGTTACCGCTGAAAACGCCAGCGTGAAAACAAGAATACAAATAATACTGCCTGAAGAACGGCGCATGAGCGCTTCTCCCTGAGTTAACTGAACTGTGGACTAATATAGCTCACACGGATGGGTTTGGTTCGACGATTTGTATGGCTCTAGGACTTGCTGACCAGAGTTCAGCTTTCCACTCTGCCGGCAAGCACACGACTGTCGCCTACCTGAGTCGGCTACCAAAACGAGCAAGGGACAAGGCTTCTAACGTTTGGTCGCAGGCAGGTGAAATTCAACTCCATTGGCGGCATTGGCCTGCTCTGTTGCTGAAGCGTCAAGATCGGCAATCGGGTATTTATGCGCGCTTTGCTCACTGAAGATCCACAAAGTCTGGCCCGCGATAGCGTAGCTTTTAGCCGAGATGCGATGGCCATCAGTAAACACGAAAATGGTGGCCACTGCTGGTTCCTTAGCAGATAGGTTTGCGCCTGAGCTCGCCCTGTTCCGGTCTTCGTAATAGCGTCTGTTTTCTTCACTGCGCAGATCGGCCACTTCATCGGTGAGCTGCTGCACCTGCGATGCAAGCTCCACGCTGTTGCCATTGTCTGTGTTCACGACAACCGGCTGCTGCACCGGCGGAGGGTAGGCATAGTTATCTCCGTAGTAGCCACCGCCATAGAAGCCGGGATAGTAGGGAGCGAAAGGTGCTCCCACGAAAAGACCGCCGCCAAAAAAGAATGGGGAGCATCCGAATCCGAAGCAGCCATTGACGAACCCAAAGTGATTATGGAAGTGTCGGAACCCGAAAGGCCGGTTTACAAAGACATGGTGGCTGGATACAACAGTCCGCGATGAGAATGTTCGCGCGGGAGCAAAAGATGAAAGGCCGGGAGTCCTCGGACCGAAGGAGCTGAAGCCTGGGCCTGATCTGAATCCTCCTGGAGCCGTGCGAACGCCCGCAGGACCTGCTGAGCGGAAGCCGCCTGACGGAGCCGACCGGATGCCACCGCCTGAGTGAAACGATCCGCCACCGCCGCCGCGACCTGACATTCCGCGCTGCGCATAGAGTGAGGGAGAAATGAGAAGAGCAGCCGTACACAGGACAACAAGCGACGTGAGACGTTTCATAGAGGTATCCCTTACTTCTTATTTTAGCCCTTTGGCACAGTCGCCGACGCAAGTTTTTACCCAATGTTTTCAATCATCTGCTGCGGTTGACGCGCGGAACTATAATCTTCCGCATGAAAAAATCCATATTGTTGCTGGTTGTCATTCTTCTATCCCTCACAGCATTTGCGCAGATAAAAAAGCCTAAAGCTCCCGCTGTAGCGGCCTCCAATGTTTATCCGATACAGGAAGGCTACGTCGATGCCAACGGTGTGCTGATCTATTACCAGACCATTGGGCAGGGAACTCCTTTGATGATCGTGCATGGCGGGCCGGGCGCTTCGCACGACTATTTGATGCCTTACCTGCTTCCGCTGGCGCGCGGCAACAAACTTATCTTTATCGACGAGCGCGGTTCCGGCCGATCAGAGAAGCTGGAAGACGCGACGCAATACACCGTCGAAAACATGGTCGAGGACGTGGAGACCGTCCGCCAGGCGCTGCATCTGGGCAAGATCAGCCTCATGGGACATTCTTACGGTGGCGTGCTGGCGCAGGCGTATGCATTCAAGTATCAGCAGAACCTCACACACCTGATCCTGGGCGGGACGTTTTACAGCACAAGCGAAATGAACAAAGTGCTGGCTGAAGAAAAGCGCAGCATGCCGCCTGAAACGCTGGCAAAACTTGAAGCGCTGGAAAAAGCCGGCCTCTTTAATAAGGGGAAGGACTGGGAAAAGGGACGCTACCCTGACGACTACGCCAAGCTGGCCTGGGGCGATGGCTACTTTCCGTATCTTTATCAGCGGCGTCCTGACCCGAATTACGATCCCGGGGCAGGCAACACGTCGACGGCCTGGGACCTATATCGCGAAATGTGGGGATCGGATGGCGAGTTTATCATCGACGGCAATTTGAAATCAGTCGAATACCTGGACAAGCTTTCCACGATCCATGTGCCCACGCTGCTGATCTGCGGCGACCACGACGAATCGAACCCACGGCTCTCACGCACCATGCATGAAAAAATTGCAAGATCAAAGCTGGCAATCATGCCACAGTCCGGGCATATGGCGTTCGTCGATCAGCCGAATTTGTACATCAAGACGGTGGCGGAGTTCTTGAAAGAGTAGTAAGGACGGTCGCACAAAGCCACGGATGTTTCGAAAGAAGGAGGGGAAGCATGGCGGAGAACAAAACCAAACCGATCAAAATAAGTGTCGCGGCGTTCATTGATGCGATTACAGACAAGGACCGACGCGCAGACGCCAAGGCACTGGTTAAGTTGATGCAGAAAGCATCTGGAGAAAAGCCGAAGATGTGGGGGCCGTCAATCATAGGCTTCGGCAGCCACCACTACGTGTACGACAGCGGGCGCGAAGGCGACATGCCGCTGATTGCTTTTTCGCCACGCAAGTCGGCAATAGTTTTGTACGGATTGAGCAGCGCAGAGGCGCTCCTTCCGAAGCTCGGCAAGCACACCAGAGGCAAGGGGTGCGTTTACATCAAGAAGCTTGCAGACGCGGACCAGAAAGTGTTGGAGACGATGGCCGCCAAGGCCGTCGCGGGGCGGGGTCGATAAATAAGGAGTTTTCAAAAAGGGAAGTAACAGGAGCCAAGGCTTGTACGGTAAAATCGATTCCATGCCCCAATTGACTACCATTGTCCGCGATCCTGACATTCTCAGCGGGGAGCCTGTTTTTCAGGAGACACGGGTTCCATTTAAATCCTTGACCGATTATCTCGAACACGGTCGGAGTTTGAATGAGTTTCTCGAGGACTTTCCCAGCGTGACTCGCGATGCGGCGGTCGCTGCGCTTGAAGAAGCCAGGTCGAGTGGTGGAGATAGCCACAACTGATTAGCGTACAAATGGATCAATGTGAAGACAGACTTCCAGCGTAGATCTCTGTTGGTCGGGTTGCACGCCCATTCTTGATCAGATCGGCAGCCTTTTCCGCAATCATGATTGTCGGTGCATTGGTGTTGCCACCAACTACCGTCGGCATGATCGATGCATCCACAACTCGCAGGCCTTCAACGCCGTGAACGCGCAGCTCCGAATCGACGACTGCCGATGCGTCGTTGCCCATCTTGCACGTTCCGACGGGATGGTAAAGCGTCTCAGTAAACTTGGCGATATGTGCGCGCAAAGCAGCGTCATCTTTGGCTGCGGGGCCAGGATGGAGTTCCGTGCCGCGATAGGCGTCAAAGGCTTTGGTTGCCGCGAGCCTGCGGGAAAGCTTGATGCCTTCCAGCATTACATCCATGTCGCGAGAGTCAGAAAGGTAGTTGGCGCGGATAGCTGGAGCATCCAGCGGATTGCTGGAGCGCAAACGAATGTCGCCCCGGCTGAAAGGATGCAGAAGAGTTGGCCCCATGGTGAAGGCGTGCCCCTTGATCTGTTGGAATCCGTGCTCCACAAAATAGCCGACGCCAAAATGAAATTGCAGGTCGGGTATCTGAGCGCGCGAAGATGTTTTGACAAATGCTCCGGCTTCGGCCACGTTTGAGGTCAATGGCCCGCGCTTGGAAATCATGTATCGCATCAGGTTGGAAAAGCTCTCAGCGCTGGCCAGGCTGATGGGCTTGGTACATTCATATACAGTGGCGCAAGCAGGATGGTCTTGCAGATTCTTTCCAACTCCCGGCAGATCGCACGTGATGGGAACATTGAAGTGGCTCAAATGCTCAGCAGGGCCAATGCCGGAGAGCATGAGCAACTGCGGTGAGCCAATAGCGCCGGCACACAGGATGATTTCGCGCTCAGCCCGCTCCTGCACGCTATTGTTGCCCTGCTGAAAGCTGACGATCGCCGCCCGCTTGCCTTCAAAATAGATTCCGAAAACATGTGTCTCGGTTTTTACCGTCAGGTTTTTGCGTGAGGTCACTGGATGCAGGAAAGCCGCGGCCGTGCTGTGGCGCTGGCCTTTGCTTTGCGTGACCTGATAGAAACCAACACCATCTTGCTGCGCTCCGTTGAAATCAGGATTGCGCTGCAAGCCCACTTCTTCGCCTGCGGCAACAAACGCTTCCGATAGCGGATTGACGGTTCTCAGATCACTCACGCACAGCGGCCCTGATGCGCCGTGATATTCCGATGCCCCACGTTCCTGTTTTTCCGACTTCTTGAAGTAGGGCAGCACGTCCACATAGCCCCAGCCGGGATTGCCCAGGTCGCGCCACTGGTCATAATCAGCGTGGTTGCCGCGAATGTAAATCATGGCATTCATGGAGCTGCTGCCGCCAAGCGTTTTGCCGCGCGGCCAGTACAAGCTGCGATTATTCAGTTGCGCTTCCGGCTCGGTGAAATATGTCCAGTCACACGGGCCTTTAAAGAGCTTGGAGAATGCCAGCGGAATGTGAATCTCTTTCCGGGTATCACGGCAGCCTGCTTCCAGCAGCAGCACTCTCACCTTGGGATCTTCACTTAAGCGGTTGGCCAGAACGCATCCGGCAGACCCGGCGCCAATGATGATGTAGTCATACATTCGCGGAACTCCTGGGAAGGGAAGAACAGGATGAGAGGAATTGTAGCGCACAAAACTATCGCTCACCTCTGAGATTAGCCCGTTGGGACGAGATGCATTGAGTGGGGAACTCTAGCCTTTGATCTCTTTGAATGTCATTTCCTTTGCTTTGCTTCTGGTCTTGCGTTTCCAGGCGGCAAACAGCTCGGCATAAGACTCTTTCAGGTAACTTTTGACGGAAATGTTCAGGCGCTTTGCTGTGGCGTCAATCCATTTGGCTTGGCCTTCAATTTCGCCAAAGTTGCCGATAGGCGTCTCGTCGATCACGACGTGGCCATTCGAGTCAGTCCATTCGCTGCGGAACTTTTCATAGCGGAAGCTGGGGCTGAAGCCTATCGCCTCAATGATCCGGGCCATGGCATCCCCGTTTTCGACCTTCGTCTCGATCTCCCGGCGGGACTTATGCCGGCCGGATTGCCTCCCCCTGCGGTCTTTATAGGTCAGCGTCCAGCGCGGGCCGTATTCGCGGAGCCTGAGCAGGGCCTCTCGTCTGCGAAGTTTGCCGCCGGGCTGGTCGTAAAGGGTGTTCATCTCATGAGTGCGGGGGGTGACTAGCCGGAATCCAGCGGTCTGCAGGCTGGTGGTAAGAGCGCCAATGTTGTCGATTCTGAACTTGATCTCCACTTCGCGATCGGTAGCCATGCCGCCAGTATAAAGAAAAGAGGAGGCAGCAAGCACCACCCAGCGCCTGCGCACTAAAAAGGGGTCGTTACATCCTGAAAATGAGCTTTCTCGCATCTTTAAAAAATAAAAAGTAATTTAATTTTAAGTTCAACAAAATGAGCTACTTACATGGAAAATCAAAGGTCGTGCCCAAACAACAGCTTTCCAGCCCCTGGCATCTTACTTTGGGTGCTGAATTAAGGTAACTGGCCTGACCTTAAGAGCTTACGGCTTCTCCAATTGTTGTAAAAAAGACACGCTGGAAGTTTCAGGAGAACATAAGGCGGTTGCCAGTTGTCCTTCTGATTTCATAGAATTACAAGCGATGTCACAAGGGGAACCCAGATTCTGTATGTCAAGGAGTTTGCATGAACAGAGTACTGTCCATTCTGGCGGCGGCCTGCTGTATGGCTGCCAACGTGGGGGCGGCACCAGTTCCAAACCACCAACAGCCCCAGGTAAAAAATAGCGCCATCCCCATGGCACTCAGGTCGGCCCAGAACCAAACACAGAAGAGTTCAAAGGCTGAACCAAAACCCTATCAGGTTGGAACGGCATCCTGGTATGGCAAGCAATTCCACGGCAAGACCACGGCCAGCGGCGAAGACTTTGATATGTTCGAGTTCACAGCCGCGCATCGGAAGCTCCCTCTGGGGACTTTCGTTAAGGTAACGAACCTGAAAAATGGCAAGTGGATCATTGTTCGGGTCAATGATCGGGGACCGTACGTTGGAAACCGCATTATGGACCTGAGCTACAGCGCCGCCCGGATGCTCAATTTCCGCGATGGCGTTGAGCGTATCCGTATTGACCTGATTCAGCCGGAAAACGTGGCTATGAATCGTGGTTACTAGCGCTCAATAAGCGAAAAATACATATACTAAGGGAGCATGGCTATTCATCCTCCTGTGGTCACGGGTCTGCCCGCATCCTCCGGGATGCGGGAACGCCTTATTGTCGCCTTGGACGTCTCGAGCGCCGGCGAAGCGCAAAAGCTTGTAGCCCGCATTGGTGATGCAGCGGGCATTTACAAAATCGGACTCCAGCTTTTTACCGCCGAAGGCCCGAGCATTGTTCGGGATCTGGTTAGCTCCGGCAGGCGCATATTTCTTGATCTGAAACTCCACGACATTCCTACGACTGTCGCTCTGGCGGTGAAGTCGGCTGCCGGACTTCGTGTTGACATGCTGACAATCCACGCCAGCGGCGGAGCTGCCATGCTGCGTGCGGCCACTGAAGCCGCTGCAGGACGACTTAATCTTCTTGCAGTCACAGTACTGACCAGCCTTAGCGATGAAGACATGCAGGAAATCGGGGTGTCAGGGCGCGTGTCCGACCAGGTTCTGCGCATGGCCTCCTTGGCGCAAAGCGCGGGCTGCCAGGGAATTGTCACTTCGTCGCGCGAAGCTCTGATGGTGAGAAAAGCGCTGGGAGAGGGCTTTGCGATTGTCACGCCGGGTATCCGTCCAGCAGGCGCGGAAACCAATGACCAGCAGAGGATTGCGACTCCAGCCCAGGCCATTAGCAATGGAGTAAGCCACATCGTTGTCGGCAGGCCGATCACGCATGCGCCAGATCCCGCCAAGGCCGCTCAGGCAATAATTTCTGAAATGGAGCAGGCAAAAAACAGCAGGTGACTACGTTCTGGAGTTAGCTCTACAATACATTCCTGGCGAGGTACTCACATGCGTGGCATGATTTTCTTCCTGATGGCTTTATCAATCGCGGTTTCTGCCCAAGATGTTTCATCGTCAGCGCAGAACGCTTCCTCTCCGAACGTTTCCTCGCAGAACGTTTCTTCTCAGAGCAGTGATTCCGCTGTCTTGACGAGCAGCAGCGAGCCATCCTTAAAGCAGATCACAGTACCCGCAGGCACACAGATTTTACTTCACTTGCAGAGTCCCATCGATACCAAGACCGCCAAAGTTGGTGACGGAGTTTACTGCCGGACCAGCTTTCCCATCACCCAGAACAACGTCGCTGTGATCCCGGCAGGAACTTACGTGAAAGGCAAGATCGCCCAGGTAAAGCGCGCAGGAAAAATCAAAGGCAGGGCGGAAATTTTGTTTAACTTCACAACAATGATTTTTCCCAACGGATACACCATCGATCTGCCAGGAGCGCTGGAAAACGCGCCCGGTTCCCGCAATAGCACCGTCACTGACAAAGAGGGCACGGTAAAGGCTGACAGCCAGAAGGGCAAAGACGCTGGCACAGTTGCCAAAACGGGAGCCACAGGCGCGGTCATTGGAGCTGTAGCTTCAGGTGGAAAGGGCGCCGGCATTGGCGGGCTGGCAGGCGCTGCCATTGGTCTTGGGCAGGTGCTGTTCACGCGTGGACAGGATGTGCGTATCGACCAAGAGACTGCCCTGGAAATGGTGCTTGAGCGTCCGCTCACAGTAGACGTAGTGAATGCCGAGCCTGCTCAGGCAGAGAACTCAATTAGGCCTCGGGTGACGAATAATCGTCTTCCAACAGCTAGCAACCCAGCGCCAAAATAGTTCAGACTAGTAGGCATCGCAGGGAATGCTGATAGAGAGAAGCACACCTGCGTTTGTTATCGATCATCCTTGCGCTTCCAATTTTAATAGCCACCCATTTCCCTCTCTACCGATATTGGAAGCCAATTATCCCCTTGCCATCATAGATTCCATTAAATCAGCCACTTAGCTTCTACTGGAAATGGAACTCTGGTTGCACAATACAAATTAAGCTTCGTATGCTGGTATTTCTAGAGACAATTAACAAAAAGTTCGAGTTTGCCTTATATTTCTCTGTCTTGATCTAGATTTTCCGCCGATAAATTGCCATTTCCTTTAGGAGGGAGATGAGATGTTAAAGAAGGTCGCCTTTTCCCCATTGATGCTATCACTGCTTCTTCTGATGTTTGCAGTGAGCGCATTTTCTCAAAACGCAGCCAAGATTGTAGGGACAGTTTCCGATCAAAGCGGTGCCGCAGTGGTTGGCGCTACCGTGACGGTAAAGAATACAGGTCTGGGAGTGGAACGAACTACTCAGACAAATTCCACTGGTTCCTATGAAGTGCCTGCATTGCCGCCAGGCACATACAGTGTACAAGTCCAAATGACTGGTTTTGAAACGCAGGTGGCAAAAAACCTTGTGTTACAGGTAAGCCAAAACTCGGTGCAGAACTTTGGTTTGAAAGTCGCAACAACTTCAGAAGTTGTTACGGTGGAAGCAACGGCGCCGGTAGTCGAAGCGACCACGATGACCGTCGGTCAGACTATCAATCAACGCACAGTGCAGGATATCCCTCTCAATGGCCGTCACTTTGTCGATTTGGCTCTGCTGATTCCGGGCACGGTCACCCCGCCCCAAAACGGGTTCCTGACGGCTCCTCTGCGCGGCCAGGGTTCATTCGCCTTTAATACAGCTGGTAATCGCGAAGATGCCGTCAACTTCATGATCAACGGTATTAATTTGAATGATATGGTGCAGAACCAAGTCACTTTCCAGCCGACGATCAATACAGTGTCGGAATTTAAGGTCGACAACTCCACTTACAGCGCTGAGTACGGCCGCAATGCTGGAGCGATCGTGAATATTGCCACCCGTTCCGGCACGGAGCAGTTTCACGGCGAGGTCTATGATTATCTGCGCAACAGTTTTTTTGATGCGCGCAATGCCTTCAATCCCGTGGTGGATAACGCGGGCAATCCGTTGGCGCAGTCTCCCTTCAAGCGCAACCAGTTCGGCGGCGACTTCGGCGGTCCCATCGTGAAAGGGAAGACGTATTTTTTCCTGAGCTATGAAGGGCTGCGCCATCGCCAGGGCCTAACCACCACCAGCACCGTCTGGACGGATGCCCAGCGGGCCGATATTCTTGCGGGCGGCAATCCCATTGCGGCTTCCATCCTGAATCTGGTTCCGCATGCCAACTCCGGCAGCAATTTTGTAGGATCGGCCACGGCGCCGGTAAATATCGACCAGGGAACTGCAGATATCCGGCACGTGTTTAATGATCGCGACACATTGCATGGATACTATGTGTATCAGAATGATTTTCGCGGCGAACCAACGCAGGGCGCGAATATTCCCGGTTTCGGCGATACTCGCGCGGGTCACAGACAGGTATTGACTGTCAATGAGACGCATGTCTTCAATCCATCGCTCGTCAATGAAGCCCGCCTTGGCGCCAACCGTATTCTGATCACCTTTGTTCCGCAAAATGCCACTGATCCCAGCACTCTCGGGCTTGCGGGTCTGCTTGGTCCGAACCAGCAATTCCTGCCCACCATCGCTTTTGGCGATATCGGACTGACCTTCGGGGATGAGCGCCAATTTCCGCAGGGCCGCGGTGACACCACTTTCGTGGCGGCTGATACCATCAGCTATGTTCACGGCCGGCACTCTTTCAAGTTTGGAACCGAGTTCCGCGATTTCCGCAACGACAATTTCAACAACGATCCGGGACAGCTTGTCTTTAATTGCTCGCTCAATCTGCCCGCCCCCACCACCACTTGCCCCGGCGCCACCCCAGCCGCCAGAAACACCTTCGCTCAGGGAATTGTCAGCACCGCAGCCCGCACCCTTGGCAACGTTGCTAACCGCATCAATCAGAACGCGCTTGATTTCTTCGGCCAGGATTCACTCAAGCTCACTTCTTACCTGACCGTTGAACTGGGACTTCGTTTCACCTGGAACGCAACGCCCACCGAAGCACAGGATCGCTTCAACGTCCTGAGCCTGGCCCCAGGCGCGGGAAGCACCATCGTCGGCGTTTCTCAGCCTTACGGCCAGAACAATCACTTCCAGCCGCGCCTGGGCTTTGCCTGGGACCTCTTCCACAACGGCAACACTATTCTGCGCGGCGGCTACGCCTACCAGGTGGACCAGCCGATTACGGGAATCGTTACCGGATTGACCTCTAACCCATTGCTGGCGTTGCCGATCAGCGTCGGCGCCAAGACGGCATTTGGAAGCTTGGGCGCAAACTTTGATCCCAGCAAAGCCGCCAATATCTCTCCATTGGTTGTGAATCCGGATTTCCAGAATGCTGATGTGCAGTCCTGGAACCTGAATATCCAGCAGCAAGTCGGACGCAATACCGGCTTCATGATCGGATATTTCGGGACCAAGGGAACGCACCTGGAAATTGATCGCAACATCAACCAGTTTGGAACGCTGGGTGTGGCGAGTACGCGACCCTTCCTATCGATTTCCACCGCCAGCCCGATCCTGCCCAGCACCGCAACCCACGTTGTGACGCTGGCCAACAGCATCACTGAGCGTGACAGCAATTCCAACTCCAGCTACAACGCTCTGTGGGTCACCGCCAACCAGCATGTGACGCATGGGCTGCAGTTCAACGCTTCCTATACCTGGTCACACTCCATTGATGAGGCGTCGCGCACCAACAATGGTATCGTTGTCCAGGACAGCACCAACATCTTCTCCAGCCGCGGCAACTCCGACTTCGATGCCCGCCATCGCTTTGTCGCGAACGCGATCTATGACTTGCCCTTCACGGGGAACCGCGTAGTAAGCGGCTGGTCTGTGGCGCCGATCGTGAGCTTCCAGAGTGGTAATCCTTTCAACATTATCGTGAACAACACAGCCATTACAGGCTCCGGCGGCCTGCGCCCGAACCTGAACGGGACGCCAATCATTACCGGGAGCGCGCTATCTATTACGGGATGGTTTGCCAATCCCAGCGTCTTTGGCGCCCCGGGTAACGCCTTTGGCAACGTCGGGCGCAATTCGTTCGTTGGACCGGGGTTTGAGGATGTTGATCTGGCTCTGATCAAGAACACGAAAATCTCGGAGCGATTCAATCTCCAGCTCCGTGCCGATGCTTTTGATCTACTCAACCACCCCAACTACGGACAGCCTAACGGAACAGTCGGGGCGAACCTGGGCAAGATCACCTCAACCCGTTTCCCAACCGGCGACTCCGGATCATCACGGCAGCTGCAGTTGGCAATGAAGCTAAAGTTCTAGCTTCGTCGAGAACAACCAAGCGCACCGGTTTTCGCCGGTGCGCTTTTTATTTGGTGCCGCGTTCTGTTGAACTCTCGAAGCGACAAAGTCGACCAAGCCGCTTACGTCAAATACTGGAACAGTTGATTAAGGAGCAGGTCCTTCCTCCTTCGGCAAGCTCAGGGTCAGGATTTCGGCAGCAGACGTTCACACGCTTGCTCAACACCTCAAGTTTGAAGCGCAGGGATAGAGGCCGATGGTGTGAGCGGCGAGGCCGACTTGCGTGCCGAGCCGCCTGCATCAGGGCGCAGCAGAAACTTTCCGAATTGCGAGACTGCATAGCGGTTTGGAGCGAAGCGACATAAAATAAGGAAGCGACAATAAAAAAGCCCCCACATTTCTGCGGGGGCGAATTGCTGGAGCTAGCAGCTTGTCAAATTACATTCCTGGATAGCCGCCGCCGTGCTCGCCGCCGCCCGCCGGAGCTTTCTTGTCTTCCGGAACGTCGGAGACCAGAGCTTCAGTGGTCAGCATCAGAGCAGCGATGGAAGCCGCGTTCTGCAGCGCGGTGCGGGTCACCTTGGTAGGATCGATCACGCCGGCTTTAACCAGATCCTCAAACTTGTCGCTTTGAGCGTTGTAACCGTAGTTGTTGTCCTTGGAATCGCGGATCTTGCCCACAACGATTGCACCTTCTTCGCCGGAGTTGGCGACGATCTGGCGCAAAGGCTCTTCCAGCGCGCGCCTTACGATTTCCGCTCCGGTTTCCTCATCGTCATTCTTGAACTTGAGTTCATCCAGTGCAGCCTGGCAACGGACCAGGGCGACGCCACCGCCGGGGACAATGCCTTCTTCCACGGCTGCGCGGGTCGCGTGCATTGCGTCTTCCACGCGGGCTTTCTTTTCCTTCATTTCGGTTTCAGTCGCGGCGCCTACTTTGATTACGGCAACGCCGCCTACCAGTTTCGCTAACCGCTCCTGCAGCTTCTCGCGGTCATAGTCGCTGGTCGCTTTTTCCGATTGCGCACGGATCTCGCGCACGCGGCCTTCGATCTCAGTGCCTTTGCCTTTGCCTTCCACGATCGTGCAGTTGTCCTTGTCGACGGTGATTTTCTTGGCGCGGCCCAGGTCGGTCAATTCGATGCTTTCCATCTTAATGCCGAGATCTTCCGTGATGGCTTTTCCGCCGGTCAGGATTGCGATGTCCTGCAGCATGGCCTTGCGGCGATCGCCGAAGCCAGGCGCCTTTACAGCGCAAACCTGCAGCGTGCCACGCAGTTTGTTCACCACCAGGGTTGCCAGCGCTTCGCCGTCAACGTCTTCTGCAATGATGAGCAGCGGACGGCCGGCTTTAGCCACCTGTTCCAGAATCGGGAGCAGGTCCTTCATGGTGCTGATTTTCTTTTCATTGATGAGGATGAGCGCGTCGTCAAGGGTGGCTTCCATGCGCTCGGGGTCGGTCACAAAGTAGGGTGAGAGATAGCCGCGATCAAACTGCATGCCTTCTACCACTTCCAGGCTGGTTTCCATGGTGCGCGACTCTTCCACCGTGATCACGCCGTCTTTGCCGACTTTCTTCATGGCTTCGGCAATAATGCGGCCAATCGTCTCATCGTTATTGGCAGAGATGGTGCCCACCTGGGCAATCATGTCGCCGCTGACGGGCTTGGAAAGGGAATCCAAAAAGCCCTTGCTGCGCTCGCCGTCTTTGTTCAGCGTGCCGCAAATTGTGTTTACCGCGCGCTCAATGCCACGCTTCAGGGCCATCGGGTTTGCTCCGGCGGCAACAGTCTTTACGCCGTCACGATAGATGGCCTGGGCCAGAACGGTTGCTGTAGTGGTGCCGTCTCCGGCTACGTCGCTGGTCTTGCTGGCCACTTCACGCACCATCTGTGCGCCCATGTTTTCCAGGTTGTCGCCCAGTTCAATTTCCTTGGCCACGGTCACGCCGTCCTTGGTGATGACGGGGGAACCGAACTTTTTGTTGATGACCACATTGCGGCCGCGTGGACCCAGGGTCACTTTTACTGCGTCTGCCAGTACATTCACTCCGCGCAGGATCGCCTGGCGGGATTCTTCACCGTGCACAATAATTTTTGGCATTGTTGCAATCTCCTATCAAGATTCTTTCCGCTTTTGCGGTAAATTGTTTTCAAAAACTTGGTTGGGCTGCCAAGCAATTAGCAGTTGGCAATTAGCAAACCTTGCTGGCTATTTACTATTTGCTAATTGCTTCTTATCGTCTCGCTGCGCCGGCCTTTTCTGGCTTTTCTGCGCTCTTGCCGGATCCGCTCAGGATTCCAAGGATCTCGTCTTCCTTCATGATCAGCAGCTCTTCGCCGTCAATCTTGATTTCCGATCCGGAATACTTGCCGAACAGAACGCGGTCGCCTTCTTTTACTGCCAGCGGAACGGTCTGGCCCTTTTCAAACTTGCCGGTTCCAGCGGCGATAACAATGCCTTCCTGGGGTTTCTCTTTTGCCGTGTCGGGGATGATGATGCCTCCACGGATCGTCTCTGTTTCCTGAATCCGGCGGATGACAACGCGGTCATGTAGCGGGGTCAACTTCTGTGCCATGCGAAATTCTCCTTTCAAAATGTTCTTGAAATATTTGGGTTTTACTTTGGTTTTGATTGCGGCCGATGGGAGATTTGCTAGCACTCATTCCCATCGAGTGCTAATTATGAGGGAAAGACAGTAGATTGTCAATGCAAAAAGTTGAGTGACTTGCGCTCAAGTTGGATTGCAGCAGGAAAAATCGAATGTAGAGACGTAGATTGCTACGTCTCTACAATACAGAGGCAATGAGGTCGAGGAAACGCACCTAAATCGTTGGAAATAGGTGATTTTACGCCCTTGCCGGATCCTTCTTCTCCACGTTCACGCCCAGCTCGTCAAAGGCTTTTTGCGCCTTTTGGGGATCAAATTTGCCGTCCCTTGCCAGCCGGGAAAGCGCCGCCGTGGCGATTGATTCCGCATTATTTTCGAAGTGACGACGCAGGTGCTCACGGTTATCGCTGCGCCCAAAGCCGTCCGTGCCAAGCGCGACAAGCCGGGTGCCAAGCCAGGGAGCAAGCTGGTCCGGGACTACCTTCATGTAGTCGGAGGCGGCGATGATCGGGCCATCGGTCTTGTCCAAGACGGAAAGCAAGTATGGCTGCTTAGACCTCTCCGCCGGATGCAGCCGGTTCCAGCGGTCACAAGCCAGAGCCTCACGACGCAGTTCGTTGTAGCTGGTTACGCTCCAAACATCGGCCTGAACGCCGTATTTTTCCGCCAAGATCGATTGCGCCTTCAAAGCTTCGTTCAAGATTGGGCCGCTGCCAAAGAGCTGTACCGTGGCTTTCTTGCCTTCCGCCGCTTTGAATTTGTAAATGCCCTTGATGATGCCTTCCTCGCAGCCGACAGGCATTTCAGGCATTGCGTAATCTTCGTTGTAAAGCATGATGTAGTAAAAACGGTCTTCGCCTTCCTGGTACATGCGGCGGATTCCGTCCTGAACGATGACGGCCGTTTCGTATACATAAGCCGGATCGTAAGTCGCGCAGGTGGGTACCGTGGAAGAAACCACAATGCTGTGGCCGTCCTGGTGTTGCAGGCCTTCACCGGCCAACGTGGTGCGGCCGCCCGTTCCACCCATCAAAAAGCCTTTACCCCGCGCATCGGCAAATGCCCAGATCAGGTCTCCCACGCGCTGGAAGCCGAACATGGAGTAATAGGTAAAGAACGGGATCATGGGAATGCGATAGTTGGAATACGCGGTGCCCGCCGCGGTCATCGATGCCATCGATCCTGCTTCGGTGATTCCTTCCTCCAATATCTGCCCGTCTTTGGCCTCGCGATAATAAAGCAGCATGTCGACATCGTGCGGTTTGTAAAGCTGGCCCTGGCTCGCGTAAATGCCAACCTGCCGGATGATTGATTCCATGCCGAACGTACGGGCTTCGTCAGGAATAATCGGGACTACAAGCTTGCCGACTTTCGGGTCTTTCATCAGGTTGCGCAGCATGCTCACAAAGCCCATCGTCGTCGAAACGGCGCGGCCTTTTGAGCCTTCCAGTGATTCCTTGAAGACCTCAAGCGAAGGCGACTCAAAGCCGCGTACAGCTTTACGGGCATCGCGCTTGGGCACATATCCGCCAAGTGCTTTGCGGCGTTCCTGCAAGTACTGAATTTCTGGACTATCGTCCGGCGGACGATATGGCGCGCCTTCCTTGGCTGCCTTGTCCGGGATTGGAATCTCAAAGCGCGACCTGAAAGCCGTGAGCGCTTCATCCGTCATCTTCTTTTCCTGGTGCGTGGCGTTGCGCGCCTGCGCTGAACCCAGGCCATAGCCCTTGATGGTCTTAGCCAGGATCACCGTCGGACCGCCCTTATGCTCAACGGCTCGCTTGTAAGCGTTGTAAACCTTCTGTGGATCAAGGCCGCCACGCTGCAGGCGGAAGATTTCATCATCGGTCCAGTCCGCGACGAGTGCCGCCGTCTCAGGATACTTGCCGAAAAATTCTTTGCGCACATACGCGCCGTCTTTAGCCTTGAATGTCTGGTATTCGCCATCCACGCACTCTTCCATGCGCTTGAGCAGCATGCCAGAGTGGTCGCGCGCCAGCAGGTCGTCCCAGCCGGAACCCCATATCACTTTGATTACGTTCCAGCCGGTACCGCGGAAAGCCGCTTCCAGCTCATTGATGATCTTTCCGTTGCCGCGCACTGGGCCGTCAAGCCGCTGCAAATTGCAATTTATGACAAAGATCAGATTGTCCAGCTTTTCACGGGATGCCAGCGTAAGCTGCGAGCCCAGAACCTCAGGTTCGTCCGTCTCGCCGTCGCCGATAAATGCCCACACTTTGCGTGCCGTTGGCTTGATCAGCCCACGATTCTCCAGGTAACGCATGAATCGCGCCTGGTAAATGGCATTCAGCGGGCCCAGACCCATGGAAACCGTTGGGAAGCGCCAGAAGTCCGGCATGAGCCACGGGTGCGGGTATGAGGATAACCCAGGCTTGTCGCGCAATTCATGGCGATAATTCTCAACCTGCTCCTGGCTGATGCGGCCTTCCAGGTAGGCGCGTGCGTACACGCCGGGCGATGCGTGACCCTGGAAATAAACGAAATCGCCAGGCTCGTCGCCATGGTTGGCGTAGAAGAAATGGTTGTAGCCAACCTCCAGCAGCGTGGCCAGTGAGGAATACGTAGAAATGTGTCCGCCAATGCCGGGATCTTTTTTATTCTGCCGATGCACCATCGCCATGGCATTCCAGCGGATCAGGCTCTTGATGCGGCGCTCCATCGCGCGGTCGCCGGGGTAGGGATGCTCTTCCGCTACCGGAATTGTGTTGACGTAAGGCGTATTTAAATGCACTGGGACGTCCACGCCGGACTGTTGGGCGCGACGGGTCAGGGCATCCAGCAGGCGTGTACCCTGGCCAGGGCCTTCCTGGTCAATGACTTCGTCAAAAGCTTCAATCCACTCTAGGATTTCCTCGTGGTCAGGTTCAATGGCTGCGGCAGGTTTGGCATTCATCTCTATAGTATATAAGTATGATGCGAACCACGCGCAATTTCCACTAATGGAACGCAGGAAACGTTGGTGAAACGAAAGTTTACCGTGCTGAAGCTGCTGCCGGAAGGCGTGAGTACACGTTATCGAACTGGCTTTCAATCTCTGCTGGATTGGCGAGAGAAGTGGCTGCCTCGCTCAGTTGCCGGTTGAATCCTTCTATGATCGATTGCGACCATTCTTCCGACCATAAATTTCTGCGCCGCAAATACTGTTCCATGAATGAAATTGGATCTTGCGCGAGGTACTGTGCGGAACTTTGCTCAGCTTCATTTTTCGCTGACGTGCTGCTGCGCGCAGTGAGACATTCAATTACTGCCGGACCGTGGCCTTCTCTCGCGCGCCGGATGGCTTCCTGCGCTACCCGAAATACTCCAACAACATCGCAGCCATCGACAGGGATTCGCGGATAAAACGCTGGATCAGCTCCGATGTAGGGGCCTGACGCAATCTGGTTGGGCAATTCCAGCGGAGAATCTAGGCTGCTTTCAACCAGGCACACCAGCGGCAGCTTCTGCGTAGCGGCCATGGCCATTGCCGCAGAATCAAAAGTAAGCGTCTCTGGATTGTGCGTACAAAACATCAGCGTTACCGCGCCTTTGCCTTTCATCTCCGCAGCCAGTGACAAAATAGTTTGCATGCTGAGAGCTGCCGCGCGGTTGCCATCGTGCTTTGATGCAACAGCTTCGCCCGAGCCATTGCTTTGGTGTTCGCTGTTCCGCGCAAGAATGGAATGCAGCGGCGTTCCTTTGATCAGGCTGGCAACAAAGCTGCTGTGTTCCATGGCAACGCAGTCTTTGGAAAGGAGATGCGCGCCAGCGCCGACCATCGCTGCCTCAAAGCCGTGAACGGAATTGCCGCTCCTGGTTCCTGTGTGATCGCTTTGCATCCGCTGGGCCAGCATGCGGCATTTCACCATGGTGGCATACAGTTCCTTCAGTTTTTCAGCATTCAATACCGGTAGGATTTCCGGCTCCTTCTTTTGCTTTTTCACGGGAGTCTTGTGTGCGGACGTAGACTTTCCCTTAAGGCGTTTGCCCTTTTTCTTTTTGGTGGTGGCGGATTTATTTTTCTTTTTGCGCGGCATGAGCGAGACCATTCTACCGCATGAGAACTCTTCGTTTCGCTGAGGTGTTTTTCTTATGAGCGCAGCGCAAATTTGTTTCCACTAATTGCTGCCGCTTTTCAACAGTTCAGTGAAAAACAATGTGGAAAACCAATGTGAACAATTGAAGCGATGCAGCAAACCTGCGTGTTTTCACGCTTTGCACTGGAGAAGGTGCGAGTGTTAACAATCGATGAATTTCTCGCGAGCTCAATGAAAAGTTTCTTCAGCAGCCGTTGCCTTCAAAAATTTACTTGCATTTTTCTTTTGCTGAAAGCTATGATCGTTCGCCCTTAAAGCTAAATTCATCTCTTCAAATCTCGGCAGCCGAAATTCTTCTGCCCGTCACTGATTTTTGAATGCGCTCTGGTCGATTCTGGCCTCTTGTTGAAACTCCAACATACAATTGACTCCATGAAAGTGCGCATTGACAAGCTGTTGGTGGAGCGCGGCCTTGTTCCTTCGCGTGAACGCGCACAGGCCATGGTGCTTTCCGGGCGCGTGCTTGTCAACGAACAAAAAATTGAGAAAGCTGGCGCCAGCGTTGATCCTGAAGCCGCTATCAGGTTGCTGGGCGATGACCTGAAGTATGTTGGCCGCGGCGGACTAAAGCTTGAAGCAGCGTTGCGCGATTGGAAGATTGATCTTACCGGCCGCACCTGCATGGATGTGGGCGCATCCACCGGCGGATTTACTGACTGCATGCTGCAGCACGGCGCTGCTGAGGTGATTGCCGTGGATACAGGCTATGGCCAGATCCATGCGCGGCTGCGTTCTGACGCGCGTGTGAAGCTGCTGGAGAAGACCAACGCTCGTTATCTCTCTCAGCAGGATATAGAGTGCGTCGGTGCTAGCGCGGCCATCAGCTTCATCGCCATCGACGTTTCCTTTATCTCTGTTACACTCGTTCTCCCTGCGGTGCTGGAGTCCACCTTCGCGACGGCGGCATCGTCACACCGCGAGGCTGTCATCTTAATCAAGCCGCAATTCGAGGTTGGGCGCGAGCGGGTTGGCAAAGGCGGCATCGTGAAAGACGAAGCAGCCCAGCAGGACGCGGTACAGAAAGTCCGGCAAAAAGTGGAAGAGCTGGGCGGCAAGAACATAGAATTAATGGAATCTCCCATCCTGGGCATGGAAGGGAACCGGGAATTTCTGTTGCACACAGATTTCTAATGAATAAAGCCTTCTGATGAATAAAGCGTGCTAATGAAGAAAGCATCCATCATTTCCAAGCAGGGCAAGCCGGAGCTGGGCAAGGTAGTTGTCCAGGTATCGGAGTGGCTTCGCGCGCACGGCTATGCGATCACCGCTGACGCTGCCACGCGTGAGTTTTGTCCTGACTGTGAACCCGCAGAGCGCGAAGACCTGGCGCGCGTTGCCCCTGATTTTGTGATCGTCCTGGGAGGCGATGGCACGTTGCTTTCAACGGCGCGTTGTGTGGCACAAGCAGATATTCCCATCCTCGGCGTTAACCTGGGGTCGCTGGGCTTCCTCACGGAGATTCGACGAGAAGAAATTGAACAGGCACTCGCGGAAATAGATGCGGCACGCTCTTATGAATTAAGCCTGCGCCCAATGCTGCACTGCCAGGTTTTGCGACAAGGCAAATGCGTGGCCACGCATGAGGCGCTCAATGAAGTTGTGATGAACCAGAGCGCGGTGGCCCGCATCACGGATTTTGAAGTACGCGTAAACGGCAACTTCGTGGCAAATTACAAAGCTGACGGATTGATCATCTCAACACCTACGGGATCGACCGCGTATTCACTCGCTGCCGGCGGCCCCATTCTCTCGCCCGAGGTCCTGGCGTTCGTGATTACTCCGGTGGCCTCTCACGCACTCACCAACCGTCCCCTGGTGGTGAAAGATACGGCGATCATCGAAGCCAGAATTCTTGTGACCAGGGAACAGGCGTTTCTGACTGTGGATGGGCAGGTGGGAACTCCGCTGTTGGATGATGACGTGGTCGTCTGCAAGAAGTCAGAATATAACGTAAAACTCTTTAAGTTCGCTGACCGGTCATTCTTTGACGTACTGCGGACCAAGTTGAAATGGGGAGAGCGATAGGGATTGCCAGAAATGCCAAAATTGCCAAAGATTGCCAAAATTGTTTTGTGGCACGCGTTGATCCTTCTGATGGGCAACTTCATGGCTGGCGCCCAGGCAAAGCCTGCGGCCGATCTCATCATAACCAACGCAAAAATCTGGACCGTCGATAAGACGCGCCCTCACGCAGAAGCGCTGGCCGTCCTTGGTGAGCGAATTGTTGCTGTTGGCAGCGCGGCGGACGTGGATACGTGGCATGGCCCCCAGACCAAAGTGCTGGACGCACAAGGCAAGCTCCTGCTTCCCGGCTTCAACGATGCTCATGTCCATTTTGTAGATGGTGGCGATCATCTTTCAGCGGTGCAGTTGAAAGATGCTGCATCACCGGAAGAGTTTGCGCGCAAGATTGCGGATCGCGTGAAAACGACTGCCAAAGGCGAGTGGATTATCGGCGGAGACTGGGACGAACAGAAGTGGTCGCCAGCCAATCTTCCCACCAAGGAGCTTATCGATCCCGCGACCCCGGATACGCCGGTGTGGGTGAATCGATATGACGGACATGAATCGCTGGCGAACTCCGTCACGCTGCGTCTTGCAGGCATTACAGCCAAGACCACTGATCCCGCCGGAGGACAAATCATTCGCGACGAGCAGGGCAATCCCACCGGCGTGCTGAGAGATTCAGCGCAGGAACTAGTAAATAAAGTCATGCCTCCAATGACGCCGGCGCACCGGATGCGTGCGATTCACCAGGCGCTTGATCATGCGGCCTCACTCGGCGTGACCAGCGTGCAGGACATGAATCCGTCTTATGACGACGTGAAGGCTTATTCCGAACTGCAAGAGCAAGGAGCACTCACCGTCCGCATTTATGCCGCGCCAATGGAAACCGGATGGAAGGACCAGGCAAAGCTGGGAATCCGCCGGGCTTTCGGCACAGCATTCCTTCGCATGGGGGCGGTGAAAGGCTACGCCGATGGATCGTTGGGTTCGGAAACCGCATATTTCTTTGACGCCTATACAGACGCGCCAAACTCGCATGGCCTGCTGAGCGATGAGATGCATCCTGTTTCGGCCATGCAGCAGCGGCTTCGCGGCGCGGACGCTGCTGGCCTGCAACTTTGCGTTCATGCCATTGGCGATCGTGCCATTTCTATGACCCTGGATATCTTTGCCCAGATCGAAAAGACGAATGGCAAGCGCGACCGGCGCTGGCGCATCGAGCATTCGCAGCACATGGCAGCCAAGGATTTCGCGCGCTATGCGCGGCTGGGAGTGATCGCCTCTGTTCAGCCTTATCACGCAATCGACGATGGACGCTGGGCGGAAAGTCGAATCGGTCCTGACCGCATCAAGCGCACTTACGCGTTTCGTACGTTCCTTGATAACGGTGTGCGTCTGGCTTTCGGTACGGATTGGTCCGTCGCGCCGTTGAGTCCAATGTGGAGCATCTATGCGGCCGTCACCCGTGCCACGCTCGACGGCAAGAATCCGAACGGCTGGGTGCCTGAACAAAAGCTGAACGTTACAGAAGCCATTGAGGCCTACACTATGGGCTCGGCTTATGCAGAATTTCAGGATAAAGAAAAAGGATCAATCACACCGGGCAAGCTGGCGGATTTCGTTGTCCTCTCCGACGACATCTTCAAGATTCCGCCAGCGGCCATCAAGAACGTGAAAGTGGAAGCGACCTACCTCGGCGGTAAGCTGGTATATGGTGGGCTGGAATAAACCAGATTTGGTAATTGGGTAATCTGGTAATTTTGTAATTGCATTCGGACGACTGGACACCATCAGCAGTGTTCACCAATCTTACCGCGTTCTGAACTGTGAATCTACCGCAGCTTGCAATCGATCGGAGCAGCCTCAAATTACCCGATTACCAAATTACGAATTTGTTTGCGGAAAGGAGAATGGAAGACTGAAGAAGGAATTGGGCAGGCTCTAATCTGCTTGCACCAAAAAATAAGAAGCCCCGAGTTTTGTGGTTGACCCATTCACCTCGCCCAGCGGTTCGCTATAGACCCTTGCCGACCAGCTTTCTCTGCCTTAGTTTCTTGCGAAACCCACAGAGTGCGATCTTTAATCAGCTTGCGCTGAAGCTTGGGCTCCGGGCTTACCGCCAACCGGGTAAATCGGTCAACACCTCGGGGCTTCTATCTTTGCCTTTAAACTTTTCATGTTCTCCTCAACCAGCGGTTCGCTATAGACCCTCACCGACCCTCTCGCAACTTTCAGTTTCTGCTTCTTCCACCTGT
>C688J18823_10000044_pt1 | contig 64900 bp, 61 predicted proteins | sample HopSoiMetagenom1_FD_18823 | JGI IMG/M metagenome (IMG submission 18823)
ATCTGANTCCAACGGCCTTTTAATCGACGTAGGCGCGGAGTCAAAGCGCGGCAGGGGTTTGTAAATTCCGCGTAAAAGCTTTGCCACCCGTGGGAACGATTAGGTTATTTTCCGACCTCGCCTCTTTGGTTCTTCTCTGCGTCTCTGCGCCTCCGCGGTAGGTTTTGTTTCCGACCTTTACGACGTTGGCTCAGAAAGCAGCGCCGTGGAAGAGGGAATCGGGGCGAGAGCTTTGCGCGCGGAAGTAGCGTAAGAAAGCAAATAGCAATCAGCAATCAGCCAAAACCCAAGGCGCTGCTCTTGGCAGCGCCTTTTAAATTCGCTCCGCTTACTCCGCTACCTCTGTGTTTCAAAGGTTTGGTTTTCAGCTTCGTTTTTTCTCAGCTCAGCGGTAAGGTTTTCCTGATCAGTGTTGATCCGTGTAATCAGTGGTAAGAATTAGCTTCCTCGGATGCGTTAAACTTACTTACGCCTCATGGATCCCTCATTGGAAACGTCTTCCGTCCCATCTCCCAGAACGTCTGGCCGCGGCTGCCTGCGGCTGATCATCTTCGGCATTCTGGCCGCCGTGGTGTTCGGCTTTGCCATGACTGCGGTCTTTTCCCCATGGGGCTTTTTCATGGGCGGACGGTTCCACCTGTATCCCCGATGGCAGGGCTGGGGACGCATCCATTCCAGCACCGCCGGCGACTTCATCCTGTTTGTCAGCATTGTTCCGGGTGGGTCTGCGCGACACGGCGGCCCGCAGGTGAAAGGCAATGGCGCTGTTTGCACGCCTCGCGGCGAAAAGTACGACCTGAACGTGAGCGGAGAATTTGAAAACCATTTCGGCCTCGACTTCCAGGGTAGGAAGGTGTGGCTTGGTGCCAGCAACAGTTCGTTCGTGGAACGCCAATTGGGCGAGTACCGCGCGCCCAAGCTCCATTTCTTCGGCAAATGGGACAATCCCAATCTGGTGGGGGACGACCAGGGTTCGCTCTCGCACGCCTTTGAACCCGACGGCTCGCTCTATACCGGCAATTTCAAGAATCGTCCTAACAGCCGCGAAACCGTTCCGGTGACCCTGCGCGAAGGCGTCCGCTCGGACTTTGACGCGGCATGTAAGGCAGCGAAGGTGAGATAAAGCAGGAGAATCCGCAAAATCTTACCGCTGATGAACGCAGATAAAACGCTGATCAGGAAAGCCAACTACAAAGGTCACGAAGGATCACAAAGAAAAGGCGCCGCGTTGCCGCAGCACCTATTAAATGTTCTCTCCGCGTCTCCGCGTCTCCGCGGTGAACCGCTTACGCCTCGCGGATCCCATCCATGAACGCCTTCAATTTCCGTGATCGCGATGGATGCCGCAGTTTGCGCAGCGCCTTGGCTTCTATCTGGCGGATACGTTCGCGGGTGACGGCGAACGACTGTCCCACTTCTTCCAGAGTGTGCTCAGAGCCGTCTTCAAGGCCAAAGCGCATCTTGATGACTTTTTCTTCGCGCGGAGTCAGCGTACGCAGCACCTGCGCGGTCTGATCCTTGAGGTTGACGTTGATCACCGCTTCAGCCGGCGAGACCATGGAGTGATCTTCAATAAAGTCGCCTAGGTGAGAATCTTCCTCTTCACCAATGGGCGTTTCCAGCGAGATGGGCTCCTGCGCGATCTTGAGCACCTTGCGCACTTTGGCCACAGGGATATCCATGCGCTTGGCAATTTCTTCTGATGTTGGCTCGCGGCCGAGTTCCTGTACCAGCTGCCGCGACGTGCGGATCAGCTTGTTGATAGTCTCAATCATGTGTACTGGAATGCGGATGGTGCGGGCCTGATCGGCAATGGCGCGCGTAATGGCCTGGCGAATCCACCACGTGGCATACGTTGAGAATTTGTAGCCGCGGCGATACTCGAATTTGTCCACGGCCTTCATCAGGCCGATGTTGCCTTCCTGAATCAGGTCGAGAAACTGCAGCCCGCGGTTGGTATATTTTTTTGCAATCGAGACCACAAGGCGCAGGTTGGCTTCAATCAGCTCGCGCTTCGCGGCTTCCGCGTCAACGTCGCCCTGGATGATTTCGCGTTGCGTGCGCCGCAGTTCCTGGTAGCTGACGCCGGTGTCGGCCTCAAGCTTTTCCAGATCATTGCGGTGCTGCCGCTGGATGCGCCGGTACTCGCGCTTGGTCTCCTCAATCCGCGTTGCTTCGATTTTTTTTTCCAGATTGTTGATCTGGCGGTCGAGCGAGCGCATGGAATCGACCGTTTTGTTTACGCGGTCAATCAGCCGCTTGCGTTCCGGATTGGTGAACTTCAGCTTGCGGATGCCGCCAGAGACTTGCACGTGGGCGCGTCCCAGGGCCCAGCGCACCTTGCGCGACTCTTTTGGTTTCTTCTTCTGCTTTACCGCTTCAGCTTTTTCTTCAAGCTGCTGGACTTTTTTATAGCTCTTGCCAATGTCGTCAATCTGTCCGACAAAATCTTTCAGGCGCGCCTGCACAATTTCGTCGGTGATCTCTTCTTCGTCGAACGCGACAAGCTCTTTGATGGAGCGCACGCCGCGCTTCAGGTCTTCGCCCAGCGCCAGAATTTCCTTGATCACGATCGGCGAGCGCGAAAGCGCCTTCAACACGCGGAGTTGGCCGCGCTCAATACGCTTTGCAATTTCAACTTCGCCTTCGCGCGTGAGCAGAGGGACCGTGCCCATCTCGCGCAGGTACATGCGCACAGGATCGTTGGTTTTTTCCAGCGCGCCCGGCGTCAGGTCAAGCTCAACATCTTCGCTTTCTTCAATGTCTTCAAACTTCTGCTCAGAGGGCAATCCCTTGCCGCTCTCCAGAACGTCAATGCCCTGGGTGCCAATTGTGGTAAGCAAATCGTCGAGATCGTCCGGCGAATGAACGTCTCCAGGAATGAGGTCATTTACCTGGTCATAGGTCAGGTAGCCTTTTTCCTTGCCTGCATCAATCAACTTTTTTATGTCGTCAAATTTGTCTTCTAGTGCCAAACCACGGACCTCATTTTCATGGCAATACGGGGCTGTACGCTTGAGTCCACTGAAGCATATCGGCAGGCATTTAGGTTTGGAATGCGCGCACGTCCCGAGAGTACTAAGGTTAGCACAAACCCGGTCAACAAGAAAAGGACCTTACCCTGCCACCCGCGCAAAAACAAAGAAGATACCGTAGCCGTTGCCCTGTGAATCGCCTTGAAGATTAGATGCCGCGCACGCTCTAAGGTTTCGTATCCTTTTCATCCGCCCACCGGCCATATTTTGGCTTAGCCAATTAGGATTACAGACCTATAAAACCGAAGCAGCCAAAGCACTTACCCTCCCGACGCCAGCTTTCTATCCAGCTCCAGCTTCTCCTGTTTCAGGCGCAGCAGCGCCGCCACGTCATTTTTGCGCTCCGCTTCCACGATCCCGCGCTTAATCTCGCCTTCACGCTGGCTTATCTGCCGCCGATGCCGCAACGCATTCAGCGCGCCCGCCAGCAGGTCCGCCGTGAGTGGATCATCTTCCCGCATTACGATCTTGGTCAGCCTCTGCCGTTCCGCATCATTCAGTGGCAGTGCCATCACGTCGTCCACGCCTTCGCCGCGCTCCACCGCCAACGCATTTTGCAGAATGGCCTCCAGCAACGCCTCCGTCGTCAGTCCCGTGTGCAGACGTTCTTCTGCCAGCGCATCCACAGCCATGCGCCGCAGCTCCGCTTCTTCTCCGACCATCGACGACGCAGCCCGCACCAGCACTTTTTCCGCCGGCGTCACGTCTAAATCAGGCTGATTTCTCAGACCGCCGGCCGCGCGGCTCACCGCCGCGGCTTTAAATTCCTGCCGTAGCACAGTGGTGTCGATGTTCAGCTTCTGCGCGATGTCATTTGCCAGTTCGTCGCGCACAATCCTGTTTGGCACCCGATGAATATGCGGCAGCAGGAAATTCACCGCATTCTTCTTTCCCTCCGGACTCCGCGTCGGAAACAGCTTCAGCGTCCGCTCCACCAGGTAATCAAAATATTTGGCCGACCCCTTCAGCGCCTTCGCGTATGCCTCCGCGCCGTTCTTGCGGATAAACAAATCCGGGTCGAACCCCGCTTCCAGCCGCAGCACGCGGATATTGAATTCTTCTTCCAGCAGCATGCCCAGTGATTTGTCCGTGGCCGCCGCGCCCGCCGTGTCCGGATCAAAATTTACGACAATATCTTTGCTGAACCTGCCCAGCAGCCGCACTTGCGTTTCAGTAAACGCCGTGCCGGAACTCGCTGCTACATTATGAAAGCCCGCGGAATACACGGCGATGCAATCCATCTGGCCTTCCACAATAATCACGTAGCCCAGCTTGCGGATCGCCTCTTTCGCGCGGTCCAGATTGTAGAGCACGCGCCCCTTGGAATAGATCGGCGTCTCCGGCGAGTTCATATACTTCGGTCCGGACTTCTCATCCTTCGCCAGCGTCCGCCCCGTGAATGCAATGATCTTTCCGTTCTCATTGGCGATCGGGAACATGATGCGGTTGCGGAACTTGGAATACATCGCGGCTGTGGCTGCCCCGCCTGCACTTCCATCCGCGCCTTCCTTCCATGAGAACAATCCCGAGGTCCGCATCATCTCGTCGCTGAAGTCTGCTTTCAGTCGATCTTTCAGTGTGAAGCCTGAATCCGGCGCAAACCCGATCCTGAATGTCCGGATCGTCTCTTCGTTCAACCCGCGACCTGCCAGGTATTCCCGCGCCTGCGCTCCTTCCGGACGCCGAAGCTGTTCCTCAAAGAACTTGCATGCCCGCTCATGCATTTCTATCAGCTTGCCGCGCTTGCCTGCATCTTCAGCTTCACTCTCAGAGCTGTATTGCATCTTGGGCAGCGGAATGCCCATCTTCTCCGCCACCAATTTGATTGCTTCCGGAAAGCTGATTTGCTCTCGCTCCTGCACGAACTTAAAAACATCGCCGGACTTGCCGCAGCCAAAACAATGAAAGAACTGCCGCTCGATATTCACTGAGAATGACGGCGACTTCTCATTGTGAAAAGGGCACAGGCCGTTAAAATTCTTCGCGCCGGCTTTTTTGAGCTGAATGTAGTCGCCAATCACGCGGACAATGTCCGCCTGCTGCCGCACCGTTTCCTTGAAGTCGCTGAGGGTGGTCATGAACGTTTCACATCATTTTGCTTGAAAATTCGAGGAAGGGGAATGCCAGAAGTTTGGTGCAATGGATTGTTGCTCTGCAGCCGCTTAATCCTTTTGCGGTAGATGATTGCACCCAGCACAAAGGCAGCGAGGGCCGTCACCGTGATTGTCACAAGGGGCCAACGGTTGCGCGAAATCCGAACACGACCAGTAATCCATACAAAGACCGCAATAGCAATGAGCAGCAGGTTGAGATAGAGAGCCGGATTCTTGCTGCCTGCTGCTCGAGGTTTGAACACCTCCAACAACATCATCAAGCTACCCCACAGGCCTCCCGATATGAGGACCTCGTGCCATTCGATGATTGTGTCCATAGTTCGCCCTTTCCGGCTGCCAGAATATCGCACAAATTTGCGGTACAAGCTATGTAGGAAGGGGCATGATTGTGTGCTGGATGCTCAGTAGTACGACTGTCTGCGGTGGAGCTGAGTAAGGAGGTGGAGATAATGAGGAATGGGGGGACCTGATGATCGGGTGATCGGAAACCGAAGCGCGGAGAGAAGTGAGGAGTGACTGAATTGGTCCGTATCAGGGCCCGGGCTTCAGCCGGGCCGGAAGGATCGTAGTAGAATTCCGGCTTTAGCCGCTGCGTATGGTAAAGCTCACACGAAAATCCGACCGGCGCAACATCGTCGCGGGTGTGCGGACGTTTTTCGCCGGATGCAAGACCTACATGGACCGGCCATTTTTTCGGGCGCACAACGAAGCCGAGCTTTTTATTGACGTGCTGCGGTCGAATACTCTGGCCGGCAAGTTCAAGGTGCTTGAATTCGTCGTCATGCCAGACCACTTCCATATCCTGGTTATGCTCGACGGGAACACAAGCATCGAACGGGCGATGCAGCTGATCAAGGGCGGGTACTCATTCCGGCGGAACAAAGAGCTCGGGCTGGCAGGAGAGATCTGGCCGCCGGGATACTCCGAAGTGCGGGTTCTGGATCGGAAGAGTTATCTGGCGCATAAGAAGTATATCGATGAGAACCCGGTGAAAGCAGGCTTGGCCAGGAGCGCGGAAGAGTATCCCTATTGCTCGGCCTATTTCCGGAAGAAGAAAAAAGCCAGCGGCTAAAGCCGGGATCTTTAGGCATCTTTCCGGCCCGGCTAAAGCCCGGGCCCTGATACGAACCAATGCTTCGCGAACACTCGCGTTAATCGCCGTTACATAAAAGTTCATAGCTTCTTCCGCTTTGCCTTCGAACATAAGGAAAGGACGAATTCTGAAGTCCACCATTGAGATGATCCTTTGGCGCAGTATAACAATCGAATGTGAAGCTATTATTTACGCGGATGAGCGCATTGACTTCCCACTCCTTTCAGAATTACGCTGGCTCCAGCGCTAAAGGGCGCATCCAGTCCGCGGAAAGGGCCGTGCCCACCTTGAACAAAATTGAGAGTGCGAACTTTCTTTCAGCCTGATTCATTGCGGACCCAACAGGTGTAATCGTGAAAGGAAGGTCGTATGGATCGCAAGCCGCTACCCGCCCGTCCCAGCCTAGAGCAATACAAAAAACAAGCCAAAGATTTATTGAAGGCCTATCGCTCCGCCGATGTGGAGACGATTCGCCGCGTTAAAAGAAGCCATCCACGCTTTGAAAAGCTTGCTGAACCGGGATTTGACATCAGCAAATTTGGATTGGCCGACGCGCAACTGGTGATCGCACGTGAACATGGTCTTGAAAGCTGGCCGAAGTTTGCCAAGCGCATAGAAGTGATCAACAGCGAGATTGCCGCGATGGCGAATCCGGTGGCAGCTTTCATTGAGGCCGCAATATGGCATGGAACGCTGGACGCGGCGGAAGCGATTTTGGCGGCGCATCCGGACATTGCGCGTAACAGTGTGCATGTGGCGGCAATTCTGGGCGATGATGCGGCGGTAAGGCGATTGATTGCCGCTGATCGGCGAAACGTCATAACGAAAGAAGAGCCTTATGGCGGCGATGCGCTGGTATATCTGTGCCTCTCAAAGTATTTGCGGCTGGACAAAACGCGGTCAGCCGGATTTTTACGGGCAGCGACGGCGTTACTCGATGCGGGCGCTGATCCGAATACCGGCTTCTGGAGCAAGGATGAATATCATGAGTTCGAAACGGCTCTGTATGGAGCTGCGGGAGTTGCCCACCACGCAGAACTGACGCGCCTGCTGCTGGAGCGCGGCGCTGATCCAAACGACAACGAAACTTTCTACCACGCGCCAGAGAGCTACGATAACGCCGCGCTGAAAGCGCTGGTGGAAAGCGGCAAGATGCGTCCGGACCTTCTGGCCGGCATGCTCCTGCGCAAAGCCGACGTGCACGACCATGAGGGGATCAAGTATCTGCTGGAGCACGGCGCAGATCCGAATCAGATGACACGTTGGGGCTACACGGCTCTGCATCAGGCGCTGCGGCGCGACAATCATCTGCGCAATATCAAACTGATGCTGGAGCACGGCGCCGATCCGGCGATCAAGACCGTCACCAAGGTAAAGGCGCCATTCACGCCTGATTTCGAGCAGAGATCAAGCTTCGCAATTGGCGCGCACAGAGGCCGCGGAGACGTGCTGAAGGCGATGGAGCAGCGGGGCATCGCCTTGGAGTTCAGCGACGTGGACCGGTTGATCGCCGCCTGCGCACGCAACGACGCAGCGGCTGTCCACGCGATTGCTGAACGCACGCCGCAGCTTGTGCAAGAACTGCTGGCCAAAGGCGGACGCCTGCTGGCTGAGTTTGCCGGCAATGACAATGCCGAAGGCGTGCAACTGCTGCTCGATCTAGGCGTGTCCGTTGACGCGCTGTACGATGGCGATCCTTACTTTGACATTGCCAAAGACAGCACTGCACTGCATGTTGCCGCGTGGAAGGCATGGCCGAAGACAGTGAAGTTGCTTATCGAACGCGGCGCGCCGATCAACGCGGAAGACGCAAAAGGACGCACCGCCCTCATGCTCGCGGTAAAGGCGTGCGTGGATTCTTACTGGATGAACCGGCGCTGGCCAGAATCAACAGACGCTTTGTTGAAGGCAGGAGCATCGATCAGCGGCGTGGATTATCCATCGGGCTATGCAGAAGTAGATGCGCTGCTGCAAGCGCATGCGAACACTTCAGCCGCGAATTCACGCGAGTGAACACGAATCAATTGAAAGCGATTGATAGAGCAGAATAATGCCATCGGACGAATTAATGCGACGTTGCGCGTTCGCTGCTCTTGAGCAGTTCGTTCACGATGGTGACAAGCTCTTCAGGATTGACCGGCTTCTCCAGATACAAATCGGCCAGCGGCTCGGCGGCCTGAAAGGCTTCCGCCACATAGCCTGACACAACCACCACGGGCATGCTGCTGTTATTTTTAGCAGCTTGAACAACGGCGCGGCCGTTGGCATCGCCCAGCCGCCAGTCTGTGACGACGGCGTCATACGTGTTGCTCTGGAGTTTTTCCATGGCGTCGCGGGCCGATGTGGAGGCGGTGACTGTGTGTCCGGCAGATTCAAGGATGGCGCACTTCAAAGTAACAACGTGCGGTTCATCGTCGACGCAAAGGATCCTGGCCATATTGGGAACATCCCTAACGCTGACGCGCTGATGGTCTCGGGCGCGTCTACGGAGAATGATTAGCTGCATAAACAGCAGCTAAGAACTTGGCCCTATTCTCAGGCAGCGGTGACGCTGAAGTCAAATAATCCCTGCATTTCCCTCAGCTTTTAACATTCTTTCGCCCGAACCCTAGTTCCTGTTTCCCGCCGACGGACTGGACTTCCGGCCAGTGCCCCATTTCAGGAATTCTGGCCGAAAATCGCACAGAAAAGCCTGGAACCTACAGCTTATGACCCAGGCTTTAGAACCTCCAGACCAGTCCCACCGACGGCTGGGCCAGATGGGTGAAATTGTCGCTGGCTAAGCCGGGCAGCTGGAAGTCGGGAATCTTATAAAAGTAGCCGCGATATTCAGCGCGGAACGCCAGATATTTGCTGATATCAAAATCAACGCCGCCGCCGTAAACAAATGCCGGCTTGGTCTGGTTATTGCCGCTGCCCTGGCCAACGCCGACAATAAAATTATTCTCGGAATTGGTAGGACGGAAAAACAGCCCGCCGATTCCTGCCAGTCCGTAAGGCCGCACTCTGCTGCTGGACGGCGCGGAGATCACGGCTTCGCCAGTGAGCTGATGAACGTTGGCCTGAATATCGGTCTCGCCAAAAAACGGATCAAAATACTTTTGCGTGTCGCGCGTATAGCCGTAATCGCCCTGTATGGCGAACCACGGGTTCAGGTGATAGCGGTAACCAATCAGAAATCCGCCGCTCTTGGTGGCCTCATGCGGGATATCGATATTGTCGGAAGTCTTCGGCAAATTCGCCGTTCCCTGAACGCTCACTTCCGATCTAAAGTCCTGGGCAAAGCCCGACGCTATAAATAAAAAGATAAATGCAACGAATGCTAGTAGGGATAAGACAGACTTACTCCTCATTGCGTGAAAATTCTCCTTGCTGAATTTGTGTGTACCTTTGAATAAGACGCACACTGGAACCCCGCAGGTTCACGCAAGCAGCGGAACTTAAATATTCTTAACTAAGCCACCTTAATACTCTGTTTATCCCGAGCGTGGCGCATCGACAGCAATGCACTATACCCCTGTCATCCTGAGCGAACTCCGCGGGACAATGACCCTGAGCTTGCGAAGGATCATGCGGACTTAGGAGGAGTCGAAGGCCCCCGGTGCAGCGTCCTATGCCATGCCGCAGCAAGGCGTTCTCTCATGAATCTTTCGGTAGAACTCCCTGAAGCGGCTTGGTTACAAATTCATCCTCGGGATCCTTCGACTACGCGCCTGTCATTAATTCTTCTTCAACCGTTTCAGAGGCGCTCGCTCAGGACGACAGAATAAAGCAGCCCCTATAAAGCTACCGCGATTCTTCGACCTTCATATTCATGGTGTCCGTCACCGGTCCGGCATCGCCGATTTTTTCTGCCACGGATTTTGCCTGCGTAAACAGCAGCAGATAATCCGGGCCGCCGGCCTTTGAGTCCGTACCGGACATGTTGAAGCCGCCAAATGGATGCGCGCCCACCATGGCTCCAGTGCATTTGCGATTGAAATAAAGATTGCCCACATGGAAGTCCGTGCGCGCCTTCTCCAGCTTGTCGCGCGACGTGCTGTACACCGCACCCGTCAGCCCGAACTCAGTGTTATTGGCAATGGCCAGCGCATCTTCAAAATTGCGCGCCTTGATCACGGCCAGCACCGGCCCAAAAATTTCTTCCTGGGAAATGCGCGCCATCGGCGGGATATCGGCAATCACCGTGGGCTGGATAAAGTATCCATCGCCCGCGTCTTTTGCGGGTCCGCCGCCATGAATCAGCCGGCCTTCCTTCTTGCCAATCTCAATGTAATTCAGGATGCTCTGCATTGCTTTCTCGCTCACCACGGGACCCATCGGTTTGTTTTCCGTGGGATCGCCGACCGTGATTTTCGATACGCGATCTTTCAGGCGCTCCAGAAACACGTCATAAACTTTTTCGTCCACAATAGCGCGTGAGCAGGCCGAGCATTTCTGTCCCTGGAAGCCGAAGGCCGCCTGGGCCACGCCTTCCACGGCCGCGTCAAGGTTGGCGTCGGCATCAACAATGATTGAGTCTTTGCCGCCCATCTCCAGGATGGTGCGCTTGATCCACTTCTGTCCCGGCTGCGGCTTGGCCGCGCGCTGGTTAATGTCGAGACCAACTTCCTTGGAGCCGGTGAAGGCAATGAACCGCGTGAGCGGATGCTCCACCAGTCCGGCGCCAAACGTCGAGCCTGATCCCGGACAGAAATTCACCACGCCGTCCGGCATGCCGGCTTCCTGCAGAACTTCAAAAAACTTCGCGGCAATTGCCGGAGAATCATGTGAAGGCTTCATCACCACGGTGTTGCCGGTCACAATCGCGGCCATGGTCATGCCGGCCATAATGGCGCACGGAAAATTCCACGGCGGAATCACCGCGGCCACGCCCAGCGGAATGTAGATCAGCCGGTCAGCTTCGCCCGGCAACTGCGTAGGAGTCTTGGCCTGGGCCAGCCGCAACGCTTCGCGCGCATAGAACTCGGCAAAGTCGATTGTTTCGGCAATGTCGGCATCGGCTTCCGCCCAGTTCTTGCCCACTTCAAAAACCATCCACGCGGCAAACTCAAACTTGCGCTCGCGCAGGATGCCCGCCACCGTGTGAATTAACGATGCGCGCTGTTCAACAGTCACGCGCTTCCACGTCTCAAAGGCCTGCATGGCTGCCTGGATCGCGGGCTCCACGTGCTCGCGTCCCGCGCTCTGGAAGACGCCGACAATTTCACTCGGCTTTGCCGGGTTCACGCTCTTGATCTTCTCCGTGGTCTTGATCAGCTTCTCGCCAATCACCATGTCATATTCGCGTCCCAGCTCCGCGCGGACTTTAACCAGCGCGGCTTTCATCTTGCGGGCATTTTCGGCATTGCCAAAGTCGGTGAGCGGCTCGTTTTTGAACGGAGTGGTGGGTACACGCAGATGGGGTTGAGAGATATCCAGCAGGGTCGCCATAAATGATTTCCTTTTGCGCTCACAGGTGAGAGCGGATGATGTGACAGAACCTTATATTTTACCTCGTTTGGATGACTTAAGCTGCGCGGCGCAAACCGGGGTCCTCGATGAGCCCGCTCTTGGCTCGGCGGGGTGGAAATTCGCCGCGCTTCAACCTGTCATCCTGAATGAGCGGCCGTTTCTGCCGCGAATGAAGGACCTAAATTGGCGAAGCCATCCGATACTGTCCTCCCCTCGTGTGGCACCGGCACTCTTGCCGGTGGCCTTTTCCCTGGTTCTCTTTCCGACCAGTGTCACCGTGTTGATCAGTGGTAAGTCTTTGTTTTTCCGATCACGGGCCTGTCCTCGGTGTTCCGTAGCCTGCCCTGAGCGACCCTGAGCTTGCGAAAGGGGAGTCGAATGGGTGGCCTTTGTGGTTAAATTCCGTCCGTTTCTGGTTAAATTCCGTCCATTTCCGGTTAAATTCAGTCCGTTTTTATCTCCACTTATCAGCGAAATCTGCGGCAAGTCCTTCTTTTTCAATTCCGCGGTCCAACAAATCTGGCCATTTTCACCGACCCCCTCCCCTACCCCCTATGTACACCCATTTCCACCCAAGGTCACCCAATCCACCCAAGAATCGGCAGAGGGTCGCAACCCCAAAATGCAAAAACCCGGCCTCAAGCCGGGTGAAAACTAAACTTGTGGACCACAGCCGCCCTCGGCTGTGGCTTTGTTTCAAAATCTTCTCATGTGGCACAGAGCCTGCCCTGAGCGCGCCGAATGGGCGCCCTCGCCTGCGCCTCCGATGCTCGTGTGGCACAGCCGCCCTCGGCTGTGGCCTTGCTTGGATTCTCTTATCAGACAGTACAAACAAAAGACGAAAATACTTTAGCAATCATTTCTCAATGCTGCAACAAAAATCTGCAGCCCTCTGCCTGATTTCGTTCCGTGCTCCTGTTATTTCGATTGTTTTCTTCTTACCGTAATTCCGCCAAAACTAAACCTGAATGGTTCCTGGCGATACTCTTCCAGATTGAATTGGCTGATTTCGAAGCCAGTGCGGGCAGATTGGCTAAATATCGGAAAGCTGATAGTAAGCGGCGTTCCCGGGCAGATCCGAACACTTGATGCATACGCATCACGTTCCTTCATATAGAGCGTGAATGATTCCACCGGGTTTAAACCGTATTCGGCCGGCCTTTCATCACCATTCAACTGCCAGGCAAACGCCGTTATGTCGACCGGGGTCGGTGGGGCTGAATCCTCTTCATCATCGTGCGAAGGCGGACATGTTGAATCCGCTGACTGCACTTTTATGAGGACTCTCTCAGGCTTTACTAATGGAGAGTGGCACAAAATGGAATTCAAGCTCTTTGCTTCAAGTTGGCATCGGCCAACGCCGGGTATTTCAAATTCTCCTCGGCCAGCCTTGATCTGTCGTGCATCATGATCTTGAAAAATCTCAACCTTTAGAGAAACTGTGGCCTTGAACTGGAGAGATTTCATCTTCTCGAATTCTTTGTAGCTCAACTTAAAGTTCTGCGTCCACCTGTTTTCCCCGGGAAGGAAAAAATTGTAAGCGCTTTGCCATTTTGAATCCCATCGCACCCCTTCCTGGTTTTCAAGATGAAGTCGAGCGGCTTGTACTTGTGCCATGTATCCGGCTGGAGGCCCCAGCGTGACAATGGGAACTGAGATAGTGACGTCCTCATCTTTGTCTGGAGGCGCGGTGGGAGCTGACGGCTTCTGGTTCAATGCTGCGCGAAAAGGCGCGCTGCTTCCCGAAAGGACTGGAGGGTCATTCTCGCCACTTACCAGATATGGTGTGGCAATAAAAAGAACAAGCAATGCAATAGGGGCGGACGCCAGGAACATGCGCGCACGTCCGGTTTTGCGCATCTTGAATTGGACCCCAATCGCCATGATGCAGGCGATAGTCACCAACGCACCTTGCAACCAGTCACTGATGTTCGCATCGGCCGCTGCTGCTTCGGGCATATATGTGTCCAGGGCCAGCATTCCTGCGATAAACAAAATGATTCCCAGCACGCCCAACAATCCCTGCGCTATATTTCTGGTCACCGCTGCCATGGCCAGAATTGGCACAAACGGAATCAATATCAGCATCAACTGCATGTACAAAACGCCTGCCAAATAAGGCAGTGGCATAAAATGCGCCCGCACCAGCAAAAACAGTTGAGCGCAGAACAACGGCAGGTTGATGAAAACCAGAACCATCAAGGCCTTGGCCGCCAGCAGCTTCTTCCATTCATAGGGGCGGGTAATCCAGAACTGGCGGTCGCCAACCAGAGACTCGCTCTGCACCGCGCGAGAAATCAAAAACCACCAGGTGATTGGCAGTGCAATATAAACGACGTCTGGCAAAAAACGGCCAAACCCCAGGTATAGCTCTCCCTGCTTCCATGCATGAATTTCAAGCCATACGTATGCCATCAGCGCCGCCTGGCAAAGCAAAATCTCAATCCAGTGATGCCGCACGTCCTTTTTAAAAATGTTTGCGATCTGGTTCATGCGCCTCCTTCGCCCCGCGCCGGGTCTTGGCGGTGGCCAGAAAAATGGACCGCAATGACATGGGAGTGAACGTCAGATTTCGGTGCTCTCCAAACACCCTTCCAATTTCTGCAGTTGTGCGTTCCTCATTGAAGCTGCTGTCGATGAACTGGACTACTGACGCGGCAGCACTGGCCTGCATCCAGCTTTCCGGCAGGTTTGGTGGCACGGTGGCGGTGGCGTCCAGCGTAAGTTCAACTTCTCGAAAGCGATCAGCCAGCGCCGCCATCTCGTCAGAAAACAACAAAGTTCCTTCTTCAAGATACCCAACATGACTGGCAAAACTTTCTATCTCGCCCAAATCGTGGGACGACACGAGCACCGTCGCTTCTTCGGCCCGCTCCAGCATGCTTTCAATTAGCTCGTCGCGCACCAGCGGATCAAGCCCGCTGAAAGGCTCATCCAACACAATGAGTTTGGGGTGATAGGCCAGCACGCTGGCCAACGCGGCCTTCATCTTCATGCCGCGCGAGAGATGCCGCAGCTTGCGGTCTAGCGGCAATTCAAGTTTTTTCACCAGTTCGTTTTCAAGCTCCCGGTCCCATGTGGGATAAAAGGGACGTAGATAGGCCAGAAAACTGTCCACTCGCATCCACAGAGGCAGCTCCTGGTTTTCTGATACATAACCGATCGCCGCAAACGCTTTTCCCTCAAGCTGCGTTGAATCGGCGCCAAGAATCTGGGCACGGCCACTGGTCGGCTCCAGAATGTTCATCAGGACCTTGATGGCAGTGGTTTTTCCTGCGCCGTTCGGCCCCACCAGCGCATAGATCGCGCCTTGTGGGACTTGCAGGTTCAATCCCTTCAGCGCCTCCACGCGACGAAATTTCTTGACCAGATTTTCGGTTTGAATAACGCTGCTCATCTCCTGCTGCGTCCTCCTCGGTCTGGCTGCACAGATGCGCCGTCTTCGCCGCCTAATCTTTTCCAGTGAGTTGCAATAGATTCCACCATGTCCTTGAGATCAATCCCGAGTTTCTTTGCTTCTACTACCAGTTGTTCAATTTCAGAGCCCAGCAACTGCGTGCGCTCTGCTTTGCTTGCCTCCGGCAGTTCGGCCACCACGGTGCCAATGCCCGGCAGTGTTTCTAACAATCCCGATGCCGCCAGATGCATTACCACCTTATGTGCGGTATTTGGGTTGATCTTAAGTTCCTTGCTGAGGACGCGCACCGAAGGGAAAGGGTCCTTGGGGCGCAGTTGGCCAGAGATGATCGCTTTTTTGGCGGCGTAAACGACTTGCTCATACAGCGATACGCCCGGGCGAAAATGGATTCGGAAAGAGATCATTCACGCGTACTATAACACATAGTACAGCTTGGCTTGTATCGCTTTTTCTGCCCGCTACTTCACTCCCCGTGCTGCGGCCAGCATCTCGTCGGCCTTGGCGCGAATGCGGATGTCTTCAGTGAAGTTCGTCCAGCGCACCGTGCCGGAGGAATCCACCAGGAACTCTGCCGGACGCGCAATGTCACTGCCGTTTTCTCCGCCGGCTTTGTGCAGCAGGTTGTAGCGACGGATGGTTTCAGCCTGGGGATCCGACAGGATAGGAAAGGTATAACCGGCTTTGCCGGCCAGGTTGCGCGAGACTTCCGGCGCGTCCACGCTGATAGCTACAGGACGCACGCCGGCGGCCTCAAACTCTTTCAGGTTTTTTTGGATGCCTCGTAACTCGAGGTTGCAGAATGGTCACCAATAGCCACGATAGAAAACCAGCAAAACGGCCTTGGGCGGCATGGCCGTGCTCAGGCCAACGGGAGTAGCCGAGCTCATGCCGACCGAGGGACTTTGTCCGGAACTGTTGCTTGCGGATGCTGATACTGGCGAGTCGGCTTTGCCGAGCAACTGACCTAGCGAAACTTTGTTGCCGCTGGTATCGGCCAATGTAAAGTCAGGGACTTTCTGTCCTACTTGCGGCGCATTGGTTGCAGCAGGCAGAGCGCGTGAGGTGATCGCCGCAATCGCAACCAGTCCGCAGATGAGCAGCGACAGCACGCCAAGGATCGAACTGGATATTTTGCCGCCATAGACCTGCGACTGGCGGAAGGCGCGCATGACTCCCATGGCGGCGCAGACCAGAGCGGCAATCGCCAAAGCAACGCTCAGCCATGGGATGGCACGCTGTCCGGGAAGTCCCATAAAGAAAGCGGCGTTGGAAAGCATGGCCGCTAGCGCCAGCAGCAAGGCAATCCATGGCGCCCAGTTACGTTGGCGCGGAGTTGGTTGCGGAAGATCAGTCGGTTGCGGCAGAGCAGTTGACTCCGGCATATGGGAAAGAAGTCTAGCAGGATTAGCCGCTGCGATACACTCTTTGCATGCTTGCCCCTTACGCGTTGCGAGCGGAAGAGAGCCGTGGACGGCGCTATCCGGAAGAAGCCCATGCTTACCGCAACGCTTTCCAGCGCGACCGTGACCGCGTGGTGCATTCGCGTGCGTTCCGTCGGCTGGAAAACAAGACGCAGGTTTTTACCGGCAGGCGCTCTGACCATTTTCGCAATCGGCTCACGCACACCATTGAAGTGGCGCAGATTTCCCGCACCATTGCCGCCGAGTTGCAACTGAATGAAGATCTGGTGGAAGCGCTGGCGCTGGTGCATGACGTTGGCCATCCGCCGTTTGGCCATGCCGGTGAGCGCGTTTTGAACATGGCGATGCAGGAATATGGGGACCAGTTTGACCACAACCTGCACGCGCTGCGCACAGTGGAACAGTTTGAGCACCGATATGCGGAGTTTCCCGGGCTGAACCTGACGTTTGAGGTGCGTGAGGGGATCGTGAAGCACTCGCGCGATTACGATGCTGCGACTTTTCCTGAGCTGGCGGAATATTTGCTGGACCAGCGTCCGCCGCTGGAAGCGCAATTGATCGACTTTACCGATGAGATTGCCTACTCAACCGCCGACCTGGACGACGGCGTGGAAGCGAAGATCCTGACGCGTGAACAGGTGCGCGAGAGCGTGCCGCTGTTTGCGCGATTGCATGCGGAAGTGGAGCAGCGCTATCCGGAGGCTGCGGAGAAGCTGCAATTTAATGAGACGCTCAAGCGCGTGCTGGACCGTCTGGTGAGCGACTTGATCACCCACAGCCGCAAGCTCATTGGCGAAGCAGGCGTAAATTCGGTGGAAGCAGTACGGCGGCTTCCACAGCGTCTTATCGCCTTCAGCCCGCAGGTCGACGCAGAACGCAAGCAGATAAAAGAATTTCTTTATCAGAATGTCTATTACAGTCCGGCGCAGCAGCGTGACAAGCAACAAGCCGAGTGGGTGATTGCAGAAATGTTTGCATTCTTTATGAGATTTCCACGCGAGCTGCCCGCAAGTTACCAGCAGAAGTCGCGAAGCGAGCCGCTGCACAAGATCGTCTGCGATTACGTTGCCGGAATGACCGACACCTACATCCTGGAACAGCATCGGCGCTTTTGCGGTGCGAAGAAGAAGGTCCCAGGTCGGAGCGGATGAGAGTCGAACCGGCGCCTCCGACTTTTTGTCCCTCTTGGCCCGGCAGTAGTCCAATTTGCTTCAGCATGCCTGAGACATAAAAAAGATTTTCTTCCACACCTTGTTCGTTGCAGTGCGCTGTCGAGCTACGGGATACTGACGCGCCGGTTCTTATACCGCCACCCAACCAAAAATTCCTTATTTTCAATAAGATACGATGCGACCGTAAAATTCTTCTTGACGGCACATATACTGTTATAGTTAAGTATAACAGTAAACAGCGGCCCAGCCGCCCTGAAGGAGATTCAATATGAAATCGCTTCGCATTACGCTTTTCGTTGCTGTATTGTCGCTTTCCGCCATGGCTCTTGCCCAGGCTGACGCGCATAAGCATTCAGCTGTCCAATCCGACGCACCAAAGTCGGACGCGCAAAAATCTTTCGATCAACTTAAAACCCTCGCCGGCACTTGGCATGCCACATTCACCACCGACCCGCCGATAAAAGAAATGGGCGATGGCAAAATGGGGGATGTGATAATGCGCGTGACCTCCCGCGGTAACGCGCTTGTGCATGAGATGGGCGAGACCGGAAAAGACGATCCCACCAAATATGATCATCCGGTTACCATGTTCTATCTGGATAACGATCGTCTGATCCTCACGCATTATTGTGACGCCGGCAATCGTCCTCGTATGGCGGCCAGGGTTTCGCCGGACGGCAAGACTGTGGAATTTGATTTTCTTGATGTCGCCGGCAATACGCAGTACGGCCACATGCAACACGCAGTATTCACTTTTATCGACGCGAACCACCACACCGAGGACTGGACGTTTCAGTTGAAGGGCGACAAGCTCATGCACGCGCACATGGACTTGCAGCGCGCCACCAAACAGGCGGAAATCTCACAGAAATAACTGGTAACCCTGATGGACCGTGAGTGGAATGACAGTCAGCCGATTTACCGCCAGCTGCGGGACCGCGTCGTCGCGATGATCCTCGACGGAGTCCTGAAAGAGGGCGATCCGCTGCCATCGGTACGCACTGTCGCCGCCGAATATCGCGTCAATCCTCTCACGGTCCTCAAGGGTTATCAGCAACTGGTGGATGATGGACTGGTCGAAACCCGGCGCGGACTCGGTATGTTCATCAATGCCGGTGCGCGCGATCAATTGCTGCAAGGTGAGCGCCAGAAATTTCTTGCCGAAGACTGGCCCCGCATCCACGCAACCATTCAGCGGCTCGGCCTCAACGCGCAGGAACTCCTGAACGGCTCAGCTCCATCATCGGATTCCACGGCGTCCCAATCCCCCGATCCGAATCCTTCCGGCCCAACGCCTGCCGGTTCAAAACTCTCTGACTCAAAAATTTCCGGGTCGAAAATTTCTGGGTCGAAACTCTCTGAAGAGGAGCGCTGAAGCTATGGCCTGCATAGAAGCTCGCGGTCTCCGTAAATCGTTTGGAAAAACCATCGCGCTTGACGGCGTCAATCTGCAAGTAGAAGACGGCCGCATTCTCGGCATCATTGGCCCTAATGGCGCGGGCAAAACCACTGCTCTCAACGCAATTCTTGGCCTCACGCCCTACCAGGGAGAACTGCGTGTACTGGGACGCAACCCGTGGACCGAACGCGACCAGCTGATGCGTGACGTCTGCTTCATCGCCGATGTTGCCGTGCTCCCACGCTGGATTCGCGTCTCTCAGGCGCTCGACTACGTTGCCGGCGTGCATCCACGGTTTGATCGGGCAAAGGCTGAAAGTTTTCTCGCCAAAACCACCATTCGCCACGATAGCAAGGTCAAGCACCTGTCTAAAGGCATGGTCGCGCAGCTGCATCTCGCATTAGTGATGGCCATCGATGCGAAATTGCTCGTGCTTGATGAGCCTACGCTTGGCCTCGACCTTCTGTTTCGCAAGCAGTTCTACGATTCCCTGCTCAATGATTACTTCGACCGCAACCGCACCATTGTTGTGACGACGCATCAGGTGGAAGAACTTCAGCACGTCCTCACCGATCTTATGTTCATGGATCGCGGCCGCGTCGTGCTTGATTGCAGCATGGATGAGATTGAATCGCGCTATGTGGAATTAGAGGTGCATCCGGGGCGAGTGGCGGCGGCCCGTGCTCTCAAGCCGATTCATGAGCGCGAGGTGCTCGGACGCAGCATCCTGCTTTTCGATCGTGCGGATCGCCGGCAACTCGCCGCCCTGGGCGAAGTCCATACCCCGAGCATCGCTGACTTGTTTGTCGCTGTAGTAGGCAATCAGGCCCTTGAGACGAAAGGAGCCACTGTATGAATACTCCGTCCAGTGCCATGAATGGGTCTTCGCAAGGCATCCCGGGCGCGGTCTTCTCCGCCGCCCGGCCGTTTTATTGGTCCGTGCGCCGCGAACTCTGGGAAAACCGCCTGATTTATATTGCGCCGCTTGCAGCCGCTGTCATATTTCTGTTCGGCTTTGTGATCAGCATGTTGAATCTGCGCCATCGTATGCATGGCGTATGGCCGGCCAATACGGCACTACACCCCGATGTGCTCCCAATACCACATGAATTGTCCGGAGCCATGATCATGGGTGTAGCTCTTGTCGTAGGGATCTTTTACTCTCTCGATGCGCTCTATGGGGAGCGTCGTGATCGCAGCATACTGTTCTGGAAGTCCCTGCCGGTTTCCGATCTTACGGCTGTGCTCTCCAAGGCGAGCATTCCGCTTGTATTCATCCCGCTGCTCTCCCTGGTGATCACCATTGCGGCGCAGTTGATTATGCTGCTGCTGGGCAGCGCGGTATTGCTTGGCAGCGGCGCGAATATCTCTTCCCTCTGGACGCAAAATTCCGTCTTCCACGGATCATTGGTGCTTTTTTATCACATCATTACTGTTCATGGTCTTTGGTATGCGCCCATCTATGGGTGGCTGCTGCTGGTCTCTGCCGCCTCACCGCGTGCGCCTTTTGTATGGGCCGTCTTGCCGCCCTTTGTGATCTGCGGAGTTGAGCAGATTGCATTCAAATCTACATACGTTCTTCGCATGCTTGGGGAGCGCTTGATGGGGCCACCGGATCCCGCGATGGCAATGTCGGCAGGCGCGCCTATGGATCCAATGCACCTTATTCCGCACCATTTCTTCAGCCAGCCGGGGCTGTGGATCGGCCTGGCGATAGCTGCGGCTTTCCTGTTTGCGGCGGTCCGGTTGCGCCGCTATCGTGGCCCGATCTGATCGGGTGCAGTCTTGGTCCGTTCATATTGAGGAGAAATGAGTATGAGTACCGGGATAACAAAAGAGCACATCACTCCGGGGTACGCCGATTTTGCGCGGGTTGCTGCGGTTGAAACGTCGCCGCGTCTGATGACCCGGATCACCGGTACGCTTTATCTCATCACCATTCTCACGGGAATATTCTCTGCCGGTTACGTGAATGGCAAGCTGGTGGTCAACGGCGACGCCGCGGCTACGGCGACCAACATACTGGCACACAGAGGTTTGTTTCAGTTGGCTTTCGCGGTCTACCTCGTCGAAATGGCGTGCCAGATCGCCATAACAGCTCTTTTTTATGAATTACTTAAGCCGCCGGCCAGGAGCGTCTCTTTGGTTGCCGCGTTCTTAGGTCTTACCGGTTCCATCATCAAGACTTTTAGCCGCGTCTTTTTTATCGCACCGTTGTTCATTCTGGGAGGTGCGCACTACTTGAGTGTATTCAGCGCGGAACAGTTGCAGGCGCTGGCGCTTCTCTTTCTCAAGGTCAATGACAAAGGCGCTGGTATCGCGCTGGTATTTTTCGGATTCTATGCAATCCTCACGGGCTACCTCATTATCAAGTCCACCTTCCTGCCTCGCATTCTGGGTATGTTATCGGTGCTTGGAGGTTTGGGTTGGCTAACCTTCCTGTATCCGCCGCTCGGCGCCCGTCTTTTTCCCGTCCTCGCAATTTTCGCCATCTTCGGGGCAGCATCGCTCATCTTTTGGCTCCTGGTGAAGGGCGTGAATGAACAACGATGGAAGGAGCAGGAGCTTAAGCAGCGTTTCCAGTAATAATGCCAGCACATGAAGGAAACAAATGGCAATTTACAACGTTCCAGTAAGGGGTTTCAGTGAGGATAGTTTGATTTCCTTCTTCTGATCGAATAAACGATCATGTCGGGTAATGAGACATTAAGACATTATTTTCAGCAAGTCGAGGCTGGGTAGTGTCCTAATTGTGCGTTGATGCCATTGCTCCCGCTGCAACAAAACTCCCGGCATGGATTACACCGCTAGGCTGCAAGGCATTTTCAAACTTGTGGATTTCCCCGCAATAAACGCACGCGATTTCAGCGGTAAAAGGCTTGCCACAATAAGTCAATTGTTTTCCGCACTTTAGACACCGTGACGTATTGGCACATTCTGTGCCGAATTTGCTTGACATATTTTTATAACCATTTATATTTGTGCCATGGAAGCGGAGAGAATATAAATGGAAACCTCCAAGATCAAGATCAAGATAGGGCAGCATGAATTTGAAGCTGAAGGCCCGACTGAAACAGTCCAGAGCCAGTTCCAAGCTTTCAAGGAGTTAATTGCCACCGCCCAAACGCAGATAAATGATACATCTGCCACCCCTCACATACAAGAACAAAACCGCGAAACGCAGCAGCAACAGCGACAGAACGGCGCTTTGCCGTTGGACAGGATCATGCGCATGGAAGGCCGCATTATCTCCCTCACAGCACAAGCTGGTTCGGCAGAGGATTCCGTACTGCTGGTTATGTTGGGCCAGAGAACCTACCGCAACAATGAGACTGTTACGGGCGGCGAAGTCATGGACGGCCTGTTGCAATCCGGCATCCGCATTCCCCGCGTGGATCGCGTGATGGAACGGCTTGCGGATGGTGGACTGATAATTCGGATAGGTTCTAACAGAGCTACCCGTTACCGCTTTACCAATCAGGGCATGGTGAGAGCGCAGGAAATTGCCAAAGCTGTTATTGACAGTGTTGCCTGAGAATTTTTGGAGTAAATACGAAAGCCCCGCTGATACGGGGCTCTCAGAGAGGAAGTTACGACCATGAAAATTACGATCCGCGTGACCGTAGAAGTTATTGTCGAACCACCATAATAATTTGATGCGCTGACTGTGCGCCCCGCTTCCTGCTTGAACAGGTTGCGGGGCTAATCCAAATCGCGGGGTAAGCCACGATTCAGACCCAATCTCATTTTGGGGCTTTTCCCGCAAAAACTCAAGAGGAAAAGCCCCATGACGTGTCACAACTGCCAGATAGACTGCAATCGCTTTGGAAAGCACAGAAACGGTCTTCAACGCTTCCGCTGCTCCCAATGCCGTAAAACCTTCACAGAAGATCGCCAGAAGCCTTTGGACGAAATGCGCATCCCTCTCGATAAGGCAACCATGGTTCTGAAACTTTTGGTCGAGGGTACGAGCGTCCGCAGTATCGAGCGTGTGACTCAGGTTCATAGAGACACTATTCTCCGGCTGCTCATCCTTGCTGGTGAGCGCTGCTCCCGATTGCTCGATGAAAAGATGCGCGGCCTGAAATGCAATTTCATAGAGTGCGACGAAATTTGGACTTTCTGTTTTAAGAAGCAGCGCAGAGTCCGCAAAGCCGATCCCGCTGAATTTGGCGACCAATGGGTTTTTGTTGCGCTTGATGCTGAAACAAAATTGGTTCCTAGTTTCTGCATCGGCAAGCGCTCTGCTGGTACAACAGCGGCCTTCATTGACGATCTTTCACAGCGCATCGAAAACAGGCCGCAAATCACAACAGATGGTTTCCGGTTTTACGTTAACGCTGTTGAGCGTTCCTTTGGCGCGGATGTGGACTTTGCTCAACTTGTGAAACTGTACGGCGATTATGGCCAGCATGACCACGCTGCAAAATACTCCCCAAGCCCAATCATCGAGGTTATATCCAAGGTCAGACAGGGAGAGCCGGATGCAGATCACATCAGTACCAGTTATGTTGAAAGACAGAATCTCACTATGCGGATGCAGATGCGCAGATTCACGCGGTTAACCAATGCGTTCTCTAAGAAGCTGGAAAACCTGAAAGCCGCGATTGCACTGCATTTTGCTTATTACAATTTTTGCCGCGTCCATAAGACGCTGAGAGTTACGCCTTGCATGGAAGCGAAAATAACAGATCATGTTTGGAGCATGGCCGAGCTGATTGCAGCATGTTAAAGAATGCGCTGCCTGCGACTCCGTTCCATCTGCGCTCGTTCGGCTTTTTTCTTCTTTGTGTAATCCTCAGCGAATATCGGCGGTGAATCTATCTTTTTGCCGTTAACCAGATCGAGCGCGGTCATAATCTGAATCTTTCTGTGCTTACCCCAAGGACTCTCATATACTTCAGCTTCTAGCGCCTCGTCCCTCATGTCCTTGGTAATTTTATTCAGAACAACCAGAACTCCAATCTGCGCCTTTTCTCTGGCGACCACTGCTTTCAAGTCGCGAACATGTGCCACAGTGGGGTTACCAGCCTTAACGGACACGATAATCTGTTTTGCTTTTTCTCCAGGTTCGTCGTAAAACCGGATGCGCCCGTCTATACCTCTATCTCTGCCCTTTTTGCCGTCAAATTTTTTCCCGCCTAAGCAGCCTAGTGCCCACCACTGAAATTGATACGGATCATCTTGCGCTAATTTCGCTGCATCTGCGAGCGATGCTGGTTCCCCGATGGCCTTAGGCGGTTCAATCTTACATTCACGGCGTAACCTGTCTTTGACCACAGCGATTGCGATTGCTGTAACATCAATCCCAATCCAGCCACGTTTATTCTGCTGCGCTGCGACTATAGCCGTTCCACAGCCGCAAAATGGATCTAAGACCAAACCGTTCTCTGGACAACTCGTTTTAACAACCCTTTCCAGCAAGCCAATTGGCTTTTGAGTTTTATATCCGACTCGTTCAGGGTCGGTCGGGCCTAGCCATTTCACATCAGCATCAATGCCTTTGTTCGCATCAAAGACTGTTCCTTCCGTGTATGGCTGGTACGCCCAAATATCCTGCACTGTAGCTTCAACATCATCGAGATAGCGGACTGGATTGGGCCATGCATTTCCTTCGGTAATTTCAATGAGTCCAGCCTCATAAAGGACGTCCATTTTTTCCAGCACGCCTAGCTCTTTAAACTCCTCTGGCATCTGTTCCGAAAGAAAACCGGGAACAGCCCAATGCCGATTCTTGGCTGTGGGATTGAAGCCGCGCCATGACCTGCCTGATTCTCCGTTAGACTTTCCTGCACCCGTAAGAATGTTCCCACCGCTGATAAATTTAAGTTTCCCCGTCTCATCTTTTCGATAGCGTTTTTCTACATGGCCCTTCATGTAGGGCTGAGGCAATGGCTTAAAATAATATTCGTCCGTTTTTGAGTAAAAGAGCAGCGTATCGTGAATGCCACCAAACCGCCGTGGATTGCTGTGCGCTCCAGTCCTGCGCCAAACAATTTCATTTCTAAATTGGGCTGGGCCAAAAACAGAATCCAGCACCATTTTCAAATAGTGGCTTGCAGACGGATCGCAGTGCAAATAGAGACTGCCAGTACTCTTTAGCTTTGTGCGCAACTCTGAAAGACGCGGGGCCATATTAACCAGATAGGCCATCATGTCGCTACGTCCCAGACAGGACATAAGCGCTTCCAATGTGGTTGCTACTTTTTCAGGACCAAAATTTACTGTTTCCTCGTATAGCTCTTGCGCTTTCTTATCGTAATGCCAAGTATCTTGAAAAGACCGCATCTGCGACTCAGAGAGAGTGCCGTCTTTTTCCTCGTAAAGCACATTGAAATCTTGGTCGCTCTTGAATGGCGGGTCTAAATACACAAGATCAACGGACTCAGCCGCAATATATGTCGGATCGCGGAGAACGGTAAGGTTGTCGCCGTAATAGAGGGATGTTCGTTCGGGCATACTACTGCTTTCTTGGGGGAGAGTGCCGATTTTCGCCTGTATTGGCTGGTGGATCAAGGTTACTTACGAGATATGAACATTCTGGGGTACAGCCACAACGGATGGGGTAATCAGGTTAGTAAGCCCAAAGGGAAACCCGCCTTTCGGCGGGTCAGTTCAGAAGTTGTACATAGCCTTGAGTTCCGCTTCAATCTCGCGGGATCGCTTTCGCAGCCCCTCCAGATATTGCGGTGTGAATGCTTCATTTTTGGATAGATGCTCCAGCTTCGACACAACAGACAAGAGAGAACTGTTTAGAAGGGTGAGCATTCGGTGGACGCTTTGCCGTTCACGGGTAAAATCATCAACAGCCATTTTTCGCCTCGTTGCAGGTGAATTTTGGTTAGGGCTGCGCTCGTGCTGAAACGCGGACGCGGCCCGCTGACCTTATACACTGCTTTCGCTGAATTTTTGGCGGTAAAGCGCATCAACGCACTAATAGGACACTACCCGAGGCTGAGAATCTGTTGCATTTACGGCGAAACAGGCTAGAATGGCCCGCAACGGGGGTGGTGCGCAGCTAATTAGGTTCTAGAGGTCAATCTATGCGTTGGACTATGCTGTGCCGTGCGCTCGCACTCTCTCTGCTTGGGTTAATTTTCTTGACCGCTGTTTCCCAAACCAACACCGCGAATCCGCAAGACGTGGTGCACTCCGACCAGACACTGCGCACGAACACGCGCCTGGTGGTAGTGGATGTGGTGGCCACGGATAGCAAAGGCCAGCCCGTGACCGATCTGAAGGCTTCTGACCTTACCCTGCTCGAGGATGGCAAGCCACAAAAGATCAGTGGCTTCAATTTTGAGCATCCGGGCGGAGCGCCATCGGCACAAGCGCAACTGCCGCCATCTGTGGTTACAAACGCGCCCAAGTTCCAGTCCAACAGCCTGAACGTAATCCTGTTTGATGCGGTCAATGGCGATTTTGCGGAACATGCGTATGCCCGCGATCAGCTGCTCAAGTTTTTAAATTCGGCGGAGCTTGGACGCCCGGTCGCCATCTTCGCTCTGCAAACCCAGTTGAAACTGCTGCATGATTTCACTACAGACAACAAGGCATTGAGTGCAGCTGTCGCCAAATATCGGCCGCCTGCTACCACCATCAACAGCGAAAGCATTGAATCGCGCGCATCGGCCTTCACGACGCGAGGCGACTACCACACCAGCGAGCGTGGCATTGAGACAACATTGAATCAGTTGAATGCGCTGGCCAAGGTTCTGGCTGGATATCCTGGACGGAAAAATTTGATCTGGCTTTCAGAGAGCTTTCCGCTCGTGCTTTTTCCAGAATCAATGAACCAGCTCAATATGGATGGGCAGAGCCTCAAAAACGCTGGGAATCCACAATCGTCCGCGCAGAACCTGCAGACGAATGCTCCTTTCAAGGACTACGCAGTGCTGGTGAAGAAAGTTTCCGACTCGCTCATGGCGGCGCAGGTAGCTGTATATCCAGTCGACGCGGGAGCCGTGGGCAAAGACGATCATCTGGCTTCCCAGCACACCATGGACAACATGGCCGAAAGCACGGGAGGGAAATCGTTCAAGAACAGCAATGACCTGGTGCTGGGCCTTCGTACCGGCATTGAAGATGGCTCAACCTACTACACGCTCACCTATTATCCTGACAACAAAAACTGGGACGGCCAGTTCCGCAGGATCCAGGTAAAAAGCAATCGGGGAAACATGAGCTTGCGTTATCGAGAAGGCTACTATGCCGTTGATCCGGTAAAGATCAACAAAGAAGATTCGGATGCCGTAGCGGAAAACTTCAGCCGCTCACTGGAACTCGACGCCCCTGCAGCTACACAGATTCTTTTCCAGGCACAGGTGCAGCCTCCGTCAGAGAAGAACAAGAAAGTGGTAGTGACCTTCCACATCGATCCTGGAACTTTGGCCTTTGAACAGAAAGACGGCGGCAATCAGTTCGCGCGCTTGAGCTGCACGGTTTGGGCTTATGGCAAAGACAAGGACAAGCCGACGATGTCCAGCGGCACGTTGAATGCGAATCTGAATGCCAAAGATTATCAGCAGATGATGCAACAGCGCTTTCTGCCCTGCGACCGCCAGCTTGAATTAAAGCCCGGCACGTACGCGTTGCGCATGGGCGTACTGGATCGTGCCACAAACAAGATGGGCACAGCCAGTGCTCAGGTCGTGGTGCCCTGAGGTAGGAATAATATCTTAGATAACCATAGCTTGTTTTTTAAGACATTTTTTAGAACGGTACTGCTGGAAATTGATTTCCTCATAGGTTATAGTGTTCCACAACTACCCCCTTGCTAAACCCCCATGAGGAATTTCAATGAAACAACGTTTTGCGTATTCCTTTGTCGTCGTCTTCTTAGCTATTGCTTCGTGCCATCTCTACTCGCAGACTGAACAGTCTCAGGAAAGCAAGCCTGCGGGCGACCAGAAACCGCCGGAATACGTGTACAGGACCACTACCAGGCTTGTAATTCTGGATTTAGTTGCTACTGACGCTCAGGGGCGTACTGTGTCAGATTTGAAACCGGAGGAAGTCCAGGTTTTTGAGAATGGCAAGGAACAGGCAAAACGGGACTTTAGCTTCTTGCACCCAGATCCGCAGCAGGCGGCGCAGCAGGTCAATCTTCATCTGCCATCGGATGTTTACACCAATGTTCGGCAGTATAAAGGCAATAGTTCATACAATATCATTCTGCTTGACGTGCTTAACACCAGCTTTCCTAGCTTGGCTTATGCCCATGATCAACTTCTAAAATATCTTGACACTACGCCACCGAGCCAACCTACTGCAATCTTTGCCTTGGGAAATAAGCTCTGGCTGCTGCATGATTTCACTACAGATCACGAGGCGCTAAAGGAATCCATACGCAAGTTCAAGGGCCAGGGCTCGCAACTGGTCACAACCTCGCCTGACGATGAGAAGTACAAGCATAAAAGCACGTTCGGCACCATGGGAGTGGACCATGTATGGGCTACGCTGGATGCTTTCAGGTCCTTGGCGCGCATCATGAGCGCTTACAAAGGACGTAAGAATCTCATTTGGATGTCCGAGTCCTTTGTGGTGGACACCATGCCCAATATGGAACCCAGAAATGGCCCGCTATACATGGACAACTATTCGCGCGAGGTTGAGCAGATGTCGGACGCGCTTATGGAAGCCCAGATTGCAATTTATCCCGTTGATCCCGCCGGCCTTTCGGGTGATGCTTTTCGGCCCATGTTGAACCGATATGGGGCACAAAGTTCCTTGCGCGAGATGGCGGAGCGCACCGGCGGCAAGGCTTTCATGAACCGTAATGATCTCGATCTCGGGATTCGCGCCAGCATTGATGATGGTTCCAGTTATTACACTACTTCCTACACCCCGGCGAATAAAACATGGGACGGCAAGATGCGGAAAATAGAGGTCAAGACCACGCGTCCGGGCGTGAAGCTGCGCTACCGTCAGGGATATTATGCTGTGGACCCTTCAATCCTTCCGGGAACTAAAAAGGAAATTAAGCAGACATCCATTGACTTTGCCCAGGCGCTGGACCCCGATCTCCCGGTTTCCACGGGTCTGTTATTTCAGGCCAAGGTTGTTCCGCCTTCGGCAGAAACGCACAATAAGGTGATCGTAAAATTTGCGGTTGATCCACGCACGATTGCGTTCGATAAGAAAGAGGATGGGCTGGAATACGCGGAACTCAGTTGTATAGCCTGGGCTTTTCCCGTAAACGGAAAACCCATTGGCTCCGGTGGCGGTACGGTGAATGCCAAGCTTGACGCGAACACCTTCAGCAAAGTCATGCAGTCAGCACTGCCGTGCAACCAATCCGTTGATCTTCTACCGGGGAACTATATGCTGCGCCTGGGTGTAATCGATCACAAGTCAAACCGGATTGGGGCTCTCACTGGCTGGGTCACAGTGCCGGACCAGCCGCAAGCGGCAGTCCAGTCGCCCGCCGTCAATCAAACGCAGCCCTCGGAAAACAAAAAGGAGTCTCCCAATCCCATGTGAGGTGGTTCAGCTCTCCAGCACAGTCGACATCTCTTCCCACTCAGACATGCGTTGCTGCAGTTCCTCACGGGAGCGTTCGAGTAAATCCGTCTGCCGTTGCGTCTCTTCCACGCTCACAAAGTCTTGCAGCACGGTTTCTGCAGTCGATATAGCTGCTTCCAGCCGCGCGATTTCTTCCTCCACTTCCACCAGGCGTTCCCTCATCTGCTTCAGCTTGATCGGATTCAGGCGCTTTTGCTTTGCTTCCGGCTCAGCTTGGCCCGCAGCCTCCTGATGATTGGTCGCCATGCTAGCAGCAGGCGTGGCAGGACCAGAGGAAACTGCGCCGTCCACAGCCGATCCTTTTCCCTCCTTCCGCCAGAGATAATCTTCATAGTTGCCGGGGAAAGTTTCCACGCGGCCATCTCCAATTTCAAAGACGCGCGTCGCCAGCTTGTCGATGAAGTAGCGGTCATGCGAAACGAACACGACAGTGCCCGTAAACTTCTGCAAGGAATCCAGCAGCACGTCCTTGGCGCGAAGGTCAAGGTGGTTTGTTGGCTCGTCCAGCAGCAGGAAATTCGATGGATGCAACAGCATGCGGGCCAGCGCGTAACGATTGCGCTCTCCGCCGGAGAGAACGCCGATGGTCTTGAAAACGTCATCTTCAGAGAAGAGAAAGCTGCCAAGCAGGCTGCGAAGCTCCGTTTGCGTGGAACGCGGTGCAGCCTCAAACAGGTCGTCGAGCATGCGCGCGTTGGGATCAAGAGCTTTGTATTGGTCCTGCGCAAAGTAATCGACATCGGCATTGTGGCCCAGCCGCAGCTCTCCTGACGTGGCCTGCTCTGAACCTGCCAGCAATTTGATCAGCGTAGACTTGCCCGCTCCATTCACGCCAACTAGGGCAATGCGGTCTCCGCGCTCGATCACGAAATTTACGCCCGAAAAAACCTGCTTGGCGCCATAGCTTTTACTCAGGTCTTTGGCTTCGGCAACCATGCGTCCGCTGGGCCGGGGTTGCGGAAAAGAAAAATGAATGGCCTTCTCTTCCGGAGGGATTTCAATCTTCTCCATCCGGTCCAGCTCTTTGATCCTGCTCTGCACCTGCTTGGCTTTTGTGGCCTGATAGCGGAAGCGGTTGATAAACGCCTCAAGCTGGTCAATCTTTTCTTTCTGGTTCGTGTACGCTGCCTCAAGCTGCGCGCGGCGCTCCGCTTTCTGCGCCAGATATTTCTCGTAATTGCCGGAGTAGAAAAAGACCTGCTTGTTCCATATTTCCGCGGTCTTCTTTACCGTCACGTCCAGGAAATAACGATCATGCGAAATCAGCACATAGGCATGCGGATAGTTGACCAGATATTGCTCCAGCCAGTTGCGGGTTTCAAGATCAAGGTGGTTCGTGGGCTCGTCCAGCAGCAGCAGGTTAGGTTTTTGCAGCAGCAGTTTGGCCAGAGCAATACGCATCTGCCAGCCACCGGAAAATTCTTCCGTCCGCCGCTGCCAATCTTCTTTCTTAAAGCCCAGACCATTCAGCACTGTCCCAACTTCAGCTTCAATGGTGTATCCATCGCGTGCCTGCATCTCTGCCTGTATGCGATGGAAGCGCTCGGCAATCTGCTGATACTCCGCACTGGCGTGATCGACCTCCGCCATCCGCCGCGCCAGTTCTTCCTGCTCACGCTGCATCTGGTGCACGTGTTCGAATACAGAGAGACACTCGGCAAAAACCGTGCGTCCGGAAAGCGACAGACCATCCTGCGGCAGGTAGCCGCTCTGTATGCCGCGCTGCTGCGTGATAGTGCCGTAATCGAGTGACTCCGTTCCGGCAAGGATTTTCAGCAGAGTGGTCTTGCCGGTGCCGTTGGCGCCCACCAGCCCTACGCGATCATGCGGCGTAATCAGCCAGTCGAGTTCCTGAAAGAGGACCTTGGGGCCAAAACGTTTGCCGGCATTTGAGAGTTGAATCATCGCTACCAGAGATCTTTCGTCGTGCTCAGGATTTCGCCTGCGGAGGAGTGCCCGCAAGCGACTCAAGCTTGGATCATTACTATCTATCTAATCACAAGTCCTCTTCAGAGTGCGCACAGCAACACAGAGAGCGCCAGGATATTTGGTGACATGCTTGGCATCCTGCCGCGCTAGCCATTTCATCGCACAAGGATATAGAGAAAGGGGATTCCAAATGCCTTCAAAATCAAGTGGCAGAGCACGTAAAAGCAGTTCTTCGCGCACTTCGGGTGCAAGATCGTCGTCTTCACGCGGAGCCTCATCTTCACGCGGAGCCTCCAGGAGCAGCAGTTCGAGAAGCGGTTCTGCTTCTGGTTCAAGAACCAAAACTGCTTCAAAGAGCAGAACCAGTTCACGGAGCGGCAGCGAGCAAGGAAGATCACAAAATAAGAGCAGCAACTCCGTACGTGGTCGGTCGTCAGGAAGTACTTCACGCGGCAGCGATTCACGCAAAACTTCAGGATCGTCATCCGCACGGCGGTCTAAGTCAAGCGCGCGCACGCTCATGGATCATGATGAAATTCGCCAATGGGCCGAAGATCGCAATGCACGCCCAGCTTGCGTGCGTGGGACCGGAGGCAGCGAGGACGTCGGCATGATCCGCCTGGATTTTCCGGGATTCAGCGGTGAAAAGTCGCTGGAGCACATTGAATGGGACGAGTGGCTGCAGAAGTTTGACGAGAGCGGCCTGGCGCTGCTGGTGCAGGACACAACCGCCGACGGCCAGCGTAGTAACTTCAATAAGCTGGTGAGCCGCGAGACGGCGGAGAGCACGCGCAAGCGTCCCTCAGGCAGCGCCCGTGGGAAATTGCGCCGCAAAGCAGCGTGAGCGGTCTGAAATCTCATTTATTCGTCGAACTCGCTGAGGGTTTAGTTTGATTTTGGTTTGTGCGTCGGCTCCAGCTTGGCTTTCACCATCTTGTAAAACGACCACACATTATCGGCTTCGCCCTCAGTGATGCGACGATGAATCTTCATCGAGGGAAAAAGCTTGTTGCCGGCCACGGTCAGCGTCAAAGTGGCAAATTGCTTGCCGGGATAAGTATCGATGCTCCAGTCACCGCCAAAACGCCGCCGCACCACCTCTCCGAAATAGCAGCCCCACATCTTGCACATTTCTGCCAGCTCATCAGTGGCAGGTCCGCCCGGCGGCAGATCGAGCGCAAGCTGGCTCAGAATACCTTCGAGTTCCATCAGAGAGTTCTCACTGTAATCCAGCCGGGTGTTGAACTCACGGGCAATGATCACGGCCTTCTGCGCGTATGTGTCGATCATCCTGTCGACTGAATCGTGGGTCTCCATAGCGTCAAGTCTAACAGGCATTGTCCGGGGTTCCCGATCTCGAATCCCGAACTCATTTTAGTCTCGCCCTTTGGATTTTACGCACGCGATCTGGCCAACACTGGAATAACAGCCGACAGCTACACACCCATTCAAGCGCCGTGGCATCCGATGTATTTCACGTCAAAAAAAATTTACAGCTAAATAGGAGTTTGCCTTCATGCCGAATGTACAATCCAACACTACTAACCAAATTTATGCTTTTTTTAAAGACCGGTCCGACGCACTGGCCGCAATCTCTGATTTGGAAGATGCCGGTTTTACCTCAGGCCAGATTGGATTGGCCATGGCGGATGATCCCAGCTTCAGTTCAACGGAATCCATGAGACCTAAAGATGCCAGTAGTGAACGCGCATTATCTTCCCGCGCCAAAACTGATGATCGGAGCGCATGGGACAAGATCAAGGATTTTTTTACCGGTGAACATGAGACATATATCGGCGATGAAAACGCCCATGAAAGTACGTATGGCAACATTTCCAACGACCGCGCCCGCTATTACAATTCCGGAATCGCCGCGGGTGGAGCAGTAGTTACTGTGTCTGCTCCCGCAGAGAGGCTGGAAGAAGCGCGTGAAATTATTCAAGATCACGATGGCGATGTCCGCACTTCCGGTTTTGAAGCTGAGGGAATAGCTTCATCCGGCAGCAGCAGGGGTGCCACAAACATAGCCGACACCAACGAGCGCCGAATCCAGCTTCGGGGCGAAATGCTTCGTGCCGTAAAGCAGAGGGTGGAAAAAGGCGAGATCCGCCTGCGTAAAGATATCGTTACTGAAAATCAGACGATCTCAGTTCCCGTGACAAGAGAAGAAGTTGTGGTGGAACGGGTTTCGGCAGGGGAAGCAGAGCCGTTATCAGGACGCATTGGCGAGGAAGGGGAAATCCGTGTGCCTGTATCAGAAGAACGGGTCAGTGTAGTGAAAGAGCCGGTTGTTACCGGAGAAGTAAGAGTTCGTAAACAGGCCGTTCAGGATAACCAGCAAGTAACAGACACTGTCCGACACGAAGAAGTTCGGGTTGAAAACGAAGGAGCGGTTAACGTAAACGACAAAGTAACCGACAAAATAAAGACTGGACGCAAAAAACCGGCAGCCTAAGCGGCAATTGAAATTACTTAAAGAGAATGCCCGCCAGAACGGCGGGCATTCTCTGTTGGACCGCAGCAATTTGGCGCGGGCAGGCGCGGCGTGTGCCGGGATCAGCCCGTTTAGTTTTGGTTTGAGACTTTGTTGCGCTCTTCTTCCTTCCGGCGTTTGTCTTTTTTGAGGACATTCCCGCGCCACTCTGAATTTGTGGTTCGCGACCGGAGTTGCCTCCGCCCATGGATTCTGCTCCGCGTTGATGGTGTGGTTGTTTGCTCATGTGTGTGCCTCCGCCTATTGACTTGGTCTATTGGTCATTTGCAGTCAGATGCGGATGTCTTTTCGGGCACTGTTGCTCGCGCTGATTGCGGCGCTTCTTGGCGCGAATATGCTCTTCTCATCTGTGCACAAGGTGAGCAAGAAATGAATAATGGTAGGGATGTACTCGTTGATCCAACGCTATCATGTTGGCGATCTTCCAGGTAACTTCCGGCGAACCGCTACACGCTAGCTGCGCCCGTTGATCCCAGCGGCAGAAAGTACTGCGTCCCACGGATCGGCTCGCTCACGCGGCGGAGCAGCTCTTGCAGGTCAGTATGGCGCTCCACAAAATCAATGTCGTTGGTATTCACCACCAGCAGGTCTGACGACGTGTAATGAAAAAAGAAGTGTTCGTAGGCCTTCACCACTTCTTCAATGTAGTCGTCGCTCACCGCGGTTTCACCTGAGACATTTTTCTTGCGCAGGCGTTTCTTCAGCACGTCCGGCGAGGCCTGAAGGTAAATCACCAGGTCCGGCGCGGGCAGCTGCTCACGGAAGAGCTGGTAATAGCGGTTATAAACTTCCAGTTCGGGATCGCTTAGATTGATATAGGCGAAAATCTTGTCTTTTTCAAAAATGTAGTCGGCCACCACGGTCTTGCGCGATTTGGGCCCCACTTCCAGCGCGCGCAGCTGCTCAAAGCGCCGGACAAGAAAAGCAAACTGGGCTTGAAAGCCGGCGCCGCGCTCGCCTTCATAAAACGCGCGCAGAAAAGGATTGTCTTCCGGCTCGATCACGCGCTGGGCGTTCAGCCGGTCCGCGATGATATTGGCCAGCGTGCTCTTGCCCACCCGGATGGGCCCTTCCACTGCTATATATTGTGGTGGTTCAAAAAGCTTGGCCATATTCCACTGATAAACGTGTCGCTGATTTAAATGAGTCGCAAGTCGGCTGACTTCAACGCAGCATATATGGCAAACCGTCCGCTGGCAATGTGCAATCAGTTAACAGGCTGTGGAAAGCCGGAGCGCTGGGCAACAAGTTATTGATAGTGAAAGCGTTTCAGCGCTGGTTGCCGCGTCAAAGGAACAGATAAAATTTGGTAATTGGGTAAATTGGTAATTTAGAAATTGAAATCTTAAATCCCGAACGTAGTGGACCAGGATTGCGGTTTCGAAATTGAAGAGGCAAGGAGCGAAGGCAGGTCTTCCTCGATTATTTACTCAATTACCAAATTACCCAATTACCAAATCTCTCTCATGCTCTGGCCTTACATCACGTTAGCTTCCGCCGCCGCGGCCGGCGTCAGTTATGCTGGATACGCTACGATGGCGCCCTCGTCGCAGCTCTATGGGCGCACGCTCACGCATGGCAGCGATCCCACTCAAATGGCGCTCACCTTTGACGATGGGCCTAACGATCCGCACACAATGCATTTACTGGACGTGCTGGCCAAACACAATGCCAAGGCGACGTTCTTTTTGATCGGCAGATATGTTCGGCAGCGCCCGGATATTGCCCGCGTCATAGCGGCCGCTGGGCATGAGATTGGCAACCATACTGACAGCCATCCCAATCTGATTCTGGTTTCAGCGGGGCGGCTGCGTCAGGAACTTGCCGACTGCAGCAAGGCTCTGGAAGACGCTCTGGGAAAGATTACGCTCTTTCGCCCGCCGTTCGGCGGTCGTCGGCCTAACGTGCTGCGGACGGCCCGCCGCATGGGGCTTAGCCCTGTGATGTGGTCCGTGACCGGCTATGACTGGAGCGCTAAATCAGCTGATGAGATCGTTGGGAAAGTAAGCCGCCAGATGGATTCGCGCCAAAAGCCGCAGGGAGAAATCCTCCTGCTGCATGATGGTGGACACGTGGCCTTTGGAACGGATCGTGCATTCACAGTCGAGGCTACCCGTAAGCTGCTGGAGCGCTATGCTGCCAAACAATTTGTTGCTGTTTCTGGCCTTACCCAGACCAGACAACCTAAGTGGGTATAGCACTAAAGAACTAGGGTAATTTTCTCCAAGCTGACAGGTTCTACCTTATGCCAATGCTCGTATAATAAACGGGTGCGCCGTCTACTTTGCTCTCTCGTAATCGCGAGTTTTGCCTTTGGCCTGCATGCTTCTGTTCCGTCAGTGAACAATGCAGCAGCGTTAAATCGTAGCGCAAATCGTCGGATTGAGAGTTCAACGCAGAACCGCAACGCTCGGGGAATCACCGCCGCCCCAGCCGACATTTCTTTTTACGATGAGTTTTACCCTACGGTGCAGGTTCGCCAGGAGCAGCCTAAGACGGGAATGTTTCATTGGGTAGGCGCCCTGATCAAAAAAGGCCGCGAAAAGATAGCCCTGCTTTCGCCACAGAAGTTTTTCTAGAGTACCAGGCCGAGCATTCTCATCGGTTGTCAACCCAGCTTGTGCGTTTCATCCCGTCCGGATTCTGTCTCTCTGCAGTAGCATTTCGCAGCTAAATCCATAGCTGCTTTTCCAGCAGCTAAGGTAAAATCGAACACTGGATTACTTCCTTTCTGGAGACTTCTTTTGCCCACGATTCGCCGGATCTTTTTAGCCTCTTTTATCCTGGCTGCATCTTTCTGCGTCGCTCAATCGAGCGTGGAAGGCGTGGTGAAAACTTCTGCGGGACAGCCCGTCGCGGCAGCCCAGGTTTCTCTCACGCACGCAGGGGCTTCCGCGCCAGGACAAAAGACCGTAGCTGACGCCAATGGCCGGTTCCATTTTGCTGCGATGAATGCCGGTCAATATGTCGTGAAGACTGAGGCATCGGGCTACTTCACCCGTGACTATCAAATGGTGCTGCCGCCGCGCGAAACTGTCTCATTGACAATCGAACTGGCCCCCAAGACCACTGTCACTGAAAACGTAGAGGTGAGGGCGCAATACCAGACAATTGATCCGGGCCGGACCGGCAGTTCACAGACTTTCAGCCACGAGCAGCTTGAGCGCCTGATGGATCCGATGGCAGAAAACACCAGTAATCTGGTCGCCAACCTCATGCCGGGTGCAAGCCAAAGCCATGACAATTTCATCAACGTGCGTGGCAATGAATTTTCCCTGCATGAATTCATTAACGGCGTTTCTTTTCTGGATAACACGCAGCCGCAATTCAGTCCCGGAGCCAGCCCGCAGATCTTTGAGACGGTCGAGCTGATGACCGGCGGATTCACCGCTGAGTACGGCAATCGTTTTGGCGGCGTCCTGGATATCACCACACGCTCCGGCCGCGACATGCAGGACCATGGAAGCGTAAATTTTCGCGGAGCCACGCAGGACAATTACGACATGAACGCCGAATATGGCGGCGCAAAAGGCAAGTTCGGCTACTACGTCTTTGCTGACAGCTTTACTTCCGGGCGCTTTCTCGATCCTCCCAACGCCATTGAGCTGCACGATTTTGGCTCTGCGCTTCGCGGTACCACACAGCTGGACTGGGTGAGCGGGAAAGATAATTTCAAGTTGCTGTTGATGGGCAGCGGCGCGAATTTTCAGCAGCCCAATTTGCCGGAAGATCAGGATGTAGGCCGCGATCCGTCACGGCATCTCCGCCAACAGACGGCAATCCTTACCTGGGGACACTCGTTTTCCCCCGATACGGTTCTCTCCAGCTCCATCTATCAGCGGATCGGTTCAGACCGCATCCTGCCGACATCTGATCCCATTACGCCGCTTTCTATTGGATCACGCAGCACTCTTACTGTTGGCGCCAAAAGTGATGTGGTGCATTTGTGGCATGGGCACGTCTTTAAAGCAGGTGTGGATCTGACGAGGCTGCGCGAACTGGAAAGCTTTTTTATTGACGGCCGCGGTGACGCTGAGATTTTCAATCTCGACGCCAGCGGAGCCTTCAGCTTCCGTGGCGGAGTAAAGGGCGGGCAAGCCGGCCTTTATCTGCAAGACCATTTTTCGCCGTTCAAAAATCTTACGGTCGATCTGGGCGCGCGCTACGACTACTTTGATTTGGTTAATACCCATGTGCAGCTGAGTCCGCGCGTAGGCGTGGCCTATCATATTACGCGCACAAAATCAGTGGTACACGCTTCGTATAACCGGCTGTTCTCCCCGCCTCCCATTGAATATTCGCTGCTGGCCAGCTTTATCGGCAACAATGCCGCTGATCCGGACCAGCGCGTGGGCAACGTTCGCGCTTATACGCAGAACTATTTTGAAGTCGGCATACAGCAGGAATTGCAGCCCCAGGTGGCGCTTGAAGTGGACGCCTACACGCACACCGGGCATAACAGCTTTGAGAACCATGAAATCAGCATCTCGCGGCTGTTTGTTCCCATTAACTTCAACACAGCGCGCTCCAGCGGCGCTGATGTGATCCTGAATGTGCGCAGCCTGGAACGCCTGGGCATAAGCGCTCGCGTGGGATATACGCTGGCCCGCACCTTCTTTTACGGGCCGGTAACCGGCGGATTTACCGGCGATGAACCTCTTGATCCCGGCCAGCGCATTCAGCCCGCCTTTGATCAGACGCATACCGGCACGGCCAATCTTTTTTATCGCAACAGCTGGAGAAGTTCCTGGATTGGCACCGCTCTGCGCTACGGCAGCGGGACCATCGTTGAACACGGCCCACGGCTGGACCAGCATCTCACCGCCGATCTGGGCGCCGGATTCAACATGTGGAAGGCCGAATCCCGCAGGCTTGACCTGGAACTGGACGCGACGAACCTGACCGACAACCGCTACAAAATATCCAAGGAAAGCGAAGAGATTCCGATTCAGTTTGCGCCATCACGCACGCTGGGCGGGAGCCTTAAGTTTCATTTCTGAAGCCGTTCCAACCTATGTGTGAAGACCGCGGCTCACGTAAAATATGGGGTAAGAGCCTACTTGTTGAGTTGGGAACCGGGGGAATGAAATTGCGCCTGAATCGGGCCTTGATCACGCTGGTTACGCTGGGTATGGGTGCGGCTGCGCTTGCCGCCGATGCCACCTTGCTCAAGCCGCCTCGCGGGGCCACGGTAGCTATCGTGATGTTTGAAGATCTACAATGCTCGGAGTGCTCCAAGGCCTATCCTGAGGTTTGGGAAGCCGCGAACGCGCATAAAATTCCCGTGGTCCTGCATGATTTCCCTTTGCCCATGCATAATTGGGCCCTTGATGCGGCAGTGTGGGCCCGCTATTTCGACCAGAGATCGCCCGACATGGGGAATGATTTCCGTAAATTCATCTACTCCAACCAGATACAAATCACCCGGGACAACCTGCAAGATTGGGCACAAAAATTCGCCGGCGAGAACAAGACGGCCATCCCTTCTGAGAAAGATCCGGATGGCAAGCTCGCGGAACTGGTGAGAGCAGATTACTTGCTCGGGCAGCGCATTGGCGTGGAACATACTCCCACAATCTGGGTTGTAAGTAATAGCGGAGTTTCTCAGCCTTTGGTGGAAGAAGTGAAAGTTCGGGAGAAGCTGGGACAGATGATCGAGAACATGCTCAGCAAGGCGCAGCCGGTGGCTGCCGCTAAAGTAAGTCTCCCGGCCAAGGCCGCAATCCGCAAGAAAAATATCGGCAAAACCCCTAAGAAGACAGGATAATTAGCAAAATGAATATATTGGCAAAACGTTTTATTTATATCGCCGCAGCGCTCGCTCTGGCGCTTGCTCCGGCGGCTTCTCGCGCTGCTGACGGTTCGCAACTCAAGCCGCCGCCGGGCGCCCGCGCGGCCATTGTGATGTTTGAGGACATGGAGTGTCCTGACTGCGCCCGCGCCTACCCGGTGGTATGGGAAGCAGCCAAGAAGCACAATATTCCCGTGGTGCTGCATGATTTTCCGCTGCCAATGCATCCCTGGTCATTCGACGCGGCGGTGTTTGCCCGCTACTTTGACAGCAAATCAGAAAAGTTGGGCGACGATTTCCGAGCCTATATTTTCAAAAACCAGTCGCTGATCGATAAATCCAACCTGCGCCAGTATGTTGACAAGTTTGCCAATGACAACAAGTCGCCGGTCCCTTTTGTTCTTGATTCTGACGGACAGTTCAAAGCCAAGATCCTGGCCGATCGTCAAATGGGAACGCAAATGGGCCTGCAACACACGCCTACTATCTTCGTTGTCGGAAATGGCGGCCCTGCAACTCCCGCCGTTGAAGTTGAAGACCGCAGCAAGCTAGACCAGATCATTGAGGACATGCTGCAGAAATCGCCTGCCCCGGCGGCAAAAAAGCCGGCAGCAAAGAAAGCACCAGCTAAGAAGACCGCAAAGAAATAACGCTACTCCATCGAAAAGAAACGCCCTCTCGCGAGGGCGTTTTATCGCCCGTTAGCGCTGCCGCTTTATTTGATTTTTCCGACCTCAGTCACCAGCTCGTCATAATCCGGCTCCTGGCCAAGTTCATAGGTCTTGGAAAATGCGATCTTCCCTTGTTTATCCACGATGAAGATGGCACGGTCATTAATTCCGGGCAGCGGCTCTCCCAGACGCAGGATACCGAACTGCTGCGCCACACCAGCGTGGGGCCAATAGTCGCTTAACAATGGATATTCTAGCCAGCCAATCGATTTTTCCTGCCACGCAAGATGGCTGTAAATTGAATCCGGGCTGATGCCCACGACCTGGGCATCGTGTTCGGCGAACTTTGGCAGGTACCTGCCGTACGCCGACATTTCATTTGTTCAAGTTGGACTCCAGTCCAACGGGTAAAACGCCAGAATCACGTTCTTTTTCCCGCGAAGATCACTGAGCTTGAACTTGTGTCTCTGTTTTCCCGTCACCGCGGGAAGCTCGATCTCCGGGGCCATCTCTCCAGCTTTCAAAGCCGCCATTCATTCCTCCACGTAGTCTTTCACCGGGCCATACTGCAAGCTCCGGGCCTTGCCGAAAAACTATTCATTTTATCGTGGTCAAATAATTTAAGACAGGGTAGCTTAAAGAAAACGGCGAAAGCGCCAGCGGCATCGAATACTGTTGTCGCCCTGCTGTTCGGAAGTAGCTGGGTAACCGGCAAAACAAGCGCGCCACATCAGAGGAGTGAAAATGCTGGGTTTGGGTACTTACAATTATGAACACTTTTCCCGCGAACTCTTTCATGATCTGGCCCGCAGCTCATTTTCCGGCCCCGGACCGGGTGTGCAGGCGCCTGATTTCAAGGCCACGACCCTGGATGGCGAGACTGTCCGCTTAAGCGATTACGCCGGGAAAAAGAACGTTTTGCTGGTTTTTGGATCGGCCACGTGCCCCATGACCGCCGCTTCCATCGGGCAGATCAACGAGCTTTATGATCGTTTTCGCGGCGACGAAATTGAATTTCTTTTTATTTATGTGCGCGAGGCTCATCCCGGCGAAGTGATTCCGGCGCATAAATCCATGCGCGAAAAGACCGAGGCTGCGCGGCTTCTGCGGGATGAAGAAGACATGCAAATGCCGATCCTGGTGGACGATTTGCGCGGCTCTATCCATCGCAAATACTCCAAGCTCCCTAATCCAGCTTTCCTGATTGATAAATCCGGCCGCGTGGCTTTTCTTTCACTCTGGTCCAAGCCTACGGGGCTTGGTCAAGCCATCCAGGAACTGCTGGAAACCCAGGAAGAACGCGGCGTGAGCCATGCGGTGGTCAATGGCGGCCAGGATCTCGATATGCCGGTGCCTTATAGCTCGCTATATGCCTATCGCGCTTTGGAACGCGGCGGAAAAGAATCACTGAACGATTTTCGCCAGGCGATGGGACTTCCGGCGCGGGTGGTGATGACTGCTTCGCATATTGCGCGCCCTCTGCTCGATAATCCCGGACGCATCATGTCTATTGCCGCATTTGCAGCCGCGGTACTGGCCGGCGGACTGTATGCCGGATTTGAATTGCGCAAGCGCCGGCTAGGCACGCGGCGAAATCCTTATCGCGCTTACGAAAGAGAAAAGGTGCGCGATACGGAGACGGGGACGGATTACGGGGCTGTAGGAATCTAGGCTTTTCTTGCAAGAATCTGGCCGCGAATCACGCGAAAAGACGCGAATAAAACTCAGGTTTTTGATTCGTGTTCATTTGCGTTCATTCGCGGCCAATTTGTTTGGCGGTTTATTTCGGAAGACCGTCAGGCAAATCGCCCAATGGGCCATCCAGTTCGCGATAGGCTCGTTTCACAAAAACATCCAAAAAGTAATCTTTAAACGCTGCGGCGGTTTCGGCGTCCTTGATTCCGATTTTTGCCGCTAATTCCGCGCTTTGCTTGTCCACTGCTTCGGAGGTTTGCTCGACTGTCATGCCTTCCGCCTTGTCCGCTTTTACCTGCTGCATTACTTCCTGAAACAGAGCGATGTTGCCGCGTAGGAAGTCGGTATTGCTTTCGGCATCGCCATGGCCGGAGATGATCACGTTGGGCGCAAGCGCGGCAAACTTCTCCAGAGCATTGAGCCACTCGGCGGGATAGGTCCCACCAATGGCGAAAGGATATGGACTGAGCAGAATGTCGCCCGTGACCAGCACTTTCTCTTTTGGCAGATAGAGATAAGTATCGCCCGTAGTAATGGCTTGTGCATGCAGCACCTGAATCTCGCGGCCGCCCATCAGGATGGTCATGGAATCAGAGAAGGTCACATTGGGATAGGTCTTGTGCAATGCCAGCTTCTGCGCGAGAAAGTTGCGATCAGCGGCCAGGCGCTCTTCCGCCGCCTTGATGCGCTCCGGAGGCGCATTCTTCGCCTTGGCAGCGGCAATTTGCTTTTCAAAGCCATCCAAAAACTGCGGCAGATCTTCTTTCAGGCCTTTATCGTTCCATCGCGGCTCGACCGTCAGCATGAGTTCGCGCGTCTTTTCATGCGTGATGATTTGCAACCCGGGAAAAGCTGCCAGGTAGGTCTGATTACCTCCCCAGTGGTCCCAATGCCAGTGCGAATTCACGAGGTAGCGTACCGGCTTGTCAGTAAGCTTTCGGATTTCCGCCAGCACCGTTGCTGCTGTTTCCGGCGTAGCACTGGAATCAAAAATCAGAACGCCTTCATCGGAAAGGATTGCCACGGAATTTCCGCTCAGCCCGACGTCTGCGTAAGGAGTGGTGGTGAAAAGATATACGCCTTCAGCAACTTTCTGGCTGGAGATCTTGCCATAGTCTTTGGCCCCGACTGTGCTGTCCAAAAATGCAAGACACAGCAGAATGAGTAAAGATGGACGTTTGGCAATTCCGATCAATGGTTCTCCTCTGGCGCGATGTCATAGTAGACGGTCCCCAGAGGACGTGGTGAGCGCCGCTCATCCCAGATCGCGAAAACAGGTGACGAGCAATTTCAAATGGAAAGGCTATCAGAGCGCTTCGGCCACAGCAGCGATTGTCTGCTGTATATCGGCATCGGAATGCGCCGCGCTCATGAACATGGCTTCATATTGCGATGGCGGCAGGTAAATGCCTTGTTCGAGCATGGCGCGATGGAACTTGCCGAAGGCCTGCGTGTCTGATTTTGCCGCGGTGTCCCAGTCGTGGACCGTGCCGGGCTGGAAGAACCATGTGAACATGGAGCCAACGCGATTGGCGGTGAGTGCGACGCCTTTCTTTTTTGCCGTAGCGAGCACGCCATTCACCAGCGCGGCGCTGTGCTGCTCCAGTTGCGTGTAAATCTCCGGACGCTGCTTCAACTCTCGCAATGTCGCAATGCCTGCAGCCATGGCCAGCGGATTTCCAGAGAGCGTCCCCGCCTGATACACAGGACCGAGTGGCGCGATCATGTCCATGAGTTCTGCACGGCCACCGTAAGCGCCTACTGGCAAGCCTCCGCCGATGATCTTACCCAGCGTAGTGAGATCAGGCTTGATCTTATAGAGCTGCTGCGCGCCGCCAAAGCTCAAACGAAAGCCGGTCATTACTTCATCGAGGATCAGCACCGTGCCATGCTGCGCGGTGATGGAGCGTAGAAACTCCAGATAGCCCTCGTGCGGCGGAACGCATCCCATGTTGCCGACGACTGGCTCAACGATCACACAGGCAATCTGGTCTTTGAATTTGGTGAATGCCTCTTCCACGGCCTGCTGACTGTTGAAGGGCAAAGCCAGAGTGAACTTTGCCTGCTCATCCAGCACGCCGGCTGAACCGGGTATGCCGAGCGTCGCAACACCCGAGCCAGCTTTTACCAGCAAGGAATCTGCGTGTCCGTGGTAGCAGCCTTCAAATTTCACAATGTATTTTCGTCCGGTAAATGCCCGCGCCAGCCGGATGGCGGACATGGTCGCTTCCGTTCCTGAACTGACGAAGCGAACCTTATCCATCGAAGGGAAAGCTTCAATCACTACCTCGGCCAGCTCGGCTTCAGCGGGGGTACATGCGCCAAAGCTGGCGCCATCGCGATTGGCCTTTTCCACGGCCTCTACCACGCTTGGGAAAGCGTGCCCCAGAATCAGCGGCCCCCACGAGCCGACGTGATCAATGTATTCATTGTCGTCGGCGTCCCATATGCGCGAGCCTTTGCCGCGCACGATGTACGGCGGCTCACCACCAACTGACTTGAAGGCACGCACTGGCGAATCGACGCCGCCGGGGATTACTCGGCAGGCGCGCGCGTGGAGTTCCTGGGATTTGGTTCGCATAAGAGAACGCACAGCTTAAACAAACAACTGTACCATGTAAGCACTTTTATTCCGGACCGTGAAGAATGGACTTCTAAATACTCAAGAGCAGCTTGCTAAACGGGGCGAAGCCGATTTCCCTATTCTCAAAACTTTATGCAGTACCGTAGGCTGCTTTGCTTTTATTCAACAAAAACTGCCTGAATACAACTCTCTCCGACCAATCTAAGAGCTTGAAAAAATGCGATCCTCTCGTGAGAAGACCAAAAGCTGCCGTGAACTTCGCAGACAAAATAATTGAAGAGTTCTTGAGGGATTGAAATCTCACGCAAATGGTTTGGCCTGAAATTTGGGGAAGCCCACAAAAGCGGGCGTTCCACGATGTGTGACTATTGTAGCGAGCGACGTTTTTCACTTTAATCAATCTTCCCGATCGGCTCCAACCGGCGCCAGCCACAGCAGGCAGCATACAAGCGATCAACAAAAGCAACCGCCGCATGAAAAGACACATATTGCCCTGAAAATCGGGCTCTGGTTAGCCTTGGGGGCTACATCGGACAGAACAGTTGCATCTAACCCGTGAAACAACCACCTGCGCGTATAGGTTCTAAGGGCCCAAACAAATGAAACCAGTTTTGATGTCTTTATTCTTAGCAGTACTGATTTGCGCCGGATGCGGCGGCGTCTCCAAGGTTATAACCAATCCGCCTCCACCTACAGCAACGGCCGACCATGTTTTTCTGGTCATGCTGGAAAACCACAGTTTCGGGCAAGTGATTGGCAATCCCGTGATGCCGTATTTAAATGGGCTAGCCACGGCGCATAGTCTCGCGGCAGATTATTTTGCCAACGCGCATCCCTCTATCCCGAATTACTTTATGTTGACAACGGGAAACTTTGAAACCTTTGATGACAGCTTTACCGGTACTGTGAGCGATGACAATATTGTCCGCGCTCTTAGCGGAGCTGGAAAAACATGGAAGGCATATATTGAAAGCCTGCCCTCTGTGGGTTACACCGGGCCGAATGCCGGAACCTACCTGAAGCGGCACAATCCATTTGCTTATCTGAGTGACATAACCACCTCGCCGGCGCAGACCGCGAACATGGTGCCGTTTTCGCAGCTCTCATCCGACCTTGCGGCTGGATCGCTGCCCAACTTTGTTTACGTGCTACCCAACTCGCAGGACGATGCGCATGATTGTCCTGGAGGCGGATCTTCATGCACCGACGACCAGAAATTGGCTGCGGCCGACGCGTGGTTGAAAGCGAATATCGACCCAGTGATCAATAGTCCGAAGTTCGGCAATAGCGTACTCATCATTACCTTCGACGAATCACTCGATACCGATATTACCAATGGCGGCGGACAGGTAATGACTGTGCTCGTAGGCCCACATGTGAAAACCGGCTTTAGATCATCCACAATGTATCAACACCAGTCACTGCTTCGCCTCATGTTGCAATTGCTGAATGTCAGTGACATGCCCGGTGCATCTGCAGTGGCGCCCTCCATGGGAGAGTTTTTCCAGTAGAACCTTCTTAAGTGAACCAGCTCCTGAACCGGCCCCTTGCAGTGGCCGGTTTGCTTTTGGCTTCACTCGCTGCAAACACCAAGAGCCAAGACCAACATCCAGCAGCTCTGCTGCATCCAAAGTCGGTGTGTGCAGGAGATCGTCCCCATGGGCCCAAAGCTCGTTTGTTGCGTGTTGTTCTTCTCCCTTCTTTTGATTGCGGCAGGCTGCGGCGGCGGCGCCGTAAGTACCTCGGGTTCCACAGCAGCTGCCACTCCGACCCCTGCGTCAAGTCCTACCCCTACGCCAACGCCCACAACTTTCCCAGCCGCCGACCACGTATTTTTAGTTGTGCTGGAGAACCATGCATTTAATCAGGTAATTGGCAGCCCTTTTATGCCGTACCTGAACTCGCTTGCCACGCAACATTCTCTGGCGACAAATTACTTTGCCAACACGCACCCTTCCATCGGCAATTACTTCATGCTCACGACCGGCAATATTGAGACCAATAATGACGCGTTCACCGGGACCGTAAGTTCAGACAGCATTCCGCGGGCCTTTGCCGCGGCAGGCAAAACCTGGAAAGCGTATATGGAAAGCCTTCCCTCAGTTGGTTATACCGGCGGCGATGTCTATCCATACTTCAAGCACCATAATCCATTTGCTTACATGACCGATGTTCTGGGCTCAAGCACGGAAACGGCAAACCTGGTTCCGTTCACTCAACTTTCTTCAGATCTTACCGCTGGCACGGCGCCGAGCTTTGCCTTTATCGCACCGAACGCGGAAGACGATGCCCATGATTGTCCCACCGGCGGCTCAGTCTGTTTGGATAGTGACAAGCTTACGGCAGCCGATAACTGGCTGAAGAACAATATTGATCCGCTGATCAAATCGCCGGCGCTCGCCAACAGCGTTTTCATCATAGTGTTCGACGAATCGCTGGACGTGGATGTTGTGAACGGAGGCGGCAAGGTGGCATGGGTAATGGCTGGCTCACATGTTAAAGCGGGCTTTAAATCTACGACTTTGTATCAGCATCAAAGCACGCTGCGACTAGTAATGGACCTGCTTGGAGTCACTGACCATCCCGGAAACTCTGCTACAGCGCCAACGATGCAGGAGTTCTTTCAGTAATTTGAACGCCGCAAGCCGCAGATGGCGCTCTTGGGCGAAACCGTTCTCTAGAACCCCATAAACAGCATCTTTTTCGGCGCTTTCTTTTGCGCAAACGGCCGATTGAGAAATTCCACCATCGGAGCCATCACGGCAAATCGTTTTGCCAGCTCAGGCACCACGCAGGGCGTAGTAAGCAAGCCGATATCCAGCGTGGATTCCAGATACCACTGCTTCCGCCGCAGCAGAGCTTCAGCCGGATGGTCCACGGGGAATCCTTTGGGCATGCGGCTTAATTGTTCGCCTTGAAGCTCACCGACTGTCTTTCGCAAAGACTTGTTGCCGAGAAGGGATTCAAACTCTTCGTGATATTGCTGCAGCAACGTGCGGTAAGCCAGAAGCTCGTCGCGATCTGGCCCCCATACGCCGCCAAACGCGAGCAGCTCTTTTTCCGTAAAGTGCAGATAGAACACCGCGCCTTCACGTTTGACCGCAGTATTGCGAGGGAAGATAGCGGCAATATGAGTTTTGTACGGTGTCTTGTCCGGGGAGAAGCGCGTGTCTCGATAGATGCGGTAAACGGCTTTTGCCGGTGGCGTGACATAAGCGGGCGCAAACCGGTCCATCTCTTCATTCAGGCAGGCAACAAACTCCAGCATGGGCGTCTTGATCATCGCTTCATACTTTTCTTTGCGCGGCTGGAACCATTCACGCCGGTTGTTGCGCTTGAGCGCACGCAAAAAAGAAATTGCTTCAGGGGAGAAACCAGAGAAACGGGACATCAGCTAATTTTAAATCAGCGGAACTGAAATGGGTCCTGGCAACAGGAAGGAGTTAATGCGCGGAAGAGCACTTGCTATCTCCCTCTGAGAACTTCAGGAATTCGCTGTCACAAGAATCAGCGCCAAGCCGTCATAGCCTTTGCTGCCCACAGTTTGTATCACGGTGGTGGTCACACCTTTTTCCGCAGCCAGCACTTCGTTGAATTTACGGATGCCCTGCACGTTTTCATCGGTGCTGGCAGGATCAGCCACTGCGCCTTTGCGCACCACATTGTCCGCGATAATCAGCGTGCCAGGCCGTGACAACTTTAAAGACGACTGTAGATATTCGGCGTAGCCCGCCTTATCCGCATCGATAAATATCAGGTCAAAAGGCCCCCGCCCCTCAGCTACCAATTTTTGCAGCGAATCTGCCGCACGGCCTGTTCTTATTTCCACCGCATTCGCCAATTCCGCACGCGCAATGTTGGCACGGGCAAGCTCCGCCCTCTTCGGATCGATTTCAAGCGATATCAGTCGCCCCTCGGGCGGGAGCGCGCGCGCAAGCCAGATGGTGCTGTATCCGCCCAGCGTGCCCAGCTCCAGAATTTTGCGTGCTCCCTGCACTTTTGCCAGCAAGTGCAAGAGCTTGCCTTGCGCTGGAGACACGTTGATGGTGGGCAATCCGGCTGCTTTGCTGGAATCAAGCGCAGCTTCCAGAGCAAAATCGGGTGCGATAAAAAGATCTGCAATGTAGCTATCGACGGCTGTCCATTGTTCCTGAGGCATAACGATCTTGGCTAATCAGTAAAATATAAATCCACAATTACCGTGAGGCGAGCGCCGCCTGCTTCGAATGATCTTTCTTTTTGCCGCTCGATGCCTCGTCAATAATCTGCCGCGCAATCCGTTCACGATGAAAAGTTGCATCCCCTAGCATGGTCTCTGAAGCCTTGGCCCGCCGGTAGTAGAGATGAATGTCATTTTCCCAGGTAAATCCCATGCCGCCGTGCACCTGTATGCCGTGATTGCCCACGTTGCGCGCCGCATCGCTCGCGTACATCTTGGCCACCGAGACTGAGGTCGAAGCGTCCGGCGTATTTTCTTCCAGCGCCCACGCCGCATAATACGTGGCCGAGCGCGAGCTTTCGGTCTCAAGATACATATCAGCGCAGAGATGCTGCACGGCCTGAAAGATGCCAATGGGCTTGCCGAACTGTTTGCGCGTCTTGGCGTAAGCCACAGTCAACTCCAGCGTTCGCTGCATGCCACCGGTCATCTCCGCGCATAGTGCAGCCGTGGCAACGTTCAGGGCGCCGGCCAGGCCGCGCGGATTGCCCAGCGCTTCTGCCGGCGTGTTATTAAATTCCACGGAATAAATCTTTCTCGCCAGGTCCATGCCTTTCATCGCTTCAATGCGCAGACCGGGAGCTTTTGCATCGACCAGGAAAACTCCGTCGCGCGCAACGACTACCACAAAGTCGGCGACCGCAGCGTCCGTGACAAACAGCTTAGTTCCCGTAAGCTTGTTGCCGGCGGAGCTGATCTTTAGGCTCTCGATATCCCAGCTTCCCGCGGCTTCCACCAGCGCGACCGTTGCACGCGCCTGCCCCGCCGCAATGCGTCCCAGATACTTCTTCTTTTGTTCCGGCGAGCCGCACGCATCAATCACCGTTCCCGCCAGCGCCACCGTTGAGAAGAATGGTCCCGGCAGCAGCGCGTAACCTGCTTCTTCCATCAGCAGGATCAGCTCCACCTTTCCCAGGCCCATGCCCCCGAACTCTTCCGGCGCAATGATTCCGGTAAAACCCTGCTCGGCGAGCTTTGTCCAAAGCGCGGCGTCGTAAGTCGTGTCCGTTTCCATGACCTTGCGCACCGCCGCAATGGGACTCTCCCCGGCAAAAAATTTGCGCGCCGTATCTTTCAGTATCTGCTGGCTTTCCGATAGTCCAAATTGCATCTTCGTACTCCCCTTTGTCTTCCTTTGCGCCCTTCGCGTCCTTTGCGGTGAAATACCTTGGCTGACTGCTGAATGCTGACTGCTATCCGCTAATAACTTTTCGGCAATCCCAGCACAAAATGCCCAATAATATTGCGCTGGATTTCTGACGTGCCTGCCTCAATCGTGTTGCCGCGTGATCTCAAATAGCCATAAGCCCACATGCCATTGTCGATAGCGTGTTCGTCTCCGGCTTCAAGCTGTCCGTATGGTCCCATTACTTCCTGGGCCACCTGCTGGAAGCGCTGGTTCAGCTCGCTCCAGAAAATTTTCTGGATGGAACCTTCCGGGCCAGGCACGCCCGTAGCATTGATGCGGCTGAAGGCACGCATCTGATTGCAGCGCATAACTTCAATTTCGGCATAGCATTGCGCCAGCTTCTGCCGGATAACCGGATCTTCCGACGAGGGCCGGCCATTTCGCTCCGTAGTCTTTGCCAGATTGATCAGCCGCTCCATGTTCCTGCGATAGGTAATCTGCAGACCTGCGCCAAACGTTCCGCGCTCATGCATGAGCGTTCCCATCGCGACGCCCCAGCCTTCATTCACCTTGCCGACAACGTTTGTAACCGGTATGCGCACGTCATGGAAGAAAAGCTCATTAAATTCGGTTTCGCCGGTCATCTGCCGCAGCGGACGCACTTCCACTCCGGGTGTCTTCATGTCCACCAGCAGCACAGTGAGCCCTTTATGCTTGGGGACATTGGGATCGGTGCGCACCACCAGCTCGCACCAGTGCGCGGCCCATCCGTAACTGTTCCAGACTTTCTGGCCATTCACCACGTAGTGATCGCCATCAAGCCGTGCTTCGCAGCGCACATTCGCCAGGTCAGAACCTGCGTCAGGCTCGGAAAATCCCTGGCACCAGATTTCTTCCGCGCTCAGGATCTTCGCGAGATGCCTTTTCTTCTGCGCTTCCGTACCAAAAGCAATGATTGTCGGACCGATGATACCCAACCCCAAAACATTCGCTAAAGGCGGCGCCTGGGCCAGCGCCATCTCCTGCCAGAAGATCACCTGCTCCATCAGGCTGGCGCCGCGGCCGCCATATTCCTTGGGCCATGAGATTCCCGCCCAGCCGCCTTCATACAGTTTGCGCTGCCAGCGCTTCAGGTATTCAAAGCGCGTCTCCATCGATTCTTCCCGGCGCTCGTCCCAGTCCGTGGGCGCATTGGCGGCAAGCCATGTGCGCAATTCATCGCGAAATCTGATTTCCTCGGGGCTAAGATTCAGGTCCATAGATCCTCCCACGTGCTGGTTGAGCTGCTTGCGGCTCTAATGCCGGACGGCAAAGGCCATCACTGGATTGCCGCTAATGAATGGCCATTCATTTTGCAGATAAGTTTACATCGTTTATTCCTGTCGCTGCGCTCCAAACCGCTAAAGATTTTTTCCCAATGCAAAGAGCCTGCTGCTCACGATGCTGCGCGCTCGCCACGCAAGCCGGGCTCGCTTGCTAAGGCAATGCCCTCTTCACCATATGAATTATAGGCAGCGTGACGTCGCCTTCCAGCGGGACTTCCAGTCTCTCCATGGCGACGTACCCTCTTTTCTGGAAAAGCTTTGCTCCTGTCAGCGTGGCTCCCATTTCAAAGCGCGTGAAACCTGCCGCGCGGGCAGCCGATTCGCAGGCATCCAGCAGTAAGGTACCAATTCCCTCCCGCGCCCAGTCGGGATGAATAAAGAAAGCGCGTATTTTCGCTGCATCAATCTTTGGATCAAGCATGTCATCCTGTCGATCTCGCCAGCGGTCACCGCCATAGAGCGTTTTGCGTTTGCTCCAGCCGCCACAGGCAACAATGACTGGATGGTCGTTTGAATCGGATGGGACTGTCTGCACAACAAGGTACGTGCCGTCGTCGATCAATTGGCTGTCGACACCAAAAACCGTCCGGAGCGCACTGTCGATCTGCGCAGGCGAGTAGTCGCCGGCCTGCAGCTGCCGTACTGAAGCATCAATCAATTCACGCAAAACCGGGATGTCAGCGGAGACTGCAGGTCGAATTACAAACGCACGAGGCATGCCAAGTGACAGCAATTTTACTCAAAATGAAAGCGGCCCATGCGGGCCGCTTTTGCACAATGCGTTTTTTCTTGTGGCTACTTCGCGGGAATTGTTGCCAGGAAACTCTTGACCTCGTCGGCACGGGATCCGCTCGGTTCAAGCTGAAGATATTTGTTGCAAGCAGCTTTGGCATCATCAAACTTCTGGGCGTTGAACTCCACGCCGCAAAGGTTATAGCTATACAGCGCAGAGGAAGGATCGAGCTCCGTGGCTTTTTTTAACGATGCAATGGCTTCATCCTGCTTCTGCAGTTTCATGTAAGCATTGCCTTGTGCCGTCAACATGCGGCCCGCGCCTTGCCTGGCGGCGGTTGGATTCAAGCTGGGGACCTTCGGGTCTGCCGGAGATGCGCCGGAAATCAGAGACTGCGCTACCTGGACGCCTTTATCGTAGGTTTGAACTGCCTCATCCAGCTTGTTGGATTTAGCTTGCGCCTCGCCCAGGGCCATATAAAAATCCCAACGGCTGCTGTCGGGTGCGGCTGCAATCAGTTGCTTGAGCGCGTTTTCCGCCTTTGGCCAGTCCTGCGCCTGCCGCGCACTTTGTGCTTCACTGATCAGGGAATTCAAGCCCGCGATCTTCTTGTTATCAGCCTCGATTTTGGCCAGCTGTTCCTTGGTGAGTTTGGGAGCGGCAGGTTGAGCGAGGCCAAATTTGTTGTTTGTTAAAGGTTCTTTGCCGGCGTCGATTTGAAGAATATTGCTGGTGGTTGTATTGTCCGTGCCGAGCGTAGTCCGGTTTGAAGATAGTTTTTCCCCTTTCTCATTCAGCACGTTCACTTCATAGGAGCCGTAGGGCACGCCCAGCATTTGGAATTCACCGTTTTTGTCAGTCTTGATTTTGTAAGTCTTTCCGGTTTCGGTGTTCGTGAATACCACTGGGGCATTGGCCAAGGGCTTGCCTTCCTGGGTGACCTTTCCTTCTGCCTGTGCGCCAACAGTTTGAGTGCCCGCAGGCAAAGATCCCACAGCAAACAACAAGGCCCCCAGCGCAAGAGCAAAAACATTCCGCTTCATTGTGGTTGTTTCCTCCAGAGTGCTTCGCTTACGACTCCAAATTATGCTCGCCTACTTTTTCTTTTTCTCGTGGTAACTGGTTTCTACCTTGGCTCCAATGGCTTGCAGCATCGCTTTCACGTCATTTGCGTGGGGGCCATCGGGCGCTAGTTCCAGATATTTGTTCAATGCCTCTGATGTTCCGGCAGGCGCTTGCATTTTTCCTTCTTTATCCAACTTGCTATCGCCAACCAGTAGCGATCCTTTGATGAAATAGGCATCCGCGCGGTTGGGATCGGCAGCAATTGCTTTATCGCATGCGGCCAGTGCGCCTTGCGTGTTGCCGGTATTGTATTGTGTGGCACAGATATTAAAGAATGCCGTGCCCGGATTGGGATCCATGCTCGCCGCTTTGGTATAAGCTGCAATCGCTTTATCATTCTGTTTTAATTTCAAATAGGCATTACCTTCGCTGGTGAGCATCTGGGCCACGCCTGCTTTGGCCTTTGCGGGATCGGCTTTGGGGTCGGTCTTAGTGGCATTTTCCGCCAGAGGAATTGCCTTTTCGTATGTGGCTACGGCCTCATCAAATTTGTTCAGATTAAGTTGAGCATTGCCTAGCGCCTGCTGATAGTCCCAGCGGTTAGGATTCATCGCAACCAACTTGGTCAGGATGGGCTCCGCAGTCGCCCAGTCTTTGGCCTGCAATGCCGGGTTCAACTGCGCAATCAAGGCATTTTCATTGATGGCCTTGTCCCGCTCCCCCTTCATCTTTTCCAGCTCTTCTTTGCTGGGACCTGCGCCCGGCTTGCCGGAAGTAACTTCCACTGATATATCGTCCACCGCGCCACCCTCGCCCGCAATGCGGACCTGCTTCTTGAAGCGCTTTTCACCTGCGGTAACTTCCTCGTTGTAATCGCCGAAGGGAATGCCGACGCCCGCGACTTGCCCGTTCTTGTCACTCTTCATCTTGAAAGTCCGGCCATTCGCAAGGCTGGTCAATACGACGTCGGCATTGGGTACCGGCTTGCCGCCATCGGTAATGGTTCCCTGGACTTTGCCCGCGGTGGCCTGCGCCCAGGCTGCAGCTGTGGCGGCCAGTAAAAGCGCAATCACCATCAGTGAATACGTAAGTTTCGTTTTCATTTTTGTCGAGCCTCCGGCTTCAACTTGAATCTTAAAAATTTAACGGCTTGCCACTTTTTGCAAATGCTCCGGTGGCAAATAAGGAATCGGGTCCTGTGTTTTAGCTTCAGCAAAAGCACGCCGCCGCAGCACACAACTCTCGCACACCCCGCAGGCTTTATCTTCACGGCTGTAACACGACCAGGTCAAATCAAACGGAGCGCCCAATTCGATCCCCAGGCGCACGATCTCAACCTTGCGCATTGCGATGAGCGGGGTCACCACCTGAATCTTGCCTTCGCGTGTCCCCGTTTTTATCACGGCATTGAAAGCCTGATAATATGCCGGCCGGCAATCCGGATATCCTGAACTATCCTGTTCCACCGCTCCGATGTAAATCTTGTCGGCGTCCAGCACTTCCGCCCAGCTAACAGCGGCGGCAAGGAAATGGGCATTGCGAAAAGGAACATAAGTTACCGGCATCTCGGACCCGATTTTCTCTCCTGCTTGAGGCACTGCGATATCTTTATCGGTGAGGGCCGATCCGCCGATGACGTCCAAGGCATCATTCCTGATTACCAGCCGGCGCTTTATGCCCAGAAAATCGCAAATTCGTTCAAACGCCCACCGCTCACGCTCCGCGGTGCGCTGCCCGTAATTGATGTGCAGAGCGGCAGCGTCTGTATTCCGCGCGGCCAGTGCGGCGCAGACACAGGAGTCCATGCCTCCACTCAACAACACCACCGAGCGCGATTTTTCGCCTGCCAAAATAAACTCCTGATGTATGGATGCCTAGTTTTCAGATGGCCCGGCAGCCGGAATAGCTGCCCACTTTATTTCTTAATTATCGCAAAACTTCACTGTTCATGCTGGGTTGCAGCCACCCTTAAACTCCCTTGGTAGCAGGCTCCCAGATGAATTTATGAATCTGCAGTCCCAGCCGAACATTGAGCCCGTCCGCCAATATCCACTCGGCTAAAACACGCGGATCAAGCTGGCAGTTGGACGTGTCGCGTTCCCGGCTTGGAGCCTTTAGAAACACCGGAGAAAACAGAACCGCCCCCACTTTCTGTTCTAACCCGTGCCGGCGCGTGAAGTCGCGAGCGAACTCGTAGTCTGCACGGTCGGACAGCACAAATTTAATTTCGTCGCCAGTAGTAAGAGCCGCCAGATTGCTCATGCGAAACGTTCCGCCTTCGCCCGAACCGGGGCATTTTACATCCACGATTTTGTGCACTGCGGGCGGCACATGCTCCAGCGGACGCTCACCGCTGGTTTCCAGCAAAAGTGTGTAACCGCGAGCAAGCAGACGCTCCATCAGCGGAACCAGCTCACGCTCCTGCAGCATAGGCTCGCCGCCGGTGAACTCCACCAAGCCTGCAGGCGCGAGCTTAAGCACTTCCTGCTCGACGTCCTCCGGGGACATCTTTCGTCCGCCGGTGAAGGTATATTCACTGTCACACCATGAGCACCGAAGATTGCACGCAGCCAGCCGGACGAAAATACACGGCACGCCCGCGAAAGACGATTCTCCCTGAATAGAACGATAGATTTCTATGATCTGCATGATGAACGATCTGCATGTGCTGGAAGAACACAGCCGAGAGCGGCGGTGCTCAAAAGTTTTACTCCGAATAGCGCGCGGTCGTGGTATCAGTTTCCCAGATGGTAACGTCTTTTACCGCAACGCGGCCGCTGGTAATCGACTTCAGGCGGCCATTCGTCTGATCGTAAAAATATTTTGCCAGATTTTCTGCCGAAGGATTAAGCGCGATAAAAGGCTCTATTTCATTCAGCATCTGGTGGTCCAACCGGTCGATTACATGCTTCATGACCTCTTTCAGGTCTTTAAAATCCAGCAGCAGGCCGGCTTTATCCAGAGTTGGCCCCGTCAGCGTGACGCGCACCTTGTAATTGTGCCCGTGCGGGTTCTCGCATTTTCCTTTGTAATCGCGCAGGTAATGCCCCGCGGCAAATGAATCTTCAACTGTAACCTCGTACATCCGCTCCCCTTATCTGGCATTGCAGGCTCAGGCCCACTCTTTATTGTAAATGCCAGCGTAGAAACGCGAAAAGCCGCCTATGCCAATCAGCAAATTGCTCCGTGAAGCGACCAACAGCGTCATTCGAGCGATGGATGCCGACGGGGAGTGCCGGAACTGCCACAGCACCAGGGGGTTTCGGACACATGCATCCCTTTGCCGTCGAAAGATAACGGACGCGTGAGTGTGGATCTCTGAGCGAGCTACCAGGCAATCCATACCGCGCTAAGGTGTTGAAAATATGAGGTTGAGCTTGACCCATGCGGAACACGTTTTATTACCGGTCTGCAATCCTGTTTTTCGGCTATTTTGAAATAGGTATTGGCCAGGAACTTGCAGAGGGAAATTTACGTCAGATTCAAAGCAAGGGACGCAGAACTCACCGTTCTTAGCCGAAGGGGAGCATTGCAATGACGAGCGGAGGCAGAAAATCGATGAACGCAGCCGAGTGTGCCGACCGAGCGGAGAAGCATGCTTTTGGGCTGAATGACAACAAAACCGTGATCGCATTGCGCCAACTGGCGGACGATATTGAAGCCGGCACGGTGGTCCTAAACAGCGTTACAACCTCTTCACATGCTACGCATGAAGAGTTCACCATTCGTGAAGTGATCATCGAGGTGCTGGAGGAGTATCCGGCTACTGGACCAAGGATGGTCGGAAAATAGCCGTTTCCAATGGGCAAGGCAAGCAGCGAAATTTTCTTGCAGTTAATGAAGACAGCCGTGGACTCACGCCAGGAGCAGGCGGACAGAGAACAAGACCCGTCGGTGCAGTCCGTTGCCTTGGAGTTATTGAAAGCCATCAAGGCCAATCAGAGGTAGAAATTTCTATAAGCCTGGGCCGGTGAAGAACTGCTCCACATCTGCCAGATCTTTTGTCTTCTTATAAGCAGGCAGGCTATTAATAAAAGTCTTTCCGTAGCGTTGTTTCAGGAGACGGTTGTCCAGCAGCGCGAGCACGCCGCGATCTTTTACCGAGCGGATTAAGCGGCCAAAGCCTTGCTTCAATGAAATCACGGCCGCAGGTACTTGATATTCAAAGAAAGCATTGCCTCCGGCGGAGTTAAGGGCACTGATGCGCGCGGCGACGACTGGGTCATTGGGGACCGCAAAGGGCAACCGGTCGATGATCACGCAGCTTAACTGTTCCCCTTGCACGTCAACGCCCTGCCAGAAAGAAGATGTCGCAAACAGCACCGCGTTGGGCGTGAGACGAAATTCCTCCAGCAGCGCATTCTTGGGCGCCGACCCCTGCAACAGCATCGGGAATGGCAACTCGCCCAGAAGACGGTCATGGATGTCATTCATCTGCGCATAACTGGTAAAGAGGCAGAAAGCGCGGCCTTGCGTGATATCGAGCAGGCGGCGGATTTTCTCGGCGGCGGCACGTCCAAACTGCGTTGATCGTGGATCAGGCATGTCCGGAGGAACATAAAGAATCGCCTGCTTCGAGTAGTCAAAGTGCGAGGTCACCACCATTTCACGCGCATGTTCCAGGCCCACGCGTTGGCGGACATAGTCAAAGCTACCGCGATCAGGATTGCCGGCAACGGCCAGCGTTGCCGAGGTGAGCACGGCAGTTTCAAGGTTTTCAAAGAGCGTTTGCTTCAGGATCTGCGACACGTCAATCGGTGTTGCCTGCAGCACAATGTGCGTCTGCCCGCCGCGCGTGCGACGCCCTTCGCCGCGATATTCAATCCAGAAGACCGTGTTCTTGTCTGTTGACTCCAGAATGAACGCGAGCTGGGCCTGCAATTCCCGCGTACGACGGGAAAAACCAAAAACTTCTTCAGGCTTTTGCGGCAGCAGTTCAAGCTCAGCCAGGACACGGGCGAGCGACTGCATCACCGAGTCATAATCATCGCTATGCTTTTCCAGAAAGCCATCGCGGTTGGTGAATGCCGACCGGCCTTCTCCTGGCGGCAGCAAGCCAAAGAAAAACCGCGAACGCTCCCGTAATTTGGCCAGTGCCTGAATTACACCAGGCGAAATAGCTTTCTTCTGCTGCAGCGTTGCTTCAATATCGCGTGCCAACTCTTCAAAGCGCAGATTGCTCACGCTTACGCCAAAATAGCTTCCCGCCACGTCTTCCAACTCATGCGCTTCGTCAAAGATCACCGCCGAAAAATCTGGAAGCACGCCTGCATCGGGGCCACCCGACTGGCGCAATGAAAGATCGGCAAAGAAGAGATGGTGATTCACGATGATGATGTCACTCTCGGCGGCGCGGCGGTGCATCTCCGTGATAAAGCAGCGGTCCCACTGCTGGCATTTCTGTCCGGTACAGCGTTCGGTGCGCGCGTCGAGTTTCTGCCATAACTGTGCGCTCTCTGGAAGACCCTTCAATTCAGCGCGGTCGCCGCTTTCGGTGGTCTCTTCCCATTCGGCAATCTGCCGGTACTGCTCAATTTCCTGCAGGCCGCTCAGGACCGGTTGGTTGGTAAGATCGTAAAGTTTCTGTCGACAAAGATAGTTATTGCGGCCTTTCATGTAGCAAACGCGCAGTTTACCCAGATGCTGCTCCAGGAATGGGATATCCTTGAAGAAGAGCTGTTCCTGCAGGTTCTTGGTGCCGGTGGAGATAATCACGCGTTTGCCGCTGCGAATCACCGGTAAGAGATATGCCAGGGTCTTGCCCGTTCCCGTTCCGGCCTCGACGATCAGATGCCGGCGCTCCACCAGAGCTTTTTCCACCGCCTCCGCCATCTGCAACTGGCCGCGACGGAACTCGTAATTGGGATGCGCCTTGCTGAGCATTCCTCCGGGGGCAAAGAACTCATGCAGCGTGGGCCACCGGCGTATGGGAACGGCGGCGGTTTCGGGCTGGTAGGGAGAGGCCATGGCGAGCGTGTTTTTATAATAGCTGGGAACAGCAATTATCGGTTAGCAATTGGCACCCTGGCAGCCGCAAAATTTGATTCCGGCTTTGATCCAGACGCGGAGAAATATTGTCGCAAGCTAAAAAGTCGTTGGCCCCACTGGTGGCCATTGTTGGGCGGCCCAATGTGGGCAAATCTACGCTTTTCAACCGGCTGACGGGGTCGCGCCGAGCGATTGTGGGCGATGAGCCGGGCATCACGCGCGACCGCCTCTATAGTGAAGTCAACTGGGACGGACGTCTGCTGCGCATGGTAGACACCGGCGGGATTGTTCCGGATGACAAAGCCTTGATTCCCGCGGAGATATTCCGCCAGGCCAAGGTGGCGCTGGAAGAATCCAATGCGGTTGTGATGGTGGTGGACGCACGCACGGAACTGGCGTCACCGGACATGGAGTTAGCTCGACTGCTGCAGCGCCTGGGCAAACCGCTTTTTCTGGCAGTGAACAAAGTTGACTCGGCCAAGCAGGAAGCTGCAGCGCAGAATTTCAGGACGCTGGGTATCCGTGAGGTTTTTCCCATTGCCGCCGAACATGGTCTGGGCACCATGGAATTGATGGACGCCATTATGGAGGTTGTGCCGGTCGTGATGGCGCCAAACGAGCCCGAACGTGATCGCCACCGTGCAAAGAACGTGCCAGCAGGAGATGTCGAGGAACAATCTCCAGGGGAAGCTTCTGAGAGTGAAGCTTCCGAAGAGGAGAAAAAAGAAACAAAGGTCGCGATCATAGGCCATCCGAACGTGGGTAAATCCACGTTGCTCAACATACTCACTGGCAGTTCACGCGCTATCGTTTCACCTGTTGCAGGTACCACGCGTGATGCCATCGATGAATTGATTGAAAAAGACGGCCACGCCTACAGGTTTATTGACACTGCTGGAATCCGCCGCAAAGGCAAGACACACCTGATGGCGGAAAAACTATCGGTGGTGATGGCGCGCAAGCACCTTGAGGCCGCCGACGTCGCGCTGCTGGTGATTGATGCGGTGGAAGGCGTGACCGGCCTTGACGCCACCATCGGCGGTTACGCGCATGAGAGCGGCAGGTCAGTGATTGTCATTGTCAACAAATGGGACCTGGTGGGACCTGGTCGCAAAGATGGCCGCCCCCCTGCCGATCGCGAGCTTTATGAGAAGCAGGCGCGGCGCGCCTTGAAATTTCTGGACTACGCGCCTATGGTGTTTGTCTCGGCGGCGGCGGGCAAGAACATTGACAAGATTTTCCGCGCTCTGGAACTGGTGGCCAGAGAAAGGCGCAAGCGCATCGGCACTGCCCAGATGAACAAATTCCTGGAGTCGGTGGACTTCACCCGCGCCTCCGTCCCGCACCGCCAGCAGGTAAAGATCTTTTACATGACACAGGCTTACGCTTCTCCGCCGACGTTCATTCTTTTTACTGATAAAGACGTGAAGCTGCACTTTTCCTATGAACGGTTTCTGCAAAACCAGATCCGGCAGAAGTTTGGCTTTGTGGGCACGCCCATCTGGATCAAGAATCGTCCCAGGACGAAAGTTGAGCTGGGGCCCAAGAAGAAGTCAAAGCGCCGCTAAGGAGATCGTGGCATATTTGGGTCTCTTGCCACTTAAAAACGACTTAAGGCCCGATTTCCATGGAACATTTCTCTTTTTGCTTCGTCATACTCCCTATGCTGCAGGAAATTCGCCATGCCTTCCGTATGATCGCCCGCAGTCCGGGCTTCACCTCAATTGCCGTTCTATCACTGGCTCTGGGGATTGGCGCCAATGCCGCCATATTTAGCTTGGCTGACGCTCTTTTGTTCCGGCCGCTTGCCGTAACCGATCCCCCCTCTGTGATGGCCCTGAACCTGGATACCCCGGGCGGCGATCTGGGCAACTTTTCTTACGCGGACTATCGCGATCTGCGGTCTACCACAAAGTCATTTGATGGGATTGCAGCCTTCCAGTTGGCGACTTTCAGTCTGGCACGCAGCACGAATGAAGTCCCGCAAATGCGCGCAGGGCTTGAGGTGAGTGATAATTTCTTTTCCGTGCTGGGCATTCAGCCCACGCTCGGCCGCAGCTTTCTGCCGGAAGAGACGATCAAGGGCGGGGCACCCGCCGTTGTGCTTTGCTACGGCTTCTGGCAGGACCAGTTCAACGGAGATAAGGAAGTTCTGGGTCGCACCATACGGATTTCCGGCACGGACTTCACCATCGTCGGCGTAACTCCCAAAGCATTTACCGGCGTGGACCAGTACATACGCCCATCCTTCATGGTTCCCGCGGTACTGACCCAGCAATTGAACGGCGCTGCCAAAGACCCAATGGAAAACCGTGCCGACTACAGCTTCACCCTTTATGGCCGGCTCAAGCAAGGGATTTCTGTAAGCCAGGCGCAAGCTGAGATGGTTACGATGTGGAAAGGCCTACAAGAGCGATTTCCGGCAGATGGGCGCAATGGCAAGATGATGGTGCGCACGCAACTTCAGTCCCGCATCGCGCAGGATTCAGTTGACGCAATTCTGGTCACCATGTTGATGGCGCTGGTCTCCGTAGTGCTGTTGATTGCATGTGCCAATGTGGCCAACCTGCTGCTGGGACGCGCGCGCGGGCGCACTCGCGAAATTGCCGTGCGCATTGCTCTGGGCGTGAGCCGTACCAAGCTCCTGCGCCAATTGTTTGGGGAAAATGTGGTGCTCGCCCTGCTTGGCGGCGCCATTGGCCTGGCCTTCGCTTACGGCGGCATTCGCTTCCTGCAAACCATTCCAATTCCTTCAGATCTTCCTATCGTGATTTCTCCTCAGCTTGATCAGCGCGTGTTGATCTTCAGCCTGATCGCTTCGTTATTCAGCGTTCTTGTATTTGGTTTGGCGCCTGCATTCCAAAGCCTGAAAACCGAGCTGGTCTCCGCGTTGAAAAGCTCAGAGAGCAATATGTCTGGACGAAAGCGCACTCTTGGCCGCAACAGTCTCGTCATCGTCCAGATCGCGCTCTCGATGGTCCTGCTGGTGGCTTCCGGAATGTTGCTCGATGGATTCCGCAAGACGCTGGTTGCCAGCCCGGGCTTCCGCACAGACCACCTCTTGATCACTGAATTCGATACGTCTCTGGTGCGCTACACTCCGGAAAAAACGGTAGCGTTTTATCGCGGTATCAAAGATCGCGTTCGCGTGCTGCCCGCAGTCCGTTCGACCGCACTTACCGCGGCAGTTCCATTCGGCAACAATCAGCCGAGTCGCGAGGTGATTCCTGATGGCTATCAGGCGCCCAAAGGGCAGGAAAGCGTGTCTTTACTGTTTGATGTTGTCGATGAGCATTATTTTGACACCATGAAGATTCCGATTGTCAGCGGTCGCGGGTTTGCTTCCGATGACAAGGCCGATTCAACGCCGGTAGCAATCGTGAACCAGGAATTTGCCGGGCGCTTCTGGCCTGGCCAGGATCCGCTGGGCAAGCGCATTCGTCTGGACAACAGCAAAGGCAAGCTTGTGCAGGTGGTGGGCGTGGCTCGCAATTCAAAGTACTTGTTCATTGGTGAGTCCCAGTACCGCTATTTCTACCTGCCGTTCGCGCAAGAAGGCGGAACACGCATGGTGCTGCTTACGGAAAGCTCCGGCGATCCGGCGCTGCTGGCCGCGCCGCTACGGGAAATTGTTAGATCAATGGATCCTAATCAGCCCATGTACAACGTGCGCACGTTTGGCAATTTTTACAAAATGCGCGCCATCGATACACCGCTGATGATCACCCAGATGGTAATAACGATGGGGCTGATCGGGCTCTTGCTCGCGCTGATCGGCATTTACGGGCTTGTGTCTTATTCGGTAGCGCGACGTACGCGTGAAATCGGCGTGCGCATTGCCATTGGCGCAGCTCGCATGGACGTAATAAAAATGGTCCTGCGCCAGGGTTTTGTACTGGCTTGCATTGGCATTGGCGTGGGCGGAATGCTCAGCCTGATTGTAGGCAAGGCATTGGCTGCGGGATTGATTGGCCTGGGCAAACCTAATCCAGCAACGTTTATTGTTGTTCCTCTGGCTGTTCTGCTGGTGACCATGGCCGCATGCTGGGCGCCGGCATGGCGAGCTTCGCGCGTTGACCCCATACGAGCTCTTCGCTCTGAATAACAGTACGATGACTACGGACCTTGTGGTACCGGTGGTGCGAAGGTGTCAGCAGGAGCTTGCAAGCCTGCCGCAGTAGTCGCCTGCAGCCAAGATGCCAGTTTCTCCAGCGCCTTTTCACAAACCATCTTGTGGCGCAGCTTCTTGTCACGCACGCGGCTTCGCGTGGCTTCATCCAGTTGCGGCAGCAGATCAAATGTGATGTTAGCCGGCTGAAAACTTTTACTCTCGGCATGGCAGATGTAATGCACCAGTGAGCCCAGCGCAGTCTCGCGTGGGGGAGGGACCGCTGGCAATCCTTGTGCGATGCGCGCTACCTGAATGCCTGCCAGCATTCCCATGGCAATGGATTCTGTATAGCCTTCCACGCCGGAAATCTGTCCGGCAAAAAAGACGTTGGGATGTTGCCTGAGGTTGAGCAACTCCGCGAGCAGCGTTGGCGCGTTGATATAAGTATTGCGATGGATCTGCCCGTAGCGCACGAACTTTGCGTTTTCAAGACCGGGAATCAGCCGTAAGACATGCGCCTGGTCGCCATACTTCAAATGATTTTGAAAGCCGACCAAGTTGTACGAGTCGGCGCGCAAGTTTTCCTGTCGCAGTTGCACCACCGCATAGGGCCACTTTCCGGTACGGGGATCGTCCAAACCGACCGGCTTCATTGGGCCAAAGCGCAGAGTATCGCGCCCACGCCGCGCAATCTCTTCGATGGGCAGGCAGCCCTCAAAATAGTTCAGATTCTCCCAGTCATGACCCTCCACCATTTCAGCCGAAGTCAAGGCATCAATAAAGCGGTCGTATTCTTCTTTGGTGAAAGGACAATTGATGTAGTCCGCTGTGCCTTTGCCGTAACGCGCGGCCATGTAGACCTTGCTCATGTCAATGGAGTCGGCTTCAACAATGGGGCTGATGGAATCGTAAAAGCAGAGATGATCGCTGCCGGAGAGGCGCGCAATATCCAGCGAGAGCGCATCTGATGTGAGCGGTCCGGTGGCGACGATGGTGAGGCCATCGGCTTCAGTGATGTGCGCAACTTCCTGGCGGATGACCTTGATATTGGGTTCGGCAGAGATTGCTTCTGTGACTTTGGCTGCGAAGGTCTCCCGATCTACAGCCAACGCGTGTCCGGCAGGAACGCTGGTATCTTTGGCGATCCGCAGCAGCAGCGAATCCACGCGCCGCATTTCTTCTTTCAACAGCCAGGGCGCGGTGTTCTCACTTTCTGACTTCAGCGAATTGGAGCAGACCAGCTCGGCGAATTTGTCCGTCTGGTGCGCGGGAGTTGATTTCACCGGGCGCATTTCAAACAGTTCAACTGCAACCCCACGCCGCGCGCATTGCCAAGCCGCTTCACAGCCGGCCAGTCCGGCGCCGATGATTTTGATTTTCATGGTCACTTCTTTTAACGGGTCTGCAAAAGGTTCATCGCTGTGCGATGACGTCTTTATTCGCTGCGCTCACCCAGGACTAAAGTCCTGGGCTGGGGCCCGCGATTCGCAAGCGAATCGCTAGACGCTGACACCGGCAAGCCGCTGCAGCGGCTCG
>C688J18823_10000045_pt1 | contig 64191 bp, 51 predicted proteins | sample HopSoiMetagenom1_FD_18823 | JGI IMG/M metagenome (IMG submission 18823)
CTTGGAGTAGCATTATCGGTTCCAAGGAGGCAGGCCTCTTCCGCTCATGAGAAAAATCGATATTCTTCTCCGCTCTATTCTTTGCCTTTTTCTGCTCTCATCGTTCTCGTTTGCCGCACAAAAGAAATCCACTAAAGCTCAGACCTCGCAGGAAAAAGCCGGCAAGGCTTTGCCTGCACAGGAAACGCCGAAATACAAGAATCCAACTTTGCCCATCGATGACCGCGTTACCGATTTACTTTCGCGGATGACGCTCGAAGAGAAGGTTGAGCAGATTTGCGGCGGATCACGGGCCGAGATGCAGGTGGTGGATCCGACTGGAACCTACACGACGGAATCCGCTCGTGAGGTGCTGACCCGGTGGTGGGATCCCGACCTCGAATTCACGCCACGCAAAGCGGCCATTCTGCGGAACGGCGTGCAGCGTTACATGCGCGAGAAAACGCGGCTCGCAATTCCGGCGTTGTTCATGGGCGAGGCGCTGCACGGATTCATGGAGTACGGGAGCACCAGCTTTCCGCAGGCGCTGAGTCTTGCGAGCACGTGGGATCCTGCGCTCGTGCATGAGGTCTTCACGGCTGCGGGAGATGAGGCGGGATCGGCGGGCGTGGGCCAGGTGTTCAGTCCCGTGCTCGACATCGCGCGCGACCCGCGCTGGGGACGCACGGAAGAGACTTATGGCGAAGATCCGCTCCTGGCGGCTCGCATGGGAGTTGCCGCAATCACCGGACTTCAGGGCGATTCCTTTTTGATTGACCGGCATCATGTCGTCGCGACCGCCAAGCATTTCGCGGTTCACGGACAACCTGAAGGAGGAACGAACACGGCGCCGGCCAACTACTCCGAGAGGATTATCCGCGAGAATTTCCTGGTGCCGTTCCAGGCTGCGGTCGAGGAAGCGCATGTCGGAAGCGTGATGGCGTCGTACAACGAGATCGACGGCGTTCCGTCGCACATTAATCACTGGCTGCTCGATAGCGTTCTGCGGCAGGAGTGGGGATTCCGCGGCTTCATCATCTCTGACGGCAACGGACTGCAGATGCTCACGGAGACGCATCATGTGTCAGCCAATAATGCCGATGCTGCACGGCTGGCACTTTCTGCGGGAGTTGACTACGACTTGTCCGACGGCTCTGTTTACCGAACGCTGCTGTGGCAGGTGAAACAAGGAACAGTTTCCGCGGCGGAACTGAACCGGGCTGTGGCGCACGTGCTTGAGACCAAATTTCGCCTTGGGCTTTTCGACAGTATATTTGTTGATCCTGACTACGCAGAGAAGACGACCAACAGCGCTGAGCATCGTGCTCTCGCGCTGAAGACTGCCCAGAAAGCGATCGTACTTCTGAAGAACGATAAGGACCTTCTTCCTCTTGATCTCTCGAAGCTCAAGAACATTGCCGTGATCGGGCCGAATGCCGAGGGAATTCACCTTGGTGGGTACAGCCGCAATCCGGTGCACGGGGTCAGCATCGTGCAGGGTATCCGAGATCGAGTGGGCTCGAAGGCCAATGTCATCTACACCGAAGGCTGCAAGATCACCGATGCCAAGAATGACTGGCACGGCTGGTTCGCCAACGATGTGAAGCTCATTGATCCGGCGACGCAGCAGGAAAGCATCAAGGCTGCGGTCGAGGCTGCCAACAAGTCGGACGTTGCGATCCTGGTGGTTGGCGAAAACGAATCCACAAATCGTGAGGCGTGGGCTGAGAATCATCTGGGCGACCGTGACTCACTGGATCTGCTTGGCGCGCAAAATGATCTAGTGAAGGCGGTCGTGGAAACGGGCAAGCCTGTAGTCGTTCTACTGATCAACGGGCGTCCCCTTTCGATCAATTACATTGCCGAACATGCAACGGCGATCCTCGAGGGCTGGTATCTGGGCCAGGAGGGCGGGACCGCTGCGGCGAACGTCATCTTTGGCGACGTGAATCCGGGCGGCAAGCTGCCCATCACTTTCCCGCGGTCGGTGGGTGATCTGCCGGACTTTTACAACCACAAACCATCGGCGAACCGTACCTACGCGTTCAGCACGCGCAAGCCTCTATTCCCGTTTGGTTACGGGCTGAGCTATACAACGTTTCGTTTCGAGAACCTGCGAGTTGAGCCGGCTCAGATTGTCTCAAGCGGGACTGCGAAGGTCAGCGTGGATGTCAGCAATTCCGGGTCGCGTGAAGGAGATGAAGTCCCGCAGCTCTACATTCATCAGAGAGTGGCTTCGGTGACGCAACCCGTTATGCAGCTCAAGGGATTTCAGCGCATTACGTTAAAACCGGGTGAGAAAAAGAAGGTCGAATTCACCATCACTCCGGAGATGCTATCCATGCTGAATCTCAACAAGGACAAGGTGGTGGAGCCCGGGGTGTTTGACGTGATGGTGGGACCGAGCTCCGATCAGAGTGGCATGGCGGAGCTCACAGTAATTGGGCCTCACGGCGAAACAGGAAAGCCTCCGATGCCACCTCCTCCAGCGGGATCCGAATCGGGAGTGGTCAGCACGTTTGACGAAGACAAGGTGTCCGCGAACTATGGATCGTGGCAAACCGCGACCGATGCGATGAATGGCGGAAAATCTACGGCGGGGATGTCGCTGGTGCAACCTGGAGCTGATAACTCGAAGGGCGCACTGCAGGTCTCAGGTGAGATCGTGCCGGGCGCGCAGATCACGTTTGCGGGAGCGATGTTCGGTCCCGGCAGTGCTCCGATGCAGCCAGTCAATCTGTCGGGCAAGAAGGAGATCAGATTCTGGGCGAAGGGCGATGGAAGCAGCTACACGCTCGTAGTTCTTACGGCGGCGCGGTCGGGGCAGAACGGTATGCCAGCGATGACTCAGTTCTTCGCTGGTCCGGAGTGGAAAGAATACAAATTTCCGTTCTCGACCTTTGAGACGGACGGTGAGGACATCGCGGCACTTGTGTTCGCTTCCGCACAACGCGTTGGGAAATTTCGGTTTCAACTTGACCAGGTGGAGATCAAATAGATCAGAGACTCTCGTAACTGCTTTCTTGCTTCTGGCGGCAGAGCTGTAGCTCGCTACGTCTCTACGATCAGTTTCGAGTTGCTACAATCGGCTCTTGCGAATTCTGATCTCGGCTGGAGAGGCTTCCGGTGAGATGTACGGCGCGCAGCTGATTGAAGCTCTGCGCCAGCGTGATCCATCGCTCGACTTTTTCGGGGTCGGTGGGGAGCGCATGCGCGCTGTCGGCTGCGACATAGTTGTTGATGCCAAGGATCTGGCGGTTGTCGGAATAACCGAGATCCTCAGCCACCTTCCGAAAATCCTGCGACTGTACAAGCATCTGCTGCGAGAAGCGGACCGGCGGAAACCCGATCTCGTGATCGTGATTGATTCTCCGGCATTCAATTGGCGTGTAGCACGGCAGATGAAGCGGCGCGGGATTGCGACGGTGTACTACGTGGCGCCGCAGTTCTGGGCGTGGCGGCAGGGGCGAGTACGGCTGATCCGCAACTACGTCGACAAGGCTCTGGTTATCTTTCCGTTTGAAGAGAAGTTCTATCGCGACCGCGGTGTGGATGCGACATTTGTGGGACATCCGTTGGCGCAACTTCCGCAGCCCGCGGAGAATCGGGAGGCTTACGGGGCCGAGTTTGGACTCGATGCTGCAAAGCACTGGATCACTCTGATGCCGGGCAGCCGGGTGAAAGAAGTGCGTATGAATCTGCCGACGATTCTCGAGTCAGCGGCCCTGCTTGGACCAGAGTACGAGTACATCATGCCGGTAGCGGCGACCATCGACCGCCGTTGGCTACAGTCCCTGGTCGGGCAGCAGCAGATAATCTTTGTGCCCGAGGCTCTTCCGGCACTTTGGCATTCGCGCGCGGGAATCGTTGCCAGCGGAACGGCAACAGTGGAGGCTGCCATGATGAACCTGCCGTTCGTCATGGTGTACCGGGTCTCGCGTCTGACTTACTGGATGGGCAAACCGCGGGTGAAGGTTCCTCGGTTTGCCATGGTGAACCTGATTGCGGGAGAGGACGTGGTTCCCGAACTCGTGCAGCAGCACTTCACGGCCGACAATGTTGTCCAGAGGATGCGAGAAATCCTGCCGGATGGGCCTGCTCGGAAACGCATGCTGCAGGGACTTGCTGGAGTAAAGGAGCGCCTGCGGGGAGCGGGGGAACAGGCTGAACATCCGGCAGAGCGAGCAGCCGGAATCATCCTCGAGGTCGCCAGGCAACAATCGGGCGGGCGTCCGTATAGGGGTTGACCGGGTGCTGTCTTGTGCTCCCGACATCTTTTGCGTCAGAATCCTCATCATAGGAAATGGGTTATCATTTCCCGGAGATTTCCCAGAATGTCAATTGACCTACGGCGCGTACGCGGCGTCCTTACTAGTTGTCTGACTCTATTGCTGTTCGCCGTTATGACGCTGCCTTCCTGGGCCGCCGAAAAGGCCCGTTTGCGGGTCGACGACTACCAGATCGACGCGGTCCTTACGCCCCACCTCCACCAGATCAGCGCGAAGGCCAAGGTCAAGTTCACGGCTTTGCAGGACTTAAATGTCGCAGTCTTCGAGTTGCATAACGATTTGAGGGTGACGCGGGTTCTCGACGAAAAAAATCAGCCACTATCGGCGGAGCGCGTGACCCAGGATTCAACGGTGCGTGTCCCGCTCGCAAATGGGCTGTCGAAGGATGCTTCCACGACACTGACCTTCGAATATGAGGGCACTCTGGAAAACGCGGATAACAGTCCGGTTCCGGGGCTCAGTCTGGCCTACATCGGCGACGACACTACTTACCTGCTGTACGCGGGGCGCTGGTTTCCGGTGAGCGGCTATGGGCTGAACCGGTTCACGTCAACCATCAATGTAACGCTACCCGCTCACATGCTGGCGATCGGGAGCGGAAAGGTGACTGCAGTCGACCACGCGGCTTCGAACAAGCCAAACACCAGCATTTTGCCTACGAAGACATTCACGTTTGCGTCTGGCAAATCGAGCTTTCCAGGCACGATCATCGCGGGGGTATTTCAGGAACACAAGAGCGATGAAGGCGGGCTGGATCTGCACGTGTTCTTCAAGCCCAACCATCAGAATGTCGCTCCGGCTTACACGACCACTGCCGTTCAGGAATTCACATACTTCATCACGCTGTATGGGCTTCCGATTTCGCAGAGGCTCAATCTTGTAGAAATTCCCGGAGACACTCTGCCGTACACCTGGGCTCCTGAGATCGTCGGTCTAGCGAGTCCGTCGATTACGGAAAAGACCAACTATCGCCTGCTCGCGGATGGGATTGCCCATCAATGGTGGGGAGTATCAGTGAGTCCGGCGACAAAGGATGATTGGTGGCTGAGTGATGGATTTTCGCGCTACTCGGAAGGGATGTACGTCGAGAATGCTGCGGGAGCGGCGGGACTCGAAGAGGCAGTGAAAGATATGTCGGTAGGCGCCCTTGCCTACGACACTGTGCCGCTATCGAGCGCGAGCAAGCTGGACATCTTCTCGACGGAATTTCAGTCGCTGACCACGGATAAGGGCGCGATGATTCTGCACATGCTGCGCTGGGTGTTGGGAGAAGACAAGTACAACAAGACCATGCGTGAGTTCGCAGCGGAGTATACGGGGAAATCGGCGACGACGGACGACTTCCGCACCGTGGCTGAAAAGAACTTCGGAGATCAGCTGACCTGGTTCTTCTCGCAATGGCTTGATTCGACGGGCGCGCCCGAGTTCAAGGTGAAGTACACGACATATCGGCTGGGTGGAACGACCTCGCAGCAGCCTGAAAAGAGTCCGGGATTCCGCGTCACGGGAGAAATCTCGCAGGATCTGGATCTGTTCCGGATGCCGGTGGACCTGAGAATTGATACGGACGGCAAGACAGAGAACAAGCGCGTCGAAGTGGTGGGAACGAATTCTCCATTCTCCATTGAGACGTTCGGACGTCCCCGGCGCATCTCTGTCGATCCCGATCATCGCGTCCTTACGAATTCCAGCGATGTCAGGCTGCGCGCATCGATCCTTCGGGGACAGGCTCTACAGCAGCAGGGGGATCTCTCGGGAGCGCTAACGGAATTCAACAAGGCGCTCGATCTCAACAAGAATAGTTCTCTGGCACACTACCGAATAGCTGAAGTGTTTTTCCTGCAGCGTAATTATCAATCGTCTGCAAACGCCTATCGCGAAGCGATCAATGGCGACGGGGATCCTCGTTGGACTGAGGTGTGGAGCCGCATTCAACTTGGAAAGATTTTCGACATCACGGGCCAGCGAGAGCGCGCAGTGAATGAATACCGGCAGGCACTGCAGACGAATGACAACACGTTTGGCGCGCTGGAAGAAGCGCGGCGATATCTGCAGAAGGCTTACGAGCGCCCGAAATCGAAGAGCAATCAGTAGCGTTGGCCCGCACTCAAAGAAATGTTGTTCAGGTAACCTTTTTTTCGTGTGCGGGGTCTAATCAAGTACAGCACAGCGGGAACTTCTAAGAGCCCAGCTGCGTATCTCTGATCAGATGGTTAGGCGGGATTGAGACCCCTCGCCTGAACGTTACCCGGGTGCCCCCACGCTCCTCCCCGGAGGCGTGGGGGCATATATTTTTGCGAGACTTCTTTGCGAGACACTCGGCGCGATGATCTACAATCCCTCGAATGCCGGAAGCTGCTAATGGCCGACTGGAGCGGGTGCTTGCGCAGCTACGACTATACGAACATCCGTTGCTGAACTTCTCGGCGCGCGTGAAGGGCGATACGGTTGAGGTCATCATCCAGTTCAAAGACGAAAGCATTCCGGTTCACACCTACTACTTCGATCTGCATCCGCGCGACCTCGACGATCCCCAGTTTGAGTGGAGCTTTCAGCGGCAACTATACGACGCGCTCCACGACTACTTCGTCGAGATGTTTATCCGAACACCGCAAGACCGGCTTGACCGCCAAAAGAAGGGGCTGTGAGCGGCCTACGCACAGTCATTGAAGAAGAGATTCGCGAGAACGGTCCGATTCCTTTTTCGCGATACATGGAGTTGTGTCTCTATCATCCCGAACTCGGGTACTACTCCCGCAATTCGGGTCAATTTGGCAAGGCAGGAGATTTCTTCACATCGAGTGACGTGCATGCGGTATTCGGGCGACTGCTGGCGCGGCAATTCGAACAAATGTGGCGCGTGCTGGGTTCGCCGGGCAGGATTCGCCTGAGGGAATTTGGCCCCGGCCGTGGACTGTTCGCGCAAGACGTTCTGGATTGGTCGGAAAAGAAATTCCCTGAGTTTTTCGGGGCATTGCAGTATGTGCTGGTGGAACAATCCCCGGCATTGCGCAAGAAGATCGCGGAGGTTCTCGCACGACATCTAGAGACGGGTAGGGCTGCGCTCGGAATGTCCAGCGGGGCTTCTCTGGTGAACAGTGCGGCAGCAGAAAAATCCGAAGAAGTTCCTACCATCTTTTTTGCGAATGAATTTTTTGATGGGATCCCGGTTGAGGTTGTGAGCTCCCAGGGATCCCTTCGCATTGACACAAGTGGCGGGCGGTTTATCGAAACATGGGCTCGCGCATCTGCCGACGAACTTGAGTATCTCGATCGTTACTCCGTACATCCCGAAGAAGGAGAGCGAATTGAAGTGCCGTTGCAGAGCCAAAGGCTGTTCGCGGAGGCTGCGGCTTTCAACTGTGGCTTTGCAGTCATTGTGGATTACGGTTATACGCGCGAAGAGCAACTGGCGGGGCGTCATCGAGGGACGATCAAGGCGATCCGGCAGCACTCTGTAAGTTCAAACCCGTATGAGGCTCCGGGTGAACAAGACATTACCGCCGATGTGAACTTCACCGCGCTGGCAGCGGCGGCGCAGCAAAGCGGGTTGGTACCGCAGAAGCTGATTACGCAATCGCAGTTCCTTATGGGTATCGGAGAGGCCAATCAGTTCGCCGATGCTTTTCAAGAATGCCGGCTACCGCAGGAACGCACGAAGGTCGCTCTACAATTGAAGCATCTCGTCACCCCCGCTGGCATGGGAGAAAGCTTTCACGTGCTGGTCGCGAGCAAAGGAGTTGAACCAGAAAGTGTCTCAACCCTGGCCGGCTTGAACTTTGGACGGCGATGATCCCCTAAGATTTCGCCTGGACGAGAATCGGCCTGATGCCAACCAGGAACTTGTCCATTCCTGATGGTTGTCGTCACTCCCGTGAGGTCGACACAACTCTGCATCGTGCTAGCACCGTCTGTGGCAGTATTGGACAAAGGCGGGAGTAAACGTCACCGAAATGGTGCAACTCCTTCCAGGGCTAGGGCCGATGGACTCACGAGAGAATTCCTGCAACTGCAAGCCGGAAATCTCATTTCTAAGCACAGGGGCTCCGGTCTCCGCTGTGAGATGATTGTGACACCAGCTTCCACAGAACTCTCGCGATAGTCTTTCCAGCGAGAACGAGCACTCGGAGGAAGTCTTGCCGGAGATCCGCGACGCCTTTTGGTACAAGAATGCGATCATCTATCAGGTTCACGTAAGGGCGTTCTTCGACAGCAATGGAGACGGGGTCGGCGATTTTCAGGGTCTCGCGCAGAAACTCGACTATCTAAGCGATCTTGGAATCACAGTCATTTGGCTGATGCCATTCTTCCCCTCGCCGCTTCGGGACGACGGCTACGATATTGCGGACTACAGCACGGTTCACCCGCTGTATGGCACGCTCGACGATTTCAAGGAATTCCTGGCCGCAGCCCACCAAAGAAACATAAAAGTCGTCGTTGAGATGGTACTGAACCATACCTCGGATCAGCACATATGGTTTCAGGAGTCTCGCAGCTCCCGAGATAATCCACGACGGGATTGGTATGTCTGGAGCGATACAGATACGCGGTATCAGTCCGCGCGCATCATCTTCATCGACACGGAGTTGTCGAACTGGGCATGGGACCCGGTTTCGAAAGAATATTACTGGCACCGCTTCTTCAGCCATCAACCGGATCTGAACTTTGACAATCCAGCCGTACGGCAACAGATGTGGGAAGTGATGAAGTTCTGGCTGGAGCTTGGGGTGGATGGCTTTCGACTGGATGCCATTCCGTATTTGATCGAACGTGAGGGAACATCATGCGAGAATCTGCCGGAAACGCACGCCATTATCAAAGAACTGCGGAGGAATCTCGATCAGGAGTTTCCCGGGCGCATGTTGTTGGCTGAGGCAAATCAGTGGCCGGCCGATCTGCGGCCTTATTTCGGCGACGGGGATGAGTTTCACATGGCGTTTCACTTCCCGCTGATGCCGCGGATGTTCATGGGGTTGAAGCTCGAAGACCGTAAACCGATTACCGAGATTCTGCAACAGACTCCCGAGATACCGAAATCTTGTCAGTGGGCACTTTTTCTCCGAAACCATGACGAACTCACGCTCGAGATGGTCACGGATATGGAGCGGGACTACATGTACGACTCGTATGCCCACGACCGGACAATGCGGCTCAATCTGGGGATCCGGCGGCGCCTCGCGCCTTTGCTGGAGCACGATCGCAGGCGCATCGAATTGATGAACGGGATGCTCATGTCACTTCCCGGTACGCCCATTATTTATTATGGCGACGAAATCGGAATGGGAGACAACGTCAAACTGGGCGACCGAAATGGGGTGCGCACGCCTATGCAGTGGAGCAGCGGATGGAATGCGGGATTCTCAACGGGTGATCCGGAAAATCTGTATTTCCCACTCCTTCAAAATCCTGTGTACGGATATCAGGCGGTCAACGTTCTGTCCCAGAAACGCAGCCCGCATTCGCTGCTTTCGTGGATGCAGCACTTGATTCGGGTGCGGCGATCGACGCCGCTACTGGGGTCGGGTTCCATCGAATTCCTGTATCCTGCAAACCATCGAATCCTGGCATATACGCGACAACTGGAAGGGCAGACGATTTTGATCGTCAACAATCTGTCGGGCGCGGCACAAGCGGTAGAACTGGATCTTCGCCGTTTCAAGGGCCAGATTCCGATTGAGATGTTCGGGGGAAACCTGTTCCCTCGAATCGGCGACCTACCCTATTTGTTGACCATGGGCCCTTATCAATTCTATTGGTTCAGACTACGGCGTATTTGATTCGTCGTTATTGCGCGGAGGCTGATGGCAGAGGAAAGCATACTCAGCGACGAGTTCATTCGCCAACTCATCAGTGTGGGGGAGGTCGATATCCTTATTGGCATCCCTACGCACAACGATGCCAAGACGGTCGGGCCCGCCATTCAGGCCATTCAAGCTGGACTTCTAAAAAGTTTTCCACGAGAGCGAGCGGTCATTATCAACACCGACGGAGGTTCCAGCGATGGCACTCCTGACATTGTGCAAGGAGCCTCAATCAGCGACGTTCATCGCAGCTACAACGGCTACACGCTGCGCACTCTTCACGCGATAAGCACCCAATATGCGAGGACTCCATCCGAGGCAGTGGCATTTCGGACCATCTTGTCCGCAGGCGAACTGCTGAGGGCTAGGGCTTGCATCGTGCTCTCCGGAGACTCCTGCAACATTGAACCAGGCTGGATGGATCGTCTTTTGCGGCCCGTATATCGGGAGAACTTCGATCTGGTTACACCGACTTACAGCAGGCACAAGTTTGAAGGAGTGCTGGTCACCAATCTCATCTATCCCATGACGCGAGCTCTGTATGGGCAGCGGCTACGGGAACCGTTTGCGCCTGAATTTGCGTGCTCCGGCAGGTTTGGGAGCCAGTTCCTGGTGCAACACAAATGGAGCCATGGAGATGAGCGGGATGACCCCAGAATGGACTTGGTCATCAGCGCTCTGGCTGGCGGGTGCAGGATCCATCAATCATTCTTAGGGGTGCGCCAAACGGTTAAGCCGCAGTCCAGAGACCTCGTGAATGCCATGCGCCAAACAATCGGCAGTTTGTTCTCATGCCTGGAATCCACTTTCCCCGCGTGGAGCAAGATCAGCGGCTCAGAATCGATTTCGACGGCGGGACCTGAGTTCGAAGTCAGCGACGATGTACTGCGCGTGAACAGGAAACAGCTAAAACAAATGTTCTCCGAAGGCGTTGCCGAGCTGCGATCGATCCTTGAGTCGATTCTGACTCCGTCGACTCTGGAAAATCTGCGACAGAGCGCCGAGTCCGACGAGGCCAGCTTCCGTGTTTCCGCCGAACTGTGGGTTAAGACTGTTTACGAGTTTGCAGCCTCATACTACAAGTCCGTCATAAACCGGGACCATCTTGTGCAAGCGCTCGTGCCGCTCTATCGCGGGCGCATGTTGACGTTCTTGACAGAAAACCGCACCGCTTCGTCGGAAGAAGTTGCCCGCAATATCGAGAACCTGTGCCTTGAGTTCGAGCGGCTGAAGCCATACTTACTCGAACTCTGGAATGGCAGAAAGTGAGAGCACGATGCGAGACATTATCGTAGGAGAACTAACGCAGGCCGCTCACGAAATGATCCATGGCTTTGCACATCTGCTGCCGCGGCTGATCGTGATGCTCGTGATCCTGTTCGCTGGGTGGCTCATCGCTTACATGGTCAGAGCGGTGCTCCGGAGTATCTTGCGACTGGCAAAATTCGACAAGTTGTTCGAGCGAGCGGGCGCCGCTCAAATGTTGAGTCAAGCCGCCCTGCCGTCTCCAACGGAATTGGTGAGCCGCTTCGCATTCTGGGTTGCGTGGCTCGGATTCATTATGCTGGGAGTAAATGCGCTGGGGATCGGCGGATTGCAGGAACATGTGGCACGGTTCTTCTTCTTCCTTCCTCGCCTGGTAGTAGCCTCGGTGCTTGTTTTCTTTGGGCTGCTGCTTGCGAGTTTCCTATCGCGCGCCGCATTACTCGCCGCTGTGAATGCCAATCTTCCCTCGCCGCGTGCTCTCAGTCTCTCGATTCGGATACTGGTCAGCGTGTTTGTTCTATCGATGGTCTTCGAGGAACTTGGATTGGCGGAACGGACGATGCTGGTGGCTTTCGGCATCGCGTTCGGCGCGGTGATGCTCGGGCTTGCCATAGCATTCGGCATCGGAGGAAGGGAGTTGGCACAAAGATTTCTGGAACGGCGACTGGTGCGTGAGAGAAGAGGGGTCAGGGAAGACGAACCATCGCCGCTGTGAGCCGGGCAGACGGAAGTGACAACCCTCGGCTCAGTTTGCGCTTCTATTACGCTATTCTGTCGTGAGCGAGACCAGTTTCCAATCTCAATGACATTTCCCCGCTCCAGCGGAATTCTGCTTCATCCAACGTGCCTTCCCGGACCGTACGGAGTCGGCGATCTCGGGAGCGAGGCTTTCTCCTTTGTCGATTTCCTCGCCGAGGCTGGACAAAAACTCTGGCAGGTGCTGCCACTGAATCCCACGGGCTACGGAGACTCGCCGTTCCAATGCTTTTCGGCGATCGCAGGGAATCACTTGCTCGTCAGCTTTGAGGAATTGCGAGGACAGGGCCTCTTGGAAGAATCTGATTTTCGCGGCCAGCCGGAGTTCCCCGACGATACGATCGACTTCGAATCTGTTATCCCGTGGAAAACCTCACTCCTCAAAAAAGCCGCAGAGCGATTCATTAGCGGAGCTAATGGGGAACAGCGACGAGCCTTTGATCAGTTCTGTTCGGAGAACGAAGCATGGCTGCCCGACTTCGCCCTTTTCATGGCATGCAAAGAAGAGTATGGCGGAGTTGCCTGGAATCGATGGCCCACGGACATTGCGCGGCGTCTGCCTGCATCGCTTGAGTCGGCGAGAAATCGACTGCAGGAATCCGTTCTCGCAGTTCAGTACTGGCAGTTCGAGTTTTTCCGCCAATGGCAAGCACTCCGCGCACACGCCACGAAACTTGGAATTCGTGTAGTCGGCGACATTCCGATCTATGTCGCTCTCGACAGTTCGGATGTGTGGACGAATCGCCAGTATTTCTCGCTGACCGAGGAAGGGCAGCCGCTAAAGATTTCAGGTGTCCCTCCGGATTACTTCAGCCCGACCGGCCAGCGATGGGGAAATCCGATCTACCGATGGGACCGGCTCAAGGAGAGCAATTATTGCTGGTGGGTCGATCGATTCCGTGCCGCCTTGAAGCTCTATGACGCGTTGCGAATCGACCACTTCCGCGGATTTGAGGCCTATTGGGAAGTTCCTGCCGAACAACCGACGGCGCTAAACGGACGCTGGGTCAAAGGGCCCGGGGCGGAGTTGTTCGAGGTGCTCGAGGGCGAACTCGGGCCGTTGCCGGTGATCGCGGAAAATCTTGGGGTGATCACTCCCGAAGTGGAGGAGATCCGAAAGCGATTTCATTTCCCCGGAATGGCGATTCTTCAGTTTGCGTTTGGAAAGGATCCGCAGGGACCATCGTTCCGTCCCCACAATTACTGCCGAGAATTAGCGGCGTACACAGGGACTCACGATAACGACACCACGGTCGGTTGGTGGAACAGCACCGGGGCGGAAGATACGCGAACGCCGGAAGACGTGGCAAAGGAGAGGAAGTTCGCGCGCGACTATCTCAACCTCGGCGACGAGGCGCTTCAGTGGGTCATGATACGAACGGTGCTGGCGTCAGTAGCGGATCTTGCGATCATTCCTTTGCAGGACGTGCTTGGCCTGGGAACGGAGGCGAGAATGAATCTGCCAGGGACATCGAAGGGAAACTGGAGATGGCGCTTCCGGCCGGGAGTTCTAACTTCGGCTTTAGCAAACAGGCTGCATGAAATGGTTGTGCTGTACGACCGCTAAACGAGGATTGACAGAGGTTCACAAATCTATACGGAAGTTTGGACAACTCAGACGAACCAGCTAGCCTCCGATTTCGTAGAAATAGCATCGCCGCCGTTGCGGCATGGAGGCAGTCATGAACCGATCCGTAGTGCATTTGCTTCTCGCAGTGGTTCTCGTGGTGCTTTCTCTATACAGCCGCGCAAGCGCGCAAGGTGCGGACAACAGCGCGAACGGATCATCGCGCCAAGCTGTCGTTTACGTCATGCCAAATGCGGTCTCGAGCCCTGGAACCAACGATAATTCTCAAGTGGTGGTGGACTCATCTCACAACGGAAAAGAGCCACAGATCGCGAAGATCTATGAGGAGTTGCAACATCGAAAAGAGTGCCACGAGTTCGCCGAAAATATGATCAAGGACAAAGCTGATTACTTCCTGCTATTACAGCATGGAGGCGGAAAAGGAAACCGCTGGGCCGTCTCGAATAAGAGCGGAGATGTGATTGCGTCGGGAGATTCGCTCATGCTGGGGAATTCCGTCAAAGACGCGTGCGTGGCGATGGGGAAAGACTGGCAGGAACGCCGCGCTTCAAAATAGATCATTTGGTGTTTGCGGCTTCGGGATACTCGTATACTCCACGTCCCGATTTGCGACCCAGGCGTCCAGCTTTGACATACTGCACAAGCAGAGGCGCTGGGCGATACTTATCTCCGAGCGACTTGTGCAGGTATTCGAGAATGCTGAGGCGCGTGTCCAGGCCGACGAGGTCAACCAGTTCGAACGGGCCCATGGGGTGATTTAGGCCTAGCTTCAATGCCTTATCGATGTCACTTGCTGACGCGACTCCTTCCTGCAGCATGTAAAACGCTTCATTGCCAATCATGGCATTGATGCGACTGGTGATGAAACCGGGTGACTCTCGGATTACGACCACCTCTTTTCCCATCCGCTTACCGACTTCAACCGCAGTGAGGATCGTGCCTTCGTCTGTCTCCAGTGCACGCACAATCTCGAGCAATTTCATCTTGTGCACCGGATTGAAGAAGTGCATCCCAATACACTTCTTCGCGCGATAGGTAACACTGGCGATCTCGGTCACGCTGAGCGATGAAGTATTCGAAGCCAGAATTGTGGTTGGCCGGCAAATCTTATCGAGCAGGGTAAAAATCTCGATCTTCGATTCCATCTCCTCGGGAACGGCCTCGATGACGAGATCTGCTTCCCGGGCCGCATGTTCCACGGAGTTCGCGTACTCAAGGCGCTTGAATGCAGCATCGGCATCGGCGGCGGTGACTTTATTGAGTTCCACCGCCTTGTCGAGATTGGCGCGGATTTCGGTCTCCGCCTTACGTAGCGCGCCAGGCAAAAGATCTTCGAGAATCGTCCGATAGCCGCCAAGAGCCGCAGCATGCGCGATGCCGCGCCCCATGATGCCCGCGCCAATGACTGCAATGGCCTGGACCTCCGGCACCTATTTCTCCGCCTTTTCGAGATCGGCGAGTGTGGAGTTGATGGAGCTTGCGGCTCCTCGCATGGCATCGGCCAGGCGCTTGCGTTCCTCGGGAGTCATTCCAGGGATATAGATTGAGATACGGCGAATGGTCGCCGTGATGTCGTCGACATAGTTCATCGCACGAATGAGTTCACCGGTTGCAACAGCCATTGAGGCTCCTTGTGTTCGACATGTCAGTTTTGAGGTAGAGCTTTCTATTGTGGACCGCTGCGGCGAGTTTAGTAAAGCGCCCGGAGTCGGTTCGGTTTAGTTGCGGAAGAGCCTTGCTACATTCTCAAGAACAAATTCAATCCGCTCTTCGACACTTACGCGGGGGATTTCGACCAGTTCGTAATTCTGCTCGGCGTAAATATTGGCCAGTGCATCGTACGTGCGAACTGCTTCCTTGAAATCCTGCTTCCGCTCACGATCCTGACGGAAGATTTCCGGCCACGGTGGGGCAATAAAGGCGCAGCGGTTGTAACGAAAGATGTTTGCAGCATTGCGGACATGGTCCGGGACTGGCAAGCCACAGAGTCGGAGGTATCCTAAAACGTCAGCCACTCCGCGATCGAAGAAAACAGGACCGGAACATTGTTCTGCGAGGTGGTAGGAGCGCATGTCCCAAGAGAGCATGAGTTCGGCGAATAGTTGGCGATCATCCCAGGGGAGAGCGTGACCACCGATGGCAACTTGATCTTGAATGACTCCGCGACCCGCTTCCGGTGGCGCGAGGTGTCCACGACGTTGGATTCCCTCGAGCAGTGAACTCTTACCTGATCCCGGACCTCCGGTGATTACAAAGAAGTTCTCTCTATAACTCGGCACTTTCTTCTTCCTTTTCTGGTCGTTATAGCACACCACCTGAATACATCGCGACGACCGAATATAGTCGCATGTGGCGGTGTTAGCGCCGATTGTTGGAGAGTGCTGCCTCTATTTTGAGAATGTATTTCCAGTGCATGAGCACTTAAATGATCGTGTCGGTGCTGAGAAATTCATTCATTTCTTCTTCCGCGGCGGTGAGGCCTTCGGGGAGAGTGCCGCGGTTGTATTCCGCCATTCGATTCTTCCACTTGAGGAACTCGGTAATGCTTTGGGGCTCGATACGGACTTCCACGCGGCGAAGACTGGCGAGGAGCAGGTTCATCTCGTAGCGAAATCCGGTCGCGCTGCGAAGATTCTTGGCCGAGGCATGAAGCATCTCGACACGCCCGCGCTGAATCTGGAGAAGACCCCAGCCTGCGGGAAGCTCTTCCACCTTGATCATGCCCGGAGGCGCCAGGTAAAACCTCTCGTTGCCTACGCCTTTTTCCGATTTCTGGCGAAAGGGCTTAGCGCGGTCTGCGAGGAAGTCGGAGCGCGTGACCTTGCATTCGACGAGAACGGAGTGACAGGCCTGCTTCCATCCGAGGGCATCGGGCATTTCGCCGCTGACACACGCTTGCTCGGAGAGAACGACTCCGCAGCGGTAGTGGCGAAGCCACCGGACGGCGCGTTGGACGAGGTGAGCGTGGGTCATGGAGTCCCGCTGCCGGGACAACATTATCGATCAACCGCTGTGCCCTGTGGAGGGAAAAAACCATGGAGAGCGTAACTGACCAGTGACTGGGCCCCGTGCTCACCGAGCGGTTGCACGCTTCGACTTCGCTGAGCGCGAGCGATGGGCTGTATTCGTACGATATTTTGGGCGTTTTACGGTGTCCACTGATGGCGGCCTGACCTGCGCAACGCTGTGATCTGGTTTGACGAGCACTGCCCGGCGAAGGATTGTTTCCAGCAAATGTCTTTCCGTGGCTACCGCTTGCGCAGTTGGGCTGCCATCGAAGTAACCCTCGGCGGCGAAGATGACAGCTTCATTCTTGGGCAGCGAAGCGAGTTTGCGCAGAAAGCCATTCACACGACGCTTTGCGGTTTCGGGGTGCGCAAGCTTGATTCGGCGCACCCGGCCATCGTGGTCATGGTCCAGGGCATTGGCAAGGCGCAGGATCGCCGAGAGGGCGATCACTTGCTTCTGATTACTTGGGAGCAAATCGCGCAACAGTTTGTGGCTGCGGGTCGGCAGGGCTTTGCAATGAAAACGAGCGACCAGCGCGGCTTGCGACATGGCTTCAGGCTTCCAGCCGAGCGGCGTGCCGTGTTTCTTGATCAGCGTGAGAGTTTTCTTGTGATGCTTCTTGCTTCCTTTTGACATTCCTACATCGTGCAATAGAGCCGCAGTCTGCAAAATCTCGCGAGAATCATCACTGCCAGCTTTTGCCTGCAGCGAAGACGAGTTTGCCTTTAGCAATCCAGCTACAGTGAGGCCGTCGTAGAGTCCCAGCGCAAAGCGGGCGACGCGTTCGGAGTGAGCGACGTCGGGATCGAGCACCTTGGCCCAGAGTTTCATGCGACGTGTGGCGATGTCATGGATCTGCTTGCCTTGGGGTAGTCCGGCGCGCCACAAATTCCACAGGGACTCGGGACCTGTCGTTCGGTCATGGTATTTGTCGAAACGTTTGCTGCGTTCTTCAAGGATGCGGTCGTGCCAGGCGTTGCGAGTGGGTGGGCCAGGGAAGATGTTGCAATCGAGCGCGGTGGACCAGAGCACGTCAAGGTCATGGATTTCCCCAAGAAGATCCTGCACGTGTTTGAGATCGTTGCTCCAGAGCTTGTCCTCTTCCGGCAGGAAGTTCTCGACGATGTAGCGAAAGCGTTTGATGCCGATGCGCAGCGTGTGCAGCGCGACTTGCGAGCGGGTCCGCATAGCGCGGACGTGAAGTTCGCGGGCGGCGGTCCAGCGCTCCAGCGCGAGATGTTTGAAGACCGCACTGCCAGGACGAATGCGGGCAGAGCGTTGCGGCAGCGACTTGCTCCATTGTTTCCATTGTTTGCGGTCGAAGTCGGCGAGTGCGGCTCGAGCTTCGTGTTTATGCGTAGACTCGCGCGCCTTCAGAATGCGGTGCAACGCGTGGACCGGGTCCCGGTTCGCTGATGTGTCCTCCGGAGGAGGCGAGCCATTGCTTGCGGTGCTTCCGTCCTCGCCAGAAGCAGCGGTACGCCTCTTCGGCTGCATCTCAGGGCTGGCGGAGTCCGCATCGGTTGAGAGTTCAAGTTTGTCCAGCCACTCCATCATGATCTGGACGTCCCGAAGATTGCCGAGGCTCTGAAATAACTGTTTGCCGGCTTTCTTCATAATCTTCCAGTTCGGATCGGGATCCATAGCAAGCATGCCGTCGGCCATTGAACGGCAGCGGCGAAGAGAGACGCGGAGGTCGTGAACCGGGTCTGCGCTGAAGTCCGCGGCGGTGTTGTCGCATTCTTCAAGAACGCGGAGCATCCAGTAACGAAGGCCGGTTGACTTGCTTTGCGGATTCACGGGTGCGCAGAGAACATTTTAGCGGAGAAGACACGTTCTCGGTGATTCGCGCTGCAATGCCCTGATTGGGACTTGCCTAAGAGCTCAAGAGCGCTACGGGGAAGTCGCGCAGGACATCGTTCAGTATCAGGGTCTGCGCGCCCTCTCGTGTTTCAGACTTTAATTGTGCACTGGACAGCACACTGGTCCATTGATGGGGAGAGTTGTCCGACAGCACGATTCTCGTGTCGCACCAGTCCTGCTTAGTGATTTCTGTGCTTCCCTTCTGCACCAGTTGTGTGGGCCAGCGCGGAGCTGCAATCAGCACCGATTCTGATGAAGTACGACGCAGAAAGGCGATCACGTTGTCGGCGTGACATCCGGCAGTTTGGAGGGGAATGAATTCTCCTTCGTGGAAGACATGCGCGTGCTCGCGGCGGAAGCGAAGGGCCTGCCGGATCAGGTAGAGCTTGGTACGTCCGTCGCACCAATGATTGACAATGTCGGCCATGGCGTCGCGATTCGCACCCTCTAGCTCCGTGACTTGCCTGAGAGCGGCTTCCCTTCTCCCGAAATCGATTGCGCCTCGGTTGTCAGGGTCCACCATGCGCAGGTCCCAGAGGTCGGAGCCCTGATAGAAATCAGCAACACCGGGCGAGGCAATCTTCACCAGGGTTTGCGAAAGTCCATTGATCATGCCGTAGTACGCAATCTTCTTCTGGAATTCGCGGAAGTCGTTGATGAACTCGGTATTTTCGGGTGCCACGATCTTTGCCGCAAAGTTCGTAAGCGCTTTCTCGTGCGCTTCATTAGGACGCGTCCAGCGCGTATGGACCATCGCTTCGCGCGTGGCTTTGATCAGGTGCTCCTGTACGCGTTGTAGCAGCGCCCCGTGAGCTTCTTGGTCTAACGCCCACACTCCTAGAAGCGTCTGGTAAAGAAAATATTCTTCGTTGCGGTCCGGAGCGGACTGGCCTCCTCCGTTCTGCTCTTTGTACTGAGCGTTCAGTTCCGCCCAATGCGCCAGATGCTCTTGCCACTGGTCCGGAATCTCGGATAGGACGTTCAGACGCGCGCGTACGTCTTCGCTGCGCTTGGTATCGTGCGTAGTAGTTGCGTCGAGAGTTCCGGGCCAGCGCTGGCGGCGACCTTCAAGGAATTCGTAGAAGTCTTCGAGCGAATGCGCCTCCGACGGGCGCGGATTGCCACCGACTTCATTCAGCGAGAGCAGGGGGTGATAGACGTACAGTGCTGTATCTTCAAATCCTTTGGCGACAATCGGTCCCGTGAACTGTTGCCAGCGCATGACAAAATTCAGACGCGCTTCCCTCTCGTCAGCTAAGACCTGCGGAGGGTTTTCCAAAAGGAGGACTTCGCGGACGAAGTCGTAGGATGCAGCGCTGAGGTGCGGCGCCCGAGTGCGGGCTTCAGCGACCGCTTGTTCGATATACTGCATCGCGGCGGGAGGCAGTTCCACGTTGCGGATGTAGGTGCGATAGATACCGAGGCAGGCCGTGACCTCGATCAGCGCATTGATTAATTGCGGGCGGTCGAGTTCCCGGGCGTAGCGGTCTTGCGCAGCAAGTTCGGCAAGCTGCCGCCCGAGGGTGCGCATCTCCACACCGAGCAGCGTGCTCATCACCAGCTTCTTCTTCTGGTAGAGCACGTCGGCGAAGCTTTGCTTTCGGCCGATGAATGCGGAATAGATTTCTTCCATGCGGCGAGTACCGTCGGGATTGACGAAGATACTGTTCACCGCGTTCGTGAAGTCATACCCCGTCGTGCCGTTTACGGGCCAGTCTTCGGGCAGATCTTCCCCAGGAGCAAGAATCTTCTCGACGATGACGTAGGACTTCGTTCCGGCACGATTCTCCTCCGCGGCGAGACGTTCCTGGAGACGGTTCAGGTAAGTGGCGGGATCGCGGAGTCCGTCGATATGGTCGATACGCAGTCCGGCGAGGGGATTGCGGGAGACGAGGCGCAGGATATATNCATGGCTGGCCTCGAAAACGATGGGGTCTTCGACGCGCACTCCGACGAGGTCGGCGATGGTGAAAAAGCGGCGGTAATTGATGCTGTCGTTGAGGTTCCGCCAGAAAGAGAGCTTGTAATTCTGCTCACCGAGTAATCGCTGAAAGATGCCAAAACTACGAGGATCGCTTTGCCTGCCATTGTATTCGGCGACATTCTCCTCGATGAGGCGCGCGATTTCGGGGCTGCTGGCGACGATCGCGCGAATGCGATCGCGGGTGGATTCGAAACGCATGCGTTGCTCCGGGGCTGTGACGCCCATGCGACGATCACCGCGGGCAAGTTCCTGCGTGGCGGCAAGAATTCCGGAGTACTCGTGGTAGGCAGCGCTTTCCTCGCTGAGGGAATTCTTCAGGCGCCCGGCGTGCAAATTGAGGATCGAATGGTAGGAACGGGGCGCCACGGGAAACAGAGACTCGAAATACTGGATGAAGAACCGGCCGTCCTGAAAAATCAACTTGATTTCGCCGCTCTCGAGAGCTTCGCCGAACGGCCGCCCGAGCACCGGAAGAAGGATCCGGCCCTCGAGGTTGCGGTAAGGCGTATGCCACTCAATATCGAAGAAGCCGGCAAAGGCCGATTGCGCACCATTCTCAAGAACATCCATCCACCAGGGATTTTCAGCGCTGGCGGCCATGTGATTGGGAACGATGTCGAGCAGCAGGCCCATGCCCCGGTTTTGCAGTTCTGTCTGCAGCGCGTTGAATTCTTCTTCTGTGCCGATCTCGGGGTTAATGCGGCTGGGATCAATCAGATCGTAGCCGTGAGTGCTTCCCTTTCGGGCAGCAAGGATGGGCGAAAGATAGAGGTCCGTAACCCCTAGATCGTGAAGATAGTCGAGGATTTTCAGCGTATCGGCAAACCGGAAATATTGGTTGAGCTGAATGCGATACGTCGCCGAGGGCAAGCGAGTTGGCGGCATTGTCTAACCTTGAGGTAGCAAGATGCGCATCTGCGAGGCAAGGCGATTCAGTTCGTCATGACGCTGCTTGGCAGCGGGGTCCGGGTTGGGAGAGTGCCATCCGTTTTGCTGATACGCATTCATCAGTGGCCGATACACAAGGTTTTGCGCCTCCCACAGTGTAACGGGGAATGGGAACGAAGGAATGAGAGCGAGAAGCCGTGTCATGCGTTCTGCCGCAGCCGGCTGCAAGGGATTGGCAGCGAAATCGGCGGCTTCCTTTTCGACGCGCTTGCGCAGTTTGTATTCGAGTGTGGTGCTGTCGAGCGCGATTCTGCTGGCGGTGGCCTCCCGCAACAGACTCTGGACTGCTTCCACGTCGAGCTCGGGGCGTTCCAGATAACTTTGCAGCTGATTATTTATGGCAATTTCGGCGGCTGACGTGAGCGCGCTGGGAATCGGAATTTCGAGTCCGTGAAGAAAACGAATCAGCGGACCCTGGCTCTCGAAGACGGTACGATAGACAGCCGCCGCCGAGTTGAGCGAATCGTTGAGGATGATACCGGTGATTTTACGCTGCTCGTCGCGGAATAGCTGGCGCAAGGAGAAGATGCTCTTACCGTACATCTGGTCGAGCAGACGAATCACTTCCGCGGTATCAGCCTGATCGAAGGCCGAGATAAGCTTCTTTTCTTCCTCTTCGGAATAGTTATTGAACGGCTGAACACCGGCGGTTACGTTGTGATCACCGAGGTGAAGCACGGAGAAGCTGAGGCTGTGGCACTCCTGGGTCACTTCAGAGCGGAATTGCGCAGCCCCAGTGGCAAGGCGCATCTTGCCTTCGACTTCGAGCGAGTACTTGAGGCGCTCGACATCGTAGCAGTAGATGCGCGTCTTGTCGGGATAGTTCTCAAATAGCGAACTGATGGCGTAGTGTCCAGCGACGCGGGGAATATCGACAACCGCCGGCCGCACCCATTTTTCGTAAATGCGGGCTCCGTCTCCATGTTCTGCGAGATTGCTCTTGGCAGCAGCCAGATGCTGCAAGAATTCAGCTTCGATCGATTCGCCGGAGATATCTTCAGCAAGGCGCAGAGCGCGTCCGGCATAGTGGATGACCTGTACGGTTTCAAGGCCGGAGAGTTCGTCGAAAAACCAGCCGCAGCTGGTGTACATCAGCATGGCATGGCGCTGCATCTCGAGCAGTTTGAGCACGAGCACTTCTTCATCGGGCGAGAGTTGGCGTATCGCGTGATCGGCAAGGTAAGCCTTGCGGGATTCTTCGGAGCGATCAAGGATGACGTGAATATATGCATCGCGCGCAGCCCAGGGATCCCGGAAATATAGCTTCAGACGTGACTCGAACATAAGTGCGAGACAGTCGCGCAGCCAATCGAGTGCGGCCCGAAGAGGGCCTCGCCATGCTTGGTTCCAGGGATGTCCGCCCGAATTGCAGCCGCAATCACCGCGCCATCTCTCCACGCCGTGCACGCAACTCCACGAGCTGTTTTCGACGATTTCGACGAGTTCTTCCGCAGGATACTTTTCCAGGAATTCGGCGTAGTTGGTCAGCTTCGCTTCCCCGGCGCGTTCGATCTCGTCAAGGGCATAGCTGAGCGCCATCTCACCGAAATGATGGTGATGCCCATAGCTTTCGCCGTCTGTCGCGATGTGAACCAATTGCGCACCTTGCCGAGTGTCGGAAAATCCGCTCATCAAACGATTGGCGAAACGCTTACCATCGCTTAAGAGACCTTCGAAGGCGACAGCTTGTGAGATCGGGCCGTCGTAGAAGAAAAGGCTGAGCTTCTTTTTGGACGGAAGCTTTGCCAGGTACGCGCGCGCAGGATCGATACGGCCGCCGCTGACGTCGTGATAGCGGCCCGAAGTCTTGGAACGAACTCGTTTGGCCTGGCGCGGAGCAAGGATCGTGAACTTGATCCCGCTTTCAGCGAGGACTTCCAGCGTCTCGGTATCGGCCGCGGTTTCGGGGAGCCACATGCCTTCGGGCTTTCGTCCGAAGCGGCTCTCAAAATCAGCAATCCCCCACTTGACCTGGGTAACCTTGTCCCGCCGGTTAGCGAGCGGGAAGATCATGTGGTTGTAGCCTTGCGCCAGGGCGGAGCCGTGTCCGGAAAACTTCTCTCGACTCTCCCTGTCGGCTTCAACGATGGAATCGTAGACTCGCGGAGCCTGATCCTTCATCCACGAGATAAGCGTGGGACCGAAGTTAAAGCTGATTTCGCTGTAGTTGTTCTTCAGCTTCAGGATGCGATTCTCGGCATCGAGAATACGGGAGGCGGCGTTCGGCGCATAGCACTCGGCCGTAACACGCTCGTTCCAGTCGTGGTACGGGTAGGCGGAATCCTGCAATTCGATCGCTTCGAGATAAGGATTCTCGCGCGGTGGTTGATAGAAGTGCCCGTGTATGCAGACGTATTTCACTCACGCCTCCAAGATCATTCAACACGTTGCAATAGCAGAAAAGAATAAAGGAAAATCCCTAACCGGCTTTCCGGTGAGATGTTTACCGACGAAGCGGTCTCCGCATCGGGGCCTCGCCATGATTCGCCCGCAGAATTGAGCAGGACGGCCCAATTCCCGGCCAACTCGGGCAAGTTCATAGTGATGGTACGATCGGCGAAGTTGAACAGGACCGCCGTCTCCGGATGACCCGGATATCGGAGCAGAAGCCCGCGTTCACCGAGTTCTCGAATCACTCGAGATTCGCGGCTTCCTAAACGGAGGTCTCTTCTTATCCGAATTAATTCCTGGTATAGCCGGTACAGCGTCTTGTAAGGCTCCTCCTGCTTCAGCAGCAGATTCAGCCGAGAGCGCTGGAAGGTTTGCTCAGCCTGAGGGTCCGGAACACTGTCCTCCCAACCAAACGAGGCAAACTCTTGGCGACGTCCGCGGCGAACAGCCTCCACCAGATCGTGATCTCCATGGCTGGTGAAGTACTGGAATGGAGCGGGTTCGCCATACTCTTCCCCCATGAAGAGAAGCGGTAGAAAGGGCGCCAGCAGCGTAGCACCGGCGGCAAGTTTCAGAGCCTCGAAGCTGATCAACGCGCTCAGGCGCTCGCCCGCTGCGCGATTCCCCACCTGATCATGGTTCTGGCTACAGATCACGAATCTTCGCGATGCAATTCCTTCCGGCGAATTGCCGTGCCGGCGTTTGCGGTGAACGGAATATTGTCCTTGATAGCACCAGCCGTCACGTAGCGTCGCAGCCAGCTGCGCGATTCCTCCGAAATCGCCGTAATATCCGCGGTTTTCACCTGTGAGCAGGCTATGAACGGAGTGGTGAAAGTCGTCTGCCCATTGCGAATCAAGGCCGTAGCCGCCATGCTCGGGGTCATGCAGAAGACGGTTGTCGTTGAGGTCACTTTCGGCGATGAGATAGAGCGGACGCTCGAGAACTTCGGAGAGTTCACCCACTCTGCACTTGAGTTCGGCAAGGAAATGCCTGGCGCCGAAGTCGAATATGCCGTGAACAGCGTCTAGCCGAAGCGCGTCGATGTGGAGATCCTCAAACCAGTAGAGCGCGTTCTCAATGAAATATCTCCTTACCTCGTCGCTATCTTCCCCGTCGTAGTTGATGGCTTGGCCCCAAGGCGTACGGTATTGGTCGGTAAAGTAGGGCCCAAACGCGCTCAGGTAGTTGCCTTCGGGGCCGAGGTGGTTGTAGACCACATCGAGCGCTACGGCGAGACCGTGAGCATGGGCGGCATCGACAAAACGGTGGAGTGCTTCCGGGCCGCCATAGGAATTCTGAGTAGCAAACGGGTAAACGCCGTCATACCCCCAATTGCGTGACCCGGGGAATTGCGCGACCGGCATGATTTCGACAACGGTGATGCCAAGGTCAACGAGATCAGGCAGACGCTCGATAAGCGCGTCGAAAGTTCCTTCTGCCGTGTAGCTGCCGACGTGCAATTCATAGAAGATGCTGTCTTCGAGACGGATTCCCTTCCAGTTGTGATCCGTCCAGCGGAACGATTCGGTATCCACCAGCGCAGACGGGTTGTGAACACCCTCGGGTTGGAAGCGCGATGCGGGATCGGGCAGTTCACGGCCGTCCTCGAGCCGGTAGAGATACCGCGCACCAGCCTGCAGTGCGTTAACGTTTGCGCGATGGTAGCCGTGCGCCCGGGGCTGCAGCGGGATCGTATTGTCCCCGTCGAGCACATGCAACGACACGGAACCGGAGTTCGGTGCCCAAAGAAGGAACTCCCAGGCTCCATTAGGAAGCCGGTGGGCGCCGACTCGGGCCGGATGAACTGCGGTACTAACGGTTGGCATGCAAGGATCCGAGAGAACAGCGTTACACGTCGAAGACGCGGTAAGCAGACGAGGGTTGTCGCGCCTGCAACAAAGTGATGGCTACGTTGTAGACAGGGGTTCCACCTGTCGTCTTCCCTTCCAATTGCCCGTGGTGCGCATGGCCGTGGACGACCAAGTCCGCCCCATGGCGGTCGACGACTTCGGCGAGACGCGTTGTGCCCATAAACGGAAAGATCTCCGCGGCTTCCCCTTGCACCGTGGCAGCAATGGGCGAGTAATGAAGCACCACCACGCGCTTCGGCGTCCGAAGTTGCGACATCGCACGCTCAAGTTTAAGAGCCTCGTCAATGGAGGCTTGGACGAATACCTTGATTTCAGGTTCGCCGAACGCCGTGAGGACACCTCGGCCGAAGCCGCCGACGAACCCCTTTGTACCCGCGAAGCCGACACTATCGCGTTCATAGGCGGTTCCATCCAGGACCTTGACGCCGGCGCTTTCCATCATGCGTAGGAGTTCCCCTTGCTTATTGCTTTCATAGTCGTGATTACCGAGTACGGCCACTGTAGGAACGCGTGAGCGCACAACGACATTGAGCAGCGGCTCCATTTCCTGCGTGGTCCCGTAATTCGTGAGGTCGCCCGCCAGAACCAGGATATCCGCCTCATCGCGCACGTGGCTTAACTGCTCGTGCAGCACGTTGTGGCGGGCTGGAGAGAAATGTAGATCGGCTGTGGCTGCGATTCTCATTGCTTCTGACAGGTCGGAGGCACAGTCTCCAGCCGGCGTTCACGATACTCCTTCATCATGTTGCCAAGCCCCCATTCATTGAGATCAATCGCGAACATCTTGTCATCAATCAAGCTACCGCGAAACGGTGCGTTGGGATCAGGATGAGAAAGAATGTTTTGAAAACGGGTGAGCAGGTCGCACCAGATATTCATGGGGACGAAGTGCGTTTGGGCCGGGTACACGTAGCGGAACAGGATCAGGGTCCAGAACAGCATCTCCCAATTTTCCCCTGCAAGCTGGAGGATGCGATTCCAGTCTAGTTGGCCCCGGGTGCCGTAGATAACGTGCGCGATATCGGCGCCATCGAAGCGCTCTCGGCGGGTGACGAAGAGCTTCGAAGCGAGGAGTTCTTCCGCCGCAAGAACTCTGGTGTGAACTCCGTGTACAACAGCCGGTTTTGAGCGCTGAATCCACAGGTCATCGACCACGATGGTCGCATTGCTCATCCCAGTAATCAGATCGACAAAGAATCCATCGCGATGCGCTTTGAAGAGCCACACGGGATCACAAATTTCCGATTCGAATCCTTCTTCACGCAGGAGTTCCAAAGCACCCGCTGCAGTCTGAGCCGTAAGAAACAGATCAAGATCTTTGGTATCTCGGAAAATCCCCGTATGCTCCTGAAGAGCAAAGGCGCCAGCAACTGCGTACGGAACCTTCCTGTGCTCAAACAGTTCCAGGATCTCCCTAAACAATAACTTCTGCTCCGCAGGAATAACCAGCGGCTCCGACGAAGTTTCGGGAGTGGGGGTATGCTGGGGTTCGGCCATGGAAACCTTGGATGTGAAACAAGAATAAGCGGTTGTCGCGGGTGTCACCCAGTGATGCCGAGACCTGCACAGTATGGGCCTGGACAATGCTCCGCTGCCATATCTGCCTATCTGCCCTTACCGGCGTACCTTTGCACCGTCTTCAGGAACGGATCGCCTGGATCGGTAGGCTTCACCTTTCCACTAAAGATGTCGGCAAGGGACACCGCAGAGCCGTAAAGCGCACGAGCATCGCCCTGGTCCTCGGTGATGGAAGAGCCGTTCATATTCATCCCTGCGAATGCCCCTCGAGAGCGGGAGTAGGTCACCACATCCGCATTGATTTTCATGTCGTGATTGCCAACCGATCCAGCTGTAACAGAAGTCTCAGTGCCCAAGTTGAATTTGCCAGATTGGAGTTGTTGAACGCCTTTGTCATCGGTGATGATCAAGACGAGATCGAGCTCTTCGCCTCCAAGCTGCGCGCCCCAACTGCCTCCTGAGATGTCGAGAGGAGCAGGTGCGCTCCATCCATTGGCGGTTCGGCAGGTGGCGAAGCCCTTCCCGTGTTTACCCCCGACGAGAACGGCAACGTGGACCGTCGAAGGAAACACTGCCACGCAAGAAGCCCGGCTGATGACTCCCGCGGGAATTGCCTTATCCGAACTGGCCATGATCTCGTCAAGCACCTTGGAAGAGGCAGCGAGCCGCTGATTAAGATCAGATCTCGATTGCGTGTCCGCCGTGCGTCCTATGGTTATAAAAAAGGCGACGAGGAATGCCGCGAGCAGAAGTCGCAGTACGAAACCATTGATTTCGCGCATGGCGTTCCTTTCTGCGCGCTTCATCCAACAGGCGCGAACAATGAGCCGTCGTTGACCCTAACTAGAAGGCTTCGGCAAGTCCATCGAGCTTTCACGGTAAGCTCTACAAGCAATTAGGCATACGAACCCGCACGTTTGTCGGTTTTACTTTAGTAAGCCCAGAATGGGCCGGAGCCTTTCGGGGTCGAGCGCGATTCGATGGCCGTAAATATCTGTCGGCCAAAGAAGAATGGGAGCCCCCAGTCGAAGGTGCCTGGATTCGGACCGGCGAGGGTGGGAAAGACAAAATTTCCCGACGTGGAGAACAACTCGTCTGCGCTCGCGACGCTGAAGTTAACGGTCTCAGTGGCGCCCCCGGACGAAGTCTGGGCAGTGAAGTTGGCCTGGGAAACGGGGCAATAGAATCCAGAGTTGTCGGAGCAGACGGTGAGTCCGCTCGCGGCGACGTCGAGAAAAAAGATGCCGTTTGAGCCGCTGTCAACGAATGCTGGATAGGACTGCCCTTTGTAACTCGTGCTGAATTCACCACTGGAATCCAAAGGAAACAGCGTGGTGGCGCCCAGGCCGTTGTTGGATTGCGTCCCGATTCCAAAGATCAGTGACCCGGCCAAAGTACTGACCGCATCCGTAAGGGCCGGCAGTTCGACCACGACTCCATTATTGTCGGTGGCGAACGATGCAACGGGATTCTGAACTTGCCGAGCAGAAGACTGAGAAATGACCTGACACGACGCCGAAGAGCATTCGTAGTAGAGTCCCGGATTATTACTCGCGTTTTGCTCGCACGCCCGGCCGCAGTCGGAGATGTAAGGACCGACACCGAGTATGCCATTGGCGCCCAGTGTTTGCAGCGAATCATCTTCAGGAACGCCGGTATTCGCACATGCAGAGGGAACTTTGGCAAACGTTGGGTCGATGACCTGAACAGGAATGTCGGAAGCCTTCTCTCCCGCGATAGAGATGTCAGCGGTGGCGACGGGACCCCACGTGTATCCGCTAACAAACGCGGCGCATTCGCCCACAGGATTCCCCGACGGCCCTTTCTGTTGAGGGAGACCTACCGTCAGGGCGCCACCCCCGGCAGAAGACAGAAGTCGCAGGCCGTAAGATCCCGTATCCACAAGAATGCCGTCGATCGTTTCGCACGTGGAACTCGATGGAACACAGACCGTAAGGCTTGTGAACACGCCATTGGCGTAGTTGTTCGCGGGACCAGCGCCGACCACGATCGGTTGAACATTGTTCCCGGGTGGGGGCGGACTCGTGGCACTCGAAGTTATATGCGCGGCACCGCCTCCGCATCCAGTGACGAATGCAGCCAGCGCTAGCAGCAATCCCGAGGAAAAGCCGCGCCTCGGTGGAGAGCCACGCCTCAATGGATCTCCTCCGCACGGACTCCAGAGGGCATCTCATCGGATAGATAGGCCCGACCGACGAAGTCGCGCATGTGCCCTCCAAGCTGCACAACCATGCCTGGCAGCTTTACAACGACGGGTCCGTGACCTGCCGCCCGTGACTGCAGCGCCTGCCGAAATTCCTCGAAGTGACTGCCTAGCAACTGCTTTAGATCGGGAGTTGAGGATCCGTGCCACACAACGGCAAACACCTTTCCGGAAGGAGACACGTACTCGCGAATGGCGACACCGGTGGGTGTATGCAATTCTTGCACACTGAATGCAGCCGTCCGAGTGACGCGCACACTTGCCTGAAGATGCGCCTGATCCGCTTGTATGCTGTCGGCCTGCTCGCCCAGAGTCGCGAACGAGGGTACCGCCAGCGTTGCAAGACAAACAGCAAGCAGTGGGAACTTGGATGTGGCTTTGCGATTCGTAGAAAAATCCCCGCGGTATAGTCCTGTTTAGATATTGCGCCGAGACGTCAGGTTGCCGTCACCGGACCTATCCAGTTAAGTACAGACACGCCGTCTGACTCCGTACTATGTTTGCCCTAATGACAGCTCATGGGCTCGCTCGTACGCTCGGAGAGCAGCCTGAAACGTGGTTGCAAGAGTGGTGGCTTTTGTCCGGCGCCACACGTGATTTTGATCGGGCGCACAAAACGCCCGTCGAGCGAAAGGATTGGTGCTATGAAACTGAACAAGCTGATAAAGTCGGCCCTGAAGACGGCCGTGTACCTCATGGATGAAACCGCAGATCAGATGGACCGAGTCTCAGAGCGGGCGTCGTCAATCGCGGAGAATGCACGCGGCGTGATCCGACCAAACGAAAACCACGGGTTCCGGAATTTCATGAGTTTCCTTCTCGGCGTGGGCGTCGGCGTAGGAACCGGAATGCTTTTGGCCCCTTCCAGTGGAGAAGAACTTCGCAATACCATCACAGATAAGGTTCAGGACATCAGTGGCAGAGTGACTGGTCGAACCGAGGCATACGCAACCGGCACGGATATGTGACAGATGCGTCCAATCGTCACGCCCTGCGGAGCCCACGGCTGAGCTTTGCCTACGCGCAACAAAGCAACACAACAAGGAGATTCTCATGAACTTGTGTAAGCGAGTCATGCCTGTATTGTTGTTGGCGGGGTTGGCATCACTACCCGCGGCCACATTCGCGCAGGATACGCAGGGTGCCAAACAGGACATGAAAGATGCCGGTCAGTCTACAAAAGACGCTGCAAAGGACACCGGTCACGCTACGAAGAAGACGGCCAAAAAAGCTGGCCACAAGACGAAAACCACGGCAAAGAAAACAACGCATAAAGCTGCAAACAAGACCCAGGAAGGCGCCGAGAAGGTTCAGGACAAGACGCAATAGTGTTAAAGCTCCAGGGGCAGCCCCGAACCCAGCGGGGCTGTCAATTTATCTCCATCCCGGCTATTCCCATCGGATTGCGGAGAGAGTAACTCTGCAGTTATAGGGGAATTCCCGTATGGCACCCTGTGGGTTCCANCGCCACAATAGACCGCTCGCCCAGCGAGACGAGTTGGGACCCTCTTCCGTGGCCACAGTTCTCTGCATTGATGACGACCGCGATACCTTGGAAGTTCGCGAGCGAGTACTCCGAAGCGCCGGGTATGAGGTGCTTACCGCTCTTGACGGATCAGAAGGGATGCGAATCGCGTCCTCGGGGGTGCCCGTTGATGTGGTCTTACTTGACTACATGATGCCCAACGCGAACGGCGACGAAATAGCCGGGGAACTGAAATCCCACTTCCCCAGGCTGCCGGTTATTGCGGTGTCGGCCGTCCAACTGCCTCCACGCATGTTGCAATCCATCGATGCCTATGTACAAAAAGGGCAGGATGTAGAAGTCCTGCTAATAACTGTTGCGAGGGTCATCTCCGCGTCCGCGGCGGTGGGAGCAAATGGCGGGTCCGGCAGGAAGAAAGTGCTTTGCGCGGACGATGAAATCAACGAACTCGAAGCGCGAAAAATGGTATTTGAGTCGGCTGGTTTCGAGGTATTTACCGCGCGAAATGGCGCGCAGGCCCTTGACGTTTTCCGAGCCGAGCCCCTAAATGCCGTCGTGCTGGACTATTTCATGCCGGGCATGAACGGGCTCTCGGTGGCGCGCGAGATGAAACGCTTGCGGCCCGACATCCCGATCATTGTGTTGTCGGGCTTCGCTTCCCTGCCGGGCGAAACCATTGGGTTGGTCGACGCGTGGCTGCAGAAACGAGATGTCGAGGAACTGGTACGCCAGCTAGAAAGACTAATTGAGCGGAAGGGTTCCAGTTCATCCGCGGCGCATTAGTGCAGCTAATCCCAATCTGTTCAGGCTCCCTTTGAGATGAGAACCTTACCGCGATTCGCAGATGTGAGGTTGTCTGCCTTTTACCTGCTGGCCACCGCTCTTTCCTTCGTCATGGTGCGGCAATGCGTCGCCTTTCCGGACAGCAACGAGCAAGAAACCAACTCCCTGAAGCAGATGACGCTGGAACAGTTGGGCAATGTGCAGGTGACCACTGCGTCCAAGACTCCGGCAGCAATCTGGAAAACTCCCGCGGCCGTGTATGTGATCACGCGCGAGGCAATCGTGCGTTCGGGTGCGACCACTATTCCCGACGCCCTGCGGCTGGCTCCCGGTGTAGAGGTCGAGCGCATCGATACAGGCAAATGGTCCATTGGCATTCGCGGCTTCGGTAGCCGTTTGAATCGGGACGTCCTGGTGTTGATGGATGGGCGCACCGTGTACACAACCTTACTCGCAGGTACCTACTGGGAGACACAAGACACACCGATCAATGACATCGATCGAATTGAAGTGATCCGCGGTCCCGGAGCAACGATCTGGGGCCCCAATGCCGTGAATGGCGTCATCAACATCATTACGAAGGTCGCGTCAGAAACTCAGGGAACTGTCGTGCAAGCGCGCGGCGGGAACGTGGAGCAAGGCGGGATGATGGTGCGCCATGGAGGAAAGCGTGGAGCGCTCAACTACCGTGTGTACGCCAAAGCCTTCACTCGCGGGTCACAGTACCATCCGGACGGGCGTAACTTCGATGATTGGCAGGGATTGCAGGGTGGTTTCCGAATGGACTGGGCGAAGAATACGCGCGACGCATTCACGCTTCAGGGTGACATGTACGGCCAAAGCTTTGGCGAGAGCGTACTTGCAACCACCTACACTCCTCCTTTTTCGCAGGTCATCGACAAAGATGCCAGACTCTCTGGGGGCAACATCTTGGCGCGATGGACGAGGACGATTAGCGAAGGCAATGACATGCAGTTGCAGGTTTACTACGAACGCGCGAATCGGCATGAGCCGGATGTTGCCGATATCCGCAACACCTTCGACGTGGACTTTTTGGACCGGGTACGCCTGTTTTCAAGGAATGAAATCTCTTGGGGCTTTGGTGCCCGCTTCAGCCATGGCTACAACCCCGTGGTCGTGAGCGGTCTGACATTCCAGCCGGGGCGCAGAACCGATCGGCTGATTTCTGCTTTTCTTCAGGACGATATCTCTCTCATCGATCAGAAGCTTTTGCTGTCCCTGGGTACGAAGTTATTAGAGACAAACTTCAGCCCAGTGCAGTTTCAACCGACGGCACGATTGATGTTCACGCCGAGCGACCACCAAACCTGGTGGGCAGCATTCACTCATGCCATCCGAACTCCGAGCGATGCAGAGCGAAACTTCTTCTTGTCTGGATTTATTGGCATCGCTCCGGATGGTTTGCCTTCATTCGCGCGTTTCAACGGGAACCCGAACTTTCATTCGGAACAGATGAATGGCTATGAATTGGGTTATCGACAACTGCTTCACGAACGACTTTTCGTCGATGTCGCAGGGTTCTATAACCACTATGGAAATTTGTTCAGCGAAGACATTACAGGGCCTTTCTTTATCGAAACGAATCCCGCCCCCACACACCATCTTCTCCCGGCGGAATTCGGCAATGGCCTGGTCGGAACGACCACGGGGGGAGAAATCGCGCCGGAGTGGCAAGTTACGGACTCCTGGCGGCTGCGAGGGTCGTACTCGTTTCTCGAGATGCACATTAAGAAAGGCACGAACTCCTTCGATGTGGGAAGTGCGCCCTCAATTGTTGGCTCGAGCCCGCAGCATCAGCTTTCGCTGCAATCCGGCTTCGATCTTCCTCGGGGCGTTTCCCTTGAGCTCATCTACCGATACGAAAGTGCGTTGCCTGCTCTGGGGGTCGCGGCATATTCCACCGGGGACGTTTCTGTGGCATGGACGTTGACCGAGCATTTCCGCCTTTCAGCCGTGGGCCAGAACTTGCTGCAACCGCATCACGCCGAGTTCGGAGGAGATCCGGGTCCACTAGTAGGGATCAAGCGAAGCGCATACGGCCAGATCACATGGCAGAAGTAACTCCGTCTCTATAAAGCATGGGAACAGACGCAACGCGTCCAGCAGAGAAGACCAGATCCCCGCACACAATGGCCAGATGGGCGTTGCGCGTGCTTGGGCCTGTTTTCTGCCTGCTCGCACATGTCGTCTACGCGTCTGAATTGCCGCAAGGTCCGACCGAGGCGCAAGTTAAAGCCGCATATCTCTACAATTTTGGAAAGTTCGTCCGCTGGCAAGCCCCTGCCGAAGCAGATTCGTTCGACATCTGCGTGCTGGGCAAGGATCCATTCGGCCCCGCGCTCACCCATACTGTCGCTGGTGAGCGCATCCAAGGTACAAGGATCGTGGCTCGGGACCTGCCCAGCATTGCGGAAGCCTCGAAATGTCGAATTCTCTTCATCAGCAAATCGGAAGAGAGCCGCATGAAACCGATCTTGGCAGGCGCTAAAGGCAACCCATTGACGGTCAGTGACATTCCAGGATTTGCGGAGCACGGAGGAATGATCGGACTCGTGGACATCGGCGGAAAGATTCGCTTTGAAGTGAATCTGCGCGCCGTCAACCGCGCGGGAATCACGGTCAGTTCGGAGCTGTTGAAGGTAGCCATCAAGGTGATCGGAATGGACGAGCCGAAGGAGACTGCCCGGTGAGATTCACCGCGAAGTCCATCTCGGCAAAGATCACCTGGATGAATATGCTGGTGAGCGGCGCAGCCCTTTTGCTCGCCACGTCTGCCTTCTTCGGCTACGATCAGGTTACCTTCCGGCAAGCACTCGTCCATGCTCTCTCCGCCCAGGCGCAGATCATAGCTTCCAACAGCGTTTCAGCAATCGTATTTAATGATCCGCAGGCTGCGCAGAATACTCTCTCCGCGCTGAAGAGTTCTCCAAATATCGAGTCGGCAGGAATCTTCCGGCCCAACCGGATGCCCTTCGCCGAGTACCTGCGTCAGGATGGCATCGCTCCCACAAACATCCCCACTTTGCCGGCCACCCAGGAGGAAACATACCAGTTCAGAAACACACATTTGGTGCTGGTGCAGCCGATAAATTTCCAGGGACAAGTCATTGGTTTCGTCTATCTGCGGTCCGACTTGAGGGAGATCGATCGTCGGCTGAAACGATATGGAGTCATCGCCGGGGTCGTGCTGGTCCTGAGTCTATTGGCGGCATCGTTTGCTTCGTATGTGTTCCGGGAATCCGTGGTCACCCCCATTGTGGCCCTGTCGGAAGTAGCCAGGGACGTGTCGCAAAATAAGAACTACTCGGTCCGGGCCGCGCCCAGCAAGGAGCACGACGAAGTATCCCTGCTGGTGAATGCGTTCAACGAGATGCTTTCGCAGATTCAGGCCCGCGATAACGAATTGCGCAAGGCACATGATGAACTCGAAGCTCGCGTCGAGGACCGTACCCGTGAACTGGTGGTTTCCAACCGCGAATTGGAAGCCTTCTCTTATTCTGTGTCGCACGATTTGCGGGGGCCTGTGGACGCAGTGAACGGGTTCGCGTATGTCCTGGCACGCGAGTATGCCGGCAAACTCGACGAGAAGGGCAAAGATCTCGTGGAGCGCATCCGCAGTTCGGGCCGACGGATGATGCAGTTGATTGACGATCTGCTGAACCTGTCGCGTGTCACGAGCGGCGCAATGCAGTTCGGAGACGTAAATCTCACCGAAATGGTGCAGAACATCTGCAGAGATTTGCTCCGGAGCACACCAGAACGCAAGGTGGAATTTGTCATTGCCGAGGTGGGCATGGCTCAAGGAGATCCACGTCTGCTGCGGGTGTTGCTGGAAAATCTAGTGCAGAATGCATGGAAGTACACTTCCCAGCACACAACGGCAAGAATTGAATTCGGGGTACAGCAGAAGAATGGGCGCGCTGTCTACTTTGTGCGCGATGACGGCGTCGGATTCGATCCCCGGTCCAACGATCGGCTATTTCAGCCTTTTCAGCGCCTGCATTCTTCGGCTGAGTTTCCGGGGAACGGTGTGGGTCTCGCGACGGTGCAGCGGATTGTGAGACGACACGCCGGAGAAGTGTGGGCCGAGAGCGAAGTGCAGAAGGGAGCTACTTTCTATTTTTATCTGGGCAAGCAAAGGGCAACTGCGGTTCCTTGATCGGCGCAGCAACAGCCACTCCGCCGTTCAAGATCTTGCGCGGGGCGTCATTCGGATAGTGGTGAGTTGGTTTTGACTGTACTATCCTTAGGACCGCGATGACAGCGCCTTCGACACTCGCTGCCCCCAAGCAAACTGCACGATCCTTTGTCCCCAGCGGAATCGCACTCGTATGGGTCATTGCGGTTGCGAAGTTTCTCTTTCATATTTACTTCAACAATGGGTACGGCTATTTTCGAGACGAATTCGATTACCTTTCGTGCGGCGATCACCTGCAGTGGGGATATGTCGATCAACCGCCGTTAATTCCCGTCCTGACTCATCTCTCGCGAATGGTTCTGGGAGATTCGCTGCGGGCCATTCGATTTTTTCCCGCACTGGCGTCCTCACTCCTTGTCGTACAGACAGCCGTGTTAGCTCGAGAACTTGGCGGACGGCGATACGCAATGCTGCTGAGCGCAATATGCGTCGTTATCGCTCCACAATATCTTTCCAACGGGAGTCTGCTCACCACCAACTACCTCGAGCCGAACTTATGGATGGGGTGTGCTTATTTTGCGATTCTCGCGTTTAAGCGAAATGATCCGAGGTACTGGTTGTGGTTCGGCGTGGTCGCCGGAATTGGCATGCAGGAGAAGTACTCCATCTCCGTTTTCGGTTTCGGGATGGTTGTCGGATTGCTTTTTACAGAACAACGCCGCACGTTCCTCAATAAATGGATATGGCTGGGAGGCTTGGCTGCGTTCCTGATCTTCCTTCCCAATCTGTTGTGGAACATGCATTACGACTGGCCTTTCGTACAACTCATGCGCGCCATCCGGAGCGAAGGCCGGGACGTCGTGCTCGGCCCTATCGACTTCTTCATCCAGCAGACCTTATTGCTCGATCCGGTCGTCGCGCCTATATGGCTGGCCGGATTGCTAGCGTTGTTATTCGCGAAGCGACTGCGTCCATATCGCACATTGGGTTGGTGTTTTCTTGTCTGTTACGTCGTCTTTGACGTTCTGCACGGTAAGGCCTACTATTTGGCGCCAATCTACCCCATGTTGTTGGGGGCGGGAGCAGTCGCAATTGAATTCGCACTCGACCGTCCGGACACCGGTCAGCCACGGCCGCAGTGGCTGAAGCCGGCGATCGCCGTAATCCTGCTCGCAAGCGGCGTCCACCTTGTGCCGATTACAGTGCCCGTCCTATCTCCGGAGAAGTTTCTGGCGTACATAAAGACACTTCCGTTTAAGTTGCCGGTTACTGAGCATTCGCATGCACGGGCGGCTCTGCCCCAGTGGTATTCCGATCAGTTCGGCTGGAAGGAAATAGCTGATGAAACCGAGGTCGCGTGGAACCGCGTTCCTGAGGCAGAAAGGTCCGATTGCGGCATTTTCGCCCAGGACTACGGCCAGGCTGGAGCCATCGACTTCTTCGGGCGAGCGCACGGCTTACCCGGCGCGATGAGCGGAGATCGAACTTACTGGCTCTGGGGTCCACGCGGCTATTCAGGAAACTGCATGATCGTCCTCGACGACCGCAAGGAAGTTCTGCAGACCCATTGGACGGACGTTGAATACATTGGGACGTCAGCGCCCAATCCATATGCTTTGGAGCAGCAAATTCCCGTGTTTCTCTGTCAAGGGAAGAAGTTCGACACTTGGACGAACCTCTGGCCCCGACTCAAGAGGTGGCGCTAGACACTCGATGATGGCTGCTCTAGCAGCCTACAAATGGCAGCGACATTGGTGACGCTCGTATCGCCCATGTGCCGCAACGACGCGATGGAGTGCTCGGCAGCCTCCTGGTTTCCGAAACCGCATGCATCTTCCACCAGGATGGGCCAGAAACCCAGATCAGCACCCTGACGACAGGTCGGGTCAATTCCAATCTCGAGAGCGATGCCGGCAATGATGAAACTGCGAATGCCGCAATCGCGTAATGCGGTCGCAAGAAAGGTGCCTTCGAAGGCTGACATAGCAATTTTGTCGACGATGCCTTCGCTCGGGCGGGGCGCCAGTTCCGGCACAATCTGAAAAGCAGGGCTGTCGCGAACAAAAATTGGCCTTACCTTTTCAGGCGAGTCCACCCGCTGCCACGCCATGGCGGTTCGGTACTGCCAGACACCCATCAGCTCTTTTGGTAAAGACAGGTGGCGGGTGAAAAAGATGCGCACTCCCGCTGCTCGCGCCGCTGTCAACACGAGACCGACCTTCCGGATGATCTCCCTTCCCGCAGGTACTTGCGAGGCAATTCCCGCCTGCATGTCATAGACGATCAGGACGGTGGTTTGCGGGGTTATGTTTTCTTGCCATGAACTTGCAACGCTCATTCCGAAAATCTTGTGCACCTTTCATCCCCCAGATCTGTCTTTCTTTACCCAGCTTTCGTTAGGCCATAAACATGTCGCTTGCCAATAATCCGCATTCTTCCATGTCGGTTCGGATTTCGTCCACAATCAGTCCAAAACGCGCAGGGCTGCAACGCGACTCGAATGGCAGTGGCGAACGCAGCCTTGCCGCTCCTTACCAGCAAGTTGTAGCATCAAAAGGTTTGGGCATTCTTCGTTTATTGGGTAAGGCAAGGAGAACTTATGGCAACTGATACTTTGGCCAGTCCCGCGACACTCAGCAACAGCCAGACGCGGGTATTCAAGAACTTCATTGACGGCGAGTGGGTTGAGTCCTCGACCGGAGAAACTTTTGAGAATCGAAATCCCGCGGACACTCGCGATCTGGTCGGCATCTTCCAAAAATCAGCCAAGGCTGACGTGGATGCAGCGGTCCAGGCGGCGAAGCGTGCTTTTGCAAAGTGGCGCCTCGTTCCGGCTCCCCGGCGCGCCGAAATCGTTTTCCGCGCGGCTGAGATTCTGATTCAGCGTAAAGAAGACTGCGCTCGCGACATGACGCGCGAAATGGGCAAAGTACTCGCAGAGACTCGCGGCGATGTCCAGGAAGCGATCGACGCTGCGTACTACAACGCCGGAGAGGGTCGAAGGCTCTTCGGTCCCACCGTGCCATCGGAGATGCCGAGCAAGTTCGCAATGGCAGTACGGCAGCCACTCGGGGTATGCGGAATGATTACGCCCTGGAACTTCCCCATGGCCATCTCCTCGTGGAAGCTGCTTCCAGCGGTGGTTTGCGGAAACACATGCGTGATCAAGCCCGCGCAGGACACTCCTCTATCCACCTTCAACCTCGTTCGTGCTCTCTACGACGCGGGACTGCCGAAGGGCGTTATCAACGTTGTAACCGGATTCGGGGCCGAAGTAGGAACTCCGCTCGCTGAGCATCCCGACGTGCGCGCGGTTTCACTCACTGGTTCTTCGGCTGTAGGACGCATTGTCGGCGGCATCGCGGCCCAGAGTTTCAAGCATTGCTCGCTCGAACTGGGCGGCAAGAATCCCATGATTGTGCTTGACGATGCAAACCTGGATCTCGCCATTGAAGGCGGACTCTGGGGTGCGTTCGGCACGACCGGCCAGCGTTGCACCGCGACCAGTCGAATGATCGTTCAGAACGGGGTATATCGCGAATTTGTCGATCGCCTTGTAGATCGAGCGAAGAAGCTGAAGGTCGGCAATGGGCTCGATGAGACAGTACAGATGGGTCCCGCTATCAACGAGAAGCAATTGCAGACTGATCTCAGCTACATCGAAGTGGGCAAGAATGAAGGCGCGAAGTTGGTCTGCGGCGGCAATCCGCTGGACAAGGGCGAGTATCAACACGGCTGGTTTATGGAGCCGACTGTGTTCACCGATGTCGATCCGAAAATGCGGATTGCACAAGAAGAAATTTTCGGGCCCGTGGTCTCGGTCATTCCTTGCGATGGCATGGAAGACGCAGTTCAGATCGCGAACGGAATTGAGTATGGACTCTCATCGGCGATCTATACCAAGGACGTGAATAAGGCCTTCGCGGCCATTCGTGACCTATATGCTGGGATCACGTACATCAACGCGCCAACCATCGGAGCCGAAGTGCATCTGCCGTTTGGCGGCACCAAGGCCACCGGCAATGGGCATCGAGAAGGCGGCATCGGAGCCATTGATTTCTATACTGAGTGGAAGTCGGTCTATGTTGATTACTCCGATAAGCTGCAAAAGGCGCAAATCGACAGGCCTGAATAGCCGCACACAAACGCACGCAGGAGCGCCGAAACTCGCCTCGGTGCTCTCTGCCTCTCGGCCCTGGAATTGGCAGGTACGTCGGTAATCTTGTTCGCCCGTTACTCTCGTCCTATTTTGTCCCTATGAGGCCGTTCCAAGCCTCATTACTTCCTCTGTCTCAGGGTCACCCTGTGAAACGAAATCGAGTTTCTGCCGTTCTGCGAACCGGCGCCACGATCGCCTGGACAGGCACGCTNTGCCTGGTCCTGGTCAATGTCCACGGTGCGTACGCTCAAACACCTGCGAAGTCACACCGGAAGGCCATTGTGAAAGTTCAGCCCCAATACCCTGCAGTTTTGAAGAATGGGCACTTCGAAGGGCAGGTTCGTATCTACGCCACAGTGCTTGCTGACGGAAGCGTCGCAAAAGTGGAGGTCAAGGGCGGGAATCCCATGCTCTCTCAATACGCGGCTGAAGCGGTGATGAAATGGAAGTACGCTCCCGGCCCGTACCAGAGTTTGGAAGAAGTGGTCTTCAACTTCGACGCTTACCGCTAAAACGTACCGCTTTCAAGCGACAGCTGCTTATCGCTCTCGTTTCTTAACACCCATTTGCATTTAGAATCTGAATTGAGCCGCTTTGAGCGTGTTCGCGGCGAGGTTCTGCATGAGCTCATTGACCCAATTCCACGGTATCGCCTCAGCTTCTCGCCTGTGCAACGTTCGCTACGCAATTCGCGATCTAGCCTGCGTTGCCGATGAGGTCATCGCACAGGGGCACAAAGTGCTTCCGCTCAACGTTGGCGATCCCCTGAATTTCGATTTCAAGACGCCGCCGCACATTATCGAAGCAGCGTACAAGGCCATGCGTGACGGGAAGAACGGGTACGCGCCGTCCGCTGGCATCCCCGAGGCGCTTGAGGCAATTCGCGGCGAGGCCGCGCGCAAGGGGATCACCACGGTGCAGGATGTGTTCGTCACGTCCGGAGTAAGCGAAACCGTGGATCTCTGCCTCGCGGCGCTTTTGAACGAAGGCGAGGACGTGCTGACTCCTAGCCCCGACTATCCGTTGTATTCGGCGGTGCTCTGCAAACTGGGGAACCGGCTGAATGCCTATGACCTGGATGAAGAAGATGGTTGGCAGCCCGAACTCGCGGATATCGAACGGAAAGTAACACCAAACACGCGCGCGATTGTACTGATAAATCCCAACAATCCAACCGGATCCTTGTGTACGCGCCAGATGCTCGAGCAGATCGCGGAGTTGGCGCGGCGGCACAACCTGATCGTGTTCTCAGACGAAATCTACGACAAGCTGATTCTGGATGGGACACCGCATGTTGCATTTGCATCGGTGGCACCGGACGTGCCCTGCATCACTTTCGGTGGCATGTCAAAGAACTACCTGGTCCCGGGTTGGCGCATCGGATGGGGAATTGTCTCCGGAAATGCTGCTGCCGTGAAGTCTTACACGGAGGGAGTGCATCGGTTGCTGCGAGCCCGTCTATGCGCTAACCATCCCGAGCAGTATTCCATCAAACCGGCGCTTGAAGGATCACAGGATCATCTCGTCGAAGTGCAACGGAAATTGCGTTCACGGCGCGATTTGACGCAGAAGTGGTGCGAGGCAACTCCGCGAGTGAGTTGCGTTGCGCCGCGAGGAGCGTTCTACGCCTATCCGCGGATTAACATTCCGGAGAGCGACGAGATTTTCGTCAAGGAACTGATCCGCCAAAAACATGTGATGGTCGTTCACGGATCGGGCTTTGGTCAGAAGCCGGGCACTCAGCACTTCCGTATCGTGTTCCTGCCGGATGAAACGACGCTGACGAAGGCTTATGCGGGGATTGCGGACTTCATTCGCGAACGCTACGGGACCGCCTAGGTTTCACAACCAGCACAACGTCACTCCCGCCACCGTGACTAGTGCACTTGCACTCGGATGCTTCATAAGTTTCCACTGCGGAGGTTACCGGCCTTTCTGCGTTATGGGGCCTTTCGGAATACTGCCGAATCTGCTTAAATCAGTGTTAGAGCAACATCGCCAATGTAGCGGTGTTCCAATCATTGTGGTCGATATCCATTCTCACATTCTGCCGGAAGTCGATGACGGTCCCAAAACTTGGGACGTCAGCCTCGAGATGTGTCGTCGCGCGGCGGCCGACGGCATTTCCTACATGGTCGCCACCCCACACGCGAATGAACGCTATGCGTATGACCGTGAGAAGCTCGCGGGCATGGTGGCACGCCTGCAGCACGAACTCGGCGATCTGCTGAAGATCGGCTTGGGATGTGACTTTCATCTCTCGTACGAAAACATACAAGACGCGATCGCCCATCCGAAACGGTACGTCATCGACAACACCCGCTACCTGCTGGTTGAATTCAGCAACTATGGAGTGCCGCAAAGCACATCCGACTCGTTCCACAGGCTTGGCGACGCTGGCATTACGCCGATCATTACGCATCCAGAGCGCAACCCGATTTTGCGTGAGAACCTGCAGCGGGTCGTCGAATGGGCCGAGCAGGGGTGCGTGGTTCAGGTGACGGGCTCGGCGCTGACCGGCTTTTGGGGAGAACGCTCACAACGTGCGGCGATGTGGCTGCTGGAACGCCAGGCAGTGCATGTCTTAGCCACAGACGCGCATGATCTAGAGAAGCGTGTGCCCATCCTGTCCACCGCATGTGAAGCTGTGGAGCAGATCTCCGGAGACGAAATCGCGCATGCACTGGTAGACTCGAATCCTCAGGCAATTGTCGACAATCACCCGCTCCCGTATTTTCCACGTCCGCTCGCCACGAGTTACCGCAAAACCAGCCGCTAAGACCCCGCAGCATATGAATCCGCTCAGCAGTTAAGCTGCGCGGTGGCTCTTATGCCTTAAGGTCAAGTTGGATTTTACTGCGGGTTGGATGAATCAGCTGCGGATGCCGCGGTTGGCCCTGCAGAATTCGCCGCCGGGGCGCTAGTACTCGACGTCGGCGGGATGGATGCCGCCTTCGGAGCGTCGGGAACCGTGGTCATGGCGCTCTCGGGATTCAGCAGATGATCTTTGCTGGGCCCCAGACCGAGTTTAATCAGGGCGCGTGAGTCGGGTACGGTCTTGCTTTGCCAGCCATGCTCTGCCTGATAGCGACGCATGGCCACTTCGCTCGCAGCATTCCACTCTCCGGTGGCGTCCCCTGTCAGGTAGTGCTCGCGAATCAGCGCTTCCTGAATGGCTTGCGCGCGCTCGTGATCGATTTTTTGCTGCCCTCGCAAGCGGGTTGATTTCTTCTTGCGCAGTGATTTCTTGGAGGAGGCCATGCGCATCGTTGCCGGCGTGGCGGTGGTCCCGTGCTTCTTAGGCAAACTTTTGGCGGTTGTCTTCTGTGCGGTGGATTTCTTCGCGCTTGAGTTCGACGAAGAACTCTGTCTCCCATACGCGGGCATAACGGCCGCGATCAGGGCCAGCGAACAGACAACGCCAACCGCTGCCCTGCGAAGCTCCCGTCGATGAAAGAATCGAAAATCCATTCGGAATCGTGCACCAATTCAACCGAAAACACTATGCCCAACAGAACCAGCACTGTCATCATCGTTCATCTCGACGCACAGTGCCAGTTCCTGTTGGGCAGAACTGCATTACGGAAGTGTACCGGCCAGGAAGATCGTGCCGTCCTGACGACCCGAACCGCGTTGCCGGACGAGGAATACGACGTCCTGCCCGCTTTTCAGGGTCGACTCGATACGGCTGAAATCTTCTTCGCTGTTCACGGGCTGCTTGTTAATTTGCAGGACAATATCTCCGCGTGCCAGGTTGACGTCCTCTGCGAACGAACCCGGTTTCACATCCTGCACGATCACTCCCTTGCCCGCTTCCATATCGAGCCGGTCCGCCATGTCGGGCGTCACCTTGCGAACCGTAATCCCCAGCTTGCTCTGCTTGGGAGTGCTTTCGTCCTCATTGCCCTGGTCCTCGCCCAGGCGTGCGGCGAAGAGCTTGGAGCGATCCGCAGTGGTGACCGTGGTTTGCTGACCCTTGCCATTCCGCACGAAGCCGAGTTCCACCTTCGTCCCAGGCTTGCGCGATGCGATGTAATCCACCAGATCGGATCCCTTGCTGACCTTCTTGCCATCGATAGTGGTGATGGTGTCCCCGACCTTCAGACCGGCCTGATCTGCAGGGCTTCCGGCTACAACGCTGGAGATGGTGACTCCGCTGCCGGTCCCGTACACACGAGCAATGGCCGGATTTTCAACCTGATCGAACATGATGCCAATCGATCCGCGGGAAACCTTGTGCTCCGGCCCCGTGAGTTGGTTGTAGACCTCGACGACCGTCTTTGAGGGCAGAGCGAACCCAATACCGGCATAGGCATTCGTCTCGCTGAGAATGGCGGTATTGATACCGATAACCTCGCCAGTCATGTTGACTAGCGGTCCACCCGAGTTCCCCGGATTGATCGCGGCATCCGTCTGGATGAAAGTCTGGAACTGGCGGCCCGGTACTATATCCCGTCCTTTGGCAGACACGATTCCAGCCGTTACGGTGCCAGCTTGTCCGAAAGGACTTCCAATGGCTAACACCCAGTCGCCGACCTGCATGCTGTCGGAGTTGCCCATCTTGGCCGTCGGGAGCGGCTTGTCAACATCGACCTTGATCACCGCGAGATCGGTTTCCTGATCGGTTCCGATCACTTTGGCGTCGTGCTGCACGCCTGGAGGATCATCTTGAAAACGCACGCGAATGCGGTCCGCTTTCTCAACTACGTGGCGGTTCGTCAGAATGAAACCCTTGGGATCGACCACCACTCCTGACCCCAGCGATCGCTCGCGAATCGGGCCAGTATCCGGGCCGCCCTGACCGCCGGGGCCGCCGAAGAAATGGTTGAAGAAATCTTCCATTCCCCCGCCGCCACCACCACCGTTGTCGTCGTCGTCCGGGGCTTGGCCGCGGGGGCGTCGCCGGATGTTCTTAATTGTCGATTCTGTGTTGATATTGACTACACTGGGTTCCAGCTGTTTCGCAATCTGCGAAAACTGATTTGACATCTGCTGCGGCGTAGGCATGGTGAGCGGCGCCGCGTCGCTCTTTTGCCCTTCTTTCCCCTTTACTCCGTAGGAGATCACCGTTCCGATGAGAATGCCGACCGCAAGCGTAGCCAGGATACTCAGCGTATAGACCCAACGATGGGCCTTCATGCGCATCCACATTGCGCCCGAATCCATATTCCACTTCCTCCAGAACTTGTAACCCACTAACAGTATACCTATTTACGCAACGAGACCGCAGATGTGCTGTTTTGGCGGGTATGGTTACAAACGCCACCGGGCGTCTGCTGGTTAGACGCAGAAAAGCCGGAAATCGTTTGATTTTAGGTCAAGAAAACGGACTCTTCGCGCCCCTGCTCGGCTAGCATTGCATTCGCAGCGGTTGAATTCTGAATTTCGGGTGCCATTGCGGGTGTAAGCTCCGAAGGCAACGTGAGTTAGCTGATGATGAAGAAGAATCCTTTCGACTCAGACGATCCCCACGTCCTCGAAATCGACAGCCGCGCTGAGGGTCCCGCCGGCGCACTCCCGCTCACTCCGGAGATGCTTCGAAGCGAGCCATCGGGAAACTTGTTCGGATGGACCCAGAACGCCGCAATGGGCTGGCTGCCGTCGAATCTTGGCGCAAAAGAATTTCTGATGCTCTCCACCCACGGTGGCATCCGCGATAAGGACGGAACACCTGTTGCGCTGGGATATCACACGGGACACTGGGAGATTGGTCTTCTTGTGGAGGCTGCGGCTCACGTTTTCAAAGCAGGCGGGTGCATCCCTTTTGCTGCGGCGTGTAGCGATCCCTGCGATGGAAGATCGCAGGGAACCACCGCCATGTTCGACAGTCTTCCATTTCGAAATGATGCTGCGACCGTTTTCCGGCGGCTGATCCGTTCCTTACCGACCTGCAGCGGCGTACTGGGTGTCGCCACCTGCGATAAGGGACTTCCCGCCATGATGATGGCGCTCGCCGGCTCACGCCATCTGCCGTGCGTGCTCGTCCCCGGCGGCGTCACTCTGATGCCCGTACAGGGTGAGGATGCCGGAAGAGTGCAGACCATCGGAGCGCGATTCGCACACGGGTTGATTTCTCTCGCCGAAGCCGCCGAGATTGGCTGTCGAGCTTGTGCGACGCCCGGTGGAGGCTGTCAGTTCCTTGGGACGGCAGCAACATCGCAGGTAATCGGCGAAGCCTTGGGTCTATCGGTTGGACATTCGGCGCTGGCGCCTTCTGGGCATCCGATCTGGATCGATATGGCAAGGCGTTCAGCGCACGCGCTCATGCAACTTGAACGTCACAACATAAAAGTCGGCGACATTTTGACGGATGCTGCAATTGAGAATGCCTTGGTGCTTCACGCAGCGTTCGGTGGATCAACAAACCTCATCGTGCATCTGCCCGCTATTGCGCATGCCGCCGGCCTCAAACGCCCTACAGCCTCGGACTGGGCTCATGTGAACCGGAGAGTCCCAAGAATCGTTGATGTGTTGCCCAACGGGCCACGCAATCACCCCACGGTGCAGGTTTTTCAAGCGGGCGCGGTACCGGAGGTGATGCTGCACCTCCGCCGTGCAGGCTTGCTCAACACGAGTGCCCTCACGGTAGACGGCATCACTCTCGGGGATCGACTCGATGCCTGGGAGGACTCTGAAAGACGTCGTGCTTTGCGCTCAGGACTGAAGCAACGCGATGGTATCGATGCAGATGATGTCATCCTGAATCCGAAAGATGCGAAGCGCCGAGGCATGACTTCAACTGTTTGTTTCCCGCATGGAAACCTGGCGCCAAATGGGTCGGTGGTCAAGAGCACTGCAATCGATGCATCCGTTGTCGGCGAGGACGGTGTCTATCGAATCACTGGGCCGGCGAGAGTATTCGTCAGCGAATCGCAGGCAATGCAAGCCATAAAGGACGGCAAGATTTCCGCGGGCGATGTTCTCGTACTCACCAGCCGTGGGCCCATGGGTTCAGGAATGGAAGAGACGTTTCAGCTCACCGGCGCTCTCCGGTACTTGCCATTCGGCAAGCATGTCGCGCTCATCACCGATGCCCGATTCAGTGGAGTCTCAACGGGTGCGTGCATCGGCCATGTGTCGCCAGAGGCGCTGGCCGGGGGACCAATCGGAAAGGTGCGGGAAGGCGACATGATTGAGATCATCATCAATCGCAACACTCTCGCAGCCAGCGTCAATGTCGTGGGCGAGGCAGGTTCCATTGAAGACGCAGCTAGCGGTTCTCGCATACTGCAGGACCGCGCTCCACGTGCCGATCTTGCGCCGGATCCCTGTCTTCCCGATGACACACGCATCTGGGCTGCACTGCAAGACATCAGCGGGGGAACCTGGGGTGGCGCTGTTTACGATTGCGAATCGATTTTGAAGGTGATCGACGCAGGAAAGCGTGCACTGACAGCACATCCGCAAGAAGAGAGCTCTCAATAGCCCGACAGGCACATCGCGTCGGCAGATCTGACTGCGAGCCCGATCCTATTTGGACTCGTACACTGTCTTTCCGCCCACCACAGTACGCAGAACCTTCGTTTGTAGCAGTCTTTCAGGAGCAACGGCGGTGATGTCCCGGTCCAGAACGATAAAGTCTGCGAGCATGCCCGGACTGACCTTTCCCTTCTCTTTTTCCTCAAATTCTGCAAAAGCAGAACCGGCCGTGTATGCCGCTATAGCCTGATCCATGGTGAGCCTTTGTTCGGGGAAGTACTCCTGCTTGCCGTTCTCGCTCTTGCGTGTGACAGCGGCATAGAGCCCGCGGAATGGTGTGACAGGTTCAACTGGATAGTCCGTTCCGAAAGCCAGCGTGACGCCCTTATTCAAGAAAGCGAGCCACGCGTACGAAGTGGCTGCGCGTTTGGGACCGAGCCGATCCTGCGCCCAACGCATGTCCGTCAGCACATGGTTCGGCTGCATGGAGGCGATAACCTTCAGCTGTTTGAATTGCGCGAACTGCCCCGGGTTTGTGACCTGCGCGTGCTCAATACGAAAACGATAGTCGTCGCCTCCATTCGCCGCCTTTACTTTCCCTTCCCGGGCAGCCTTCCCAGCTTCCGCAAACGCATCAAGGGCCATCTGGACGCCTTTGTCTCCAATAGCATGAAACCCGACCTGGAATCCAGCCAGCACGCGTTCTTTTGTCATGTCATTCAGCTTTGCGGCTTCATAGCGCGGTAATCCGGAGTTCTTTGTATCGTCAGAGTACGGCTCCAGCATTGCCGCAGTATGCGATCCCAGCGAGCCATCCATAAATCCCTTCAACATTCCGGTGTGCAGCAGCAAGTCAGACTGCGGATGCGAGTCGCGCTTTCGATTCAATTCCTCGACCGAATTATCAAAGGGCAGCCACTCCGAGATCCGGGTAGTCAGCTTTCCTTCCTTCTCCAGTTCTTCGTAAATCTGAAAGATTCCCGAGTTAGGTGAGTAATCCTGCGCCGAGGTCACGCCGTGCTGCGCCAGATCCGCGAGAGCCAGTTCGATTCCTTGGCGCTGCTGCTCATGGCTCGGCTTGGGAATCACGTCTTGAATAGCCGATTGCGCGGTCTCCCGCAGAATGCCCGTAGGCTCGCCAGTTTCATTGCGGTCTATATGCCCGCCTTGAGGATCGCGGCTGGCCAGATTGATACTCCCCAACTGCAGCGCGCGCGTGTTCGCTACAGCGATATGGCCGTCAATGCGCGTCAGAAACACCGGATGCCCGCTTGATACCTCGTCGAGATCCCAGCGCGTAGGAGTGACCTTGACGGGCCAGAGAGTCTCATCCCACCCTGCGCCTACAATCCACTCGCCCGGTTTGGCCTGCTCCACCTTTTTCAGAATGCGGTCGCGGAAGTCATCCAGAGATTTCGAGCCGGTGAGATCGATACTCAGTTTCGTCGCTCCGGCATCATCAAGGTGCAGATGCGCGTCGTTAAATCCCGGCATGACGAAGTGACCCTCGAGATCGATGACCTGCGTCTGGGGTCCTTTGAGCTTCTCCATGTCGGCAGTTTTGCCGACCGCCAGAATGCGATCTCCGCGCACCGCGATCGCCTGCTCGCGCAGGATGGAACTGAACTGCGAATTTGCAGGCACGCCCGTATACACGTTCCCGTGTGTGAAGATCAGGTCCGCCTTGGGCTTGGGGTCTGCCGCGTTTTGAGCAGATGTGAGCGACGTTGTGAGAACGCAGCCGAGCATGATGGCGCAGATTCCTGCCTTACCGGTCAGATTCATTCTCCCACCCCCGCCAGCGCCAGCATGGTCAATAAGATTCGCTTCAGCGCCAGTTCGCGTCCGTTGGAATCGAACCACTCCTGCAATGTGTGCGCACCCCCGCCGGAGCCCCCGCCGCCGATCGCGATAGCTTCGCGACCGAGCGACAGCGGAATGTTGGCGTCCGTCGAAGCGCGTTGTATCTGTGCGGCATTGTTGAGCTGAGCATCCACTGCGCGAACGACTTGCAAGATTTTCGCGCCTGCCTGCAGTTCCCCGGCGGGCCGATTACCGATGACGACTACTTCGCAACTCACGCCCGATGGACGTTTCTGGGCCGACGAGCGCATCTCCGACATCATGGTCTCGTCTTCCACCGCGCGATTCAGAGCCAGGCGCAGCGACTGTTCGAGCCGCTCCATTTCGGACATGGACGTCGACCGGATATCCACTTTCATGCTGGCCGATTCGGGTATCGAGTTGACCGACGTTCCGCCGCGTATGACACCGATGTTGAATGTCGTCTTAGGCGTGCTCGGCACGGTCGTCGCGGTGAATGCATCGATCGCTTTGGCGAGGATAACTATCGGATTCGGCGCGCCGAAATCACTCCAGGAGTGGCCACCCGGGCCTCGCACGATCACCTCGAAGCGTCGGCTGCCCAAGGCTTCGGCAACAATCGTGTCGCAACCGGCGCCATCGAGGACAAGGCTGCATGCGATCGAGTCTTTCCATCGAGGAGTCGAAAAAATGTGGCGCATGCCCCTCAGATCGCCTTCGCCCTCTTCGCCGACATTTCCGATGAAAACGAACGGCAGTGCGTGCCGAAGTCGAACATTTCGAAGAAGCAATGCAACGGCAAGCATCGCGACGACACCGGCTCCGTTATCGGAAACTCCGGGTCCGTAGATACGGCTTCCCTGCTGCCGAATGTTCAACGGCGTATTCGCTGGAAAAACGGTGTCGATATGCGCGCTCAGTGAAATGTAACGGCGCCCGAATCCAGGATGTGTGCCGAAGACGTTCCCGACATCATCGATGCGCACGTCGTCCAGCCCCACTTCCCGAAAGCGCTCAGCCAGCCAGGCCGCTCGCGCGCTCTCGCCGAAGGGCGGCGCCGGAATGCGCGCCATCTCCATCTGCCAATGGAGCAGTTGCGGGTCTTGCGTGCGAAACCAGTTGAATGCGGACCTCACCTCGGGCGAAGCGGCGAGACGTGCCACTTCCTGCTGCACCGAAGGCTGAAGCTCCGGCAACTCCGCGCGCGGGGGATTCGGGCTCATGAACTGTTATCGGTCAGTTTACAACGCGTTCCCAGGATTAAGATCGATGAATTGGAGGAATGCCGTTACCGAAGGTTCAGCCTAAGTCATGGAAAAGACGAGGTCTTTCGGCACTTCGCCTCGATGTAGCCGACCAGTTTCGCCGTGGCCGGCACTGCAATTCCATGCTGGGCGGCTCCGCGCAGGATTGTGCCGGCGATTGCGTCAAGTTCCGGCGGATTTCCTTGTTCAACATCCTTCTGCATCGAACTCCGCATCCCCGGCGGAAAACGGTTCGAACCCGCAATCACTGCATCCGCATTTACCCCGGCCCCCTCGGTGATGGCAACAGCACATGCCTCCTGCACGCATCCGATAGCTAGCCCTCTCCATTGCGGATCGCTGAGCACACCGCCGATCGGCAGCCCAGCCGCTGTCGTTGAAAGTGCGAAGGGCGCAAGAAAAACGAGTTTGCCCCACATGAGCGTCGGTTCGTCATCAACAAAACGGCACTCAAAGCCGAGCTTCTGAAGGTGCTGGAGGGCGGGTCCGAGCAAACTGCGTCCCGCCGATAAGACACTCAGGCGGGCAAAAGGAGATCGATGCACCATGTGTGCCGGAGCTACGCGCTCGGTCTCGACTGCAATGGTCGCCGGGATGACTTTACTGGGTCCATATCTCAGCCGCAGAACATCGAGGTGGTCGATGCCATTCAGGAGAGGGACAATGGAGCCGACAACATCCGCATTCGTGATGGCGTTGAGCGCGCCCTCTAGTTGCGTTGCCTTGACGGTAATCCAAAGGACATCACAGGCTGGAACCTCAGCGCCTCGCGAGATCGGGACACGAAAGTTTCCGAACGCGCTCTCCAACTGAAGCTGCTCAGGATAGTCAGCGACGGATTCGCGCCTGACGATCATGGTGACAGGCGCACCGCCGTGAGCCAGACAAGCGCCTATTAATCCCCCAACCCCGCCAGCACCAAGAATCGCGTGTCGTAATTGGCCGGCCATTCCAGGTTTATTTCTTCATGACCGTCGAAGGCACGCACTCGAGGATCTCCGCCTCACTCAGGGTGTGATCACTCTGTTTGGCACGCTGGTAAATGCGATCGACAACCTCGTCAGACGCAGCAATGCCGTGCCGCTCCAGCCAGAACAGCACGTTTGACTTGCCGCTCATCGGACCCACGTCGATGATCTGGTCCAGACCGAAAACGTGCGACGGAACCCCCGAATAGACTGTATTCGCGAGCACAATGTCGTTCTTGTGATAAGCCTTGATGATGGCGGCCGCGTGGACTCCGGTCGCCGTGCGAAAGGCATCGTCGCCAACGACGGGATAATTTGCGGGAATCGGCACACCCGTCGCGCGCGAAACTGCCTGACAGTAGTGCTTCAATTTAGTTAGATCCTGCTGGTCCCAGGGCGCGATCTCCATGAGCTTGAGATTCACCAGCATCTGATCGATCTGCGTGTTGCCGACGCGCTCGCCAAGGCCGATGGCACACCCGTGAATGCAATGTGCGCCGGCAACAATTGCCGCCATGGAGTTTGCGATCGCGAGTCCCCGGTCGCTGTGACCATGCCAGTCCACGCGAATCTTCTCTCCGGAAGGCTTGACCACCTGCTCAATCACGAAACGAAGGAGAGATAGTGCGCCCATCGGCGTAGCATGGCCCGCCGTATCGCAGATGCAGATCGCCCGTGCCCCACAATTGATCGCGGTCAGATAGAGGCGCTTCACTGTCTCCGGATCGCAACGGCTCGTGTCCTCGGTGACGTACATGACGTCGAGACCGAGTGAAACGGCGTACTTGACGGCCTTTTCGGTGGTCTGCAGCAGAAAGTCATCGGTCCAGCCTTCAGTGAACCGGCGAATCGGACTCGACCCAATGAAGGTCGCCGCCTCGATGGGCAGTCCCGTCTTCTGCACGATCTCCGCTATGGGGCGAATATCGTTCTCATGCGTGCGGGCGGCGCAGTTCGCCTGGATCTTCATCTTGTGCGCAACAATCTCGCGCGCAAGGGCTGTGACTGCCTCGATAGCCCGCGGCCCCGCTCCCGGAAGGCCGAGATCGAGAGCATTGATCCCCAAAGCCTCCATCAGATGAAGGATCTCGATCTTCTCCGCAACCGAAGGATCCCGCACAGATGGCGACTGCAAGCCATCGCGCAGGCTCTCGTCATTCAGCAACACCGGCCCGGGCGGCTTCAAACCTGCCGGGAAGTTGCGATTCCAGTCGTAGATGAGATCAGAGGTGTTCATGAAAGCTCTTAGACTCTAGCGCTGAGCTTAGCCAAGCATCGAGCACAGGTAGAACGGCATTTAGCGGATCCCCAGATCCAATTCTCACGATCTTGAAAAAGCCACTCGCTGAGAGCGAGGAGCTACTTCTCTTTCGGCGGCAGCGTCAGCCCGAATACCGAAATCATTCCCTCGCCGGCCACGTTTACCTTGCTCTCCCCGGGAGTGGGCAGATAGAGCGCCTTGCAGTTCTCGCAACGATAGACTTCGGCTTTCGGGCCCCACGCCTTCTCGATGTCTCCACATTCCCGCTCCTTCACGTCGGTCATGTAGAACCACAACTTCAGATGGCCGCCACAAAATTTGCCCTTCGCGTCTTTTTCATTACAGGCGCGCTGGCCAGCCTTCTTGACCTTGACCTTATGGTTGGGAAGCTGGGGAACGTTCTGCGGGGTGGGAGCGCTGACTTCGCTGGTCGCCAAATGACGTACCCTCGTTCGGGCGGCGCTAGGCCGCCAGGTTCGGCCTTACGCCGTCATTGTAACCGAAACATCCACGCCAGGCCTCTGCTAGTCTGGTTACGTTCACAGAACAACACAGCACTCATGATTACAATCGTTTCCGGTCTGCCCCGGTCCGGCACGTCCCTGATGATGCAAATGCTGGTTGCCGGGGGCATGACTCCACTCTCAGACGGCGAACGCGTACCCGACGCAGACAATCCACGCGGATATCTGGAATGGGAACGGGTCAAGACGCTGCCCAACGATCCCGGTTGCATCGCCGAGGCAGAAGGCAAGGTGGTCAAGGCGATCTCTCGCCTTCTGCTGTCGCTTCCGGCAGGTCACGAATATCGCATCATTTTTATGCAGCGGCCTCTGCCAGAGGTCCTTGCATCTCAAGAGCAGATGATGAAGCGACGCGGAACCTACAAGCCAGGCGGCAATTCGGCCGTTATGGCCGCGGCGTTTGAGAAGCACCTGCATGAGGTGTATGCCTGGATGGATAGCAAGTCGTACGTCAAGGCGTTTCGCGTGCCTTACCACGACGTCCTCAAGACGTCGTCGGAGGTTGTGCAGCAATTGAGCGAGTTCTTGGGCATTCCGCTCAATGCCGAAGCGATGGTGCAGCAAGTGGATGCCTCGCTCTACAGGAACCGCGCCGGCTGAACTAGAGATCCTATGATTAAAAAGGCGCAGTCGGGTAACTCGAAGCTTGGCACGCCGCCATCCGTCTCGGCGAAGTCTCCTCTAGTGAGCCGCGACAATGCCGAGCACTACCGTTGGGGAGTCGACTGTGACGGTTGGCACCTCGTCCGCGATAAGAACCTGAGCGTGATTGAGGAATTCATGCCGCCGGGATCTGCCGAGGTACGCCATTATCATGCACACGCACAACAGTTCTTTTACATCTTGAACGGCGAGGTCCTCATGGAAGTCGATGGGGAAAAGACATTGATTCCCGCTGGACAGGGGATTCACATTCTGCCGGGAACCCGCCATCAGATCCGCAACCCTTCTTCGGAAGCAGTTCGCTTTCTGGTAATCTCGCAGCCCGCAAGCCACGGCGACCGAATCGACGAGTAGGGCGCACCGGCCTCCGCCCATGGGCACGCCTCCGAGAATGTGGAGACAGCCGCCTCGGCGTCCGGGTTTGATGTGACATCCTGAATCGCCGCCTATAACTGCTTGCGCCGGAATACTCCCGCTGCTGTCACTGCCCCACGAAGTCTCGTAAGCCCACCGCGTGCGAATTGCATGTCAAGGAATCCTTCCATCTGGCGACGGAAGCTCTCTCCATATCCGTGCCACCAAACTTTCTTCATGCCCGGCATGCGGTCCATGTCCACGTACTTCACTCTCACCATCTCATCCAGACCGAAGCGGCCATGCGTCCGGCCGACGCCGCTGGCCTTCACTCCGCCGTGCGGAGCTTCGCTGATGCCAAAGCAGGAAATCACGTCGTTCACCATGACCGTCCCGGCATGAATTCGGCGTGCGAGTGCCTCTCCGCGAGCGGAGTTCCTCGTCCAAACGCTGGCCGCCAGTCCGTATTCGGAATCATTTGCCAAGCGGACGGCCTCCTCGTCGTTCTCACAAGACATGATCGGCAGCACCGGACCGAAGGTCTCTTCGCGCATGATGCGCATGTCCTGCTTGACATCGGCAAGAACCGTCGGAGCGTAGAAATTCGGACCGAGCTCCGGGAGGCAACTACCGCCGGCCAACACGCGCGCGCCACGCGCTTTTGCGTCTTCCACGTGCGATTCGACAATGCGTACCTGCCGCTGCTGGATCATCGGACCGACATCGGTGTGCGCATCCATACCGTTACCAACGCGTAACTGCTTCGTTTTTGCCGCACATGCCTGCGCGAAACGCTCGTACAAGCTGCGGTGCACATAACAGCGCTCAACCGAGAGACAGGCCTGGCCCGCATTCACGAACGCTCCCCAGACTGCTGCGCTGGAAGCGACCTCGACGTCGGCATCGTCGAGCACCAGCATTGGATCCTTGCCTCCCAGCTCGAGCACCACAGGCAATAGCCTTTCTGCAGCAGCCGTGGCGATTCGCTTTCCCGTAGTGACGCTGCCCGTGAACACCAGCTTATCGATTGCCGAAGCCAGCAGAGCCGCTCCAGCCGGGCCTTCTCCGACTAAAACCTGAAACACCTCTTCAGGAACACCTGCCGCATGCAGCAACGAAGCCAGTTCCGTTGCAACGATCGGCGTCAACTCAGACGGTTTCAGGACCACCGCGTTGCCGGCTACGAGCGCGGCGAGTGTCTCCGTAGCAGGAATCGAAAATGGATAATTCCACGGCGAGATAATTCCGATCACGCCATGCGGCTCTCGCACCAGCCATCCGCTCTTCAGCTTGGTGACGATGTTGGCGTGCGGCACTGGCTCATCGCGCAGTAACTTCCAGGCATTGTCGATCAGAAAGCGTGCCGCATCGAGCACCACCATAACTTCGGTGACCAGCGCTTCGGCGAGCGGCTTGCCCGCCTCCTTCGTAATCGTCGCCGCAATCTCTGACTTCCTGAGATAAAGCTTGCGCTGGAATTCTCGGAGCAGCCCGATTCGTCTCTTCAGTCCGAGCTCAGCCCATGCAGGTTGCGCCGCCCGCGCGCGACGAACGGCAGCCTGAATCTCCGGCTCGCTCAAGCAATCAAATTCGCGAAGCTCTTCTCCTGTCGCCGGGTTGCCCGACACAATCTTTCCGGTGGCGACTTGTGGATGCGTGGTTATATGGGAATGGTAGTCCCGCAAAGCGTAACTTGCTACCGAGAGCGCTACTTCAATGCCGAGGTCTGCCGAAATAGTTGGGCGTGAAGTCCAGCGTGTCGAGAAGGCCAAATTTTTGGCGACGGAAAACGCTTGTCCACAGCCATGGGTCAGTACTCCACATTCAGCAGATACAACCCGGCCGCGGGCGCGGTGGCGCCGGCTGCGGAACGATTTTTGGCCTCAATGATGCGTGTGATGTCATCACCGTGCAAAGTCCCGCGGCCCACAAGAATGAACGTCCCCACCAGGTTGCGCACCATATGGTGCAAAAATCCCGATCCGCGCACGGTATAGATCAGCTCGTGTTCCCTGCGCTCCCAGGCGGAGGAAAAAACGGTCCGCACATTCGAGACTGGCTCGGTATGCTTCCCCCGCTCCGGATCCACGGCTGCAAACGAAGTGAAATCCTTCTCCCCAACGACGAGGGACCCTGCCGCAGCCATCGCCTGCTCATCCAGCGGGTACGGATAGTGCCACACATACCGCGCCAGAAAGGGCGGGCAGATAGATTCACGGTAAATGCGGTAGCGGTAAGTCTTTGCTCGTGCGGAATGGCGCGCATGAAACTCTGCAGGGACCTCGGTTACCTCTAGCACTCGTACCGAACTCGGCAAGATATCATTCAGCGCCTTTAGAAAATTCTCCGTGGGTACGGAAGACTCTGTGACAAATGTCACCACTTGCGCGAGGGCGTGCACTCCCGCGTCAGTACGTCCGGAGCCTTGGGGCAATACCTTTTCGCCCGTGATTCGTCCAATGGCTGTGGCCACCGTACCCTGCACCGTGGCAGCATCGGGCTGCACCTGCCAACCGGAGAATTCCGCACCGTCGTAAGAGAGAATCAATTTGAGATTGCGCTTCAAGCGATCTTTCGAGTCTTGTGCCGGGTTCGCATCATCGAATTCATTTCAGGCGAGGCAAGTACTGCATTGTGCGGGAATTACGGTTGGATTGCATTTCCAGTCAGATATACTAGTCCGTTTCCGCCGAATTCCGGACACGGTCCCGCAGATTTGTCGCCGGACTACGGCTGCAAACGGTATTCCGGGAAGCGGGGACTGGAAGTGTGAAGTTTTTTGTCCCAGCTTTGAGGAACCTTCTGCCGTTCCTATGCGTACCAATGCCTGAGCAGGACTTTACTTAGAAGAACGGCCGTATCAGGCAAAACCCAAACTGATTTGTTGCAAGTCCTAATATCTGGTTTTAACGATCGGAGAAGAGTAGATGCCATTCGCCCGTTTAGCCTCTATTAGCCGGCTGGCCGCGGTTAGCACTCTTGGTACAGCATTAACGCTCACGTGCTGGGGCCAGGAACTCCCTAACAAGCCGACTCCGCAGAACACACCGGAAGCTACCCCGGTGCCGGCGCTGAATTATTCCAAGGGAGCGTCGCATTTCCCAAATCCTATCGCGCCTTACATCCCCCGGAATGTCGAACCGCCCAATCTGTCCAACACATCCCGCATCGATTCCCTGATGCACGACGGAAAACTTTATCTTTCGCTGAACGACGCGATTGCGCTCACGCTTGAGAATAATCTCGACGTTGCAATCGCTCGCTACAACCTGAATATCGCCGACACAGACGTGCTGCGGGCCAAGGCTGGCGCCCAGATTCTAGGTGTAAACGTCGGTATCGTGCAGAACACGCCCGGTGGCGGTGTGGGTGGCATCGGATCGCAGGTCGGTTCCGGTACGGGCGGCACCTCGCTCGGTGCCGGAGGTGCAGGCGCTGGAGCAGGCGGCCTCGTCAGTTCGACCGCGGGCGGCCTGTTCGGTCCGCTCATCACCAGCTTCGACCCGGTGCTCACCGGTTCATTCCAGAGTGATCGCTTAAGCTCTGTTCCGACTAGTCCATTTCAGGGAAGTTTCCAGGGAACAACGACCACGAACTTCGCTTACACCCAGGGATTCCACTGGGGCACCAACATCTCGGTCGGCTTCGATAACAGCCGCATTACAACCAATAGCGGGTTCTCGAGTGTGAGCCCCGCGTTGAATTCCAGCTTTCAATTCAGACTGACCCAGCACTTGCTGCAGGGCTTCGGTCTCGCTCCCAACACGCGCTTGATTCGCATCGCCAAGAACAACCGTGAATTGTCCGATGTGGCATTCCGGCTTCAGATCATTACCACCATCGATCAGATTCAGAACATGTACTGGGATCTGGTTTTCGCGTATGAAAATCAGCGTGTGAAAGAGGAATCCCTGGCGTTCTCGCAAAAGACCCTGTCCGACACGAAAAAGCAGGTCGAGATCGGCAGTCTTGCACCCATTGAGGCTGTGCGAGCCCAGAGTACTGTAGCTGCCGACGAGCAGGCCCTCACCGTAGCGAAGACCAACCTTCAATTACAGCAGCTCATCATGAAGAATGCGTTGAGCCGCACCCTGCACGATCCCACCCTAGCGAATGCCGATGTTGTTCCGACATCAACCATGGAGGTTCCGCACGAAAACGAACAGGTTCAACCAACGGAAGACTTGGTCAACGAGGCGCTTCGCCATCGTGCGGAACTGGTCGAAGGGCGAATCCAGCTGAACAGCCAGCAGATCAGCAACAAGGGCCTGCACAGCCTATTGCTGCCAACCCTTGATGCGTACGCCTACTACGGCGGCGCTGGCCTGGGTGGATCGCAAAACCCCGCAAGCATTTGCCAGAATCCTGCGCAGCAGTTCTGCGCCACCGCCAATCCCGACCCAAATCTCAGTCAGTTCCCTCTGACGCCGTCCGTTGGCTACGGCTCCACGCTCAACCAGTTGGTCAACTCCACGGCTCCCGATAAAGGCATTGGCCTACAGCTCAACATTCCGTTGCGGAACCGCGCTGCTCAGGCCGTTCAGGTCCGCGGCGAGCTCGAATACCGGCAGGCCCAGATGGCTCTACAACAGACGGAAAACCGCGTCAGCATCGAAGTTCGCCAGGCGCAGTTCGCCGTCGAGCAGAACCGTGCCAGCGTGGCATCGGCACAAGCCGCCGTCGATTACGCGAAACAATCCCTCGATGCTGAGCAGAAGAAATATCAGTTCGGTACTTCGACCACAACCGCGGTTCTACAGACACGCAGCGCCCTGGCCAATGCGGAATCAACTTTGATGTCCGCTATGGCGGCTTACGAAAAGTCGCGTGTGGAACTCGACCGCGCCACGGGCACGCTGCTCGAGCACAATGGCATCAGCGTTGACGATGCGGCACGCGGACAGGTGACGCGCATGCCTAACGTGCCCTACGTCGCTCCCAGGAAGGACATCAACTCGTTGGTGCAGCCGGCGACCGAACCCGTAAATCAGCCGGCGCCACAACAGCAACCGCCACAGCAGTAATCGATTGAATACTCGACTCCGGCCTGCACGCGCGGAGTGAAACTCCAGCAACGCCACGCCAGTCGTGGCGTTTTTCTTTTCCATTCCTCACAATTCTTTACAATCCGTCGCGGCTTTCATGAAACATCTCCCGCTAAGATGAAGTGCCAGATTCACATGCGTTGCATCCAAGACTGGCATTTTTTAATGTTCAATTGGCACCGGGTCCGTGCCTGCTATTCAAGGAGAAAGTTCATGCTCTCTCAGCGATTGAAGTCANTTGTGCGGCTGGTTTTGGCTCACCTAACTGTGGCGGCGGTTCACGCGATGATTCCCGTGCTGCTCGCCGGGCAGGTAGCCATCTCGCCCCAGCCGGTCGCACCTTCAGCGCCGCAACCGGCGAAACCTGAAATCGTCCATCTGAAGGATTATTCTGTGCCGCGCTCGGCCTTCCCACATTTTCTTCAACCGTACAAGCCGCAGCACATCGCGGAGCCAAATCTCGGGAACTCACCGCGAATCGACGCTCTCATGCGGGACGGCAAGATCTATCTTTCGATCGACGACGCCGTTTCGCTCGCGCTGGAGAACAATCTCGATCTCGACATCGCCCGCTACAACCTGAACATCGCCGACGCCGACCTGCTGCGCGCGAAGTCCGGAGCCAACATTCTCGGAGTCAATACCGGCATCGTGCAGAACACGCCTGGTGGCGGCGTAGGCGGACTCGGAGGAGCCGTCGGATCCGGTACCGGAGGCACAACCGTCGCAGCCGGCGGCGCAGGCACCGGAACCAACGGTCTCGTCAGTTCAACTCTCGGCATTGGCCCGCCTCTCACCAGCTTCGACCCGGTGCTTACGGGTACTACTCAACTCGACAAGAACGAAACTCAATCCACCAGCCCGTTCAGCCCCGTCCCGCTAGTCGCCCAAAATACCTACACGTCTAACTTCGGGTACGTCCAGGGCTTCCAATGGGGCGGGACCTTGAGCGGTGTTTTCGATAACACTCACCTGACCACAAACAACACGACGAGTCTCCTTACCCCGCAATTGGGTTCCAATTTCCAGTTCCGCTTCACACAAAATCTGCTGCAAGGCTTCGGATTCCTTCCCAATACCCGATTCATTCGCATTGCAAAGAATAACCGGGAAATTTCCGACGTCGCATTTCGCCTGCAGGTAATTACAACCGTCGATCAGATCGAAAACATGTACTGGGATTTGGTTTACGCCTTTGAAAATGTCCGTGTGCAGCAGGAGGCAGTTGCTTACGCACAACGAGCGCTCGAAGACGCGCAGCGGCAGGCACAAGTTGGAACTGTTCCGCCGATCCAGGTGGTAAGCGCGCAGAGCACCGTCGCCAGCAACCAGCAGAACCTTATCGTTGCCCAGAACAATCTGCAACTCCAGCAACTCCTGATGAAGAATGCCATTAGCCGCAGCATTGAAGATCCTGTTCTGGCAGAGGCCGACGTCGTCCCGACTTCGACGATGCAAGTCCCGCAGCAGGAGCCTGTCATCCCCACCCAGGACCTCATCAACGACGCCCTGCAGCATCGCGCCGAGCTGGTGGAATCGAGGATCGACCTGAACTCGCGTGACATCAACAACAAATCGGTCAGGAATTCCATGCTGCCGACTCTGCAGGCATTCGCGTATTACGGAGGCTCCGGTCTTGGCGGCGACATCAACCCCGCCTGCGAGTTCAACCAGGTACCCTGCTCTATCATAGCGTCGCGGCCTCCCGCGTTTCGTAATACGACGTCCGTGAGCTACGGGGCGACGCTGAATCAGTTGATCAACTCCAGTGCGCCCGACAAGGGTGTCGGACTTACTTTGACGATCCCGATTCGCAATCGGCTTGCACAATCGAACCAGGTGCGCGCGGAGCTGGAATACCGGCAGGCGCAGGTACGTCAGCATCAGTTGGAGAATCAGGTGCGCATCGAAGTCCGTAACGCACAGTTTGATGTGAAGCAGAACCGCGCCGCCGTCCAGTCCGCACAATCGGCGGTCGATCTCGCTCGCCAAACGCTTGAGGCCGATCAGCAAAAGCTCAGAGTGGGACTGACGACCCAGGTGACAATCCTGCAGGATGCGGCAACGCTTACAACGAATGAATCCAACCTCGTCTCCGCGAAGGCGGCCTACGAAAAGTCGCGCATCGAGCTCGACCGCGCCACCGGCCTGCTGTTGGATCACGCCGGAATCGATGTCGGCGACGCCAACCGAGGTCAGGTCACGCATCTGCCTAATGTGCCCTATGTAGCTCCGCGCGAGGACGTGCCAGGTAGTCAGCCGAATGCACCGTCCATCCAGGCGGCGCCGCAGGGTGGACAGATGTAGGTTTCGCCACGGTAATTGGGAACCAGTGAAGTCAGACTGCAAACCGCAGCAGTTCGATTCTGTCTTCTGCCTTCTGACTTCTCGCTTCTGCATTTGCGTATGAGACAATTCCGGGTTCACGCGGTCGCCTCTCCGATATGCAACTGTCGGTCGTCATCATCACTTTCAACGAAGAAGCGAACATCGGACGCACCATGGCCAGCGTTCAACGGCTCGTGGCCGACGGCAAGGGGGAAATCATCGTCGTCGACTCCGGCTCAACAGATCGCACGGTGGAGATCGCGAAAACACACGGCGCAAAGGTATTCCCGGAGGAGTGGAAGGGGTACGCCGCACAGAAGAATTCGGCTATCGGGAAGGCGGCCGGCGATTGGATCCTGAGCTTAGATGCTGATGAAGAGATCGACCCTGACTTGCAACAAGCGTTATCCGAACTGTTCGATGCCTTAGCCCGCCTGACTGCTTTGGCAGATCAGGAGGGTACTCGTTCGGCCGCTTTCGTTGATCATGGGCCCTCCTCACACACGCCGCTTGGCACGGAGTTCGATGGTGTTTGGATCCCGAGGAAAAATGAATTCCTGGGGCGATGCATCACACACGGCGGATTCTGGCCTGATCCAAAGCTGCGCCTCTTCCGTCGCGGAAAGGGCAGCTTCGAGAATCGGTCGGTGCACGAGGACATCAAGATTGATGGCCTAACCCGGCAGGTTCAAAAGGGCGCTCTCCTTCATCACTCCTACCCAACTCTCTCCGACTACATCGAACACATGAATCGCTACTCTTCCCTGGGCGCGGAAATGGTCGTCGCCAAAGGCAAAGTCCAGTTCAGCTTCATCGACATCGTGCTGCGGCCGTTCTTTACATTCATCTACAACTATCTCTTCCGCCTAGGCTTTCTCGATGGACGCGAAGGCCTGCTACTACACCTGTACCACGCCGTTTACGTTTCGTGGAAATACTCAAAAGCGTGGGAACTCTCGCGCCACAAGACGGACTTGTCATCCTGAGCGGCGGCGAAGCCGGCGCGAGCGATCTTACGTCGCTGGACGCCATCGTTGCAGTCAGATGGGGAATGCATCCGGTGCATTCGTCTAAGTGAATGAGTCCGGGTAAACTCGCACCACCGTCCGCTACTGTCGCACGGCCCTCCCGGAGGACTTGCGCCATGTTCAAGGATGCGTCGCGGCCGTGTCAGTCACGCCCATGATGCTCATGACGTCCGTACCGACCGGTCGTTCCGAACCCCGCAACGCGCCTTGCTCCAACCGCGCTCTGTTCCCTATCATTCAAATAGATCACTGGGGTCCGCATGCAAAAGAAGCCATTGAAACCTCTCGCCGAGAGTCCTGTTGCCGATGTGTACGAGAACCGCCATCCCTCAGATGGTGAGAAGCACTGGGCCGAGAAGACGTTGGCGCCAACTCTCGAGAAAACTCCCGAGCGCCCGATTGGCGCGCCGACTGGCGTGAATCTCGACGAGTACGGTCAAGCGCGTTTCACCACAATCTCGGGCGTTCCCATCCGTCGCTTGTACACGAAAGCCGATCTGCCCGGCGATTGGAACGAAGAGCAATATCTCGGCTATCCCGCGCAACCGCCCTTCACCCGCGGCATTCACGCGACCGGATATCGCGGCAAGCTCTACACGATGCGACAGTTCTCCGGATTCGCATCGCCTGAGGAGACGAACCAGCGCTACAAGTATCTGCTTGAACACGGCGGCAGCGGCCTTTCGGTCGCATTCGATCTTCCCACTCTCATGGGATACGACTCCGACCATCCTGCGAGCGAAGGTGAGGTTGGCAAGTGCGGTGTCGCCATTGACTCGCTTGAAGACATGGAGATCCTCTTCAACGGCATCGATCTCGAGAAGACCACGGTATCGATGACCATCAATTCACCGGCCTCGGTGCTTTGGGCGATGTATCTGGTCGTTGCCGAGAAGCAGGGCGCGGATTGGAAGAACATCTCGGGCACAATCCAGAACGACATTCTGAAGGAGTACATCGCGCAGAAGGAATACATTTATCCTCCTGCCCCGTCCATGCGTCTGGTGATCGACACTTTTGAGTTTGGATCGAAGTTCACCCCGCGCTTCAACACCATCTCCATCAGCGGGTATCACATCCGCGAGGCAGGTTCAACCGCGCTACAGGAGTTGGCGTTCACCCTGTATGACGGTGTCGAGTACGTGGAGTGGGCCCGCCGCAGGGGTCTGGATGTTGACGAATTTGGCCCTCGGCTGAGCTTCTTCTTCAACGCACACAATGATTTCTTCGAGGAGATCGCGAAGTACCGTGCGGCGCGCAAGATCTGGTATCGCGTAATGAAGGACCGCTTCGGCGCGAAGAACCAGCGCACGTGGCTGATGCGCTTCCACACGCAGACGGCGGGAGTTTCGCTCCCTGCCCAGCAGCCGATGAACAACATCGCCCGAGTTGCAATTCAGGCGCTTGCCGCCGTACTCGGCGGAACGCAGTCACT